>WNFI01027899.1_pt1 | contig 18484 bp, 15 predicted proteins | sample 5400471 | NCBI WGS metagenome assembly WNFI01 (sample SAMN13153348, study PRJNA577476) | soil metagenome | isolation source: 100 cm saprolite on Douglas fir-dominated hillslope | place: USA:California | collected 2013-09-17 | reverse complement strand
CCACTTCCGGTAATGAAAATCCTTCCCCAGCAGCCCAAATTTCCAAAGCTGGTACGCAATATCCTTTCCGACGTACGTCACCGTCCCATTCGAACGCACAATAATCTTGTCCTGCGAATTCTCGTCCTCTTCGTCTGCGGTCTCTTCCTTTACATCCTGAACTTCTTTTACCTCCTCTTCCCACGGCAAGACCCAGCATCCCGCCATCTTCCCGCTGGTCGCCAGTTGAATTGCGCCCGATTTCTTCAGCATTTCGAACGCCGCATCCCAAAAATGCAGGTGCAAGATCTCGCTCTCCCGCGCCAGCAGTTCATAGCCAATACCGAGCCGCCCCATCGTCCACAAGTGGCATCCCACGATCGCATCCGCCACGACTTGCGCAACCTCGGCATCCTCGCCTTTGCCTTCCTCGATCGCCCTCAGCGTCTCTCCGCGCAATTTCGCTGCGCGCTCCTTGTCTTCTGCGAAAAAGTTCGTCGCCTTCGCGTACAAGTCCCAGCAGTAATGGTCGAACTTTGCTTCCGCCGCCCGGTTGCGCACCCAAACCGGCGTGACCTTTTCCATTTGCAGCAGTCCAATCACCACATCCGCCACCTGCACGCCGGTATTGTCGATATAGTTTTGAATCTGCACGCGGTTCCCCGCGTGCCGCAGGATTCGCACCATCGTGTCGCCCAGCACCGCATTCCGCACGTGTCCAATATGTGCGGCCTTGTTCGGATTGATGCTCGTGTGCTCGACGATGATTTTCTCGCCACTCGCCACTCGCCACTCGCTACTTTGCTCCCCTTGAGCACTAGCCCAAAACGCCGCCCTGTCGAAATACGCATTCAAATACCCGGCCCCCGCCACTTCGAACTTGGCGATCCCTGCGACCCTGCCCAAACCATTCGCAATCTCCTGCGCAATCTGCCGCGGCGCCCGCTTTAGCCGCTTCGCCAATTCAAAACACACCGGCGAAGCCGCCTCTCCCATCTCAATCTTTGGCGGCCGCTCCAGCACAATCGCCAGTTCCATGCCGTATTTCTCGCGAATGTGCCCCGCCAGCGCCTCGCGCAACCGATTGGTCAATTTTTGATACACGTGTCCTCGTTTGGAGTGCGGCAGCTTGCTGCTGCTTTTCCGGCTTCAGCCCATTGCCAACCGCAATCCAGAAAGAAGTCCTTCTCCGCTTCAATCCTGGAGCCACTCAGTATAGAGAGCCCGTCAGACCCGGTCAAAGACACCCGCGCAATCCCTGCGGGTGGATATATCTCTGCGCTGCTGCCCGCTCATCCTGGGCCCATGCTTTTCTTGTCCCTCTGGCTACACTTTTCGCTTGACTTTCCGCTAATTTGTGATATACTTATCTTCGTAGATTATTACGTCTCGAGTGCGGGGGCCTGCTCCCGCTTTTCTTTCTTAGTGGTAGCAATTCCGGCTCGTTCCTAGCCCAAAACAACAAAGAATCGCCCCCTTTAGAATCAATCAATTACAAAATGCAAATTTTGTAAGTCCTTTCCTTTGATATTCATGCAAATTGGTGGGGGGAGGGTTAACTACATCCTTCGATTCCTTTACCAAGGCACCGTATTCGCCCAAGCTGTCCCTGAACTTCTCTGCGCTGCCCTGCTCGCCGCGTTCTACTGCTCAGCGGGTTTGACACACTCTGTCTCCGCCGATACTATGAATTCTTCTCCAACGGGACTTGAACAGGGCAGGCAGTTCCCGCGGCGGATTCCCATGAAACTCGCCTATTTTGATTGTTTTTCGGGCATTAGCGGTGACATGACGCTCGGCGCTTTGGTCGACGCCGGCTGCGACGTCGAACTCCTCCGCTCCGAACTGCGCGGCCTGCAGGTTCCCGGCTGGGAGCTGACCGCCGAAAAAGTTTGGAAAAACGGCATGGCCGCGACCTGCGTCAAGGTCAAGACGGAAGACCAGCAAAAGCATCGCTCGCTCAGCGCGATCCTCGAGATTTTGCGAAAATCGCAGCTCGCGCCACAAGTGCGCGAACGCGCCGCCGCAATCTTCACGAAACTGGGAGAAGCCGAAGCCCGCGTCCACGACGTGCCTCTCGAAAAGATTCACTTTCATGAAGTGGGCGCCGTTGACGCCATCGTGGACATCGTCGGCGCCTGCATCGGATTTCATGCACTTGGTATCGAAAAGTTTGCTTGTTCGGCTTTGAATGTCGGCGGCGGGACCGCAAAGATGGCGCACGGTGTATTGCCGGTGCCCGCGCCTGCCACCGCGAATTTGCTACAAGGGAAACCAACCTATTCCAATGGAGTGCAAAAGGAACTCGTCACTCCCACTGGTGCGGCCATCGTCGCGACGCTGTGCGATTCGTTTGGCACGCAGCCTCCGATGAGCGTCACGGCCATCGGCTACGGAGCGGGCACGGCTGATCTCGAAGGTCAGCCCAACGTTGTCCGCATCATGATCGGCGAATCAGCGGAAAAAAGCGTTGCCGGCTTCGATGAAGAAATTGCCGTCATTGAAGCGAATCTCGACGACATGAATCCGCAAATCTACGGCTACTTTCTGGAAAAGGCCTTGGCTGCGGGCGCGCTTGATGTCTACACCACGCCTGTGCAAATGAAAAAGAATCGACCGGGCACGCTGCTGACGGTCTTGTGCAAGCCACAGGATACAAACGCGCTGATGTCGCTCATCTTCGCTGAAACAACTACCTTCGGCGCGCGCACGTACCGCGCGCAGCGCCGCACACTGCCGCGCGAGTTTGTGAACGTCGCTACAGAGTACGGCGACGTGCGTGTAAAAATTTCTCGTCTGAACGGCCGCATTTTGCACGTCGCACCCGAATACGATGACTGCCGCAAACTGGCCGTCGAAAAAAACATCCCTCTGCAGCGCGTGATCAGCGAAGCTCTGCGCGCCTATGAAGCGGACGGGAAAACGAACTAGACATGCCATCCATTAAGCCCAAGTTCTACATCACCACGCCGATCTACTACACCAACGGCTTGCCGCACATCGGGCACACCTACTCGACCATCGTGTGCGACGCCATCCGCCGCTACAAACGCATGCGCGGCTACGACGTGGTCATGACCACCGGCACCGATGAACACGGCGTCAACGTCGAGCGTTCCGCGAAAAAGGCCGGCGTTCCCGAGTCCGAATTCGTTGCGAAAATGGCTGCGGAGTGGCGCTCTCTCTGGGATGAGCTCGGTGTCCAAGGCGACGAATTTATCCGCACCACGGACCTGAAGCACGCGCACACGGTGCAATGGCTTTTCAAGCAGTGCCGCGAAAACGGTTTCGTCTACCCCGGTCACTACACCGGGCAATACTGCATCTACGACAACGCCTACGTGGACGTGAAGCCCGGCGAGAACTGCCCCGATTGCGGCCGCCCCACCGAAACTGTCACCGAAGCAAATTATTTTTTCAAACTTTCTGCTTTTCAAAAGCCGCTGCTCGATTGGTACGCCAAGCATCCCGATTTCATCCAGCCCGAAGCCCGCCGCAACGAAGTGCTCAGCTTCGTCGAAGGCGGCCTTCGCGATCTCAGCATCACGCGCACTTCGATTCGCTGGGGCATTCCCGTTCCCGGCGAAGAGCCGCACGTTTTTTATGTCTGGTTCGATGCGCTCACCGCGTATCTCAGCGCAGTCGGCGGCCCGCAGTACGAGAAAACCGGATTCTGGCCCGCCGACGTTCATCTTGTAGGCAAGGAAATCATCCGCTTTCACGCCGTTTACTGGCCCGCATTTTTAATGGCCGCCGGCCTTCCATTGCCAAAACAAATCTGGGCTCATGGCTGGCTGCTCATGGACAGCGCCAAGATGAGCAAGTCGCTCGGCAACGTCGTTCGCCCGCGGCCTATCGTGCATGTTCTCGGCATGGATGCTCTTCGCTACTATCTCTTGCGCGAAACCGTCTTCGGCCAGGACGGCAATTTCAGCTACGACGCCCTCGTCCAGCGCTACAACAGCGACCTCGCCAACGGCCTCGGCAACCTCGCCAGCCGCACGGCGGCGATGATCGAAAAATACTTCGATGGCAGAATTCCGAATGCAACTCCTGGGGACGACGTTCGTTACGATACGTTACTCCACACAGCGCTGGCGGACATTTCAGACGTCTGTAGCTACTACGATGTTTTTAACTTTTCTAGAGCCCTCGATCGCATTTGGAACCTAATCTCAGAGGTTGACAAATATCTCGTTCTCCAGCAGCCGTGGACTTTAGCTGAAGACCCTCTGCAGCGGGAAAAATTGGCGAGGATACTTTATGGCGCCGCAGAAACCCTTAGAATTGTCAGTGCCTTGGCCCATCCCTTCATACCGGAGAGCACTCAAAAGATTTGGAACCTATTGGGCTATAAAACAAACTTGAGCCTGCTGAGCTTGGACGAACTTACATGGGGCCAACTCAAGCCAGGGACACAGCTCGGCAAGTCGCAAGCGCTTTTCCCGCGCATTGAAAAAGCGGAAGCAATCGAGAGGATGGAATCCATGGAAAACGAAGCGCAAAAGGAACCCTCGCCGGTCACGGCACCTACGACACAGAGCGCATCGGCCGCCGGGGGCGCTGCTACTGCCGCTGCGCCGGCCGCAGCGGAGAAAATCGGCATCGAGGACTTCGCCAAAGTCGAGATGCGCGTCGGCCAGATCAAAACTGCCGAGCGCATTGTCGGCGCGGACAAGCTGCTGAAACTCACCGTGGATATCGGCACGGAGATTCGCCAGATTTGCGCCGGCATCGCGCAATTTTACGAACCGGAGAAATTGATCGGCCGCAAGGTCGCGGTCGTGGTCAACCTAGCGCCGCGCAAACTCCGCGGCGTCGAATCCAACGGAATGATTATTGCCGCCTCCGTCGGCCCCGAAGGCCGACCTGTCCTCGCCGGTTTCCCCGACGAAGATGTCGAAATCGGCGCGCGCCTGAAGTAGGGGCACGATATATCGTGCCCCTACGGTTGTCGCACTATCGGGCACACATCCAATGGAACTGATTGACTCACACGCACACATCGACTTCCCGCAATTTGCGGAGGACCGCGAAGCCATGCTCGAGCGCGCGCGCGCGGCTGGAGTGACGACCCTCCTCGCCATCGGCACAGGCCCGGGCCCCGAGAAGCTCGATTCCGCCCTGCCCTTCGCCGAACAGCACGATTGGATCTACGCCACCATCGGCATTCATCCCCACGAGGCGAAGGAAGTAACGCAGCGACACTTGGATGAACTGGCCCGGCTGGCCGAGCATCCCAAAGTTATTGCCTGGGGCGAAATCGGCCTCGACTACTTCTACGATCATTCGCCGCGCGAAGTGCAGCACCGCGTTTTCCGCGACCAGATGGCGCTGGCGCAACAAGCCAAGCTGCCGATCATCATTCACTGCCGCGATGCCTGGACTGATTGCCTGAACATGATCGAGGAACATTGGCGACCAACTGGCCTTGGGGGTGTTCTGCACTGTTTCACCAGCACGCTCGAAGATGCGCGGCGCGGAATCGAAATGGGTTTTATGATTTCCTTTGCGGGAAATTCAACCTATCCGAAAACGCAGAACCTTCGCGACGTTGCGAAAGAATTGCCGCTTGAGAAGATTTTGATTGAGACGGACGCTCCGTACCTTGCGCCCCAGCCCTGGCGCGGCAAGCGCAACGAGCCCGCCTACGTTGCGGAAGTAGCGCGCACCCTTGCGAGTGTGCGAAACTTGTCGCCAGACGAAGTTGCGGCCGCCACGTCCGCGAATTTCAGGCGCTTCTTCGGTCTTGCTCGGCCGGCAACTCTCGCGGCCCCAGGTCTCAAAGACAAGGGTTAGAACAGGAGATTTGCCATCGCGCTGCTTACGGCTAAGGAGATTTTTGATCTCGTCCGCGACGATCTCGTCTTGGTCGAGGAAGAGCTCGCGCGGCAAAGCGATCTCGCCTTTGCGCCCGTCGCGGAGATCACTGAGTATTTGCTGGGCGGGGGCGGGAAGCGCATGCGTCCCGCGCTGCTGCTCCTCTCCGCAAGCTACGCGGGCCGCAAGGATCGCAGCGCCATCCGGCTCGCAGCCGTCGTCGAACTTCTGCACAGCGCGACGCTGATCCACGACGACGTCATCGACAGCGCCGACATCCGCCGCGGCCGTCCCTCGGCCAATTCAAAGTGGGGCAATCATCGCAGTGTCCTTACCGGTGACTGGCTGTACATGCAGTCCTTTCAGATGGCTCTGGAAGAGCGCAATTTTCGCATCCTCGACATTCTGATCGACCTGACTCAGAAAATGGTCGAAGGTGAATTGATCCAACTCGAAAAGATTGGCCGCATCGACGTGACGGAAGAAGATGCGCTGCGGCTGGCCACCTACAAAACCGCATGCCTTTTCAGCGGCTGTGCGCGCCTGGGCGCAGTGCTGGGCGGTCTCGAGGGCAAAGAAGAGCAGGCGCTTGCCGATTACGGGCGATACGCGGGGCTGGCATTTCAACTCGTCGACGATTTGCTGGATTTTACCGCGTCCGCAGAGCAGCTTGGGAAACCGGTCCTCAGTGATTTGAAAGAAGGCAAAGTCACGCTGCCACTGATCTATGCGATGGAAAATGGGCACCGCGATGCGCGTAAGCTGGTCGCGCGTGTCCTGGAAGAAAAGGAATTTAATTCCGTTCGCCCAGAAACGCTTGTTTCCCTGGTTCACGAATCCGGCGCGCTTGGCCGCGCCCGCAATCTGGCGCAAGACTACGCGCAACGCGCTAAGGAGTGTCTCAATGGCCGCGATTCCGAGTTTGCGCGTGCGCTCGCCACGCTCCCGGACTTCATCCTCGAACGTGAAAACTGAGGAAAGTTGACAGTCGACAGTTAAAAGTTGAAAAAAAGAAAGAAAAGGAGATTCTGATTTGGACTACTGAGGAAAGTTGACAGTCGACAGTCGAAAGTTGAAAGTAAGCAAGCAAGCAAGCAAGCAAGCAAGCAAGCAAGCAAGAAAGAAAGAAAGAAAGAAAGAAAGAAAGAAGACAGACAAAGAGAAGAAATTCTGATTTCGGTTGATGAAGGCGCCGCTTCCATTCAAGCTCGTGTATCACGAGCGCTACGATTTGAATCTCGGCCCACACGTTTTTCCGTCGCAGAAATTCCGCCTCATCTATGAAACGCTGCTCCGCGAAGGCCTCGCCACACAGGAAGATTTCTTGCGGCCAAATCCTGCGGCCGACGAAGACCTGCTGCGAGTTCACACGCCGGACTGGGTGCGCAAACTAAAAACCGGAACGCTCACCGCAAGCGAAGTCATGCTGCTGGAAGTGCCGTATTCACCAGAACTCGTCGAAGCGGTGTGGCTGGCCGCGGGCGGAACCATTCTCGCCGCGCAATCGGCGCTGCGGGACGGATTCGGTTCGAATCTGAGCGGGGGATTTCATCATGCGTACCCGGGGCATGGTGAGGGTTTCTGCGCGATTCATGACGTGGCGGTGGCAATTCGAAAGCTGCAGGCAGATGGCGTGGTAAAAAAGGCCATGGTCGTCGATACGGACGTGCATCACGGGAACGGCACGGCGGCCATCTTTCGAGACGATCCAACAGTCTTCACGATCTCGATCCATCAGGAACATAATTATCCGGCGGATAAGCCGCCATCGAGCATCGATCTCAACATGGCCGACCGCGCCGATGATTATGAGTATCTTGGCGCGCTGATTCCCGCAGTGAGGAAGGCGCTCGACGAATTTCAACCCGCGATTCTTTTTTACGTTGGTGGCGCCGATCCCTACTGTGAAGATCAGCTTGGTGGACTAGCGCTGACGAAAGAAGGACTGAAACAGCGCGACCGGCTGGTTTTCGAGGAGGCGCGCCGCCGGAGAATTCCAGTTGTTACGACACTCGCCGGCGGCTACGCGCGGCGCGTGGAAGACACCGTTCGAATCCACGTGAATACAATTTTGGCTGCTCAGGAAGTGGCAGAGAAACATCCGCAAAGCTCATCGATGAGCGGTTAGGGCGTGGTGCTTCCAGGGGGTGATGAGGCTCCCGTCGAAGCCAGCGCGCGGCGCACGGCGGCTGCCAGGTTGGGCTCAAAGTTATCGGGATCGAAACCATTTGAGCGATAGGCAATTCTCCCAGCGCGATCGATCACCATCACGGTGGGGAAGGAGTTGACGGTGAAAAACCGTTCAAGGCCGTCCGCAAATACGACCGGTGTGCGGGGCCTGTGCGCTTCCAAATAGCTCTTCACCAGGGATTCATCTTCGTCACAGTTGGCGGCCAGAAAAAGCACATCGGGATTCCCCTGGAAGTCCGCAGCGACGCGAGCGAACAATGGTTCGAGCGCGTGGCACGGGCCGCACCACGTGGCCCAAAAATTCACGACGACCACCTTCCCCCTGACATCCTTCATGAAGTAAGGGGCTCCATCCGGGGCTTTGCGAAGCGTGAACTCTGAGAGTTCGCTAAGGCCTTCGTTACGTCCAGGCTTCGGTCTGAGGGAAAGCTGCGTGACCTCATCATATGTGTGCAGCAAGTATTCACCCAATTTATCCTCGGAGCCATGCGCGAGGCGCCAGACGTTGCCAAGTTTCTTACGAATTTCCTGCCGGCTGACGTTGCCGTTCTTTCCTTCGGCGAGGGCGAAGGCGCGGGCATACTCTTGGATGGCGGAGTTCAAATCTTTTTGAAGCTCCGCAGTTTCTCCCAGCTTTTGAGCAGCGCCCGCGGAGGGGAACGTGTCGTAGCTGGTCTGAAGATCCTTACGCGCCGAAGTCAGGTCTTTCAACTTGAGGTACAGGTCACCCCGCAGGAAGTAAGTGTTGGCGAGATCGTTCCTTTTCTCGAGTTCCCATTGTTCGGCGGAGACCCGCGACGAGCGTTCGGAGGAAGAAGTGCGTTTCACGGCGTCTAGAACGCGTGTAGAGTAGCCGAGCGCCCGGCGGAACGCAGGGTCGTTCTCCTGACCTTCGAGAAGTTCAACGGCGAGCAGAAGGATCGAGATGTCGTTTGGATTCAAAGCAACCATACGCTCGGCATAATCGGCGGCGCGTGCGTTGTCCTGCAACTGGAGACTGGCTTCCACCAGGGCACGGTAAATAGAGGTGCGGTTTGGGTAATCGGGATATTTATTCAGGAAACTTTCGAGGTTGCGGACGAGCGCCGCGCGGTCGTTTCCGGAGTTGCTGATGGCTTGCTGCAATTCTTCTTCGGCCGAAGGCTGTTTTGGGGAGGAGGACTGCTTGGAGGGTGCAGCTTTCGACGCGGGCACCTGACTCTTTTCGCTTTGCGCAGGGGCCTGGCCATGGACTGGCAAAGGCTGCGCGCAAAGAAAAAGAAGCGAACTAACGCATGCCATGAAGGGGTGGGAAGCCATACAAAGGGGATTCTAAAGGTATCGAGAAGAATTGTCGCTAATTTCTAAACGTTTTTCTTCGAGGGCGAAAGTTTTCAAGTGCCTGGACCTAGTTCGTGCCTGTCACGCGAATTTCTCCAGAGACGGTATGCACGTCCACCCGTCCGCCACCGCTGCCCATGTGGGCCCGAAGAGAATGCTTGCTCTGTTCTTCGACGACGATCGGAACGTCGCTGCGAATGTCGCCGGAGACCGCTTCCGCCGAGAGATGAAGATTTGCCGAAGCCGGGACGACGAGTTGTACACCACCCGATACGGTTTTCAGCTCCCAGTAGCTACCGGCGGATGGATTTCCTTGCACGGAAACACGTCCAGAAGCCGCATGTGCCTTTACGTCGCTTGCCGCCCCATGAATTTCGACTTCGCCACTCGCCGTATCTGCTTCAATACGACCGCCTGGATTCGAAACGCGAATGACACCCGAAAGGGCCTTGACGCGCACGTCGCCCCGAGTGTTCGATACTGTCACACTTCCTGATGCGGACGAGACGCGGACTTCACTGCCAATGTCAGAGGCCGACACCGACCCACTGGCGGTCGAGAGTTGGGCGTCGCGCTCGATTTTTTCAACACGGATGGCCCCCGAGGCGGCCTGTACCTTTACCGGGCCGCGTACGCCGCGAATCGTTTGTGCGCCGGACGCGACGGTGACATCCACTTCCGTGTCTAATGGCACTTGGATGGTGTAAGCGATAGTAATGTTGCGCATGCGAGACATATCTTTGCCGATGCGGATGGTGTCGCCTCTTTGCTCGATGGGGGGATTCGAAACAGTCTCATCCAGACGCTTTTGTGGGCTGTCAAATCCAAATCCTGACGCGCGCACATCGGCATGAACAGATACCGTGTGATCCTTGCTTCCCGTGATTTCCACCTCACCGGCGGCATTGGAGAGTTCCAGGCGAACGGGGCCTGTCACACTGAAGCTGCGTGCGAAACTTCCGTTGACGGATGGGCCGGTACTGCAGGCCGCCAAGGTGACAACGTCCGCAAGCAACACGACCAACAAGCTGAGCTTTCGACGGCGCGCCATTCATCCTCCGCGAGTTCCCAGAATGCTGCTCTGGGACGCTTCATTTCGAGTTACGCAAAAACAGGAAATTATGTTCCCCGAGCAGCCATGTCAGAGCGCGGGCCGACAGGCGAAAGTGTCTCGTTGAGAGAGCCTTGGCGGTAGCCCTGCAGGTCCAGGGCAACGTAAGTGAAGCCCGCTGCTTTCAGCCGGTCCGCCATCGCGGCGGCCATTTCAGGTGCGAGCGCACGGGGCATTTCTTCGGGAGATATTTCCACGCGGGCAAGATTGTCATGGAGCCGCACGCGGAATTGACGGAATCCCAGCGCGCGCAAAGCGGCTTCGCCACGCTCGACCAGCCCAAGACGCTCTGGCGTAACTTCGGTTCCGTAAGGCAAGCGCGAAGCGAGGCAAGCGGAGGCTGGGCGGTCCCAGGTGGGCAGACCGGCACGTTGCGAGAGCTGCCGAATTTCGGCTTTGTTCAGGCTGGCATCGAGCAGCGGGGCTAGGACCTGGTGTTCCGTCGCGGCGCGATGTCCTGGGCGAAAGTCGAGCGTGTCATCGGCGTTTACACCATAAGCGACGGCGGCAAAACCGCGCGCGTGCGCCAATTCGTCCAACGCGGAAAAAAGCTCGTCCTTGCAGAAATAGCAACGATCGGTGGCGTTTGCGCGGTAGGCGGGATTGTCCATTTCGTGCGTTTCGATGAATTCGTGGCGCAAGCTCAACTTGGTCACGAACTCTTCCACGATGGCACGATCGTGAGCAGAGTAACTCGGCGAGAGCGCGGTAACGGACAGGGCGCGCGCGCCCAGCGCTTCGTGGGCGGCCCAGGCCAGATAGGCGGAGTCCGCGCCACCCGAGAGCGCGACGATGAGCGAAGGAATCCCCGCTAGACGAGCGAGCAGGAGATTTTCCTTTTCTTCCGCAAGCACGACGGCGTCATCCACGTTGCGAATATGAATAAGCTCTTTCATCTCAGTGCTGAGTATATCCCAGAGTGCCGACAGCATCGCCGATTGCGCCGCATCAGGAGTTACTTGAAATCCAAAAGCACATCAACCGTGCCTTTAACTGCATCCGTTTGCAACCAATGGCCGACATTCTCGTAGTGTACCGGCAACTCGCCGAAGACCTGTTCCTGGTGGGTTTGCAGCTTCACAAGGAGCTCCTCGAACTGTGCTTTGTCGAAGATTTCGCCGACGGGGACCGGCCAGGCGGCCTTCAACTTTCGCTCGGCGGCAGGGGAAATTCCGGTGAGGATCATTTTGCCGAAGCGGTACTGCGGCCCTTCTTGAATCCTGACCGAATAGGAAACGGTGCGCGCCGGATCGTCATAGGCCGGAGCCGGCTCGAGTTTCGCTTCGAGGTAGCCGCGATGGGCGTACTCTTCACGAACGCGATCCCAGCCTGCTTCGACCTGCATGCCGTCGGCGATATCGCCGAGCTTAATCCCCAGCAGGCCGTTCAGCGTGAATTCTGATACCAGAGTGTTGCCCATCCAATGGATTCCGTTCCAGCGATAGACCTCGCCCGTTGCTACGGGAACATAGACCGGAATTTGCGAGGGCAGCTTTTGATTGGGATCGCTTGTCAATCGTACCTCGGGCGGCCCGAGCTTCGCGCGCAGGAATCCCCGCTGCGCATAAATGGGCTTAATCGCTTCTGAGAGGAAGAGGTCGATGGTCAAACGCGAATAGGGTTTTCCCAGGATCTCGGAGAGATGCTGCTGCACGACTTTGGAAGCCAAGAGGGAAGGATCGCCGAATTCCAGTTTTGCGATTTGGAGTGAGGCGCCTTCGATCCGAAATCCCTGCAGGTTGCCTTCGCCATTCGGATTCGCTATGACGGTGTGCTCGAGCGACGCCTGCAATCCGCGCGAAAAGAACAGCTCCTTCACAGCTTCACCGGCCTGATCCACCACCGCTCCGGCTTCGGGCAGCGTTCCGTCGAAGAATGGAAGTTTATTGCGGATGGCATTACCCAGCTCCGAATCCGTGAACCAGGGAAGATTGTCGAAGTAGACGGGGATTCGCGGCGATTCCTGGACGTGATAGGTCACCAGGACGCCGGCGATCTTTGTCTGGAAGTTGTAACTCACTTTGGCGAATAGCCCGCTTTGAACGAGCCGGTCAGCGGCAGCTTGCAAATCATTCCGTGCGATCTGGGCGCCGGTGACCAGGCCGGTGATGGTGATGACCTGAGCCTCGGTGAGCAGCCTTTCCCCCTCGGCGTGGACTTCGCGCAATGGCGCGGCGGCCGCGTCGGGAGCCTGCGCCGCAGCAAGAAATCTAGCCGGCAGCAGAACAAACAAAATAGTGCCGAGGCATGCTCGAAGATAATGAAGCATGTTCTTATACTAGCGGAAAAGGGCCGGGCTACTCCACGGTGACGGATTTGGCCAGGTTGCGCGGCTGGTCGACGTCGCAACCGCGGCGCACGGCTATGTGATAGGCGAGCAATTGGAGAGGGATGATTTCCAGCAAAGGCACGAGCAACTCCGGCGCGGGCGGAAGTTCGATGATGTGATCGGATGCCTCGCGCGCGAGATGATCTCCCGTGGTGACAAGGGAGATGACGATGCCGTCGCGTGCCTTAACTTCCTTGATGTTCGAAACACTTTTCTCGTAGCGCGTCATGGCGTCGGGGTCGGATTCGTCGCGCGTCGCCAGGACCACGACCGGCAAATTTTCGTCAATCAACGCGTTGGGGCCGTGCTTCATTTCACCTGCGGGATAGCCTTCCGCATGAATGTAGGAGATTTCCTTGAGCTTCAGCGCGCCTTCGAGGGCGATGGGGTAGTGAATGCCCCGGCCCAGAAAGAGAAAATCGGTATAGCGAAAGAATTGCCGCGCCAGGTTTTCATATAATCCCGATTCATCCGCTTGTAGAGCGGTTTCCATTTTGTGCGGCATGCGCGTGAATTCCTGCATCAGGGTTCTGGCCGCGGCTTCGGTAAGTTTGCCGCGAATCTGGCCGAGGTAGGAAGCGAGCAGAAGTAGGGCGGTCAATTGTGAAGTGAAGGCCTTGGTGGAAGCAACGCCAATTTCCGGGCCGGCGTGCGTGGGAATTGTGCCGCTGGCTTCGCGAGTGATCATGGAACCAATCACATTGCAGATCGCCAGCGTGGGAGAGCCTTTCGATTTCGCTTCGCGCTGGGCCGCCAGCGTGTCTGCGGTTTCGCCGGATTGGCTGATGCACACGGTAAGAGTTTTCGAATCCACAATCGGGTCGCGATAGCGGAATTCGCTTCCGTAGTCGACTTCGACGGGAAGACGGGCGAGACGTTCAATCATGAATTTGGCGGCCAGCCCAGCGTGCCAGCTGGTGCCGCAGGCGACGATGCGCACCTGTTGAAATTCGCGAAACTGGTTTTCCGGGATGGCCATCTCATCGAGGAAGACTTTTCCGGTGTCTTGCGAAATGCGGCCGAGCAAGGTGTCGCGCACAGCGCGCGGCTGCTCAAAAATCTCTTTTTGCATGAAATGCTTGTAGCCGCCCTTTTCCGCCATGATGGGATCCCAGGCCACGTGGTGCGCGGGGCGTTCGACCGGGCGGCCGTCGTGGTCCATCACATGCACACCTTTGGCGGTTAGAACAGCAATGTCGCCGTCGGCCAGGAAAAACATTTCGCGCGTATGCTGGAGCAGGGCAGGAATGTCGCTGGCGACGAAATATTCTCCATCGCCGAGTCCAACCACCGACGGCGGGCCCAGGCGCGCCGCAACAATCTTTTGTGGATCGTTCGCGGAGAGGAAAACCAGCGCATAGATGCCGCGCAATTCCTTTAAAGACCGGCGCACTGCTTCTTCGAGGGCGACGCCGCCCTGCGAATTTTTCTCCACGAGGTGCGCCACGATCTCAGTGTCGGTTTCGGTGGCGAACTTGTGGCCTTCCTTCTGCAGCTTTTCTTTGAGCTCGAGGTAGTTTTCGATAATGCCATTGTGGACGACGACGATTTGGCCGGTGCAGTCGCGATGCGGGTGGGCGTTCTCTTCAGTGGGGCGGCCATGAGTGGCCCAGCGCGTGTGGCCGATGCCGTAGGTGCCATCCAGCGGAGACTTGGCGATAACCTCCTCGAGATTGCGAAGCTTACCCGGGGCGCGGCGGATCTCCAGCTTGCCGGACTGAGGCACGACGGCGATGCCCGCAGAATCATAACCGCGATACTCAAGTTTGCGCAGTCCTTCGATGATGACCGTCACAACTTTCTTGGGCCCGATATAGCCAACTATTCCGCACATGCGCGGAGTCTCCTCACTGGGTTTCCAGCAGCGTAGCATGCCCGCGGTCTTGCGCAGACGAATTCCGGGAAGCGTGTCGCGAATCCGATCACGGCTTGAAGGCAGAGGCGGCCGTGGTCACAAGCTCGAAGGTTGTGAGGATGTCGACGGCATCAAAGTCAAAGGCGGCTCAGTCTACGATCTCAAAGCGGTATTCTTCGATGACGGCGTTAGTGAGCACTTCTTTCGAAATGTGCTCGATCTGTTTCCGCGCTTCATCGCGGCTCCAGCCATCGAGATTCAGAACGAAGAATTTCCCCTGGCGGACATCGCTGACGGCGGAGTAGCCGAGGCCGGAGAGGGCGTGCTGGATGGTTTGTCCTTGGGGATCGAGTACCGTACGCTTTGGCATTACCCATACGTGTGCTTTCATGCCGTAAGTATAACATCGCCGCGGACCGCTTCATGCTTTGTGCTTTTCGCCGTCTGTCCGAAAAGCGTGTTCGAAACCCATCTCGACGATGCGGGCCAGCTCATCCTCCTGCAAACCCATGCGCGCGGCGTTCGCATACTCTTCGTGCAGCGTGGTGTGAAACATGGCCGGGTCATCGGTGGAGAGCACGATGGGTATTCCGTGACGCAGGAGTTTGGGAAGCGGATGATCTTCGATTCTTGCATCCTCGCGCTGGAGTTGCCGGGCTAAGGCGGTGGTTTTCATATTGCTCGCCGGGCATATCTCCAGCGGGATGTTTCGCTCCGCGAGCAAATCCATTAGCTGCGGATCGTGGCTTGCGGCGATGCCGTGGCCGATGCGCTCCACACCCAGCAATTCGATGGCCTCGCGTATTTTCTCGGGACCGCCAACTTCGCCCGCGTGCATTAACCGGTGCAAACCCATTTGGGCGGCGCGGTCGTAAACGTGGCGAAATTCCTGGGTCGGGACGCTCAGTTCGTCGCCGCCGATGCCAAAGGCCACGATAGCTTTCGAATCGCAGCGCTTCGCTGATTCGACGACTTCCATCGCCGCGTCCGCGCCGAATTGGCGTGCTGCGTCAAACACCCAACGAAATCGGAGCCCGGGGCTTTCGAATGGCTCGGTGGCTCGCAGGAGGGCCTCGAAATTTTCCTCGGGACGCTGCTCTCTCAGCAGCATCACGCCGATGGAGAGGGTTACTTCCGTATAGACCACGCGTTGCGTGAGCAAATGTTCGGCAAGGTCGCGGGCGACAAGCGCATAGTCTTGAGGCTCGCGCAGGAATGAAGTCACCCACTTGAAAGCTTCTATGAATTCGGGGAAGTTGCGGTAGGCATAGCGTTTGCTCACTTCCTCCTCGGTCATGACGACACCGTGTCGCGCGGTCAAGGCGCAAACGGTTGCGGGCTGGATGGAGCCTTCGAGATGAAGATGCAGCTCCGCCTTGGGTAGGGAAGCAATCCGGTTGGAGAGCGAGGGCGGCATCATCCGCGTAGAATCAACGCGGCAATTGCGGCCGGCCGGCGTTTATCCACGCCGTAAGCCAGAAAGAACCCACATCGGTGGCTGCGTCGGAAAGCTGGCGGATCAAAATCGCTGCAGCTTGATTATAGAAGCGGTCATAATACTCGTCGGTGAAGGAGTTCTCTCCACGACGCGCGTTGCGGTCAGCGAGAAGAATAGTTTCGAGCCAGCTATGAGAGCTGAGGCATGCTTCGAAAGCGCGATCCGTGGGGTCGTTAATGAAGATCGCGTCGTTGGGGCGCATGGGGAAAAATGACGAATAGCGGTCGACCAACGTGGTCCCGAAGCGTTCGTTGACTCCCGGCTGCCCGCTCAGGCGTCCGTCGAAATTATCGGTGGTGTTGAAGGGATCGTGCGCTTCCGCGACGTAGTTCGCCAGGATGGCTGCGTCCAGTCTTGCTTCGTCCCACTTGCCGGCCTTCATCGCTTCAGTCAGCTTCTCGCTGTAGACGCCGATCTGCCAGGGGAGAAGACCGTTCGCGTCCAGTTTCGGTTTGCCGAATTTGGTTAGCGCGGCCTTATAGTTGCGCGGCAGAGCCTCGAACGGAAAGCGCCCATATTTGTCGAGAAGAATGAAATGGTTGTGCCGCTCAGCGGGAGACTTGGCAATCGCTTCCAGCGGATCGGTAACATGCTGGGAGAGCATAGGAAGATTGGATTCGAAAAATGAGCGGATATCCTGGGGAAGGGTGTCAACGGCTTTGTTAACGACCAGCCTGTGCACGTGCTTTCCCCACGCCCGCGAATTCTGCGGGAAAAAAAGAAGGAGCATGAGGCCAGCGAGCGCTACTCGACTGCGCCTCCCCGCCTGATGAAAAGACACTCCCCGCATTCCGCGATTCCTCTTATGCGCGATTCGCTGCTCTCAGAGTGCTGTGCTTCTGGCCATAGAAATAATAGAGCACCAGGCCCAGGATCATCCAGACAAAGAAGCGGATCCAATTCATGATCGGCAGTCCGGCCATAAGCAGGAGGCACGTGACAATCGTGAGGACGGGCGCCAGCGGTCCGCCGGGGGCGCGGAAAGCTCGCGGGCGATCAGGTTCACGGTAGCGAAGAACTAGCACGCCCGCTGCCACCAAGGCAAAAGCGAACAGGGTGCCGATGTTCGAAAGATTGGCCAGCGTTCCGATGTCGAGCAAGCCTGCGGGAATACCGACGACGAATCCGGCCATCCAGGTGGAAAAATCCGGGGTCTGGAAGCGCGGATGCACGCGGCCAAAAATTCTGGGGAACAGGCCGTCACGCGACATCGCGAACCACACACGGGCTTGTCCGAGCTGAAAGACCAGGAGGGAAGAGATCATACCCATCAATGCGCCGATCAGCACGATCAGGCGAACGCCCGCGAAATGGAGTTTCCTGAGGGTGTTGACGACCGGGGCGGCGTCGTCCACTAAGGTGTCCCACTTCACCAGGCCCGTGAGCACCACTACCACCGCGATATACAGCAGCGTGCAGATGACCAGCGTCGCGATAATGCCGATGGGCAAGTCGCGCTGCGGGTTTTTGCATTCCTCGGCGGCGGTGGAGACGGAATCGAATCCGATATAGGTGAAGAAAACGATCGAGCCGCCGGTCAGAATTCCGGGCCAGCCGTTTGGCGCGAAGGGATGGTAGTTCGCGGGATGAATGAGTTTGGACGCAAAGGTCACGAACACCAGGATGGCCACAATTTTCAGCAGCACCATCAAGTTGTTGGTGCTCGCCGACTCCTTGACGCTTCGTAGAGCATGTTTCCCTGCAGGTCGGCGAGCCCGCTGGGAAGATATGCGGGCGAAATCCAGCGGAGATCCGGATGCACGCCAAACCAGTCGAGCAAATTGACCATGTGCTGTGAAAACCCGACGCTGACGGCCATGTTGCTGACGGCGTATTCCAGGATCAGGTCCCAACCGATAATCCAGGCGATGAGTTCTCCCATGGTGGCGTAGGTGTAGGTGTACGCGCTGCCGGCAATGGGAATCATGGCGGCAAGCTCGGCGTAACACACCGAGGCAAATCCACAGGCGATGGCCACGAGGATAAAAGAGAGAGCGATGGCCGGTCCCGCGCCGGGGCGTCCAAACGAAGCGGAGTGGTGAATCAGGTATTCAAGAAGCGGCGCGTTCAGGATGGACGAAGCTTGAAATTTTTCCCCGGCTATGGCGGTGCCGATCACGGTAAAGATGCCGGAGCCGATGACCGCGCCGATGCCGAGCGAGGTCAGGCTCAGCCATCCCAGGGATTTTTTTAACCGGACTTCCGCATTTTCCGAATCCGACAGCAGTTGCTCAATACTCTTGCAGCGGAAGAGTTGTGATCCCACCCATGCTCTCCGATCGCATCCGGACAAACCGGCAGTCCGAAAATACCCAGCACGCTTTTGAGGAATGAACGCGCCTCAATGTACCCCGAGAAGCCCGATCACGCAACAGGTCCCCT
>WNFI01657581.1_pt1 | contig 18485 bp, 14 predicted proteins | sample 5400471 | NCBI WGS metagenome assembly WNFI01 (sample SAMN13153348, study PRJNA577476) | soil metagenome | isolation source: 100 cm saprolite on Douglas fir-dominated hillslope | place: USA:California | collected 2013-09-17 | reverse complement strand
CTGCTGAAGGCCATCCTCGAGCACCTCGGCGCCACCCAGGTCCGGATCCTCACCGGCAGCCTGGGCCATCCCCAGAACCGCAACCTGGTGGAGCGCTGCCGCATCTCCCTTCATGACCCCAACCAGGGCCGGCTGCCCCGCGGGCTTCACTGCCTGGTCGACACCTCGCCTCCCCTGGGCATGTCCAACACGGGCGGGGTCGACCCGGTGCGCGACGTGTTCTTCGTGGCCGACCACCACGCCGATCCAACCGAGGTGGAGGAGAACTGCCGGGCGGGGGGCGTCCGTCGGGTGAAGCTGGCTTTCGTGGGCATCCCCGTCGGTTCCACGTCCGCCTTCATGGCCGTCATCGGGGCCGCCTTCGGGGTCCTGGAGGAGCTCGGACCGGCGGGGCGGGCGGCGGCCGCCCTCGGGATCTACACCGACACCAGCGCCCTCCTGCACGGGGCCACGCCCCTGGACTTCAAGATGTTCGAGCTCCTCACCCGAGACGAGGAGACCCAGGATCTTCTCGACGACTTGCGCGACTACCGGGTGCCCCCCGAGTGGCATATCTACCGCGCGGCCGCGTTCCGCAACCAGGAGGTCACGGAGGCGGTCCGGCTGGCCCCCATCGGGTTCGTGCGGGAGGAGCATCGGGACGTGATCGCGGAGATCGCGAACGAGCTCTTGCGGGTGGAGGGAACCTCTATCGCGATCGCGGTGGCGGTCACGCGGCGGGGCACGGAGGTCTCGGTCCGGGCCGACAGCCGCCTGCTCGGCCAGGATCAGTCGCGCATCGTGCGCGTGATCGACCACTTGCTGGAGGCCGCTTTCCCGGGGGTCTCCGGCTTCCGGCACGACCGTCGGCCTCCCCATCGGGTGGAGGGGGGGGCGGCCGTGCCCCTCACCCCCGAGGAAGAGGCGCTCCTCTACGCTCCCCAGTCCCCCGCCATCGGCGAGGAAGGCCCCTGGCTGGAGCACTGCCGGTTCTTCACGCGGGCGCTGATCGCCGCCCTCCGGGACCTAAAGGAGCTGCGGCCGGAGGAGGTTCAGGGGCTGATCTAGCCCCTCAGTGCTCGAAGACTTCCAGGTACCCCATCAGATCCAGCCGGGCCAAGACGGGAATCACCCGGAAACAGTCCCGCGCCAGCTCGCCGCGCCCCTCCCGCTCGAGCATCGCCTCCAGGCGGTCCATGAGCGGGAGCAGGAGGGTGACGTCGGAGATGGCGTAGCGCACCTGCTCGGGGGCCAGGGCGGGGGTCGACCAGTCGGTGTGGCGAGCCGTCTTGTCCAGCTCGACATCCAGCAGCTCCAGGAGGTTGTCCTTTAGGCCGTGGCGGTCGGTGTAGGTCCGGACGAGCTTGCTCACCGTGCGCGTGCAGTAGAGGGGAAACACGTCGATGCCCAGGTGGTGGCGGAGGGTGGCCACGTCGAAGCGGGCGAAGTGGAAGACCTTCAGCACGCGGGGGTCCTCGAGCAGGCGCTTCAGGCGGGGGGCCCGGGCTTCCAGGGGGCGGGCGGGGGAGAGGGCCTCGCGCGGAATCTGCACCAGGGCGGCCCGCCCGGCGCGATCGCAGAGCTGGACGAGACACAGGCGGTCGCGGAGAGGGTTCAGGCCCATGGTCTCCGTGTCCACGGCCAGGGCGGGGCTCTGCGAATACGCCTGGAGCAGGTCCTCCGTGAGGTCGCCGCGCACAATCTCCGGCGTCACCTCGGGGGGCGGATGCGGCATGGGCTATCCCTCCCCGCGCATGTTAGCACTCCGATGCCCGCGGCACGTTCGGGTCGCCGGATGGCCTCGGGGCCCTTCCCGCGGGGAGAACCCGGCCCTGAGCGTGGCGGCGCGGTCGATTATACGACTTCCGCTCCGCGCTCTCGTCGCGAGGGCCCCCAGAATGCCGGCGGGTCCGCCCCCCTCCTCCAGATACGGCCCTAGACCGGCGTGGCTGAGCGTGGAGTCTTTGGCGAAGTAGAAGCGCCCCCCCGCCTCCACCACCATGCGATCCAGGTCGGCGGTCAGGGCCCACAGGCTCTTCGCGCCCCCGCCTGTGACCGGGAAGTCGAGAGCGAGGGAGAAGCCGTCGAGGGCGTGGGTCATCAGGAACGCGTCGGGGCGGTGGCGCTTGAGCACGGCCAGGTAGGGCAGGTGGCCGCGCTTCCGGCAGAGGTCGAGCTGGGCCCCCAAGACCGTGGCCGCCCGCTCCGCGGGAATGAAGCTCTGGTATTGGATGAGGCCGCCGGGGGCGTAGGCGAGCCTCCAGTCCGGCACGTAGTCCAGGAGGAAAGCGAAGGCCGCGTGGGACTGGCGGTAGGAGCGGCCGGAGGAGATCCGGCTGGTGTGGTGCTTCACGGCATTGACGAGCCGCACGCCGGGGTGGTTGACGAAGGGCCGCATCAAGCGCCACAGGGCCGCCTTGGGCAAGACGCCGAACAAGGTCGCGGGCAGCTCCTGCTGGGAGGCGCGCAGGGTGCGGCCGGGATCGGGGTCCTCGCCGGGGGCGAGGTGGTTGGCCTGATGGACGAGCCCGCGCCCGGCCCGCCGTCCCCCCACGAAGGCGTCCACCCAGCCCACGAGGTAATCGGCCCGTCCCTTGCGCTCCTCGAAGACCGCGATCATCTCGCCGAGGTCCCGAACCGAGACCGGCTCCACGGAGAGGAGACCCGAGTGGACCCGCTTCAGCTGCAGGGTGAGGCTCAGGAAGCAGCCCAGCATCCCAAAGCAGCCGATGGCGGCGTGGAAGAGCTCGGCTTCGCGCTCTCGGCTGCAGCGGCGGATCTCGCCCGTGGGGAGCAGGAGCTCGCAGTCCAGGATGTGGTCGCCGATCGGGCCTACCGCCCAGTTGTTCTTGCCGTGGATGTTCATGGCCGCGCAGCCACCCAGGGTGGGGCGGTCCATCCGGGTCAGATCCAGGACGATCCGCTCCGCGTTCAGGGACGCATCGCCGTAGCTGCACCCCGCCCCCCGCAAGCCCACGGAAACGCCGCTCGCGCGGGCGGTGTCCAGCACCTCCCGCAACCCCTCCTTGGTGCGGGGGCGATAGACGTAGCCCATCGCGCTCGAGGCCAGGCCCCACGCCCAGAGGCGCTCCAGCCGCTCTGCGGGCAGCGCAGCGGGGGCGGCCGCCCGGAGGGAGAGGGGGGGGAGATGGGTGGGTGCGCTCACACGTCGAGGCGGCTGAAGACGAGGGAAGGGATCTGGCGCAACGCGAACATGATCGGGCGCCAAGTCGGGGGCACGTAGGCCGTCACCGCGCGGCGCCGCGCGGCGCCCAGGATCTCTGCCGCCGCGCGGTCGGCGGAGATCAGGAGGGGCCGCCGTGCCACGCCCGCACTCATGGGGGTGTCGACGGGCCCGGGCTTGACCGTCACCACCGTCACACCCCGGCGGCGGAGGCGATTGCGGAGGGCCTCGAGGTAGGTGTCGAGCGCGGCCTTGGAGGCGCAATAGGCCGGCTGGCCCCGGCGACCGCGGTCGCCGGAAACGGACGAGATGCCGATGATCGTGCCCTCGCCGGCGCGGGCGAAGCGCGGGGCCGCTTCATTCAGCCAGGCCATGGCCCCCAGCACGTTCACCTCGATGATCTGGCGGTCCTTCTCGAAGGAGTACTCGTCCTCCCCCACCGGGGGCATGACCCCCGCGGAGTAGATGATCAGGTCCAGGCCGCCGAGGTCGCGGCAGATCCTTTGGAAGAGCGCCGGGGTCTCCAGGGCGCGCGTGACATCGTGGGGGTAGGCGCGGGCGCGCCCGGGATCGCCCGCGGCCGACCCGATCTCGGCGACGAGAGCGGCGAGCGCGTCCTCCCGCCGGGCCACGAGGGCCAATCGGCACCCCTCGCGGGCGAGCCGTCGCGCGAGCGCCGCCCCTATGCCGGACGAGGCCCCCACCACGATCGTGCGCGCCCATGAGGGGGACATGAGCCCTGAGTGTAACTCATCGCCCGCGGGCCGGTACGCGAGGGTTATACTCCGGCTCCTGTGCTCAAGGTGCTCGTGGAGGTCGGGGTTCCCGCGGCCACCTTCCTCCTGATGACGCTGGTCGGGCTCGAGCTGACCGTCGCCGATTTTCGCCGGGTCGCTCTCTATCCGGGTACGGTGGTGGCGGCCACCCTGGGGCAGGTCTTCCTGCTCCCCCTCTTGGTCTCGGGCCTGATCATGGCCCTGGGCCCGCCGCCCGTGATCGCGGCGGGGATGATTCTCATGGCCGCCTGTCCCCCCGCCATCCTTTCCAGCGTCTACATCTCTCTCGCCGGAGGGGACACCGCGCTCGGGGTGACGCTGAACGCGGTCTTCGACCTCGTGTCGGTCGTATCCCTACCCCTGGTGCTGGCGGGCGGTCTCTCATTGCACGCCATCCCGCCCAGCGGGATCCAGCCCCCCATATTGATAATGATGGGCCAGCTGCTTTTTCTCCTTCTCCTCCCGACGGGGGTGGGGATGTTCTTGCGGCGCCGATTCCCCGAGGCCGTGGAGGGGCATCGACCCCTCCTGCAGGGGGTCAGCCTGGGGGCGCTCATCGCCCTGGTCGGGGGCTTCCTCGGGAGCCAGGCGAGCTCTCTGGCCGCCGCGTTCTGGGACACCGCGGCCGCGGCCTCTCTCTTCACCGGGATCGCCCTCCTGAGCGGGTGGGTGATCGCGCGGGTCTGCCGCGTGGGGAGGGGTGCTCGCCTCGCGGTGGCCTTTGTCTTCGCCTCCCGCAGCGTTGCCATCGCCATGGTGGTTGCGGTCACGCTCCTGAAACGCCCTGAATTCCTTCTCTTCGGCACCGTCTTCTTCCTGACCCACACCGCGCTCATGCTCCTGTCTGTGGCCCTCGTTCGCTGGAGTTCGTCCCGACCTGCCCGGGCCGTCTTGCCGAATGAGGGGCCGGGCCCACCGGGCCCATCAAGGTAAGTCTCTGATCCTATGGTTGTTGTGGGGCGGAGCCATGGTGGCCCGTCTTCTGCACTTCAGTCGCTGGTGAGCACGGCCACAAGGGGTCGGCGCTCGGACAAGCGGAGGGTGGACATGGCAACACCGGAGCGAGTCGGCCTCGCGAGCTACACCGCGCGGGCGAAATGGGTCAGGGTACGGATCGAAACCGATGACGGCGTTTACGTGGGGCAGGTCTTCGTGCCCGAAACAAAGAAGAGGCTGAGCGACGTGCTTTGCGATGATCGGCCGTTTCTAAACATGACGGAGGTCTCGATCAACGATTCCCAGATCATCGAGCCCTTCGTGGCCTTGAACAAGCGGTACGTCAAAGCCGTGCGTGTGCTTCAGGAGGGCAGCGCGGACATCGTGCCGATGCACCATCGGAACTGACCGGGTCGCGCCCCCTCCAGGCGCGCCTGCGGTCGGCCTACGCCGACCCCTCCCTAGGCCGGCGGCGACCCTCGGCCGTCGGCGGGACTCCCCGTTCCCTTTCCGCTTTTCCGCATGAAAACGCGCTTCGGACCCCCCGGGCGGAGCGACGCCCGGGCACGCCTCATCACCGAGCTCCCGAGGGTCGAGGAGAGCCGCAGCCAATCCCGGAACTCTCGCCCGGCGACGGAGCCTCGCCCGAGAGGGGCTAAGCCTGGGCCACGGCCAGCGCGACCCAGACCGACAATCCCCCCGAGTCCTGACGCTCCACGATGAAGGCGCCGCCGATGCCCGCCAAGAGCGCCCTCACGCGCCGGAAGCGGGGATCCTCGGCCGGACTGGGGTAGGTGTCGGGGGGCTTCGCCGTCACCGTGCCCCCGCTGTGGGCCATCTCGACGATGACCCGGTCCCCGAGAGGACGGGCGTCGACGCTGAGGACGCCACCGTCGTACACGTTCTCCAGGACCCGACGGGCGAGGATGCGCAGGACTTCATTGGCAGCCAGCCAGCCCGTATGCACCCGGACCGCAGAGGGAGGGAGGCTTAGCTCGAGACGGATCCCTTGCCGAGCCATCTCGGTGAGGGGTTTGAGGGATTCCCGAATGAGGGCGCCGACGTCGCTTGTCTCGGTCGGCCCCTGAATGACGCTCGGGAGCCCCCGGAGGTGCTCCGGGAATGGGCGTCCGGTCGAAGTTAGGGTGTCGGCGGCCAGGCACGACTCCGGAACCCGAGACGCGGGCTCCGCGCCCTCGAGACCGGGGGCGACGGCAAGCAAGGATGTCATTGGGCCGGCCCGGGGCGGCGGCACCGAAGGCTACCGGTGTGCTCCAGCATTGGACCTCCTCCTGGGGGCTCAGATAGCCCCGACGCCTTCTTGAAGGAGCAACACCGGTGCCACTGGGGGGAGGGGGTGAGAAGAGCTTTAAAATGTGTGGATTGACGCGGTTGGGTGGGAGGCGAGGGGGCCGGAGAGCCCGGGTGTTTTTCCCTGGGCTCGGGAGGGATTGCTTGGTCTAGCCCTCCTCGTTGTCGCCCTTTTTCCGACCCAGGTCTTGGCTCAGCTTGTTGTAGAGGGTCTTTGGATCGATGCCGAGGGCCCGCGCCGTCTTCCCCCGGTGCCCCTGGTGCTGCTCGAGCACGGTCGAGATGTACTCGCGCTCCATCTCGGCCAGGGTGAGCGCGGTGCGTACCGCCGGGGACTTCCAGTCCGGGGTCCGTACGTCCAGGGGGAGGTCGTCGGGTTCGATGGTCTCTTGGGCACACAGAACCACCGCCCGCTGGATCGCCATCGACAGCTCACGGACGTTGCCCGGCCACGCGTACGCCTTCAACAGCTCCAGGGTCTTCGGGCTGAGCTTCTTCTTGGCCGCGAAGCGGTCCACGAAATGACGCGCCAGGAGCGGGATGTCCTCGCGGCGGTTGCGCAAGGCCGGGAGGTGCAGGGAGACGCCGTTCAGGCGGTAGTAGAGGTCCTCGCGGAACCGTCCCTCCTGCATCTCCACCTTGAGGTTCTTGTTCGTGGCGGAGACGATCCGGACGTCGGAGCGCACCGGACGCGTCCCCCCCACGCGCAGGAACTCCTTGGTCTCCAGGACCCGGAGGAGCTTGACCTGGACCGACAGCGGCGCTTCCCCGACCTCATCCAGCAGGAGCACGCCCCGGTCGGCGAGCTCGAAGAGGCCGGGCTTGCGGGCGATCGCGCCCGTGAACGATCCCTTCTCGTGACCGAAGAGCTCGCTCTCCAGAAGGCTCTCCGGAACCGCCGCGCAGTTGATGGCCAGAAAGGGGAGCCCGGCCCGGGGGCTCTTTTCGTGGATGGCGCGGGCGATGAGCTCTTTGCCCGTGCCGCTCTCCCCCTGGATGAGCACCGGGATGTCGGAGAGCGCGACCCGGCCCACCGTGGCCAGGACCTCTTTCATGGCGGGGTCCTCGGTGACCAGGCCCTGGGCCGGGTCCTGGCGCTTGAGCCGCTCGCGCAGGGAGAGGTTTTCCCGCCGCAGGCGAGCCTTCTCCGCGGCCTTCGCCACCCGGACCTCCAGCTCCTCCATCCGGGCCGGCTTGGTGAGGTAGTCGTAGGCCCCCAGCTTCATGGCCTCGATGGCGGTCGAGACCGCGGCGTATCCGGTGAGGACGATGGATTCCGTGGGCAGCTCCTCCTGGGAGATGTGCCGGAGGAGCTCGATCCCGCTCCCGTCCGGCAAGATGAGGTCCACCAGGGCCACGTCGAACTCCCAGAGCTTGAGCTGCTCGAAGCCGTCCGCGACGGTATGGGCGGGCACGGTGTGGCAGCCCCGCGCGCGCAGCTCTTCGCAGACGACCTCCGAGAGCGCCTTGTCGTCCTCGAGCACCAACACCCGGGCCGACTGCATCTCCGCCATCGCTACCCTCGCATCGGGGCGGGTTGCTCCCCGGTCGGGATCTTACCCCTGATCGGCCGCCGCTTTCCTCGCCGTGGGCAGAACCATGGCGAGCCGCGTGCCGCGCCCGACCTCGCTCTCCACACGGATCTCGCCTCCATGGGCGGCCACGATACCGTGGCAGACGGCCAGACCCAAGCCCGTCCCCTGCCCGAGGGGCTTGGTGGTGAAGAAGGGGCTGAAAATCTTGGGCAGATTCTCGGCCGGGATCCCCACTCCGTCGTCGGTCACGGAGAGGCAGACGCTGTGCTCGTCCTGTCGCGTCTCGACCACCACGTGCCCCCCGGCCGAGGTCGCGTCGAGGGCGTTCATGAGCAAGGCGATGAGCACCTGCCGGATCTGGCCGTCGTCCGCCTCGATGTGGCGCAGGCCCGGGTCGAGCTGGAGGGAGAGCGTCACCTGCTTGAGCCGCATCTGGTGATCGACGAGCTCGGTCGCCCTCTCCGCGAGGGCGTTCAAGTCGGTGACGCGCACCTCCGGCTTGCGGCTCCGGCTGAAGTCCAGGAGGGCGCCGATGATCTTCTTGCAGCGGAAGATCTCTTCGTCGATCGTCTTCAGGTAGCGCGGGAAGTTCTTAAAGGTCTCGATGGCGAGCAGGCGCGGGTCCTGGGCGCTCTGGAGGAGGCTCTCCGCCCGCAGGGCCATGGAGGCGAGAGGGGTGTTGATCTCATGGGCGACGCCGGCCGCGAGTTGGCCGACGTCGGCCAGGCGCACCGCCTGCAGGAGGCGCTCCTGATTTTCCTTGAACTCGCTCACGTCCTTCAGGATCACGACCAGCCCCCGACGGCCGTCCGCCTCGCCGAGCAGGGGAGAGGTCGTCACCTGCAGGGTGCCCTCGAGCTTGGTGAAGCGCGTCTCCTCGGTGCGGGGCCGACCGTCGGCGAGGCTCAAGGCGATGGGGTCGGGGAATCCGGGCCGAGGCTCCCCCAGGATCTGGCGGTAGGGGGAGGAGATGATCTCGCGGATGGAGCAGCCGAGGACGCGGGCCAGACCGAGGTTGGCGCGCACCAGCAAGCCCCCGCCGTCCACCAGCGCCACCGGATCCACGATGGCGTCGAACGTTCCCTCCCACTCGCGCTTGGCCTCGATCAGGGTGTGCACGAACCGGGTGTGGGGATGCTCTTCGTCCAGCGGCCCCATGAAGAGGGTGACGGGCGGGGGGGAGGGGAGACTGGCCACCTGCCCCACGGCCTTGGGGGCATCCTTGGGCTCGCTGAAGATGAGGGTCAGAACCGGGCGGTGGGGGAGCAGGGCGGAGAGTTCCTGGCCGTGGACAACTCGAAAGCCGCGCGCTCCCAGGACAGACGCCCAACTGCGGGAGTCGGTGCCCTCCCCCACGATCGCGACCACAAGGCCCTCGGGCTTCGCCGCGGCGGCCACGGCGAGAGTCTAGCACACGCTCTCGCGGGCCCGTTCTGTTGCGGGCCCGTTCTTGACACTCCCCGGGAAAGGCGCCTAGGATCCCAGGTATCGAGCGTCCATGACCCCGCCTCCTTCCAAAATCCTCGTGGTGGATGACGAGCCGTCCTTTGGCGGCCTGGTGGCCGAGGTTCTGACGGAGAGAGGCTTCGAAACCGTCTCTCTCTCCGATCCCCTCGAGGCCCTGGAGAAGGCGAGGGACGGATCGTTTGCGGCCGCCGTCCTCGACCTCGTCATGCCCAAGATGGGCGGCCTCGAGCTGGCGGATGGGATCCGGGGCGTGAGCCCCGACACCCAGATCCTGATCCTGACCGGGCACGGGGACATGGACTCCGCGATCGAGGGCATCCGCCATGGCGTGTTCGACTTCATCGGTAAGGCCAACCTCCAGATGGCCCGGCTGGAGCGGTCCGTCCGTCAAGCGGCGGAGCGATGGAGCCTGTTGCGCCAGAACCGCGAGCTCCTGGAGCGGCTCAGTCGGTCCAACCGGCACCTGCGCGCGCTCCTCGACGTGGGTGTCGTCCTCACGGGTGAGCCCCACCTCGACCGGCTCCTGACCGGGCTGGTGGCCTCCGCGAAGGAGCTGTGCGGGGCGGCCGCCGGGCGGGCCCTGCTCTTCGAGCCGATGGCGGAAGGGGGGATGAGGGTGCAGCTGGCGGTGGGAGCGGGAAGCGACTCCCTGCCCGGGGCGCGGCTCGGTGAGCAGGAGGGAATCGCCACCTTGGTCGCGGGAACCGGGGAGGCGCTGCTCCTGGCGCGCGCCCAGGACCACCCCCGCTACTCCGTTCGCTGTGATGAGATGCCCTTGGACCGGCCAGGATTCCTTTGCGCCGGCCTTCACCGCGGAGAGATCCGCGGCGCCCTGACCGTCGCGGGGGCGGGGAGCGGCGCCTTCGGCCCCGAGGACCGGGAGGTGCTCGCGAGTCTGGCCCGCCAGGCCACGGTCGCGATCGAGAACGCCCTCGCTCAAGAGCGGGCGATCAACTTCTTCACCCACACCTCCGAGATCCTGGTCTCGGTCATGGAGGGGATGGACATCTTCCCCCCTGGTCACTCGCGGGGCGTGGCCGCCCTCTCCGACATGGTGACCCGGCGCCTGGGCCTGACGGACGCCGAGCGTCGCAGTGTCCATTTCGCGGGCCTGCTCCACGACATAGGGAAGATCCGTCTCGACCCCGCCATCTTGAAGTCGCCGAACTATGCCTCACCCGAGGTCCGCCGCCACATCCAGCAACACCCCGCGCTGGGCGCCGAGCTCCTGAAGCCCATCACGGTCTGGGCGGACATCCTGCCCATGATCCATGGCCACCACGAGTGGTGGAACGGCAAGGGCTACCCCCGGGGCCTCAGCGGGGAGGAGATCACCCTAGGCGCGCGGGTGGTGGCGGTGGCGGAGGCCTTCGATGCGATGACGCGGGGCACGCCCTACGGGGGGAAGCGATCGTCGGAGGAGGCCCTCAACGAGATCCAAGCCTTCGCGGGCACGCAGTTCGATCCGAAGATCGCGCGGGTCTTCGTCGCGGAGTACAGGGTCCACGGGGAGGAGATCACCGCCCGCGGCTGAACCCGCTCTTGGACGCTGGCTCCCGGCAAAACCGTTGGGGAGCCAAGCGCGCCCTCGGGTGCCGGCCGTTTGGCTCGAGGTCTCGGCGTACTTGAATCCCGGCCAGTTCGCGAACGTCCTTACCCGGTAGAGCACTGGGCCCAGCCCACCGGCTGACCCAGGTGCCTTCGGAGGAGGACACGAAGCGCCTCGAATTCCAAGGGCTTGGTCACATACTCGTCGACCTTGAACTTCTTGTAGGCTTCCATCGCATACATGACGTTCGGGTAAAGCACGGTCATGACCACGACCCGGATGCGCGCGGTCTCGGGATCGGCTTTGATGTGACCGCACATCTCCCGCCCGTCCAGCCCGGGGATGAGGGCGTCGGTGAGGATCAGCTCCGGCTGGTACTCCTTGGCGAGGGCTAGGCCTTCCTCGCCGTTGCTGCCCCGGATCATCCCGAAGCCCAAGCTCTGGATCGCCCGGCTCACCACGCTTCGGATGTTCGGTTCGTTGTCGACGAGCAACACGAGGGGCCGTGTGACCTGGCTCGGGTCTCTACGGCGACGCAGGAGCACCAGTGCGAGTCGAAGGCATCAAAAGGAGCTTGGCAATTGTGACAGGAGACCGAGTAGGTCCTCGTTGCTCCGCCCGCCGTGAGAAATCCTGGCATCGTGGTCTCCATTGCGTCCGCGGTCCGCTCCCCGGCCGACCCGGAGAGCAGCCCTTCTCACCGGTTCCTCAGATGCACAGGCCGTGCCGGACCTGGGGAAAGGCCATCTCGTTCGTGTGCAACAACTTCGCCTTCCGCGTCCTCAACCCCCATGTCCGGAAATCGGAAAGTCGGCCCGGCCGGAACCTGGAGGCTCAGGCTTGAAGTCCCTCGCTGCCCGCCGACCCCTTCACGGAAGTGGGGGAGGGGCGATCGGTTCCGGTCTGGGACGTGTGCGAGTGGTCTGGGCCTACCCGGCTGGGCGACCGTTTCGGGAGGGGTCCGTCTCCGGGCGGGCCTAGCGCCCGCCCTCGAAGGCTTGCTGGACGCGGATGCGGGTTTGCACCTTGACCCCGTTCTTTTCCGCCGGAGCGTAGCGCCAGGTTCGGACCGCGGCGAGGACCGCATCGTCCAGGGTCTCCCCCGCCGACTCCACGACTCGAGGCTCTACGGGGTCTCCCCAAGTCGTGATCGTCATTTCGACCGTAACCGTCCCTCGCAATTTGAGCTTCCGGGCCGGCTCGGGGTAGGCAGCGTTCTCCCCCGACACCTTCCGCGGGGGCGTCACATCCTGCCCCGGTTCCAGGAAGTCCCCCTCGTGGACCCACCCCCGGCTCCTCAAGTGCGCTCTCGGCGGTGCGTTGCTCGGTTCGTGTTCGAGCCTCCCCAGCAGCGGCACCCGGTCGCCGCCTCTCGCCTGAACAGTCTGTACCCAGGGCGCGAAACCCTTGAGGGTGAGCTCCACCCCATGCTTGCCGGGGAGCACGGAGAGGGTGTCGAGGGGGGTGGTCCCCCGGGGATGACCGTCAACGAACACCAGGGCTCCCTCGGGTTCCGAGCGGACTTGAAGAATGGCATTCGCCGGCTGGAGGTTGAAGCGCAGGGGCACCGCGAACGCGCCCGCGGGCACGTCCAGGGTCAACCCCGCGGAGGTGAACCCCGGGAGGGCGACCCGGACGGCGTGTCGGCCGGGGAGCACGCCGGAAAGGGTCAGCGGAGATCGTCCCGTCTTCGTGTTGTCGACCCAGACCTGGGCCCCCAGGGGGTCGGTCGCGATCTCCATGGCGCCCGTCTGGAGGGAAGGGGGCGACTCCGCGGACGGCCCGGCGGGACCCGGGGCCCGGAGCGCGACGAAAGCAACGGTCGCGGACAGAGCCAGGGCCGCCAGGACGAGGGGCGCGAGCAGGGGTGACCACGCGGGAGGCGGGGGCACCGTTGCCGCGCGTCCGCTCTGCGGCGCCCCGGGGGCCGCCTTGAGATCATGGGTGGTGACATCGCCCACGGGCGGCACATCCCCTTCCGGGGGAGAGGACGCGACCGCCGCCGGCGCCGAGAGGGCGACGTCCGCGCTCCGCCGACCCAACGCGGCCATGAAGGCGGTGGCATTCGCGAAACGCACGCTCGGGTCCTTGGCGAGGGCTCGTCGGAACACCACGTCGTAGTGCCGGGGCAGGGCGGGGTTCCAGGAGGAGGGAGAGACCGCTTCCGCGTTGACGATGGCATGAACGATCTGGGCGATGGTCTCTCCCTCGAACGGTCTCCTCCCGGTCAGCATCTCGTAGGCCACGACGGCGAAAGAGAAGAGGTCCGTGCGGGGCGAGGCCTTGCTGCTCGTGACCTGCTCGGGGGCTACGTAAGACGGCGAGCCCAGGAACTCCCCTGCGGTCGTGATCACGGTGGAGGAGAGGTGCGCCACGCCAAAATCCATGATCTTTGGCCGACCGTCGGGCAGGAGCATGATATTTGACGGCTTGATGTCCCGGTGGATGATGCCCTTGCTATGGGCGTGGTCGAGCCCCTCCGCCACCAAGCCCAGGATCCGGAGCGCCTCCGCAAGCTCGAACGTCGGGGTCGGCCGGAAGAGGGCGGCCAGCGTCTGGCCCTCCAGCAGCTCCATGACGAAATAGTCTTCACCCACGTCGAAGATCGTGATGATGTGGGGATGGGCCAGGTTGCCGGCGGCTTGGGCTTCCCTTCGAAAGCGCTTCAGATAGTCGTGGCCCCGGGCGCTCGTCAAGTACTCGCCCTTCAGGGTCTTGATGGCGACGTTGCGCTGGGCCCTGGGGTCGAAGGCCCGATAGACCCGGGCGAAGGACCCTTCGCCCACGAAGCCCTTTACCTGGTAGCGCCCGAAGTTAGTCGGCAGATGGCTCTCGGCCGTTCCCAAACCGAGCCCGAGCGGCTTCGGAGCGGGTTCGCGGTCGCCCTTGGTAAGGCTCGACATGGCGCCTGGTCCGCGTTTGTCCATACCGGTTGTGGACCACCCGCCGTCGGAGTGGCGACGGGTGGCCGACGCGTGCAAAGTGTACTCCCACTTCCTCGCGACATATCTGCCTGGCCAGTCTTTCGAGCCCTCCAAGAAGGCGACCGCCCGCCGCGAATCCCCCGCGAAAGGGGGGAGGCATCCCTTGCAGGGCGGAACGCTTGTTGGTAGCATCCTAATGGTCATTCCGTGAACAGTTTGCAGGAAGGGGGCGGCCTGAATCCGAATGCCGCGGTCGCAGCCGCTCGCCGGTGCGCCCCGCTTTCAGCCGCTGCGGGCTGCGCATCGGGGTGGCCGCCCGGCCGCCCTTTAACCGGGCCGCGAAAGGTCGTCGGCATGAGATTGGCCTTTTGTCTCTTCCCCGCGCTCCTGGCCCACGTCCTTCTCGCCGATGCGTTGCCCCTTGGCGAGCAACGGTCTGCGGGGGCGGCCGGCTCCCCCCCGCCTGCGGTCAACACGGGCCGGAAGCCGCGGCTGGCCTGGTTGGTGGACCTGGGAGCCGAGTCCCTCCGGGCCTCGCCCCCCGCGGCGGGGGCGAGTGGACGGCCGGTCGGGGTCTCGGTCCCGGGTGCGGCCTACATCTTCACGCTGGGCCCCGACGGATCGCCCCAGAGGCAGAAGCGCCTGGCCGTGGACGCGTCGGCTCCCTACGGCGTCGCCTTCACGGATTCGGGCCTGGCGCTCGCGAGCAAAGAGGGGTCGCTCGGGCTCTGGAACCTCTCGCCGCGCGGGGAGCTCTCCCTTCGGTGGCGGCGGGAGCTCGGCGAGCGGGCCAGTTCCGTGGGGTGGGACGGCGGCGATTCGGTCTTCGTGGCCACGTGGCGGAACCGGCTCCTGGCGTTGTCGGCCGCGGATGGTCGGGCCCTGTGGACGGTCGACATCGGGGGCCGGGCGGAGGCTCCCGCGGTCGTGGAGGGGGGAGACGTCTTCGTCGTCACGAGGGCCAAGGCTTTCCTTAAAATGGACGCCGCTACCGGCCGCGTCCGCTGGAGGGTGGGCCTGCCTGGCCTCGCCGTGCATCCGCCGCTGCTCCTCGGGGAGAAGCCGCGCCTCGCGCTTTGCGGAACCGGGGATGGCCAGCTGCTCGCCTACGACGCCGCGACGGGGCGAGTCCAGTGGTCCGCGGCCCTGCCCGCCAAGCTGGCGAGTGCCCCTTTTGGGGGCGCGGAGTCTGTGGCGGCCGTCACCGCAGACGGGGCGGTCCTTGCCTATTCTCCATCCGGGCAACCGCGCTGGACTCAGCCCGGCTCTTCCGAGGGCCCGGCGGCGCTCCTGCTGCAGTCGCCCGGCGGCGTGGCGCCGAGGCTCTTGGCAGTCTCGAAGGTGCTGGTGGGCTTGGACCTCGGCACGGGCACCAGGCTCGCGGACTACCCCAAGGCGGCGGCGGAGGAGCTCAAGCGGCGGTTCGCCGACGCCATGCTTGAAGGCGTGAAGACCTACTCGGAAGGGGAGAAACACGCTCTGATGGAGCAGGAGGCTTTCGATATCTCCGGTCCCCTCTTCGGGCCCGCTCATTTGTTCGGACCGCATGTGGCCTTCGGCACCGAAGACGGTTGGGCGTACGTCTTCGACGCCACCACGCTCCGGCCCCGCGGGCGGTATCGAGCCGGGCAAGGGTGCTCAGGGTTTCCCCTACAGGCATCCGGGCGGGTCCTGGCCATGTCGGGGGAGGAGCTTTTCGGGCTCGACCCGTCCACGGGCCGCGTGCTCTGGAGGAGAATCCTCGGGGGCGATGCCGGTCCCGTGACGGGAGAGGGGACGCTCGGGGTGGTGGCGGGGGGACGGGTTCACGCCCTGAATCCCGTGGATGGCGTCCTCCAGTGGAGTCTGCGCGGTCGCTTTCGGTCGGTGGCCCCGGCCCCGGCGGGCGGGGGGCGGGGGGAGATCTCCTACCTGTCCGGGCCGCCTCGGCGCGCTCCTGGATCGCAGCGACCCGGGAGGGAAACGTGTTCGAAGTCGTCTGGGAGCTCCCCCCCGCGGGTTCCCGCCCCTCCGAGGGTCGCCTCCAGAAGACCTGGGAAAAGACCTTGGCTGAGCGCCTGACCGAGATCCAGGTCGCGCGGGGCCGCATGGTGGTGCGCACCGAATCCGGTTACCTGGTGGGGCTGGACGAATACGGCCACGAGTCCTGGCGGCTGCGCGTTTCGGGCGAGGATCGCTACGAGGTCATTCCGCAGTCCGCGTACCTCGTGATCCTGGGCGCCGCGGACGTGCGGGTCCACGATTGGATCTCGGGGGAGATGAAGTACCAGGGGAAGGTCGAATCGCCGGCCTTGGGAGCGGACGTCAGGGGGAAGTCCCTCCTGTGGGTCGATCGCTCCGGCGGGGCCCACCGGGCCGACATTCTGGAGGGCCGTCTCTTGGAGAGCGCGGACCTCGGCGAGCCCCTGACCTCGGCCACCCGGGCCGGGAACGGGTTCCTCGTGACCACCACCGCGGGTGAGCTCGGGCTGGTGGAGGTAGGCGACGGTGCGTCGAGCCCCGCTCCCGGCGGGGGGCAAGCTGGTGTCAAGAGAGGAGAAGGACAATGAGGCATAGGCTCCTGCACGCGGGCTGCGTTCTCACGATCCTCATGGGAAGCGGGGGTTGTGCGGCGCCACGCATCCTGGGGAAGGCGACCCTCGTTGATGAGAGCGGCGCCCCTCTTCCACCCCCCCCTACCCCTGGGGTCACCCTCAACTTCATCAACCTCGGTGGAAAGATCGAGGAGTCGGTGGTCTCGGTCCAGACCGACGTCCAGGGGAAGTACCGTTCGCCGGAGCTTCCGCCCGGCAAGTACACGGTGGAGGCGGTGCTCCCCGGGTTCGTGATCGGGAGGACAACGGTTCTGCTCGGAAAGCATGGGACCAAGGAAGCGCCCTTTGTTCTAAAGAAGATCCGGGAGTCCAAGGGTAAGTCGGTCAAGGAGAGTCAGGAGGAGAACATCCCTACCCCCGGCGAGGTGAAGATCAAGCCGCCCCTTTGATTCCGGGGCTCGGGCCTCGGACACAGGGGGTTGATCTCGCCCCGTGAGCTCGACTCGTAATCGACCTCGGGTAGGCGATCACTGACGGGCCTATGGTCCCGAAGAGAGGGGTCACTCCATGAAGAATTGGATGCGCGTGGCCGGTGCGGCGGTTGGGGTCTTGGCCTTTGGCCTGGCTTGGTCGGGGTGTCGGAAGGAGCCCCCTACTCTCACCCTCAAGTTCAAGGCCGTCACGCCGCAGGGAGAAGCCCTGCCCGGCGTCTCCGTGGAGGCCCTGGGGAAGGTCCAGGGCCAGACCGACGCGGAGGGGAAGCTTTCCTTCACGTTCACGAAGGGGGTCGGAGAGGAGGTCGCCCTCTCCGCCGCGCTCGACCGTCCGGGGATGCAATTCAAGCCCTGGAAGCAGACGGTGGTGGTGCGCAAGTGGGAAGAGGAGCGGCCGGAGACCCGAGAGTATTCGATCGAGGCCAAGCTCGAGCCGGCGGCCCTTGCCGCCACGATCGACCTTCAGTCGGGGGGTGCACCCGCCACGGGGGCGGAGATCCGGATCGACGGAAAGCCGGCGAAACTGGACCCCAGCGGTCACGTGACCGTGGAGTTGGGGACCAGCATGTCTCGCTCGGCAAAGGTATCCGTGAGACTGAAGGACTTCCAGCCCTTTGACCAGACGGCCTCCCTCCGCGCGGGGGAGACGTTTGTCGTTCCCCTGGTGAAGATCGGGGCGGTCTACGCCAAGATCCTCGTCGCGTACGAAGCCATGGAACGCACGGTTCCCGTGCCGGGGGCGGACGTGGTCTTGGGTGGGAAGCCCATCGGCAAAACGGATGCGACCGGTACCCTGAAATACCAGGCTCCCGATAAGGAGGGGGACCTGGAGGTAAAGAAGGACGGCTTCCTACCCCAGCCCGCCACCGCCAAGGCCCCTGCCCGAAAGGCGGCACAGATTGTCGTCGAACTGGTTCCCCGCGAGGCTCCCGTGTACCGCATCGCACTTCTCCCGCCCAAGAGCGGCACGCCGGGGGACACCGAGATCGACGCCGCCTTGCCGGAGATCGGAGACAAGCTCTCGGATCAGGTGTTCGCGCATGCCTGCTTCGAGAAGGCGGAGAACGAGAAGACCGCGGACGCCGTGATCTCCGTCTTGGTCACCCGCTCGGAGGGTGGTCTTCTGCTTTCGGTGAAGATGGCCTGGGTCAAGGGCCGGTCCATCGGCGGATTCGCCGAGACGGGCAAGTCCTCGCGGATCAAACCGCTCGCGGAGGCCGTGTCCTCCAAGATCCTGGAGGTCTTTCCCTTCGAGGGCCACGTCCTGGGCTTCGAGGAAGGCCGCGTCATCACCAGCCTGGGGTCGGCGAAAGACCGGCGCGTGACCAAGGGCCATGCGGTCGCCCTCTATCACTGGGACGGCAGCATCCCGCCCAAGCTCGCCCCCCTGGGACGCGCGGTGGTGCGAAGAGTGGACGCGGAGTTCTCCCGCGTGGAGCTGCAGAAGGGCGGGCAGCCGCCAGTAGTGGGGGACACCGTGGTCCTGCTTCCCCGCGCGGCGGAGGCGGCCTTCGACTCCGCGGTGGCGCTCACGGTCAAGGCCGGGAGGGAGGGCTCCGAGCGGCCCTTTGGCGATGTCAGCGTGTACCGGGACGGCATCTGGGTCGGCGTGACGTCGGCCACGGGGGAGATCCGGGTTCCCGTCGGGTCGGGGGAGAAGCACGTGTTCCTCTTTGTCCGGGGAGGCATCAAACCCTATCAGGAGGAGATCAAGGTGGGCCCGGCCCCGGAGGAAAAGACGGTCATGCTGCCCCAGACCTTGACGCGCTTGAAGATGGAGTCCCAACCCTCCGGGG
>WNFI01087403.1_pt1 | contig 18489 bp, 19 predicted proteins | sample 5400471 | NCBI WGS metagenome assembly WNFI01 (sample SAMN13153348, study PRJNA577476) | soil metagenome | isolation source: 100 cm saprolite on Douglas fir-dominated hillslope | place: USA:California | collected 2013-09-17 | reverse complement strand
CGACCAGATGCGAAGAAAACTACTTACCCTGAACGTGGCAACAATAACGCGAATCACCTTCTCTTTGACAGCAGTCTTCGCAACCTTGATGAAGGAGGGGATTACATCATATTTCCTACGGTGAAGTGTCGGCAATCCATGAACTTGACTTGGAGATCATAATCACTTATTGATAGCCTGAGAAATGGAAGAATCAAAGGAGAGCAGCCAAACGCAGTAGACGGCCTTGTAGGTAAGTTGCGGAGATTCATTCAATTTGGTAACTTGGATCAACCTGGACCTTCGGTATTAGCTGGGTTTTGGGCAAGAAGCCCCTACGCAGCCTATTCTCACCCCAGGACAAGCTCATCCAGCTGCCACATGGCTCTCCGGACTTCTGATCGTGGCAAGAGTGATCCTAAACATTCCACGCCGACCTCGCGTGCATTCGCAGAGTCTTGAAGTATGACGTTTGTTGTTGAAAGAAATGTCCAGACATGCTGATTATGCAATGGCATTGGCTCGGAGCTGAATATTCTGAGTCCCTCATTTTCGAACAGAAAGTCGCCCTGACTCACTTTAGGAGCGCTGTTACGATCTGCAGGGCCTTCAACCGAGAAAACTCATCTTGAGTTTCAAAGGGCCTTAGAGCGAGTCAGATGTGCCCAAATAATGGTGGTACTTGATCCCCACCTTGAAAGGGGCCCGTAAGGCAGATCGGGATCGCATTCAGAACTTCTCCGGAACAGAGCGAGTCTTTCAGGGTGGTCTAACCGGATAATCCGTGAAATTAAAGAAGATGTATTTCAGAGTTTGAACTCGCCCGTCAACGCATCGGAAATCATAACGAGCAGGTACTGCAACGGGTCGACGCGAACCAGCTTCTTGAGAAGTGTGAGGTACAAGTTGGCATACGTTTGCCCATCAGAGATAAGAACAGATTCGATCTTAGCGCGTGGTTGTCTATCTATCTTCTTGATAAGACCCAGCTCTTCTGTGGAAATTAGGCCCGCTCTTTGGTAGGCCTATCTGTGGTCAGTTCAGAGACCTTTTCAAGCCAAAGGTATCAATAGTCACCTCCCACGGAACAGGTTTAGAGCGGACTTTCATCGCACTTTCCTCGAGGAAAGTACTGGATACATCGGCCAGAGGCATCGCGGTACAGTTCCACTATATAGTTCAACTTCAAGAGTCAACACCAGCGCTAGCGTGGGAATACCTCCGAAGCTTCAGCGTTCTTAGGATGTATTGCCCAAGGGCAGCCACACGTAAGTGATATTTTGATCTCACTTAGAATGCCGTTCAAACCTTCTGCCCGAAAGCCCTAGCGCGTACACAGACGTCCGTTTTCTCGAGGCCCAGTTATGTGTCGCTGAGACGACATTCCGCTACCACATCCCCGTTGTATGAACAATCTACCAGCACCTCGGGCAACACCTTGCCTTTCATACTCCAAACCTCCTTAGTCGTCGCCCGCACCCCCTTACTTACTAGTCTTCCAACAACATTCGAGTCTGAATACTATGAGTACCAGTCTCGCTTGCATCGTGCTCTCTCTCAACCCTTCCCTGCCGACTTCTACTTCAAAAAAGGGACCCTCTTGGAAAGGAGATTCAATGCTGAGGAACGAGTTCGTGAAAGGGCCGCCTTTGGCGAAGGCTTCGGCGCCACAGTAGAGGGCGATGAAAGACTCGAGGACATCCCTTCTGACGAGGAGGCAGTTAGCTTCCTACCTCGTGAGACCGAAGCAGACAGATCAAACAACTTCAAAAGTCTTAATAGGCGAGGCGAACGGACGCTCTATCTTTTGGTCAAGCCATTCAAATCAAAAGCTGCTTCATGGGAGTTCCCAACATGGGAAGTGGGCACCACTCAACCCCTGCATACCGTACGTATCTTCCTCAGTGCCCATCCATCTTACGTAGATTTACAGGTTCAACTCGCATCCCACTGCATTAGTCCACGCGTGAGGCTCTGACGGCCTCGCTAGGCCCTAATATGGATGTATGGATGATCGGACGTCAACCAATAGACGTTTTCAATACCGCAGCAAACCAGAACGCTAAGAAGGTATGTTCATGGAACCTGGGGCTACTCGAGCTTAATAAACCAAAACCTTCAATATCAGACTTTTTTTTTCAAAGCCCGAATCCTTGGGGGCAAACCTGAGATTCAGTGCCGTTCGATCGAGGATTTCGGATGGCTCGCCAGGGAAGAGATTGAGGAGCGCGTAGACCCAAGTTACTGGACGCACATTAATCCATTACTACCCAAAGTATAACATATCACTGCTGTCACGTCGGCGATCATCTCGAGGTATTAGTAGCAGGGAGTGCTTTGATCCGCTTCTGAGCATCGTCAAACCGTCGGATTAAGAGTTGACACGAAGTCGTCCTGCATATGTTTTTTGCTGTGGATTTTACATTATCTGGGAAAAGCACCAATCCTGATGCTCGTTCCACGGCGTCAACTGAGGATTGAAGGGAAGTTGACAATCTTCGACGGCATCCGTTGTAACAGACTTACCTGGTATCATAAATGATTCCAATGAGGTTTCATCAGGAATCTCTGCATTTGGGAGTACGAAAGCGCCAAGGGACATCTCCGCAATATGTGGGGCGGAAGGCGATGAAGGCTTCACTGCTAAGACCACCTTACTGAAATGCGTTGGAACGCCAACGTTCGCTGTGTCCCCGATCATTTCATGGGTCTGTTGAGAACAGTCAATACTACATGAGTTGCCATCCTATAAGGGTTACATACGATGCGCCATTTGCCATCGGGGTGCTTCTTGGGAAGGTAAAGAGGAATAGTGAATACGAATACCTCGGAGAATGAACCAGTAAGTCTCCGACACCAGTCTTCCACATATGCCCAATCTAGATGAAATCGCGCCCATCAGATTATTATTTGACTGGTAGACGACGAAGATTATACAGTGACGATTAAATCCATCACCGACTTGAGGAGCGATATTAGTTAGTAGGAATGTTTCGTCCATCGCTGCCTGCGGAGAAGTAAGAAAATGGAATGGATTATGCAGTTACGAAGGGACTTTCCTGAGAAGCCTTAGCATCTGCGGCCGGTACCCTTACCGAAGAGTCATATCCTACCCCAAGATAGGATGACTGGAATGAACTCACATATGGCCGCGATCGTACCCGCTTCTGAAGTAATCTGCTGGCCGCGCACGGAACGTGATTGGCACAGATTCATCCTCGGTGAAGGTGGAGCGCCCACGATCCCCCCTTTCTGACTCGTCAAGTTTTGAGGGGCCACGTCCAAGTGATGCAACTGTCAATCGTTCCGCAGTCTTCGCAACATAAACACTGGTTGACCCGAGTAATGTAGTGAGAAGTGTCTTACCCATGCCGGGTGTCTCAGCTTCCTGTCATAACCAGCAGTGTATGCCTTCCGCTGAATCAAATCAAAAATGGGCCCTATTATTGTGTAATAAGTTCGTACTCAACAGAGATTGAACACACCCATAACGAACTCGAGAAGTTAACTGACCTGGTGTCCCGAACTTCAATACATCATTCTTCTGTGTTGATTGAGGCACCGAGGCCATAGGGCTACCGCCCAAGCACCAAAGAATGCGAGGTGCACCAGCGTAGCACCGCTCATCCTACAGTGCCTCCGAGCCGCACAAGTGGTCAGTCTTCAGCTGCTTTACAGGAATTCTGGCTAATGCCGTGGGAATATGTGGTGACCCAACGGCTATTTGTCGCATTCCGGAGATTACGAACTTCACTTCTGCTGACCAACGGATTCGTTGCGACTGCAGACATGACATCGTGCCCGTCAACCACATTGACTCAGGCTGCGTTCGATTTTCGCAGCGACACAGTGACAACCCCTACTCCTTCCATGTTGGAAGCAATGTCTGCTTCTAGTCTTGGAGACGGTACATAGTCCAATTAATATTACAAACATGTGTATGATGATCTTCTTAGATGTATACCAGGAGGACACGACGACAAATTCCTTTGAGAAGGAGATTGCGACGCTATTAGGACATGAATCGGGGCTATTCGTGTCATCTGGGACGATGGGGAATCAACTAGCTCTTCGTTCACTTCTAATAAGACCTCCACACTCTGTCCTCTCAGATTATAGAGCACATGTTGCGGTTGCGGAAGCTGGGGGGATATCAAGCTTTAGTCAAGCAATGCTCCAACCAGTGGTTCCCGAGAATGGGGTGTTTCTTACCCTAGAGGACGTGAAAAAGTCTATCACACTATCGGAAGATATACATTCCGCTCCTACTCGAGTTGTCAGTCTAGAGAACACACTCGGAGGTTCCATCATGCCTCTTGCAGAAGTACAACGAATATCCACGTTTGCTCGACGATACGGGGTCAAGTTACATCTAGATGGGGCAAGACTTTGGGACGCTGGTGAGCCAAGGTTTTTCTGTGATTCGAATCTGAGTAACCCATGTTCACGACTAGTTGCCGCTGGCGCGGGAACATTAGAGGAGTACGGAAAATGTTTCGATGCAGTTTCAGTATGCTTTTCGAAGGGTCTCGGTGCACCGATCGGTTCTATGCTGGTTGGGAGCGAAGAGGTGATCCGTTACGCGCGATGGATTCGCAAGTCCATTGGGGGAGGGATGCGCCAAACCGGCCCAATCGTGAATGCGGCACGGATCGCGTACCAAGAGCTGTTTCCCAACAGCATACTTGAGACTCACCGAAAGGCGAAATTGATTGAGGTTGGTACCAGCGTTTCGTCGCTCGCCAAGATTCGTATTAGAACTCTGATTGCTATAGTCCCATGCGCGAGAGCTTGGAATAAAAACGGTGCTTCCCGTCGAAACCTCTATGCTATTCCTTGATCTAGAGACAGCTGGTATCGAGAACTCTTGGCTGATTGAAGAGGGTGTCAAGCAAGGCATTAAGTTTGGTTATGGGGGACGTGTAGTCATTCATCACCAGATTACGGATGATGCTATAGCTGCGCTCCTAAAAACCCTCGACGTTGTCATTCAAAGGAAAGCCGAAAAGGTGTCCATTTCTGGGGAGGCTAAGGTTCTATGAAAGAATCATAGCGGAATGGAGACTACATACAAGCAGCTTTACTGTATAGACGCAACTGAAGCCCCGGCAGTTCCCATTCATCCTTGTACGTGAAACCCAATATATATTCGGTGCACTTCTCTGGTCACTTGAAATAAGAACTATCGAATCAACCTCAGTAATCGCTGCGTTTTAGAATTCAGGTTGACGCCAACGTTGACCAATATGCCGTCTGGATGGATTAACATTGAAGCCGCCTCGGACGCACAATTATTCGACAGCGAGAAGCCGGCCTTTTCATTCCTGGGCCTGACGAGGACACAGCGATTCTATGGTTTCGTGGGATGGTGAGCACCATTACACCAACAATAAGCCAAAAAGACCTTTCATCCCAAGACTCAATGCATGTCGCTCCTTACAGCACTGTCCTTGGATTCGCCATCTCGATAACAGGTTCCATTCTTCTCTTCGTTGGTGCTCTTTGGTCTTTTGCTAGTGCGCCTTCCTGGATTTCTCTTTTATTGCTCTTGTTTAACATATTCCTTCATTAGTGTTATTCTCAATCGGGATCTGTGTAAGTCTCGCGGGGACAGGTTTCTTGATCGGGGTGGGTTGGTTTCTACTATTTGATGGTTTTCTGGCCCTACGTTCAATTTTCCTGCCCGCTTTAGTTCAAGAAGCAGCTCAAAATGGTGTGTCGCACAGAAATTCCGGGGGCGTTGTGAGTTGTGACTGACCCAAAACAATGAGTGAAGATGTTCGCACCTGTGCGAGTGGTTGCCACAATAGTATTCTTGGGGTCGATTGGGTTGGTGTTCGTTGGTGCATTTGTGCTTCACAATGATGTTAGTCCTTGTTCGTTTTGACGTGGACTTGTCGCTTATTCACTACTCGCTCTCAGGCTTTATGCATTGGTGCGTATTCTTGCACTTTTTCTGTCCGAAGTTCTAATCATTGCATGTGTGTTCTATCTAGTCTTCGTTGTCGTCGAGTATTTGGGTACGTCCTCCTGTTATACGGAGTTCTGGTCGTCATAACTTCAACAACCCACCATGACAGCATATACTTGGTACTCTCTGTCATACATACCATATGCTCGGTAAGGGTCTTTTTAGACAATTCGAGGAGTGTTCTCACCATTATTCTCCTAGAACGGCTGTCAAGAACATTTTGGGTATGGCATAAACGACCAGACATGTTTCGAGTCATGGACGCCATCCTGTTCACTCACGAATCAGTTAATGACAGAATTTGAGTATCTTTAGTCAGATGGTGCTGAACTCCATAGGCAGACTGTTGTGTATCGACTTGATTAATTTACAGAAGCTCTTTTTTCAATATCATTGATCACTTTAATGACTTAAAAGAGCCCCATTACCAAGTCTGAGTAGAGATAGGGTGGTGGACTCGTGAACCTCCTTGAGCAAGTTTATCATGTAGCACGTATCGATCCTCAGAGCGGGTGAAGGGAGGTTCTACTAATGTTGTGAGCTTATCCTCGCGGTTGAACCGAGAGCAATGAATCGATCGTGACCTTAAAACCGAAGGGATTGCAAGATTGCAGTTGGTCTCAAGCAAGCATGTGCTAATGAATAACTGGGACATGCATGCTTCTTCCATGGGGAGCAGATCGATGAAATTTGAACTGAGGATGGAAAAATGACACACTTCCACAGGATTCAGTTTTGGGGACTTGAAACGTCGTGTTCTCGAATTTTTCCGACTACTGTATAGATAGCGACGGGTCGATGTTATACATGGCCAGAATAAGGAACGTCAAATCGATCTATTTCCCAGCGGCGGAAACAGTGACTTATAGGAAGGTATGTAGCGAGACTGTACTGGGACGCCGAAAGTACCAAGAACCGTGCTCTCCCACTGCCTATCCTTAACGCCTAACGCGGAGAGGACTTCATTCGATTTTGTCGGCATGAACGGCTGGAACAGTATAGAGGCAATGCGTAGAGCTTCATGAGTGTAGAAGTGGGATCTTCGAACGACATCCGACGAGTTCTTATGTTCCCACCATTTCAGTTGACCGAAATGCCGGTTTGCCTGGATTTGGTTTGCTCTAAGCCAGAGTTGCACCATGACTGATTCAAGAGATAACCTACTTCGTCAAACCTGCTGAAATGGCGCTCAAATTTCGAAGGGGCTTCTTCTAGCATCCGTCTAATTAATGCGTCTTCGGAGACCTGTACAAACGGTGCAACAGTGGGCTTCTCTTCTATGCCTCTCGCAAATGAAGCCACGAGCGAAGTGAAAGCAGGGGAGGTGACGCGTGAAAGCAAATTTCCCAAGACACCGCGTAGGTCACGGTTATAGTGAATTGCGATGTGTTCCTCTGACCAATCTAGTTAACGAGCTTCAGTGACAAAGGTAGTCATGGACGTGCTGGGTAAATACCGGAGTCATCCTGGAAGCTGCCAGCAACGCTCATCATGTAATATCGAATGGGGTCGACCCCATAGGTTTCGAGAGCTTCAAAGGGGTTAGCGACATTCCCACGGCTCTTGGACATCTTTTGGCGGTCCATGGTCCAGTGTGCATGGGTTAGGATTGCCCTGGGTAGCTGGTATCCGATGGCCCGCAAGAATGAAGGAAAGAGGACAGCATGAAACCTTGGCTGATGTCAGCTTTTGGTATGTGAAGAAGTACAGTTCACGCACCTGAGGATGTCTTTTCCGATGATATGCACGTCCGTAGGCCATCCCTTTCCATCGTTCATCCCATCAGACCAAGGGTGGCCTACTACAGTAAGGTAGTTTACCAGCGCTTCCAGCCACACATAAATAACATGATTGTCATCCCCCGGAACTGGGATGCCCCACTGAAGCCGGCTCCTGGGACGTGATATGGATAGATCTTTGAAGTTATCAGGTTTTGAAAGTTCTAGTATCAGCTTGCGCCGGAGACGCGGGGGATGAACAGCTGGAAAACGATGTTGACAGTTGTGACTCCTGAGTGCATTTGGTGGCTCTTACATAGTTCATTGCCACTCAGCCAATTTATTAATGGCTCACGGTACGAACTTAGTCGAAACTTGTAACATTCCTCCTCCATCCATTCTACTGTGGAGCCCGTCTCAATTGCAACCTTTCGAGGCTTAAGTAACGTCCCATATATGAATGGAGGAACACACCTTGATCTCCTTTCCCGAAGGAGTCCCAATGGATTTGATTTGTGTATCGGTGTAGAAACATTCGTCGGAAACAGAGTACCAACCGCTATGCTGTCCTTTGTATACGGCACCACGTTGCTCTAATAAACGCTTCTAGAGATGTCGGACAGATGCAGGGAGGTGATGAGAACAGGCCCCTCACCCAAAAATGTTGCACAGATATTCTGTGGTCATGGTCAGTTGTGCGAATGAACCGAGAATAATCGATATTGGCGGCCTTGCCAAGATTCTGATTTGGAGTGCTGGAGTTGTTGCCACAGATCTATATTATTTTAATTGTAAACGAACCTTAAAGCGCTCGCTGATGCGGTCACAAAACTGCTTCGGATCTTCTCCAACGGCCTCTGCAGCTTGTTGAACCTTCAAACCATGCTCATCAGTTCCGGTGTTGAAGAAGACGGGTCTGTCTGGATATCTGAGGCGGGAGTAGCGTGCTAGGACGTCTGCAATTACACAGGTGTAAAGATGCCCAATGTGAGGAGCTATTGGGGTCAAAAGCCTGTGAGGCGCAGTTCTGCTGAACTAGTCTGTAGTTCACGAACCAGCATTGACGTAAAATATAGGCGTGCTAACATAGTATGGCTTGGTTGAAATGCGCCTGAGTCGCAACGGTGCCACGTATAATGGTGGTGGATTGAGGAAGCTTCGAAGCATCATTGAGACTGGGTTCCCACGGTGGTTCCTTGAAGGTCGTTCGAGAGTGGAAACCCTACCCGTATAAATCATAGATCACAATGTTGGTGCATAATCGATCTCGCCACAGACAACATTGATCATATAGGGTTGGGATTGCGAGGATTGAACTGCGTTTTCAGCTGATCGTTGTATAATAGTACCTACGTGAACTGTACGCGAAGTACAAGTACGGCCAGTACAATATCCATTTTTTCCTCTGAAATAGTGCACAGATTTGAATAAACATGCTAGAGGCTGGATCTCCAGCTACCCATTTGTTGATCGTCATACTTTGGTTTATTTTGACTGTCGAAGCGAAAAATTTGCTTCCGAGTCTGCCTTCATAGGTCCCGGATCTCGTTGGCGCACTGCAGCGACCTCGAAGTTGTTTGAGTAGCTCTGGGCTTGACATCCCCCTGAAACTCGGTCTGGCCTTCTCCTTTCTGGGTTCGCAATCACTTAATCCATTCTTGAGCCTCGACCTGAGGGAACTAATTGGGAGATGGACCAAACGGGACCTGGTCCTCACAGAACATCTCAAAAAGTCAAGCGGTCAGAGAAATTGAATTCAAAGCCTTATGAACGTCCCCTTGTATCTGCTCGCGGACCCGGCTTGGGGAATGGAAGCATGAGCGAGCGACCCCACGCCAGTGATGTTCATAGATCGCGTCGTTCGGCCAGTTTTGTCGACTCCATTCGGTCTATAGTGACTAAACCTTTTTCGTGGCTCACTGGGACCGTAAGTTCAGCTACGAACGGCGTGATACTTAAATCGACATCGAGAACACGGTCCAACTCTGATCGTGGTCATGTACGTGTATCAGAGAGTCCAAGTACGAATGTGCCCGGGAAGGCGAAGGCGACACCGCTATCTTCATCTAAATTGAAGTTAAATCCCAGATCGAAGCGTAGGACCTCAGGAAGCACAGATGAGCGGTCGCTTGATGATGAAATGGCGCGTTCACCAAAGAAAGTGCGTCGCATAAGTCCTAGTTCTGCAGTTGCCACCGTGAATGGAGGAATGCGGGGATTGCGGGGATTGCGTCCATCTGTGTCTGCCCCTTTCCTTAACTCTTCTTTTCCCTCTCACTCCTCCACTCCTCTCACACCTGTTCCTCTGCCACGTCTCGTCACCTCTACCAGGTCTTCGCCTACGCGTGCACATTTGAGAGCAGGTTCCAATAACTCTATTCAAGATGCATCTCTCCCTAAGCCAAGACCCTCTCTGGCAGCGGACGATCAACGAACGCGCACCGTGTCACCTTATCGATCTACTCCACTTGGAAGTCCGACTAGACGGACGGCAGATGGACTCGGAGGCTTCATCATACCGTCATCGTATGACGCATTCGAGAAAGAAGGCAGTAGAGAAGCGTCCAGTAGGCGGGGTAATATCGTTCCCACTGAAGGCCCTGCACATGCTGTCATTGGGGATATCAATGGAGTCGCCTTCTCAATGGTCAGTGCATATCCATAAACTCTTCATGTTGGTGTGATGTGTTAATCATCCCATTCACTTATTACGTTCCCACAACCCTAACTCGTGGTGCCACCATTGTTCTTCTAACTTTCAACTCCACGCCATTTCTTCATCGCTATGTGGCACGGAATCCCAGCCTTTTCGCTCAGGGGCCCACTCACAGTCCCCCTTTCCTGTTTCAAGCGTACAGTCTCCAGCAACTCGCCGGAATTCTTCGCCGGAACGCGATTCTACAGACAGGATCTTCCAGGCTCTGGAGGGAGCACTTCCATGGTCCAATGCTCGCAAGTTGCGAAGGGACCAACGGGCCAGCGTCCGCGTCCCCATGTCTTCTGGCTCCAGAAGAGGAAGGGGAACCGGTCGGATGATTCGGCCATATGAAGGGGATGAGGATAGGATGGATGTTGGTGAGAAGGACGAAGAGAAGGGAAGCAAAAGGCTTTTTGCATACGCGATGCAGAAGAGGAAGAGCCATGAGACGATCAGGCTGTCTGCCATGCTAAACATGGACTCAGGGATAGATATAGCTCATTCGTCGAAAGCTAAACTGATACAGGGTAAGGAGCCAGATGAAAGAAAAAAGGGAATCGAGACGGTAGAGCTGCTTCCTTCTGCTTCTCAGGAAACCATTCGAGCTCCCTCTCCAGTCTCATCTGAGCTTGCGCCCGCCGAAGTAGCTTCGTCGCCTGATCGATCTCTCTCCACAAGTGGCTTTATTCCTTTGACTACCTCTACTGTTCCTCCCAAGTCCGCAAGTTCTGTACGACCCATTTCATCCCTTCGCGCGCCGCGCACGCGGTCGCGGCTCACACATGAACCTTCTGCCGGGCGTCGTCCGAATAGGTTCGGTATTGATCCGGAAGGGGAAGGGGGACACGATGAGGTGGGTGGTGAAAATGAAGCTGCAGCACTCAAGGAGTGGGCTCAAAGCAAAGGTATCGCACTCGAGGTGCCTGTTGGGTGGAGTTTTGCAAGTGGAATGACTTCAATGGTGCCTTCCCTAACGTCCAATATGCCTACAGAAACCCAGATTGAACTGACTTCGGCAAGTGTTTTTTTCTCCTTGACTTCACACATCATGCTGATAGTCCATATGCTAGGCGGAGAAGGCTCAGCCTGCCCCGTTTCCCAAAGCTTCGTCATCCCCCCTTCGTCCGTCTATCCCTGTGTTTACGTCGGCTTTGTCAACCGTTGAGCCCGACTCTACCTCCATTAAGACGTCGAAGGCGACCAGCGTGGTCCCTCCTGAACCATCTCTATCGTCTTCATCACCTTTTTCAGCTTTCGCTTCAGCAACAAGCACGTTGAGTTCATCCAGTTCCCATCCGATGGAGAAGCCGTCGACTTCTGACTTGACTCCTGATTCGTCCCTTGTCCCTCTGTCAGCCTCAGGAGCCCTTCCATCGGCGCTTCCTTTCTCACTCGTTCCTCCCGCTTCATCATCAGTGCCAATAGGCTTTGGAGGCGAATCGAAGGCGATGGTAGATGAGACAGAGGAAAAGAAGCAGGAGAAGCAAGAGAAGCAGGAAAAGCCTCAATCGGAAGCACCCCCGCCGCCATTCGCTGGTTTCGGAATGACACTGAAGCCAAAGAAAGAGGAGGCACCGATGAAGCCACAATTATCATCTCCTGTTCCAGCACCGGCGTCCACACCTGCGTCTTCTTTCATCCCTATGGTTCCATCCGCCGCCTCTGATCCCGGGGCGCCTATCAAGCCAAGTTCATTCCGTGGTTTTGGTAACTTCGGGATTGCGGTCGTAAATGGCTCCAACATATTGAGGCCAGCCCCTGAAGTTTCGTCTAGTCCCAACCAGATGCCAACACCAGCCTCAGTGGAGGAACCATCGGGGAACGGCAAGGAAGAACCTCCTATTGGGGCTTCTTCGTCTCCGTTCGGTACCGCGAGCACAAGTTTGAGTACAGAAATCGAGAAACCAATCGATCCCATTATGGCATCCCGCCAGCGTGCCTCTGGCGGGCGTGGTGCATTCACGTTCCCAGCTCCCGCAAAGACAGACGAGAAGGAGAGGCTTGCAACTTCTACATTCACAACTAGTAATTCAGCCTTCGCGTCTGTTGGAAGCTCATCTTTCGGTCAGCCTGTGTCTGAGACGACGAAGGCAGCCCCCGTTTTTGCCTTCGGTTCCTCGACCACCGCCGCGACCACCGGATCCGGCAATAAATCGGATGCGCGGCCAGCAGAGGCTGTTGTTGCAAGCCCATTTTCATTTGGGTCGAACAGTGATACTCGGAAAGGCGTGGCTCCGATTAGTTTTGGTACGCCTCCCACGATGTTTGGCGCCAGTGTTTCCTCTACTTCTGTCGCTCCTGCATTCACATTTGGGGCTAGTGAACATCGGGCACCACATCCACCCGGTGCTTCAATGACCTCAAGCGCAAATGGAACCATGTCTGTATTTGAAGATCCTGCTCGCCCTAAAACGCCACCTCGTGAGTCCACCGGGGATGCAGGGATGGATCTAAGTCCAGTGAGGTCACCTACGAAGCACGCTACCAATTCCCTCACTCTACCGTCGGCTTCTTCACCGTTCTCATTTCCTGCAGTGTCGTCGGCAGCGACGAGTACGACTCCCACCTTCACGTTGGGGAATTCAACGAGTGGAGCATCAAATCTTTTTGGCACCACGTCTACTTCTGTCTCAAATCCTCCCAATTCTTTTGCTATCTCAACTGGGGGCGCGGGCACCGTGGGCAACAGCCGCCCCGGCACATCTGGGTCTAATTTCTCCGCTCCTAGTAATCCGTTTGGACAATCTACACCTATACCAGCACCGGTATCACCGTTTGGTCAGCCTCAGGTTTTTCCCTCAGCATTTGGTACATCTACTTCCACAACTCCGACCGCCTTCGCATTTGGCGCAGGTGCCGGGAATAGTGCCGGGTTTAGCGTACCCCAGCAGCAAACACAGCAACCGACCTTTGGATTCACATTCCAAGCAACTCCAACGGCAAGCCCCACTTTATCTCCAACCCAGGGACAAGTGAGTTCGCCTCCGGCGACATTCACATTTGGTGGAAGTGAACCGAGCGACCCAAATAAGCCGCCAGGAACGCCCACTACACCTCGTCGACAAGTAAAAGCGCTTCCGAATCGAAGAAGCACAAAACGTTGATCCCTTTGTCCAGTTCTCATGTTTACTAACATGCTGCATGTCGACATCCACAATAATCTCTTTTTGTTTGCATCTACTCATACTCCACCATGGCTTGTGGCTTGCCTCATAGTATTTCACTTGACGCGCACATTTCTATTTCTCTCGCATATCTTATACGATCACTTCAACTATGACTGGCTTCCGGTTCCCTGTGACGCACTACTTTCAATATATCTGAACCCATTCGATCGTCTGAAAGTATTCCCCTTGTGATTTCGGTGCTACCACGACAGATATCTCCATTCCAAAGATTAGCTTCAAGCAAGTTGAGAAATATTGATCGTTAGGTTGCCTAACCCTAAGAAACAGGTTCTACAGAAGGTTGGACTCTTAATGGTACGCCATACAATAGGGTGGAGTTGAAGTGAAGTCAACACTAAATTACAGTGAAACAAGTGCGCAAACTAGTGATGGGCGGATTAGCGCCTTGGCTTACTATTGGCCTGGCCCTTTTTCTTCTTGTGTCTGCCAGAATCATCGGAATCGAAGCCGCCCTTTTCTTCCTTCCGTCTCTGATCAGCTTTGGCAGCTCTCCGCTCTAGTTCATCCCAGTCTTGACCCTCGGACTCGCTTCCAGAGCCTGCGCCAAAGTCCTCGTCGCTGTCATCGGAAGCGTCCGAGTACTCGCTGCTGTTAGTTTCGCTCGATGACGAAACGAAATCTGCCGCATCTGCGTCGAATTCGCTTTCCTCTTCGGACTCTTCTTGTTCCTCCTGTGGACGAAATCTCGGGTTAGCGATACACTACAAGTACACGCGTCATAAACATACAACATCCAATCCATTTTCACCAATAAGGAATGCCCAACCATTATCTTTGAAGAATTCGTACGGACTGTCGTTGATTGTTTTCATGATTTGGGACCAATTCAGGTTAACTGCGTTTTCCCCCATGGGGACTTCCACCGAGCTACCATCAGGGAGTAAGGTCAATTAGCATCCAGAAGTATGACATTGTGAGGGCTTACTCCAGCCATTCTCGCACATTATCCAACTGCGAACTCGGAATGGAATTGACATGGAGTGGTGGGCGGTTGAAATCATGGAATATAAAGACCATATCGAATTGCTTTAGCGAGAATTGAACACGCTCTAGGGAGGCGACTTCAATGTCTGAGAGAGTGACGACAAGGAACGGAGGATCGGAAAGGTGGACAAGACACTCCGTGGTCGGTTGCAACTTGACATTCGTGCGGTAAGGTACTCCTTCAAAGGCAAGCTCTCTGAATGGAATATCGACTTCGAGCTGGTTATCACTCTATTTACAGTGTGATAACCAATAATTGTCAGAGATGTTTTCAGGTACTTACTGCTTCGGCAACCTTCTCTGCATAATGCTTGAATTCTTTATTGAGTTGCTTTCTTCGCTTGAGCTCACTTTGCTCAAGTTCGATCTCATCTTCATCACCGTAACGATACTTGCGTTTGCGATTCCCCGTCTCGTCGAACTGTACATCAGAGGCCTCTCGATACACTTGCACATCCTGTTGCTTATGATTAAATGAGAGTACAATACGATCGCGAGATACCTTGCCTTGGTCTTTTTCTTCCCAATCATGATTGGAGATTTCAGATGGAAGTGAATAATGACCAACATTTCGCCATCACAAGGCTGGAAGAAAAGATGCTTGATATTACTGAAAAGGAGGTCTGGACCCAAAAAAATTGATCTTAATTTGGGCGTGTCCAAATATATGTCTTACCAATCTTTCCGCCAAGAGGCGACACATAACGGACACCATTGGAATGAATTTCCAACTCTCCTGCGAGGCGTTTGCCGTCCAGGGCTGGACGGGCAAAGACATCTGGAAGCTTGAGGGGTTTCCGTCCTGGAAAACCAAGGCTCGGTTCAAGTCCGGACCGAACGAGATACGAACCCACCTCGTATTTCGACTAAATTGTCCTGCTGTACAACGTCTGCCATCTCCTTCTTCTCGTTTTCTCGTTTCGTGGCCTCCTTGCGTAAATCAGAGATAGCCTTGTTGAGTGACTCAAATCTGTTGGCATCGGTGCTACGGTAGACGAGAGACTTGATGAACGTAGCATCAGGGTCCTCAAATGGCTAAAGATGTAAAGTAAGGTGGTATGCAATGGGATAGTAAAGAAGGCACATACTGCATCTTCCTTCTTACCAGCGTGAGAGCCAGGAATCTGGAAATTGAGACGGAGAATAGTGTATTCTCCCTCATCACTCTTGCTGGATGACTTGAGAGCGTTAATATGAAATGGGACAGCGAACCCGTTGATGGGCACAACGATAGTCTGGTTCCTGCGATCAACATGAATCTAACCGGAAATGTATAAGTGGGAGTGGACGCCTCAGTCTCGATGTCCATGTTCACCCTGAGAGATTCTGCTTCTTTGGGCAGCCCAGCTTCCCCTTTGTAACTCTGGAACCGCTTCCAAGTCTTGCGATTATCCTCCGTATTTACTCCGTCATCTCCAGCAAACCTTGCTAGGCCGTCCTGCTGCCTTTGGATATGCAACTCTTTCTGATGACCAGCAATCTTAGCCTGGACGGACTTAGACGCTTCAGGGTCGAGCAGCTGCTGTCGCGTCTTGCCACGGAGGACCTTACTGCCCACAGCGACGCCATTTAATGGTTTGACTTTCGGAGGTGATGCATCAGATTCTGCTTTAATACCCCTTTTGCCGGATCCATTAGTGGACTTGGAGATGGATGACTTCTCCTTCGGCTCCTCCTCGAACCGAAAGATGTACTCAGTCGGAGTTTTGCTGCCCTCAGTTAGGCATACTGACGAATTGGCGGTAACCTTGACCGTATCTGTGAGACCGATAGCATATCTAATCACGAGCAGTCAAACTTACAGCCATGCAAGAGAAAGATGAACTTACTTTTTCCCGGCTTTGTCTTCAAGGTCCTGGAAACCGATTGATAACGAAAAGATCATATCGGAACGAAGTGTACGAGTGTTCTTGGCGTTGAGTAGCCAGGAACTGTCGCGGAACTCGATTCCCATCTAGAAACAGAAGGTTTCAACTCGTAAGTGAAATTGTATTTTGTTTGAACCAACACACCCCAAAGCCGATTGTCTTCACGAAGTACTTCTCAAATTGAGGTTTCTTTGCTTTGATATAATCGATTGCTGTCGCATAGACGTCTCTCGCCACGACCCCATCATGCATCTTGGATAACAGTTCTTGCTGAAGACTCAGCAGGAAGGTATAATTTTGGTCTTGTTCCTGCGCTCGCCGAGTAAGAACAAGGAAGCAATGAAATATGAAATTCTACCTTGGTCGGGTCAACCAAGAAACTCCGCCCTATTTGGGCACAATAAGCTTTGTATTTGATCCCAATTGAACAAAGGATCACTCCGCTGACAGCCATGTTGTCCTCGCTCGATATTGCGCTGGGTTTCAGGTCATAGCCTGTTTTCGTGTTCTTCGACTGAATGATAGGCGTATAAGTCACTTCAACCATATTATAATCAACGTCTGGTCCCAAATGTTTGCTCCTATTAAAGACCCGCATATCAGGCCCCTTAGTCCCGTCGGAGGTCCCAAGCCGATTCTCGATATAATCTGCGAGTCGGATATGAGCAATTTTGCTCTGATTATCAAGGATTGTCTCTAATTTCGGAACGAAGGAGTGAGCCAAGAGCGCGGATGCAAGATGCGATGCTGTGCGGACAAGTTTCTAAACCAATGACAATAAGTAAATTAGAACCGAATATTGGTAAAATGTTACGTACAAGCTCATCCTCATCTTTTGATGCCATAGCGGAAGAAAGAATGGGGGAACAGTCAACGAAGTCAAATTCATCTTTACGCCTAGGTTCTGCTAGTAGCTTGTCCCACTCGTCCACAAGTTTGCCAGTGTGCTTCTCCTTTATGGATAGTCCTATCCTTCTCTGTTTCAGATGTGCAGTGAGTGTAGACCTTTGCAGAGAATGATCAACATACCGATGATGACATCTTCTGCAGTAGCTCGGGCATAGCATCATTGGGCGACTCTTTGGCTCTCGCCCTTGCGATCACCTTAATAGGAAGGATGGCGCCATCAACAGCGAGTTGCTGAAGAATCTGGGCTGTAAAGAAAAGCCACATCTTGTCTACGAAACGCCAGACAACAGTGACGAGAAAACACACCTTGGGAGGGCGATGAGATCATGGTAATAGCATCCTTCTGTATGAGGATAATGGAGTTGGGAAACTCATATCCTCCCAGGAGCCATGACTAATCACAGCACAGAAAACAAGAAAGCCATCAGTGTGTAGTCATCTGATATCTAAAACACACGCTTCCCGACGAAGGGGAAAAAGACGCGTACCTGGAAGGCAGTACTCTTCCTCACTGGCTCATCATCTGTCGGAGACTCCCCGGAGAGAACAAGGAGCGCGTCGACGTCGCCCAGGGGCGCCCAATCAGGCTGATTTGGTCCGTCCTATAGGAGTACGGAACGAACGCGTCCCAATCCGTCGCAGATGATGAATACAAGAGTTAGACAATACCACAGCTTGACTTACCGCCCACGCATCAAGAATTTTGCCAACACGGTTCCAGAAAGCCGGGGCGTTGAGAGTAACAGATACCATACCAGCTGTCCTTAATGCGAAAGGTCACGTGTGCATCATCGGTAGCGGCGGCAAGCGCCAGTCTCCCCCGGATCATGCCACCCACATGATGTGTGCATGTGGGCCCAGACTCATCAACCATCTCATTAAAGGAGGGCTTGTGAAGTGAATCCTAGCTACCACTCAGCCAACAAACATACAAATGAAGGTACTGAAAAGTCTTATATAATCATTTGGGAATGATCTCAATGCCTTCACCATACCTCCCATGTGACACTTTCTACCTGTTGTCGGAAAATTCCGTATAATGTGTAATTGCCATTGAGGCGTTTTTTATATCTTCGAAAGTGTTTTTTATACTTCCAAAAGTGTTTTTAATATGTCCAAGTAATAATTTTGTGCAATCAAAATTTTTTTTTCTTTGGTGAGAAGTGTTTTGTCA
>WNFI01388012.1_pt3 | contig 18491 bp, 17 predicted proteins | sample 5400471 | NCBI WGS metagenome assembly WNFI01 (sample SAMN13153348, study PRJNA577476) | soil metagenome | isolation source: 100 cm saprolite on Douglas fir-dominated hillslope | place: USA:California | collected 2013-09-17 | reverse complement strand
GTCATCAGCCGGCGTTTCCAGACGAGGACGAGGGGCCGGCGTGACCGCGTGTACTTCGAGGCCTTGCCCAGATGGTGCCGCTCCAGGCGCTGTTCGAGGTCCTTGGCGATGCCGGTGTAGAGCGACCCGTCACGGCACCGAAGCATGTAGATGAAGGGCACGATCAGCGAAGCGGGGTCACGAGACCCAGAGTAGCACCGCGAAGACGACGATCGTCCCCGTCACCACGTGACGCAGCCAGGCGCTGCCCTTGAGGATCGCGAGACGCACGCCGGCCGCCCCTCCGGCCAGGCTGCCCGCGGCCAGCGCCATCCCTGACGGCCAGTCGACGTGGCCGTGCCAGACCAAGACGAGGGCGGCCGCGATCGTGAGCGCACCGATCGTGAACACCTTGATGGCGGTGCCGCGCAGGAGGTCCACCCCGGACACGGTCGTCACCGCGACGAGCAGGAAACCGACTCCCGCCTGGACGAAGCCGCCGTAGACGCCGGTCAGGAAGAGGCTGACGGCGACGCCCGGCGAGAAGGGTGAGCGCACGACCGCCGCCCGGACCTTGTGGAGCGGATCGATGAGCGTCCAGAGCGTCACCAGGACCATGAGCACGGCCAGGATGCGGCGAAAGGCGCGGTCGTCGACGTCGAGCGCGAGCCAGGCGCCGACGAGCGCGCCCGCCACCGCGGGCGCGGCCGCCCGCAGCGCCCACGGCCAGTCGAGCACGCCATGGCGGTGGAATCCCCACACCGCGCTCGCGTTCTGCGCGATCACGCCCAGGCGGTTGGTGCCGTTGGCCTCGACGGAGGGCGCGCCCAGCAAAATGAGCACGGGCAGGGTCAGGAACGAGCCGCCGGCGGCGACGACGTTCAGGACCGAAGCGACGAAGCCCACGGCCGCGAGCAGGAGATAGGACCAGGGAGACGCATCCGTCACGGCCCGGAGGATAGCGTGGGCGCGGCGCACTGACCAGGCAGGGGTCGGTCAGTCGTCCAGCAGCGACGATCCGAACAGGGGCTTGCCGCCCAGGGAGGCGCGGAAGCCGTACGCGGCCAGCCCGGCCAGCACGATCACGACGGGCAAACCGCGAGGCGCGTACCAGGCGCCCAGGTCCAGCGTGATCGGGACCTCGATGAGGCTGAACATGAAGAAGAGCGCCACCGCCAGCGACAGCAGGCCGCCACGCCGGAGCACGACGAGCATCATCAGCGCGCGGAAGACGCCTCCGACCCAACCCAGCGTCGGGTTCTCGCCCGCGATCGGCGCGGCCACGACGGCGGCCCAGGCCAGGGCCGCGAGCCAGTCCCGGCGCAGGACCATGCGCAGCAAGGTGAGGATGAACAGGAACACCATCGCGAAGAGCACGGCGCTGAACGCGTTGACGAAGAGGCGGAAGAAGACCTGGCTCAGGAAGGTGAGGGTCGGCCCCTGCAGGAACGGAGGAGCCAGGGCGGGCGGGATGGGAACGGGGACGATGGGCACGAGCACCCGCGGCGCGACGAGGCCGGCCAGGAAGAACACGATCAACACCATGCCGACCACGGTCCCGAGGAGCACGTCGCGTCCCACCATCGGGTCGTTGAACGCGCCACCGAGGAGGCGCTTCCACGAGATGAGCATGTGCGGCCAGCGCCGCCGGACGTAGGGCTCGAGGGCGGTGTAGAGGAGCCACACCTGTGCCGCCCAGAAGGCGGGATAGGCCAGGATCTTGATGAGGATCCAGAGCTCGTCGCCGAAGGCGGCCACGTGGTCCGCGCGGAAGAGCCGGGCCAGCGTGTAGCTGACGAAGACGAACAGGGCGACGCGGAACGCGCCCTTGCGGTCCACGCGCCCGAGGCGCAGGTTGTGCCGCGCCAGGAGCACGCCCCCGAGAGGCATGGCCAGGGCGAGGAGCCACACGCCCGCCTCTCCCACCGGCGTCGGCGGCGTGCCCGCGCGCGCGGCCATGCGTGTCGCTTTCATCCACGGAGGCAGCACGGCGAACCATACCGGGCGGCCGTGATAGGAGGCGGCCTCGATGCGGACGGGGACGGCATCCTCTCCCGCCCCGTACGCTGCTTCCCAGGCCGCCTTGCGATCGGAATCGACGGGCGACGCGTTGCGGGGGAACGGTCAGGAAGCTGAGGAGCTGGCCGCGCGGGGTGAGCACGACTTCCGCCATGCCGGACACGTCCACTGGAGGATCGTCCGCGCGAACCATGCCGTCGCGGTTCGCGGCGATCAGCTTGCGCGGGCTCTGCCGGTAATAGAAGTAGAGCGGGGGGAACGGCTTCGTGGCCAGCTTCTGCCAGCGATCGGGCGAGCGGTCATGGGCGCCGACATCGCCGAGGTAGGCGACGTCCCACTCGAACGAGTAGGCCTCGTCCGCCATCATGCGGTCGGGGGCGAGCCGGCCCAGCACCTCGCGCGCGCGATCGGCCATGACCTCCGGCGTCTTCGGGAGCAGGGCGCGCTGGAGGTAGCCGGTTTGATCGGCAAGCCAGGGGGCGAGCACGAGGCCTCCGGTCACGGTGGCGAGGGCGAGCCACGCTTTCCCCGCGGAGAGATCGCCGACCGTCGCCGCCGCCGCCACGAGTTCCGGTGAGGGCGTCTCCCCCGCCGCCACCGCCGCCTCCAGAGGATCCATCCCCGGGAGGAGAGCGAGGAGCGCACGCGCGGAGGGCGGACGGTTGCGCGGATCCTCTTCGACACACTGGACGACGAGGCGCTCGGCGGCGGGGTCGAGGAAGCGTGACGCGCTCGAGAGCCGGGGACCCTTGGACTCGCGATGTTGCAGGACGAGCGCGTCCTCGCTCTTCGCGTCGAAGAATCGTTGCCCGGTCGCCATCTCGAACAGGATCAGGCCGAACGCATAGAGATCGCTGCGGGGCGTGACCTCTCCCCCCGTCAGTTGCTCCGGGGACATGTAGGCGGGAGTGCCGACGAAGGCGTACTGACCCGACGCCTGCGGCACCACGGCAAGGCCGAAGTCGGTGATGCGCGCCCGGCCGCGGCCGTCGATCATCACGTTGGCCGGCTTGAGGTCGCGATGGATGATGCCTTTCTCGTGGACCGCGGCCAGTCCCGAGCAGAGGTCGCGTGCGATCTCGAGGGCCTTGTCCGGCGGCAGCCGTCCGATCCGCGCCAGGAGCGACTGCAGGTCCTCGCCGTCGACGTACTCCATGGCCAGGAAGGTCTCGTGCTCGACCTCCACGACGTCGTAGAGGCGGCACACGCTCGGATGGGACACCTGGCGGCCGAGAGCGACCTCGCTGTAGAGCCGCTTGAGGATTTCGGGAGACAGCGCGCCCCGGACGAACTTCAGGGCGACGGCCTGGCCGAGCTTGAGGTCGTCCGCGCGGTACACCTCGCCCATGCCGCCCCGGCCCAGCCGCGCCACCACGCGGTAGCGCGCGGCCAGGACCGTGCCCGGAGTGAAGCCGCCTTCGGCCGCCGGGGCCGGCGGCCGGCCGGACGTGGCCTCCGTGTGCTGCGCGCTCAGCGTCCAGTCGGAGAGCGACGGATCCGCGCTGCCCCGCCGCGGAGGCGGACCGGAGGCCATCAGCCGGTTACTTCACCTCGTCGACGTAGCGCTTGTACTGCGCGCCGACCTGATCCGCGGTGGTGGGCCCGGAGAGGATCAGCACGCGGTGCTTGAGCGTCACCGACTGTCCGGGCTCCAGGCTGAAGTTCGTCTCCGTCTTGCCGTCGGTGTAGGCCTTGGCCCCGAACGGGTTCGCGGCGAAGAGACCGTAGCCCCGGGCGTGCCAATAGGTGGGATGGGTCGGGTTCTTCGGATGATCGAGGATGGCGAGCGTGATCGGCTCTTTGCCGATCGTCCCCGAGAGCATGGTCCATGGCGCGCGCGTGGCCCAGACCGCGTCGCCGGTCTTGCCCTCGCTGCTCGTGTAGAGGCCGCTCACGCCCGTGTTGTCGAGCTTGGCTACCGCCGTCGCCTTGCCGCTGGCATCGGTGAAGACTTCTGCCTTGTCCGAAGGCTGCTCGAGCTCGCGGGCCACGCGCATGCCGATCATGCCCTCCTTGCTGTCGCGGAACGTGACCTTCTGGTCGAGCGCGGTCAGGGTCGTGATGCGGTCGATCGAGCGCAGCCCCGCCCCGCCGCGGAAGACGTACGTCGTGTCCTCTCGCAGCAGCACCTTGCCGTCCGGGATCGTCCAGTCCTCCGTCACTTGCAGCTCGCCGTTGTCGGCGCCGCTCTTCGCGCTCTTGATGGCGCGATGGACGATGGTCCCGTACTTGGCCGCGTCCTTGGCCGGGATGGCCTCGGAGTTGTTCCAGAAGTCGAAGCCGTTGACGTCGCCGTGGTTGAGCCAGAGCCCGACGTGGTGCGGATGGTCGACGCGCTCGCCTGGCCGGGGCTCCAGCGGAAACCCGCGCGTGACGACCGTGCCCGCCGAAGTGCGCAGCGGATAGAGCACGGGCTTCTTGAGCGTGGTCGGCCAGATGTAGGACGTGAAGGGCTGGCCGTCCACTAGGACGTCCACGCGCCGGTCCGCTTCCTTCACCAGGAGCTGGACGGCCGTCTTGCCGTTGGCCGCGGCTTTGGCGCTCACGCTGGCCGCGCCCCCGGCCAGGACGGCCACCACCACCGCGCCTCGAATGATTTCTGATCTGGACATTCGGGATTCCTCTTGCGCCTCGAAGGGCGCAGTGCAGTTTACCCCCTCCTGTGCTTCAATCCCCCGCCATGAGTCCCGCCTCGCCGCCATCCGCGACCGCCCTCGTGACCGGAGCCAGCCGCGGGCTCGGGCGCGGGATCGCGGAGGCGCTGAGCCGCGACGGCCTGGACGTCGCCATCCATTACGGAACCAGGCGAGCGGCGGCGGAGGAGACGGAGGCGGCCTGCCGCAAGGTGGCGACGCGCGCCGGCCAGAAGTTCGCGCTCGTCACGGGCGACGTGGCGCGCACGGAGGACCGCCGGCGGATCCTCGACGACACGCTGGCCGCGCTCGGCCGCCTCGACGCGCTCGTCAACAACGCCGGGATCGCGCCGCGCGTCCGCGCCGACATCCTGGAGGCCACGGAGGCCAGCTTCGACGAGCTGATCGCCGTCAACCTCAAGGGGCCCTACTTCCTGTCCCAGCTCGTCGCGCGCCACTGGCTGGGCCACCGGGGCGAGTCGCGCCTGCCCGGTGGCTACAAGCTGGTGTTCGTCTCCTCCGCCTCCGCCGTGCGCGCCTCCGTCAATCGCGGCGAATACTGCGTGTCGAAGGCGGGCCTGGCCATGGCCGCGAAGCTGTGGGCAGCCCGGCTGGCCGGAGAGGGCGCGCAGGTCTACGAGCTGCGGCCGGGGATCATGGCCACCGACATGACCGCGGCCGTCAAGGAAAAGTACGACCGCATGATCGCGGAGGGAGTGATCCCCCAGGGCCGCTGGGGCACGGCGGAGGACGTGGGCCTGGCCGTGTCCGCGCTCCTCAAGGGCAGCCTCCCGTTCTCCACCGGCGAGGTCATCAACATCGACGGCGGGCTCCACATCGAGAGGCTCTGACCGCAGGTGCTGAAGACCGACCCCGCCCTCACCGCCCAGGCCCTGCTGCCCGCCGTCCGCCGTCTGTTCGAGCTCTCCGCGGCCAAGATCGACCGGCTCGAGCGGCGGTGGAACGCGGACGCCGGCACCCCCGTCTTCACCGTCTCCGGCGAGTACACGAGCCGCGGCTGGACGGAGTGGACGCAGGGCTTCCAGTTCGGCGCCGCCATCCTGCAGTTCGACGCGACGGGCGACGAGCGCTTCCTGAAGATCGGACGGGACGCGACCGTGCAACGGATGGCGTCGCACCTCACGCACGTCGGCGTCCACGACCACGGGTTCAACAACGTCAGCACGTACGGCAACCTCCTGCGCCTGATGCGCGAGGGCCGGATCCCGGAAGAGGCGTGGCAGAGCCGGTTCTACGAGGTCGCGCTCAAGGTCAGCGGCGCGGTGCAGGCGGCGCGGTGGACGCGCCTCGGCCCGGACCTCGGCTACGTCTGTTCCTTCAACGGCCCCCATTCCCTCTTCGCGGACACCATCCGCTCGATGCGCGCGCTCGCCCTCGCCCATCAGCTCGGGCATGTGCTGATGGCGGAGGGCGACCGGCCGGTGTCGCTCCTCGGCCGCCTGCTCCAGCACGCGGAGGCCACCGCGCGCTTCAACGTCTACTTCGGCCAGGGCCGCGACGCCTACGACGTGCGCGGGCGCGTGGCCCACGAGTCGATCTTCAACGTGAGCGACGGCGCCTATCGCTGCCCGAGCAGCCAGCAGGGCTACTCGCCCTTCACGACCTGGACGCGCGGCCTGGCCTGGATCCTGTGCGGGTATGCCGAGCAGCTCGAGTTCGTGTCCGCGCTACCCGAGAACGCGTTCGAAGGCTTCGGGGACAAGACGCGCACGTTCGCGCGATTCCTGGAGGTCGCGACCGCGACCGCGGACTTCTTCGTCGCGAACACGCCGACGGACGGGGTGCCGTACTGGGACACGGGCGCGCCGGGCCTCGTCCATCTCGGCGATTACCTGGCCCGCGGCTCGGAGCCCTTCAACGATCACGAGCCGGTGGACAGCTCGGCGGCGGCGATCTCGGCTCAGGGCCTCATCCGCCTGGGCAACGTCCTCGTCGCACGCGGCCAGGGCGACGCGGGCCGCGCCTACCGCCAGGCCGGGCTCACAGTGGCGCGCACGCTCTTCGCCGAGCCCTACCTCTCGACCGACCCCGCCCACGAGGGGCTCCTGCTCCACACCGTGTACCACCGCCCCAACGGCTGGGACCACGTGCCCCCCGGCCGGAAGATCCCGTGCGGCGAGTCGGCGATGTGGGGTGACTACCACGCCCGCGAGCTCGCGCTGCTCGTCCAACGCGAGGCCGCGGGCGGGCCCTATCTCAAGTTCTTCCTCGACTGATCCGCGCCTCCCGACGACGGTCGCTGGCGATATGGGGCGCGGGGTGCGCGGCTTCGCTGCGGCGCTGCGCATGACCTCCATTTCAACGTGGCGCGGGGGGCCCCACCCCCGCGCTCAAGCTAAGGAGCCTTGCGCAGCGTCCTCACTCAGCCGCTGTTACCCCACGCCCCCGCGTTTCCGCCAGCGACCGCATCGCGGTCGATCGCTCAGAAGCTGCGCGTGAAGATGTAGACCAAGCCCAGCGTGATGTTGTCCTGGCTCTTCTTCGGGCTCCCGGTCTTCGAGGTGAAGAAGGCCTGATCCGAGAAGTCGCGCCGGTACTCGATGCGGGTCAGGAGCTTCCCTCCGAGCTTTTGCTCGCTCGTGATGGTGAACTCCTTCACCTTCTGCCCGGTGCCGGTCATGAAGCCGTCGGTGTCGTCGAGCCACTCGAAGCGCGGGGTCAGGGCCCACAACGGCGTGGCTTGCAGGCGCGCGTAGAGCGCGATGCCTTGCCACTTGACGTCCGAGCCCAGCACCTTGTCCTTCCCGTAGTCGTAGTTCGCCATCAGGCTGAGCTTCTCGGTCGGGGTCAGGGTCAGGGTGGTGTCGGTCAGGAATCGCTTGTCGTGCGTGTCGTCCTTCTGCTCCGGGCCGCCGATGAAGTTCTGGGCCAGGGTGATCTTGGCCGAGGGCTTGAGGATCGCGCCCACGCCCCAGGTCTTGCCCGAGTTGTTGTCCACGACGTCATTCCAGCCGTTGACGAGCATCCCCGAGAGCGTGACTTTGTCGTTCAACGGCACGGTCGCGCGCAGGCCGGCGTGGTAGTACGGGATGGCGAGGGCGAAGAGCAGCGAGCGCGAGTAGTTCCAGTTGTCCTTGGTCTCGATGACTTCGGCCCCCGCCGGCGTCACGAACTTGCCGACGTCCACCTGCAGCTTGGAGCCGAAGAGGTACGACCCGTAGGCCTGCTCGATGTTCTTCAGGAACTCGAGGCCACCGGGCTCGAAGGCGTTCACCAGCTCGGCGGTGGGCCCCGCTTCCAGGTCCACGCGGAAGCCCAGGCGGTTGGCGGTGGTGACCTTCTGCTCTGCCGCCACTTCGACCAGCCCGAGGCTGAACGTGTTGTGCTTGGTGTCGAAGTTGCGCAGGGGGACGTTTCCCGTCGGCTTGTTGAAGAAGTAGCCGTAGTAAGTGTCAACGAAGCTCGTGACCTCTATCGGCGCCGGCTTGGGGGGAGCCTTCTCCTCCGGAGCAGCGCTCGCTTCGGGAGCGGGGGTCGCCTCCGGAGCGGGAGTGACCGTGTCCGCCGCGCGCGCGGGAGCGGCGGCCAGGACGGCCAGGGCGACCAGGGGAAGAACCCGGGACCTTGCGAACGAGCGGCTCGGCGATGGCATACTTGAATCTCCAATCGTTTCGGCATTGACATCAGGGCGGCGCGCCGCGGCAACGGCGCGCCGCCGGACTCTTGTCCCTACGTCGTCACGGAGACGCGCGCGACCGCGGGCGCGCCCGACGGCGCGGGCAACGGAGCGGGAGCCGGGACGACCGACCCGACACCGCCCGACGACAGCACGAACTCGGGGTAGGCCAGCGCACCCACCTCGGGCATGTCCAGGCCCCCGATCTCCACCTCGGCGGAGACGCGGTTGCCGATGATCACGTCCACCACCTTGAAGAACACGTAGATGGTCACGAAGGTCCACGCGAAGCAGACCACCACGCCGATGCACTCGGCCAGGAACTGCTTGGGCGCGCCGTAGAACAGGCCCGTCACCTTGCCGGGCACGCCGTTCCAGCCATCACCGTAGACGCCGTCCGCGAAGAGGCCGAGGGAGAGCACACCCCAGGCGCCGTTGACGCCGCGTACCGAGATGGCGCCCACGGGATCATCCACCTTCAGCGTCCCTTCGACGAAGAAGACCGACCAGCACACGAGGACACCCGAGATGGCGCCGATGAAGACGGATGCGGGCGCGGTGACGAACGCGCAGGGTGCGGTGATGGCGACGAGCCCCGCGAGCATGCCGTTGGCCATCATGCTCGGGTCCGGCTTGCCGAAGCGGGCCATCATGTAGATCATCGCGGTCACCGCTCCCGCCGCCGACGCCAGCATGGTGTTGGCCGCCACCACCGCGATGCGCATGTCGCCGCCGGCGAGCGTCGAGCCCGGGTTGAAGCCGAACCACCCGAAGGCCAGGATGAACGTCCCCAGCAGCGCCATGGGAATGTGATGGCCGGGGATTGCGACCGGCTTGCCGTCCTTGGTGTACTTGCCGATCCGCGGTCCGAGCACCATCGCTCCCGCCAGCGCGGCCACGCCTCCCACCATGTGCACCACGGATGAGCCGGCGAAATCCACGTGCCCATGTCCCAGCCCGAAGTTCGAACCGAGCTGGGCGAGCCAGCCACCGCCCCAGACCCAGTTCGCGAAGATCGGGTAGGTGAACATCGAGATGAAGAACCCGTAGATCACGAACGAGGACCACTTCCAGCGCTCCGCCATCGCGCCGGTGGGGATGGTGGCGGTCGTGTCCATGAACACCATCTGGAACAGGAAGAGCGCGAACACGCCGACGTCGTAGACGTCGGGCCCCAGGAAGAATCCCTTCGTGCCGAACAGCCCGAACGGGTGGCCGAGCAGCGTGACCGTGAACTCGTGGGTGAGGGGCGGCGTGCCCCCCAGCGAGGCCACGGCGCCCACTCCGCCCATCTGCAGGGCGAACCCTCAGATCCAGTAGCCGAGCATGCCGATGCCGTACACCATGAAGTTCATGGCCATGGTGTATGACCTCGGGCAGGGTCGGGTTCTTGGCGTCCTTCACGGTGACGTCGGTGGCCGTGCCCGTGTTGTCGCCGGTGGGATCGGGTACGGGCGCGGTGGGCGCGGCCGCCACGGGCGCGGTGGGCGCGGCCGCCACGGGCGCCGCGGCCGGAGCCGCCGCGGGCTCCTGGGCGTGGGCCACGAATCGCAGGGCCGTGACCCCGACCATCAGCACCGCGCCGATCCCGAAGCTCACGAACAAACGTCGTCTCGAGGTCATCATCGAACTTCCTTTCTGTTGATCACAGCGCCTGCTCGCCGTGCTCGCCGGTCCGAATGCGGACCACGTCGTCCAGCGAGGTCACGAAGACCTTGCCGTCCCCGAACTTTCCCGTCTTGGCCGTCTTCAGCACCGCGTCCATCGCGGCTTCCACCAACTGCTCCGGCAACGCGACCTCGATCTTCACTTTCGGCACCAGCTCGACCTTGTATTCGCTGCCCCGGTACGTCTCCGAGTGCCCCTTCTGGCGGCCGTATCCCTTCACCTCGCTGATGGTCATTCCGACCACGCCCGCTTCCTGGAGCGCGTTCTTGACCGCCTCCAGGAGATGGGGCCGGACGATGGCTTCGATCTTCTTCATCCGTTCTCCTTCACGACTCCTGCGCCCGGCGCGGGTCGAGGGCGGCGATCAGGGCCGCCTCCACCCGCGAACACTCTTCCGCGTCCAGCTTCCCGCCCTCGGCCCCGTTCACGTAGAAGACGTCGAGGGCGTGGCTCTTCTCGGTTGCGATCTTCGCGAACGCGATGTCGAGGCCGTGCGTGCTGAGCACGCGGGCGATGCGGAAGGCGAGGCCGGGCTCGTCCTCCGCGCGCACCTCGATCACGGTGCTCGTCGCGGACGCGGCGGCGTCGAAGGCGACGCGGGGCCGGACCAGGGGCCGCTTGGAGCGCCGCCGGATGGCGCCCCGCCGCTTCTCCACCGCCGCCGCCACGTCCTGACCGCCTTCCACGGCCGAGCGCAGCGCGGCCTCGATTCCTGCGTGGCGGGAGGTGGGGACGGGCCCGTGCTCGACGACTTCGCGGACCTTGAAGATGTCCAGGGCGACCCCGTCCTCCCGCGTGTAGGCGTCGACGCTCAGGATGTCGAGGCGCTGCGCGGTGAGCGTCCCCGCCAGCTGGGCGAACAGGCCGGGATGGTCGCGGGCGGCCACGACGACGTCCGTGGCGTGCCCGGCGCCGTGCCACTCCGCCACCAGCGCGTGCGCGCCGAGATGCTGGACCAGGCGGAAGTGGCGCACCATGTCCGCGGCATCGGTGACGCGCAGGTAGCGCTCGGGCAGGAGCGCGAAGTGCCGCTCCACCTCGCTGGGCGGGAACTCCGCCTCGAGCTGCCGCAGCGCCCTCTCGCGCGCCCCGTCCGCGGAGGCCTCGGGCCGGCTCGACGCGGGCGTGAGGTGCGCGCGCGTCCGCTCGTAGAGGTCCCAGAGCAGGGCACCCTTCCACTCGTTCCAGACGCCGGGCCCCACGCCACAGTGGTCCGCGTAGGTGAGGAGCAGGAGCATGTTCAGCCGATCGAGGGTGGAGACGCGGCGGGCGAACGCCTCCACCAGTCCCGGCTCGCTGAGGTCGCGGCGCTGGGAGAGCTGCGACATCTCCAGGTGCGCGTCGACCAGGAACACGACGTCCGCGGCCAGGCCCGCTTCCACGCCCAGGCGGGCGCACACGCGCTCGGCCACGCGCGCGCCCTTGCGGACGTGACCGCCTCCGCGTCCCTTGCCGATGTCGTGCATCAGCAGGCCGAGGTAGAGGGCGGCGGGCTGGGTGACCTCGTCCAGCACCTGGCGCAACCGGGCCCCCGCCGGATCGACCGGGGAAGCGGCGACGCGGTCCAGCGCATCGATGGCGGTCAGGGTGTGCTCGTCGACGGTGTAGCGGTGGTAGTAGTCGTGCTGGACGAGGAAGGTCACGCGCGCGAACTCGGGAAGGAAACGGCCCAGCAGGCCCGTCTCGTGCATCCCGCGCAGCGTGGAGGCGACGCGCCCCTTGTGGGCCAGGAGGCGCACGAAGCCGCGGCCGGCCTCGCGCGACTCGCGGAAGCTGCGATCGACCAGGCGCAGGCTGCCGCGGATGTCCAGCTTGAGCTCTTCGCTCAGCTCCGGCCCCTCGCGCTGCGCGATGGCGAAGGCCTCCAGGAGGCGGCGCGCGCTGCCCAGTGCGGCCGCGTCCCCGCGCGGATAGAGCTTCCCGTCACGGATCTCGAACGTCCCGCGCGGCCGCCGCCGCAGCAGGCCGAAGGAGAAGAGCCGGCGCGGGGCCGGGGCATGGCGCACGAGGAACGCGCGGGAGATCCGGTGCAGCGCGGAGGCGCGCTCGTAGTAGTCCCGCATGAAGATCTCGGACGCGAGCATCCCGCGCCGCTTGCGGTAGCCGAGGTTCTCGGCCAGCACCGGCTGCAGCTCGAGGTCGAGGAGGTCGGTCTGGCGGCCGGTCGCGAAGTGGGCTTCGTTGCGGATGCGGCAGAGGTGGTCGTAGGCGCGCAGCACCGACTTGCGCTCGCCGTCGGTCAAGCCGCCGCGTTCGTGGAGCGCGGCCAGCCCCCGCGTGCCGAACAGGGCGTGGCCGATCCAGAGGATGACGTGCAGGTCGCGCAGGCCGCCCGCGCTCTCCTTGACGTGCGGCTCGAGGAGCCCGACCGCGCGCCCGAACCGCGAATAGCGATCGTCGAGGTCGTGGCGCAGCGACTCCAGGAAGGCGGCCGTGGTACGGGCGCTCGCGAAGACGAGGCCGTCGAGCCGCTCGTGAAGGCGCGCGAAGAGGCGCTCGCTTCCCGCCACCAGCCGCGCCTCCGTCAGGGCGGTCCGGGAGTGGAGGTCGGTGCGGGCCATGGCCACGCACTCCGCCACCGACCGGAAGCTGTGGCCGACGGTGAGGCCGGAGTCCCAGAGAAGGGCCAGCGCACGCTCGACGAGCGCTCTCACGTCGTCGTCCGCCGCGTCCGCGCGCAGGAACAGCAGGTCCACGTCCGAGAAGGGCGCCAGCTCCCGCCGCCCGTAGCCGCCGAGCGCGATGACCGCGACCTGGTCCTGGTCCGTGGGCAGGCTCGGAGCGCACTCCGCGGCCGCCAGCCCGCAGGCACGGCCGACGACGGCGTCGACGACGTCGCTGCGCCCGGCCGCGACGTCGCGGCCGCCGCGTCCGAACCGGTGCCGGATGCGAAGCCGTTCCGTCTCGATCTTCAGGAGGCGGCGGAAGGCCGCCACGCCGTCCGCGGTCCTATCGCGGCGGAGCGGATCGATCAACTGATCCGCGTCAGGAGGCGTCGGGCTCAGAGCGAGGTCCACGGTTGTGGGCGCGATGGAGCAAGCGTCGTGCCTTCGTGTCTCGGCACGCGGGCCGCCGCGATGGGGCGCCCTCGCCAGCCAACGACTTGCGTGTGCTTTCGGGCTCGCGGGCGCGCGGCGGCCGTGTGACCTGGATCCGACGATTCCGTCGTACTTGGGGGCGGCGGGCTCAGATTCGTCAGCGCGGGAACGGACGGCGGCGGGCGCGAGGCAAGCGCGATCACTTGCGGCGGATCACGGCTCCGCGCGGTCGGCCGAAACCCACGACAAGCGCGTGAAACGCGGGCCACCCGACGTTTTCGTGGGGTCCGCGACCCCTGGCGCGGTGGGCTTGGCGAAGGCTTGGAAATTCCTTTGCTCGCGCCCGGCGACCCTCCGCGGGCCGTTGCCTATCTTGGCCATCAACGGAGGAGGGTGAGGTGGGAACGATAGCTGGAATCGCCAAACGGGTGGGAACGGAGACGGGCACGGAGACGGGACTGGCCGGGTGGGCCTGCGCCGTCTTCGGGCACGAGATGGACAACCGGACTCTGGGGGGCGACGGCGCCCATCCCCGCTGCGGTCGCTGCCGCGAGCCGTTCCTGCACGAAGACGGCCGCGTCACACATACCCGCCACGTCCTGGGCTGCTTCCTCCGTCACCACACCTACGTCCGCACGGGGGCCCGCGACGGCCACAACGAGTACACGTGCATCCGCTGCGGCCATCCCCTGCTCTTCGCCGTCGGCCAGGATCCCTACGCGGATGCGGCCCTCTTCCACAAGAAGGTCCGCTACCTGTGCAACCTCTTCGGGCATCACGTGCACGCGGTCGGCGTGCGGCACGGCTTCGCCGAGTACGCCTGCGGCTGCGGGCACTCCTTCCTGCTCGCGCCGCGCGGCCTGGCCAAGGTGACCCATCCGCTGATCTGCACCGTGTCCGGGCACCGCGTGGTCTTCGTCGAGCGCCGCGAGGCCTACCGCGAGCACCGCTGCGTCGACTGCGGGCACACCTTCGGCGTGGCCGCCTGAGCCGATGGTCCGCGACCTCATCGCCTTCACGGCGCTTGCGCTGTGGTGCAACACCGCGGCCGGGCCGCCTTTCGATCCCGTACTCCTCCTTTACGGGGGGCGCCATGCGCTGCCGGCCTGGGTGCTCATCGGGCTGGGCAGCCTCGGCGCGGGCGTGGGGGCCGCCCTGGAGGCGGGCCTGCTGCGCCTGGGCCGAGGGTCCGGAGCGGCACGACGCGCACCGCGCCGCTTCTACGCGATGGCCTCCCTGATCGCGGCCTCGCCCATGCCCTTCACGCTGGTGCGGGCGGCGGCCATCGCGCACCGGCCGCGGGCCGGGCCCTACGGCCTCGCGGTGGCGGCGGGGCGCGTGCCCCGCTACATCGCGACGCTCGCGCTGTGGACCCTTCTCTCGCCGCCGGCCTGGATCGTCCCCGTCGGGATCGCGCTCGGTGTCGTCACCGCCGCGGTTTCCGCGATCCGGAGCCGCCGACTTCGCTCGCTCGTCCGGGCCGGTCGCGATAGAGTCGCGTCCTCATGGACGAGGCGAAGGCGGGAATCGGATGGGGCCTCCTCGGCTGCGGCGACATCGCGGCCAAGCGCGTGGCCGGCGCCTTGCGGGATGCGCCCGGCAGCGCGCTGATCGCGGTCGCCCGCGCCCGCGCCGAGCTGGCCGCGGAGTTCGCGCGCCAGCACGGCGCGCGCCGCTGGTACGCGGATGGGCGCGATCTCGTCCGCGACCCCGAGATCGACGCCGTCTACGTGGCGACGCCCGTGCGGCTCCACGTCGAGCACACCGTCGCCGCCGCGGAGGCGGGCAAGCACGTGCTTTGCGAGAAGCCGATGGCGCTGGACGTGGCCGGATTCGAGGCCTTCGACCCCGGGCCGGACCATCCGCGCGCGTGGCTCCTGCGCCGATCGGAGTCGGGCGGCGGCCCCATGATGGACTTCGGCTGCCATCGCCTCGAGGTGCTCCTGGACCTCCTCGGTCCGATGGCGGAGGTGAGCGGCTTCCCCGTGAACGTCCGCCTGAAGAACCGCGAGGTCGAGGACACGTGCCTCGCGCGCCTGCGCTTCCGCAGCGGGGCGGAGGCCGTGCTGGCTGTGAGCCACGCCGTCAAGGAGTCGCGCGACTCCGTCGAGATCTTCGGCAGCGCCGGCTCCGCGCACGTCCCCGTGCTCAACCAGGGCCGGCTCCGCGTCGTCACCGCCGCCGGCGCGCGCGAAGAGGAGCATCCCGCGCCCGCCAACCTGCACGAGCCTCTCGTCGCCGACTTCGTGCAGGCGGTCCGTGAGCGGCGCGACCCCACGGTGACGGGCGAGATCGGGGCCGAGGTGTCCCGGGTCCTCGCCGCGATCTACCGATCCTGATCCGACGGGATCGCGCTCACGGCCGAGCGCGCATCGCCTCCGCGATCGCCTTCTCTGCGAGCGGCGCCATCACCGCGTACCCGGCGGCATTGGGGTGCAGGCCGTCACCGTTGAGGTCGGCCTTGAAGGCGCCCGCGGCATCCGCGACCGCAGACGCGTAGTCGAGGTACACGTGCCCGTTGCGGCGCACGTAGTCGGACATCCAGGCGTTAATCGCGCGCAGCGTGGCCGGCGGCCGGTCCGTCGTGCGGATGACCGGCTGTCCGGCCGCATCGCGCCTGTCGTCCGCCACCGGGAGGATCGAGGCGAGCACGACGCGCACGCCGTGAGCCCTGGCCAGCTCCGCCATGCTCGCGAGGTTGTTCTCGATGGCCTCCGGCGCGATGGGTCCGCTGTTGCCGGCCACGTCGTTGGTGCCGGCCAGGATCACGACCACGTCGGGATCGAGGGCGAGCACGTCCGCTCGGAAGCGGACGAGCATCTGGGACGTGGTCTGGCCGCCGATGCCGCGGTTGACGTAGGGCTTGCCCGGGAAGAACCCGCCGTAGCCGGCCTTCGACCAGTTGTCCGTGATCGAGTCGCCGAAGAACACGACTCGCGTCTGGCCGGGGGCTTTCGGGGCCAGGGCGGCGTTGGCCGCGGAAAAGCGCGCGAGCCGTCCGTAATCGGAGGCCACGAACTCCAGGCAGGCCGCGCGCTCGCTGGCCTCGAACCGGCGGCAGGAGCTGGGCCAGACCGGGTAGCGCCACTCCGCGGGCCCGAGCGCGTACTGGCCCGGGAACGCGATCTGCGGCGGGCCGGGGGTGGCGGTGGGAGCGGGCGCGGGCGACGCGACCGCCGGCGCCGCCGTCTGCGCGGACGCGGACATGGGCCTCAAGGCCAGGGACAGCAGCAGGGCTGCGTCCCACAGGGTTCGCACGGTCGAGCGTGTCATCGAGGGTCCTCCGATCGGATCAAAGTCGCGGCATCGGCGGCTTGACCGGCTGCCCGGGCCACACGCCCTTGCGCCGCAGCGTCCGCCGGAACAGCTTGTCCCCCGCCGCCGCGTACAGCGTATCGAGCTGCGGTCCGCCGAAGACGATCCGCGAAGGCGGCGCGCCGGGCGGCCCGGAGAGGATCGCATTGAGGCGTCCGGGCTGATCGAACACCTGCACGCCGAGCGCGGACGCGACATAGAGGAAGCCTTCGCGGTCCACGGCCATCCCGCCGGCGGCGGGCGGCGATCCCTCGGGGGCCTCGAGCCGGAAGAATGGCTGGCCGTCGCGCAGCGTGCCGTCGGGCGCGATCTGATAGGACCAGACCGCGCGTCCGTCCGGGTCCGCGATGGCAAGGAGAGACTGGTCCGGCGACAGCGCCATCGTGCCCGCGGCCTCGGCCTTCTCCAGCGCGGCCCAGGGACGCGGGTGCGCATCGACGATCACCACCCGCCGGCGCTGCGGGTCGGTCATCCACACCGTGCCGTGCGCGTCGATCACGAGGTCGGCGGCGGGCCCGCGCGCATCGAGGTACGAGCGATGGCCCGTCGCATCGAACACCGCGATCCCGCTCGGGCCGTCCAGGGCGGCGAAGAGCCGCCCGTCCGGCGCGAAGGCGAGCGAGCGCACGTCCGTCGCGGCCGTGAACGCGCTGTCCCCGGCCGTGGCGGGAGAGACCCTCCGTATCGCCTGCGCGTCCGAGAAGTAGACGTCCCCGTCGCGGCTGGTGGCCAGGCCGCGGATCACACCGTCGCCGTGCGCGACCTCCGTCCACGCCGGCGCCGCCGGATCCAGGATCTCCGTCACGAAGTGCCGCTCCGCTCCCGCCTTGCCCCGCGAGGCCACGATCGGTTGCGTCCAGTCGCGCCACAGCCAGCGCAGCGCGTCCGGCAGCACCGCGGATCCATGGATCGCGTCGTGGCCCCGATCCCCTTCCACGAAGCGGACGTCGTACCCGGCGTAGTCGAGCGCGCTGGCCAGGCCCTGGTTCCCGATCCACCAGTTGCCGCTGTAGATGTTCAGGTCGCGGCTGCCGTCCTGGAGGAACACACGGATCGGCCGGGGCTCCGTCTTGCGGACGAGGGTGGCGTAGCCGTCGCCGCCGCGCAGCCCGGTGTAGGAGCCGATGAACGAGAGCACGCGCCGGAACGCCTCCGGCCGGTTCCAGGCCGCCGTGAACGCGCAGATGCCGCCGGACGAGGATCCGCCGATCGCGTGCAGGTTCGGATCCGGGCTGATCGCGGACGTCTTCGCGACCTCCGGCAGCAGCTCCTCGATCAGGAAGCGGGCGTAGCGGTCGCCGAGGCCGTCGTACTCGAACGAGCGGTCGTAGCGCGCTTGCTCCTCCGGCGAGCGCGCGGGCACGACGCCAGGATCCACGAAGAGGCCGATGGTGACCGGCATCTCGCCTTTGGCGATGAGGTTGTCGAACACGACCGGCACCCGCCAGCGGCCCTCCTCGGCCACGTAGCCCTTTCCGTCCTGGAACACCATCAGCGCGGCCGGTGTCTCCGCCCGGTACTGCGCGGGGACGTAGACCCAGTAGTCGCGCTGCGTGCCCGGGAAGATCCGGCTCGTCCAGGAGTGCTTGGTCACGGTGCCCGAAGGGACACCGGCGTGCCGCTCCGAATCCGCGCCCAGGGGATAGTCGGTCTGGGCCGCCGCCGGCGCGGCCAGCACGGCCAGCGCCAGGATCATCGCGAGACGCATCGCATCGCCCTCCGGGTCCGCGCGCACTCTACACCGGCGCGACGGCCACTGAGCGGGAGGCCTGGCGGGAAAATTGCACCGGGCCGAGGATATGACGGTGGACTATCTTGCCGAGAGCCAGGCCCCCACGCGCGAGGAGATCGACCGGACGCCCGGCCTGGTCGTGCTGGAGTTCGGCACGGACTGGTGCGGGTTCTGTCGCGCGGCCGCGCCTCAGGTCGAGAGCCTGGTGCGCCGGCATCCGGGCCTGAAGCACGTGAAGGTGGAAGACGGTCCCGGGCGGGAGCTCGGCCGGTCCTTCCGGGTCAAGCGCTGGCCCAACCTCGTGTTCCTCAAGGACGGCATCGTCGTGCGCCAGCTCGCGCGCCCGAGCGTGGCCGAGCTGCACGACGCCTTCGAGGCGCTGGCCGGGCCCTGACCTCCGGCCTCAGCGCGGGCCGAGCTTGCGTTCCAGGAACTCCGCCGTGGCCGCGTCGACCTTGACCCAGTTCGAG
>WNFI01537331.1_pt1 | contig 18495 bp, 14 predicted proteins | sample 5400471 | NCBI WGS metagenome assembly WNFI01 (sample SAMN13153348, study PRJNA577476) | soil metagenome | isolation source: 100 cm saprolite on Douglas fir-dominated hillslope | place: USA:California | collected 2013-09-17 | reverse complement strand
AATCCCAGCTACGACCCTTTACTGGTTGCGCCGCTCGATCTGGCAGAGAAATGTGTCGCACTGATTGACCGGGAAGCCGACAACGCCCACCAGGGCAGGGAGGCGCGCATCATCGCAAAGATGAACGCGCTGCTGGATAAGAACATCATTCAAGCGTTGTATCGCGCGTCGCAGGCAGGAGTGCAGATCGATCTGATTGTGCGCGGCATTTGCGCTCTGCGGCCTGGGGTGCGCGGCGTCAGCGACAACATTCGCGTGCGCAGCATCGTGGGCCGGTTTCTGGAACACAGCCGTATCTACTACTTTGCGAACGGCGGCGAGGAAGAAATCTACATGGGTAGCGCCGACTGGATGCCCCGTAATCTCTATGAACGGGTCGAGGTTCTGGTACCGCTTCGCGATGAAATTCTTCGCGACAGAGTGCGCCACGAAATTCTCGACGCCTATCTGGCAGACAATCGCAAGGCCCGCATTTTGCTCCGGGACGCGACTTATATTCGCGCCTGGCAGCCGCTACATGGCAAGCGCAATCGGCGGGTTCCCATGGGAGCGGCCGCTTTTAACGCTCAGGAATTTCTGATTCAAATCGCCGAGGGTAAAGCTCCCGCCCAGGCGCCGGCTCCGCCTGTGGCACGCAGGCGCAAAGTTCTTGTCCGAAAGGAACGGTAGGCGATGATTCTTTATTTCCTGCGTCATGCGAACGCTGGCGAGCATTTTGAATCCCCGAAAAAAGACGAAAAGCGCGCGCTCGATAAAGAGGGTATCGAGCAGTGTGGCTACATTGGCCGTGCTCTAGCTGCGCTCGAAGTCCAAATCGACGTCATGGTTTCCAGTCCATTGAAGCGCGCCACGCAGACTGCGTCATTAGTAGGAAATGAGCTAGGGTACGAGGGGAAACTTCAGATGGACGCTGGCCTGCGTCCCGAAGCCGGTCTCGCCGATTTCCGCAAGCTACTGGAAAAATATGCCAAGCAGGAAGCCATTATGGTGGTCGGCCACAATCCGAATCTCAGTCAGTTTTTGGGAGCGATTATCAGCGACTCCGGATGCGAGGCGTCGGTCGAATTGAAAAAGGGAGCGGTCGCCAAAGTGGAGATGCGGCGCAGTTCCGGCACTTTACAGTGGTGTGTGACGCCAAAAGTTTTGCGCTCCCTTTACGACACCGCAGTCGAAAGCTCGCGTCCAAAAACTTCGCGGAAGTAAGCGCATTCTTTTTCGATCGCCCATTGCTCGAGATCCACGCCCATTCGCCGGCGGGCGACCATCGTCAATTTCACTCCGGCAGGGCGAACGCTGATCCTCGCCTGTTGCACGGCGCGGCTGCGGCCCAGGTTTAAGGCACGCGCCAAGCGTAGTAGCACAATCGCCTTCTGGACATTCGTCCGCTCGGTTGCGTCAAGAAGCTTGATGGGCCCGTCGTCCGTGGCGGGGCGCGTCTTCCCAAGGTAGCGAGCTACCGCCGCGATAATCCGCCTTTGCTGCGGCGTATAACCCAGGATTTCTGAATTGGAAAGAATATAGTGCGTGTGACGATGCCGGCCGGTGCGATTTACATAGTCGCCGACCTCGTAGAGCATGGCCGCGGCCGAGAGCCACTCCCGATATTCCGGTGGCAGGCGGTGCACGGTTCGCAGCGTGGTGAACAGCAGCATGGCCGAATCGCGAACATCAAGGGCGTGCTTGCGGTCGATGTGATAGTGGGCCACCGCCTTTGTGATTGACTCCCAGCGCTCCGATTCGATCTGCTTGCCCGAGCGCGTGCTGCGATCGTATTCGGCGGCCATCTGAGCCAAGATCCCATCGCGGAGTCCTAACGGCGAATAACGAAATCCTTTGAGTTGGCAACGGTCCATGAGTTCGTGGTAAACCATGGCTCCTGCGACTACGATCTCGGCGCGCCGGGGACCGATGCCTTCAATCTTGCGGCGTTCGGCTACAGGCAAGCGCGCTAAACGCTTGGCGATGCGAGTCATCTCGGCTTTGGTCACTATCGGCCGTCGCTGGTTTTCCGCGCCGCGTCTTAAGTTCACGGCTACGGCAGCCAAAGCTGCAGCTGTGCCCGAGGTTGCGATCACATTCTGAACTTTAGCGGCGGCAATGCGGGACGCAATCCGCCCGACTTCACGCGCTACGAAACCGCGCAGGCGCTTCAGTTCGCCTTTGCGGGCAGGATCGTGCCCCAGGAATTCATCGGTTAAGCGAACCGCTCCCAAGGGCAGACTGACGGCGTCGCGAATGTGTCCGCCTTGCGTGACCGTTAGCTCGCAACTTCCTCCCCCCAGGTCGATCATGAGCGTCGGCGAGCGATCGATGCGCGGACTCGAGATCAGGCCGAGGTGAATAAGGCGCGCTTCTTCCACGCCCGAGATAATCTCGACTTTCCATCCCGTCGCCGACTTAACCCATTCCAGAAAAGCCTGCGAATTACGTGCATCCCGCAAAGCGCTGGTTGCGACCACGCGCACCGTATCGGCGACCATCTGTTGCGTAGCGCGATGGAAGCGCCGGAGAACTTTTACGGTTTCGGCCATCGATTCAGGAGTTAAGAATCCCGACCGAAATGCGCCCTCGCCGAGGCGAGTGACTTCGCGATCTTCGTGAATAGGGCGGAGGCGACCGCTTTGCAGGCGTGCAATTTTGAGGCGGACGGAGTTGGAACCGATGTCGACTGCGGCAAACGTAGGCATGCGAAGGCTCACAGTTTACATGCGATTGCCGTTCGCTGTTCGCCGAAAATCTGAAGGGAGAACCAGAATCTACGCCGTAGACGAAGCTATCGGAGCTTCACTTAAGCGATGCGCAGAATGCAGGTGTGAGACGTGAGTTGGTATTTGTCGCTGGCATTGCATAACATCTAAGAGTGGGGTGAGACTGTGCTTCAGATCCGCAAGCTGAGCAAATCCAAGTAATTTTTAACACCTTTGTAACAGGTATCTGGTACCTTAACCACGCATGGCCAATCCCGCACTACCTCGGCCTGATATGCCTGGTCCGCAACCCGTTGAAGACGCAGAGGTTAAAGCCGCGACGGGGCATCGGTCACCATTGCTGCGGGCGTCTGGCGGCGAGATCCCAGATCACATCTTCAAGTACGCGATGACCGCGTGCGGGTTGGCAGTTCTGGGCATGCTCGGTCTTATCGTTTACGAGTTGGTGCTCCGCTCCGGATCTTCGTGGCATGCTTTCGGCTTCAAGTTTTTTGCCAACAGCGACTGGGATCCGGTCAATGAGCATTTTGGCGCGCTGCCGTTTATCTTCGGCACTCTGGTTTCGTCGCTCCTGGCGCTGTTAATTGCCGTTCCCCTTGCGGTAGGCGTGGCCGTATTCACAACGGAAATGTGCCCGAAACCTCTGCGCGGCCCGCTGTCGTTTTTTGTGGAACTACTGGCCGCGATTCCCAGTGTGATTTACGGACTATGGGCAATCTTCGTGATGGTGCCGCTGCTAAGCGGATATGTTCAGCCTTTTCTGGCAAAGACCTTGGGATGGACTGGCCTATTTGAAGGGCCTCCCTACGGCATTGGAATGCTGGCCGCGGGGATCATCCTGGCTATCATGATCGTGCCTTTGATTTCGTCGATCACCCGTGAGGTGCTTGCGGTAGTTCCGCAGCACCAGCGGGAAGCCGTGTTGGCTTTAGGGGCGACGCGATGGGAGATGATTCGCATCGGCGTGCTGCGCAACGCGCGCGCTGGAATTGTAGGCGGAATCATTCTAGGGCTGGGACGCGCGCTGGGCGAAACCATGGCCGTAACCATGGTCATCGGCAACCGGCCGGAAATTGCGAAGTCACTGTTCGCACCCGGCTACACCATGGCTAGCGTTCTGGCGAACGAGTTCAGCGAGGCTTCGGGCGATGTTTACCTCTCCGCTCTCGTCTGACGGGCGTCGCAGTCGCAACCGTGGTGCTGGTGTTAGTGCCGTTGATCGCTATCTTCGGCTATCTTTTGTACCGCGGCATTGGATCGATTAACTGGGCGTTCCTGACACAGACTCCGAAGCCAGTTGGCGAAGCGGGCGGCGGTATGGCCAATGCCATTGTGGGCTCGGCGTTCATTCTCGCGATTGCGAGCGTAATTGGAATGCCTCTAGGCATCGGCGCCGGGATTTACCTGGCGGAGTTTGGCCGCAACCGCCTGGGCGCTGCAATCCGTTTTACCGCGGATGTGCTAAATGGTGTGCCTTCCATCGTGATTGGCATCGTTGCATATTCCATTGTCGTGCTCTATCAAAAGCACTTCTCGGCGCTGGCAGGAGGAGTGGCGCTGGCCATGATGATGGTGCCGACCATCAGCCGCACAACCGAGGAGATGCTCTTACTAGTGCCTCAGGCGTTGCGCGAAGCGGCGTATGGGCTGGGGGTCCCCCGCTGGCGTACTACGCTTTCCATTACGTTGCGCACGGCTACCTCGGGCGTGATCACCGGGATTATGTTGGCCTTCGCCCGTGTTGCGGGCGAGACTGCCCCGCTGCTCTTTACTGCCTTCGGCAATCAATTCTGGAGCCTGCACTACGACCAGCCCACGGCGGCGCTGCCGCTGCAGATTTTTAGCTACGCCATCTCGCCCTATGATGAGTGGCATCGTCAAGCGTGGGCGGGAGCGTTAGTCTTAATTATTCTTATTGTGACTGCGGTTGCGGCAGTGCGCTTTGCGGTGCGGCGCGGAACTTTTGGAGCGGCATAATTTATGGGTGTTGGAATCCAGGTCGACAGCTTGAATGCCTGGTACGGCAAAGGCCAGGCATTGTATGACATCAATCTGAAAGTAGCCGCGAACCGTGCCACGGCTTTGATTGGCCCTTCAGGCTGCGGGAAATCCACGTTCATACGCTGCTTGAATCGGATGCATGAGACTATTCCGGATGCACGCGTCGAGGGGCGCGTCCGCATTGGCGAAATTGATGCCTACAACGGTACGTCGCCAACTCAACTTCGACGGCGCGTGGGCATGGTATTCCAGAAGGCGAACCCTTTTCCCACCATGTCGATTTACGATAACGTTGCTTCGGGTCTAAAGTTGAACGGATTCCGCGACCGTCGCAAGCTGGATGAAATCGTGGAGCGCTCGCTCGATTCGGCTGCCCTGTGGACAGAAGTAAAAGATCATGTGCACAAGAAATCCGGCGCCAGCCTCTCCGGCGGCCAGCAGCAGCGGCTTTGTATTGCGCGCGCGCTCGCCGTCGAGCCTGAAGTTCTGCTGATGGACGAACCTTGCTCCGCGCTCGATCCCATCTCGACCGGAAAAATCGAAGAGTTGATCTTCCAGTTGAAAGAGCGGTATACCATCGTAATTGTGACCCACAACATGCAGCAGGCGGCGCGCGTGGCGGAATTCACCGGGTTTTTCCTGCTGGGCAAGATGATTGAGTTCGATAAGACCGAAAAGATATTTACCAAGCCCTCCGACAAAAAAACGGAAGATTACATCACGGGCAGATTTGGATAAGGAAGGTTCGGATAATGCGTACGCGTTTTCAGCAAGGCCTCGACGATCTGCGGCAAAGACTTCTTCGCATGGGCGGACTGGCGGAGCAGGCGGTGGATCGTGCCCGCCAGGCTTACGTGGACCGCGATCTTACGCGCTGCCAAGCGGTGCTTGAGGGCGAAACCCTGATCAATACAGCCGAGCGCGAAATTGACGAAGCAGCCTTCGACTTGCTAGCTATGCAGCAGCCCATGGCGGTCGATCTGCGGTTCATCCTTGCGGTCACCAAAATTAATTCGGACCTGGAACGGGTCGGCGATCAGGCGGTGAACATCGCCGAGCGCGTCATGGACATGATGGATCTTCCCGCTGTGGAATTGCCCGTGGACATTGCACGCATGGGAGCGGCGGTTAGCGCCATGGTACGACGCGCGCTGGAGTCGTTTATCGAAGGCAAAGTTGAATTGGCGCAGGCCGTGCTCGAAATGGATAGCGTCATCGACCGCATGCGCGACGACGCATTTATCCAGTTGGTCAAGACCATGAACGAGCGCCCCGAAACCGTCAGACAAGCTCTGGACAGTCTGCTGGTGGCCCGTAATCTAGAGCGCGTTGCCGACCATGCTACCAACATCGCCGAAGACGTAATTTTCTGGGTGCAGGGGTCGGACGTGCGCCACAATGTGCATCCCGACGGGCCGGATCAGCCTACAGAGATGCCGACCACGAGAGCTTCCGGGCTGTAAGTGTAAAGGATGCTTGGAGGCATATCGGTGTCATCTGAACGCTTTTCAGGCAGAGTGAAGGATTTCGCGCCGATCGCTGCTGCCTTCCGACATGATGTGACGGTCGTTTTGCCTACTTCAGGCTGACCGACTCCTTCAACGGTAAGCTCTGCGACGAACCTCCCACCATGAACGCGTAGTCACCAGGAAGCAGCTGCCATCCGTTCTGCTCGACGTTGAAGATGGATAGATATTTCTGGTCGACGTCGACCGTGACTTCTTTGCCTTCTCCGCGCTTCAGTTTGACCTTGCTCCAGCCAACGAGCCGCTTCGGAGGTTCTCCGGCCGCGCTGGGAAGAGATGCGTAGACTTCGGCGACTTCAGCTCCATCACGATCCCCAGTGTTCTTCACGGTGAAGGTCACGCGAGGATTCTTTCCTGCTGTGACTTTAAGGCCCGAGTAAGCGTATGTCGTGTACGACAGTCCGTAGCCGAAGGGAAACTGTACCGTCTTCTTTTCGGCGTCGTACCACTTGTAGCCGACCTTCACGCCTTCGTCGTAGGAAACCTGAAACGGTGCGAGTCCCTCCGCGATCTGCTTCCAGACATTTGGACTCATGTAATTTGGAATCGATTCCTTGGGCGGCTGAACGACGGTGCGATGGGGCAGATCGGCTTCGCTCACGGGGAACGTAACTGGCAGCTTGGCGCTTGGATTGACGTCACCAAATAGGATGTTGGCGACAGCTTCAGCTCCGCGATTGCCGGCGTACCAGGCTTCGAGAATCGCGCTCACTTTGTTTGCCCACGGCGTAGTAATCGGCCCACCAGTTTCTAGAACCACGACCGTGTGAGGATTTGCTGCCGCAACTTTTTCGATCAGCTCACCCTGATTGTTTGGCAGCGCAAGGCTCTCCAGATCCATGCCTTCGCTCTCCCATTGATAGGCGTAGACGATGGCAACATCAGACGACTTGGCCAGCGCAGCGGCGGCCGCGGGATCGCTGCCGGAGTCAAATTGAACATTCGCTGAGGGGGCTCTGGCTTTGATCGTCTTCAATGGCGAAGTGGGGAACCAGATCTGTTCCAGCCAGTGCGTTTGGCCCTTTCCCGGAGGCATGATGGCATTTCCTCCCGGAGGATCGACTTGTGCCGAACCGCCACCCGAAATCATTCCCACGTCAGCGTGTGGGCCGATGACGGCGATGCTGTGGACCTTCGAGGCATTGAGGGGAAGCTGTGAATTCTCGTTCTTGAGAAGTACCGTGCTTTGCTCGGCAATCTTCTGAGTGACTTCCAGGCCGCCCATAATATCGGGCACGCTCTTCTGCGCCGGATCGTCGACCACGCCTGCAGAAAACATCGCCCAGAGAACGCGGTGCACGTGGTCGTCCACTTCCGCCTGCGGCACCTTGCCCGACTCAACCGCCTTCTTTAACTCATCGCTGTAGAAAAACCAGCCAGGCTCTTCATGATCGAGTCCTGCAGCCGATGCCTTTTCTGTGCTATGGGTTCCTCCCCAATCGGAGAGAACGAATCCTTTAAAGTTCCAGTCTTTCTTCAAAACGTCTTTGAGCAGATATTTATTTTCGCAAGCATAGTCGCCGTTGACGCGGTTGTAAGAGCACATAACAGCCACAGCATTCGACTTTTCCAGTCCAATCTCAAATGCCAGCAAATCACTTTCGCGCGCGGCGCGCTTGTCGATGTTTACGTTCACCGCGTTGCGGCCGCTCTCCTGATCATTAAGGGCGTAGTGCTTGATGTCGCCAATCACATGCTGCGCCTGCAAGCCCTTCATTACCGATCCGACCATGGTTCCGGCCAGGACGGGGTCTTCGCCCAGATACTCGAAGGTTCGGCCATTGCGCGGCTCGCGGGTCAGATTGATCCCGCCGCCCAGAGACATGTTGTAACCCTGCGCGCGCAGCTCGCGGCCGATCAAGGCGCCGTATTCGTATGCCGCATCCGGGTCCCAACTTGCAGCTCCCGCGATGTCTGCTGGCAGAGCGGTCGAATAGCGGCCATTTTCGCCGCTGCTGCGCACTCCATATGCCGCGTCCGACATTTGAATCCCCGGAATGCCGAGCCGAGGAATTCCAACCACGTACCCTGCGCCTCCGTTCGCCGAGACCGCTAATGGGCTCACCGGACCGAGTCCGCGCATGCCAGTACCGTGCAGCAATGTGATCTTTTCGTCCAGCGTCATCGCTTTTACCACGAGCGAGGCGCGTTCGTCGGGCGAAAGATTAGTGTTCGTCCACGGTTGCTTTCCACCTGATTGGGCGGAGGCGGCCACGAAACTGAAAGTTAAAATCAGGATTGCGAGCGAAAGAGACAGGCAGGAAAACGGCTTCGTCCGAGCATACAGGGGCATTCGTGGGGCCTCGTTGAAAGTATCTACCAAATCGATAATGTAGCAGCTTTTTCGCGATTTCGCCTTCTTAAAACGGACTGCGAATCTGCCATCCTAACAGCACTGTCAAGGGTGCTAGCGAAACGAGTTCATACGACAACACCGTGACTTGGCCCGAATCCCTCGCGGCTTTACACTAAATAAGTGAAGATTGCCCTCGGACAAATCAATCCGACGGTCGGAGATTTCTCCGGCAACGTCGCCAAGATTATCGAGTTCTCCCGCCGCGCCGTCGCTGACGGCGCGGGGCTGATTCTGTTCCCTGAACTTTCGGTGTGTGGTTATCCGCCGCGGGATCTCGTCGAGCGTCCTTCGTTCGTTGCGCGCAATCGCGAATCTGCGGAGCGCATTGCCGCCGAAACCAGTGGGATCGCTGTCATTTGTGGACTAGTGACGCCCGCCGACTCCGCCACCGGCAAGTCCGTCATGAACTCTGCCGCGCTACTGATGGACGGAAAGATCGCCTTCATCCAGTCGAAAATGCTGTTGCCTACCTATGACGTATTCGACGAAATGCGTAACTTCGCTCCCGCTCAGAGCCAGGAGCTGTTTTCCTTTTGTGGCAATCGCATGGCGCTTACGATTTGCGAAGACGCCTGGAATGACAAGCATTTTTGGAATAAGCGCTTGTATACAGTCGACCCGGTCGAGTCGCTGATTCACGCCGGAGGCAACTTCGTGCTGAACATCTCGGCTTCGCCATTCTGGATCGGCAAGCGCGAATTCCGCCGCGACATGCTGGCTAGCATCGCGCGCCAGTACAAAGTCCCAGTCGTTATGGTCAACCAGATCGGTGGCAACGATAGCCTTGTCTTCGATGGCTCCAGTCTGGTGCTGAATGCGGAGGGCGAAGTCGTCGCGCAGGGCCGCTCGTTCGAAGAAGACCTGATTTACTTTGACTCCAAGACGCTTAGCGGAGAAATGCACGAGCAAATCGCCGGGAATGAGGCCAGCGTCTACTCCGCGCTGGTCCTTGGCACGCGCGACTACATGCGCAAGTGCGGATTTCAGAAGGCGATCATCGGCCTAAGCGGTGGCATCGATTCCGCGCTCACGGCTGTCATTGCCGCCGATGCCGTGGGTGCGGAGAACGTCATTGGTATCGGAATGCCAGGTCCGTACTCTTCGCAGGGATCCATCGACGACGCGCGGGCGCTGGCAAAAAATCTTGGCATTCGTTTCGAATTGCTCTCTATCAATCCCGCCTACGAAGCCTATCGCCAGACTTTGCAACCGGTATTCGCCGGACAAAAAGAAGACGTGACCGAGGAAAACATTCAGTCGCGCGCCCGCGGCACCATGCTCATGGCGCTGTCGAACAAGTTCGGCGCGATCGTGCTCTCCACCGGCAACAAGAGCGAGTTGGGTGTGGGCTACTGTACACTTTACGGGGACATGGTTGGGGGCCTGGCGGTCATTTCCGATCTGCCGAAAACACTGGTCTATCGTCTTAGCCATTATGTGAACTTGCGCCGCGCCGTGATCCCGCAGGCCTCGCTGGAAAAGCCGCCATCGGCTGAACTGCGGCCCGATCAGAAAGATAGCGACTCGTTGCCGCCGTATGAAGTTCTGGACGCCGTACTCGAAGATTATGTGGAAGATTCGCATCCGGCGGAGCAAATCGCGGCTGATCGCGGTCTTGACATTGAAATCGTGCGGCGCGTGATCCGCATGGTGGATCGCGCCGAATACAAGCGCCAGCAGGCGGCTCCTGGGCTCAAGATTTCTCCCAAGGCTTTTGGCTACGGGCGACGCTTTCCCATCGCCGCCAGGAGCGAGATTTGAAGTATTCTGAAAGGTCGCTTCTCTAAGTCCACCAAGATACTGCATTCCGAAAGGAAATTCATGCGCAATTCTATGAACTTGATTCTTGTCGTTTTATTTGCCGCCAGCCTGGCGGCAGCCCAAACTCCCGAGGCAAAAACTGCTCCAGCCAAGCCTGCTGAAAAATCTGCAGCAAGCACAGGTGTCAATCTGCCCTCGGAGAGTACCGTCGATTCTTTTCTGCAACAGACCTTCGGATATCAACCCGACCTGACCTGGAAAATTTCAAGTATCAAGCCGGCCGCGGTCGCAGGATTAGCTGAAGTTAGCGTCGTGCTCGCCAGCCAGCAAGGTCAGCAATTGAGCCGCTTTTATGTCTCTCAGGACGGAATGCACGCCGTGGTCGGGGACATCATCCCCTTCGGCGCGAAGCCGTTCGATCCCGCAAAGAAGATGCTGGAGAAGGGAATTAGCGGCCCCGAGCGCGGCCTCAAAAACGCACCGGTGACGATCGTTGAGTTCGGAGACTTGCAGTGTCCCGCGTGTAAAGCGGCGCAGCCGGCGATCGAGGCTCTGGTCGCCGCTGAACCGACGGCACGCTTCGTCTTCCAGAATTTTCCGCTGGAGATGCATAACTGGGCTGCCAAGGGCGCGGCTTATGCGGACTGCGTGGGACGCGCTTCGAATGATGCTTTCTGGAAGTTTGTGGCGAAGACCTACGAGACGCAGGCCGACATCACCGCCGCCACTGCCGACGAAAAGCTCACGGCAATCGCCGATGGAGCAGGCGTGAAGGGCGCTGACATTGCCGCTTGTGCCGCCAAGCCTGAAACTAAGGCTCACGTCGATGCGTCAATCGAACTGGGCAAGTTGGTGGACGTAAGCGGTACCCCGACCCTTTTTATTAATGGACGCAAAATCGGCAGCCTCGATCCACGCATGGGCGACACTTATAAAGGCTTGGTGGATTTCGCGGCGAAGCAGGCCAAGTAATCGGCCCTGCTCGGGAGCTACTTTTCGCTGATCCAAATCTCGGGCGTTTCGCGATCGATGGTCGACAGAATGTGAGGAGTGATGACGATCATCAGCTCGTCCTGATTCTCCTCGCGGGTGTTGTTGACCATTGCCTGATTCAAGCCGGGCACGAATCCGAGGCCTGGAATTCCGCTCATGGAAAGCTGATCGGTGAGCGACATCTCTCCGGCGACGACTGCGGGCTCGCCGTTTTGCAGATTGATGCTTCCTTTGTACTCGCGGTTTGAGATTACCGGAACTCCGTTGTTGGCCTGGCCGGTGAGCGAACGTACTTGCATTTCCAGTTGTAAGCTGACGGCGCCGTCACCGTGAACCGTGGGCTTGGCCTTCAAGTTCAATCCCAAATCTTCATAGCTAATTGAAGGAACTGGCGGAATGTAGCTTTGATTGCCCAGTACCGCCGAAATCTGCGGTGAGTTGGAGATCGGGGAGAACGTTGCGTTCGTAACCGGATAGCGCGATCCCAAATGGAACGTGGCATCGTTCCCTTGGCTGGCGCGCATGGTCATGTGTTCCAGACTGCGTACCCAGGATTCGTTGAGCGAAAGCATCGCCGCGAATTGGTCGAGGCTCAAACCCATGAACGTTAGTCCGCCGCCGAAGGTCGCGAGCGGCGTGCTAAAGATATTCCCTTGTTGGCCTCCCAGCTGAGACAACAGGCCGGCGATTCCCGTACTGCCCGCTTGATTGATGCCGCCGGAAGAAATTAACTGGTTGATCAACTGTTGAATATTTTGTCCGCCCAACCCGCCCAACCCCGCGAGCGCGATGGCAGGAATGTTGTACATGGTGAAAGTGTTGGGAACGTGTACGCCAATATTTCGCGTTAGCTGATGGTTGATCTGAAAAACCTGAACGTCAAGCATCACCTGCGGACGTTCGGCATTAAGTTGCGCCATGAGCTTGGTGCAAGCTTCGATCATCGCTTGCGGCGCCCGCACCTCCACCGTATTCGAGGTTTGCCCGGAGCTTACGAAGCGCAGGTCGAACATATTGCGCATGGTTGTGACCATGTCTGTGGCTTCCTGCGGCGTGGAGTGTGCGGGCAAGATAAAAGTGCGTAAGGACAGCCGGTCAAATTGTCTGTGGTTTTCCGGCGTGTCGGCGGCGATCAGAACCTGGCGTGAGTTCAGCGCTGTCCACATGGTCTTGCTGACCTCGCCGGCCAGTTTCATCGCCGTGAAAAAGTCCACGTTGTCGACAGTAAAGCGCACTTGCTTGGCTACCACTGAATCATCGAACTCCGTTGTAACTCCGTACGCGGACGCGACTTCGGCTAACAGGCCGCGCACATCTCCGCGAAAGTGAAACGTGGCAAGCTCGTTCTTGGGTTGTACGCGGATTTCTCCCGAATCTTCAATTTTCGTCGAAGCAGCGAGCTTGGCGACAGCCGGATCCAGTTCGCGAGTCGCTTCCACCAAACGCTCACGGGCGAACTCATTGTCAGAATCGAGTTCCAACGCATTGCGAAACTCAATAGCCGCCCGCGACTCCAGGTTCTCGGCGAGCAGAGTATTTCCGCGCTCGATATGGTTGAAGACCAGGTGCGCCTTCACCAGTTCGCGGGCGGTTAAATACTGCGCATTCTGCGGAACAAGCCGCGAGGCCTCATCAAACTGCGCCAGAGCCTCTTCCAGATGCTGATGATCCTGTAACTTCAGGCCGCGGACGTACGCGTTGCGGCCCTCCTTCAGATCTTTTTTGGTGACAATGCAGTTGACTCCGCCAGGGATTCCATTGTCACATGAAATTGGCGCTGCGGAGACCGCAGGGTCGTCGCCGGCAAACGCCGACGATACCAGCGCTAAGGCCAGCACCCCAGCCGCAAGAACAGATCTCGTTCGCCGCATTAACGCTAATTTTAACGTGGCATCCTGCATTCGGAAATCGCCAATTGGTCTGCGTACCTTCGGGTTCAATGGCGCACTGCACAGAAGCATCGCTCAGGAAGAACGAGCCCCAAATCGCACCTTGCAAAATCTTTAGCTCAGCATCAGGCGCACGATCGAATTGGCCTTGCCGGTCTTATCGTCGCAATCGACAACCACCGCACACAGCCGTACATCGCCCGTGGCGGGCTCAAAACGCACCGGCATGCCATTCAAAAACTTGCCAACTACCAATTCTTTCTTCACGCCAATTACGCCGTCGTACGGTCCGGTCATGCCCACGTCAGTTACGTAGGCGGTGCCCTTCGGTAGAACGCGCTCGTCCGCCGTCGGCACATGGGTATGGGTCCCAACCAGTGCCGTAACCCGTCCATCAAGATACCAGCCCAGCGCTATCTTTTCGGAGGTTGCCTCGGCATGCACATCCACAAAAATGATCTTGGCTTCGATTTTTTCCAGAAGCTGGTCGGCTATGCGAAAGGGATCGTCATTCGCCGCCATAAAGACGCGCCCTTGCAGGTTGATCACGGCATAGGGAACTTTGCCCTTTAAGCCCTGATATACGCCCGAACCTGGCATATCCACAGGATAGTTCGCCGGGCGCAGCACACGCCGCGCCGGGCCATGCCCGTTGCCCTCGACCATTTGAAAGTAGTCGATGATTTCGCGTTTATCCCAGACGTGATTGCCGGTTGTGATTACGTCGATATTCAGCTCGAAAAGCTCTTCAGCCAGGGCCGGTGTAATGCCGAATCCCGCTGCCGAATTTTCGCCGTTAGCGATGATCAGATTGATCGCATGCTCGCGAACAATCCCCGGCAGCTTCTCCTTGACGATAGTCCGCCCCGGTCGCCCGAAAATATCGCCAATAAATAGAATTCGCATGAACAGACTGTGGAGCGGGCGCCTTCACCCGTGTTTCGATGGTAACACGCAAGAATGAGGGATTAGTTGCTCGATACCAACTCGGCGGTCCGCAGAAAATCGTAATTCCCCGCTGGATTCAACGTGATGTTCTCCACCCGCCGCGTGTGCACCAGAACGTTGTCCAGGTACCAGAGATCGATATAAGGAAGTTCATCTGCGAGAATGCGCTGCACTTCGGTGTAAAGCGGTTTACGCACCGAGGGATCGATTTCCCGTCGCGCCTTGTCGATCAGTGTATCCACTCGCGGATTCGAGTAGAAGCCGCGGTTGGCGCCATTGGGCGGAAACTTTGCCGAGTGAAACGCATACTCGAAAATATCCGGATCTTCGTTTCCTCCAATCCAGCGCAGCCCATACATCTGAAAGGCACCATGCGTTACGTCAGAGAAAAACGTCGCAAACTCGAAGCTGCGAATGTCGAGCGCGATTCCGGCCTCCCGCAGTTGTTGTTGCATAACTGCGACCATCAGCCGGGTGTTCTCGTCAGTGGAAGTCTTCATGGTGATGTGGAATCGGATTCCGTTCACCACCGGATAACCCGCCCTATCCAGCAACTTGTTGGCCTTGTCCGCGTCGTGATTGTAGGCCGCCGCGCCACCGCTGTAGGCCCAGCTTTGCGGCGGCAGGACGCTACGTGCTGGTTGCGCTTGCCCACGCCACAAATAGTCGATCATCGGCCGCCGGTCGAGAGCATAGGCAATAGCCTGTCGCACTCGCACGTCTTTCAAGATTAGATCGCGCAAGTTGAATCCTAAATAGGCCAACCGTGTGCCGGGCGCACGTTCGATCGCAAGCTTGGGATCGGATGACAGCGTGACCACCGTGTCAGGAGTCAATGAGTTGATGCTCACATCTCCGCTGCCTTTACGCAGTTCAAGAGCTTGAGTGGTCGCATCGGGCACAACTGCAAATCGCACACGTTCCAGCTTGGCCCTGTCCCCCCAATAGTCATCGTTTCGTTCGATGACGACTTCTTTGTCCGTTTCGGCGCTCACAAACCTGAATGGCCCCGAGCCAATGGGATGGCGCGTCATCTCATCGCCCGTGCCGTAAGGAACAATGCCAATCGCGCCATCCGACAAATTCCACAACAGTGTTGCGGACGGTTCTTTCATGCGGAAGATGACTGTATAGGCATCCGGCGCATCGACATGATCGACGAAGCGGTAGACCGCAGCCTTGGTGCTGCGAATCTTGCCTTGCAGCAGAGAGTCAAATGTCCACTTCACGTCACGCGACGTAAGCACCCGTCCATCGTGGAACTTTACGCCGCGATGTAGATGGAAAATATACGTGAGTGGATCGCGAATCTCCCATCGCTCTGCAAGGCCGGGAGCCACGTTCAGATCATCCCCGCGCGAGAGCAGATCGTCAAAGATTAGGTTATCAATGCGCTCCGACTGCGCGTCCAACCCCACCCGCGGATCAAGATTGGTCGGACTTGATTCGATAATCATGACCAGCGTATTAGGATCGGGCTTGCTGGAACAGGAGAGAAGCCCGAGACAAGCGCCTAGGCAAAGTTGTGCAGCGAATGCCCGCCTAAGCATACGAGATCTTTCCTAATATTGCGGGCCGGGTAGCTCCAGTTGCCGACGGCAGATTCGACGACCGACGGTGCCACGTCTCGTAAGCCAACACGGCGAAGGCCACGGCCTCCTTCGCCTGGGAGGGCAAGCCGAATTCGTCGGATAATCGCACTTGCAGATCCAATGGCTTCAAAGCGCTTACCAGCATTGCAACCAGCGTCGGATTCTTCGTTCCACCGCCGGAGAAAATAATTTTCCCATATGAGTCGTCTGGCTTTTTACCGATTACGAATCGGCTTATCGCATCTGCGATGGAACCCGCGGTTAGCGCCGTCGCAGTGGCCAGGATGTCTTGCTTGCGGTTGCGACGGCACTTGCGCAAAAACTCCGCCACGAACTCGCGTCCAAATTCCTCGCGGCCGGCACTTTTAGGCGGTTTTGTACGAAAGAACTTCTCCTGCAAAATCTGTTGGACGACCTGTTCCCGCACCGTGCCCGACGCAGCGATTTTCCCGTTACGATCAAACGGCCTGCCGAACAGAGATTCGGAAACGGCATCCATCAGCATGTTGCCCGGTCCGGTGTCGAAGGCGAATATCTCGCTGGTGGCCGCACCCGCGGGAATCGCCGTGAGATTGGCGATTCCGCCGATGTTTTGTAGAATTCGTCCAACTCGAGGATCACGAAAAAGCAAGTAGTCAAGATAAGGAACCAGAGGCGCGCCTTTTCCGCCCGCAGCCATATCGGCGGGGCGAAAATCGGAGACGACCGGCACTCCGACGCGGGCCGCGATGATTGCCGCCTCCCCCGTCTGCCATGTAGCAGCGACCCTTCGCCCCAAAAACAATTGAGGTTCTCCCTGATGATAAAGAGTCTGCCCATGGCAACCGACTAGTTCGGCCTTCACCCGGAACTTTTGCTGGGTGGCGAGCACCGCATCGGCATACAGCTCGCCGAGTAGAAAATTGAGCCGCGAGAGATCGGCCACGCTGGCGTGGGTTGCATTCATCGCGGCCAGCACCGCCGCTCGAACTTTGGCGGGATACGCATATTCATGATGCCCAACGAGCGCCAAACTTGTGTGGGTGGTGGCGACTCGCCCGCGCTTGCTCGAAGCCGCTTCCGACCTGGCGCGGGAGCCAGCCTCGCCGATCCTCACCAATGCAACATTGATTCCGTCGGCAGAAGTCCCGCTCATCACCCCGGCCACAATCATGTCTTTCTTACTCATCTCTTTCCATTCATGACCAAGGCCGCGCAATCTTTTCGCCACCCAAATTTTCCAGTCGCACCTGTTCGGCGAACTCCCACAACTTCCGAGAAAGCTTCGCAACGGTGGCTGCCGAAGGCGCAGCAATTCCGCGCAGTATCTTTGCCCGCTTTTTCTTGAACACAGTTACGCGTTGCGTCGATTCAGCCACGCGTCGTGAAAATTTTCCGTCGCGCTCGCTGGCTTTCACCAGTGCCTCGTACGCTTCTTCAACATAGTCGTGCTGATGGCAGACCAAACATAAATCTCCACCTGCCCGTACGAACTCAACCGCAGCCTGCCCAATTGGCGCAGCCGAGAGCACGCCGCCCATCTCAAGATCATCCGACACGATCAGCCCGCGATAGCCGATGCGCTTGCGCAGAATGTCGGTGATCCATCGTTTCGAAAGAGATGCCGGAGTACGGCCACGCGTGACCTGCGGATATGCCGCGTGAGAGATCATCACCATCGGAAGTTGGCGCCGCAGCGTGCGATATGGCACGAGATCCTCAGCCCACAAGTGTTTCAGCGTCTTCTCAATCACCGGCAATTCGTGATGGCTGTCGAGCGTGCCTTCGCCCAGGCCGGGAAAATGTTTGCCGCAGCCTAATATCTGCGCGTGCCGCAAGCCGTCCAGGAAATTTCGCGCATATACGACGGCCTCGCGCGGATTCGCCGATACGGCCCGCGTACTGATCACGCTGCGCGAAGCCTCAAACGCCAAGTCGAGGACGGGCGCGAAGTCTACGTTGAATCCCAGAGCGCGGCAGTTCGCTCCGATGATTTCTCCGTGCTTGCGGAAAAGCTTGCGATCTCCGGTCGAAAACACCTCTGCGGCTGAGGGTGCGGAGCCGAGCGCTTCGCGAAAGCGGTCAACGCTGCCGCCTTCCAGATCGACACAGGTGAGCAGACGCGTGGCAACGCACTTCTGGCAATCGCGCAGCAGGCGCCAAGTCTGCGCGGGGCTCTTGATGTTGCGCGCAAAGAGAATCACTCCCGCCGGCTGCAGGCGCGTCAGCAAGGAATTAAGGCCTTTGCTCATCTCGACGCCATCGAAGCCAACGATTAGAAGTTGCCCGGAGTCACTCGATGTTTGGCCCTTCCTGGTTTTAATAGCCATTTAAGTGAAGAATGTAAACGCAACACTAGAGCCTGCGATATGAAGTGCGTTTACAGTGATTTTCTCTGCGTCTCTGTGTCTCTGTGGTGAATGACTCAGATTTCTTTCTTCAACTCCGCCAGCAAATTCAACGCCTCCAACGGCGTCAGTCGGTTCAGATCTACGTCACGCAGTCGGTCAAGCACCGGCTGCGAAATTGGCGTAAAAATCGTCAACTGTGTGGGTGGAGGTGTCGCTCCCGGCGAAAGATGCTCCGTCGCCACGCGTTCCGCCGACTCATGTTCGGCCAGCACTTCGCGCGCCCGCACGATAACCTCATTCGGCAACCCCGCCAGCTTCGCTACCTCGATGCCGTAACTGCGATCGGCCGCTCCCGGCTCAACTTTCCGCAGGAATGCAATACCGCTGCCCG
>WNFI01671267.1_pt1 | contig 18498 bp, 31 predicted proteins | sample 5400471 | NCBI WGS metagenome assembly WNFI01 (sample SAMN13153348, study PRJNA577476) | soil metagenome | isolation source: 100 cm saprolite on Douglas fir-dominated hillslope | place: USA:California | collected 2013-09-17 | reverse complement strand
CCGTTCCCGCTTCAAACTATAATGGCGGTTGTATGTGATCAGCTCCAGGTATCCGAAATGGACGTAAAAGGGGCCAGCAGGAAAGAGCACATCAAAGACGCCCGGCATATTGCATGTTACTTGGCCCAAAACACCGGCTGTTATACCTCAGTCCAAATAGCCCAATGGCTCAACTATGAGGATCATACTCCCGTCAGCCATGCTTGCAAGCGTATACAGGACATGCTCGACACCGAAGATCCCAAAGTCACACCGAAAATCAGCCTCTGCAAATCCGCTTTATATAACCAAATACCCAAAAACAAACCCTTATGAACCAGTTATTGCCATGTACCATTCTCCTTTTTATCGCCTTCCAATTTGTCCGCTTCCTATTCTTGGAGTGGGAGGAAAAGAAAAACGAAAGGCTGTATAAAAAGGACTATCCCAAAGCCCGCAAGGATTAAATCACAAACCATAAATCAACCCAAAATGAGCAAGACAAAAAGAACAATCATCCCAGTTGTATCGCATGACGAAGCAGAAAACGCAATGGTCGTTTTTGCGCGTTGTTCCACCCGGTTAAAAAGCATTGAATCAACGATGGAGGCCGAAAAACAAAAGATTAACAGCAGGTACATGGAAGAAATTGCTGAACTGAAAAAAGACCAGGAATTGCAGTTCGGTATACTCCAGTCCTATTCTTTATCCAACAAGGACAAGTGGGAGGGGAAAAGCCTGGATCTATTACAAGGGCGTATCGGATTTAGGAAGGGCAACAAAAAGGTCGTTAAGGTCAAAAAGTATAGTTGGGAAGCCATTACGGAATTCGTGAAAGCGAAGTTCCCTAAGTTAGTCCGGGTGTCCTACGAGTTGGACAAGGATGCCATTCTTAAAATGGGCGAAGGAAAGCGATTTGATAAGTTAAAAGCGAGCTGCTTTGTGGATGTAGCCCAGGATGAGACATTCTACGCGGAAGCAAAGTCGGAAGAATTTGCAGTGGCACAGTAACGTTCACCTTTAATCATTGTACACTTATGGACAAGAGCAATTCAAAAGAAGGCTTAGTAGTTGGCAGTATAGTTGGGTTCATTACCCTCATTGTGATGCTTCTCGGGGTCTGGAAACTGATCGAGCTTTTTATTCATGCTATAAAGTACTAATATGTCAGCAGACTCATCCCAAATACGACGGCTGCATCTCCTGTTAAACCATACCAATTTGATGTGGCAAAAGCAAAGCCTGATCTTATCGCATACCCAGGGACGTACCGAGCATAGTAGGGAAATGTCCTCCACTGAACTCGCAGGGCTGATCAGCTACCTCGAAGAACAGAGCCAGGACAATAACAAGTTATACCGGAATAAGCAGATGGACAGGATGAGGAAGAAGGTACTAAGCTATGCCTATGAAATGCGATGGGCAACGCCAGGGGATTGGGCGACTGCGTTAAAGGAAATTAATGCGTTCTGCACAGGGAAGCATGGCATATACAAAAAGATCCTTCAAAAACATTCCTACGAAGAATTGATAAACGTCGTTACTCAGTTTGGCAATTTGTACCTAAAGTTCCTCAGTAAGTAAGCCATCTTCGATTGTAGCCATGATCCTGGCCCAGGCCAGGGTCATGGCTTTTTCTTTTTCCCAGCCGCCTTTTTCTTCAATTTGCGTGTTACCCCATTACTATCAGATGGTAAATTTGAATAATTCAATAATGCCTTAGTATCGACACCAAATGCCAGGGCGAGTTTGTATATTGTAAGCAATTCCACGTTGAATTTTCCCTTCTCGATCTTACTCAAAGTGCTATCATCAATACCAGTCATTACTTCCAGGTCAAGCAACCGGAGGTTTCTGCCTTTCCTATGTTGCTTAACAGACTTGCCGAAATTCTGCTGTTCCTCATTAAATTCAGATAAATCCATTCGATTGGGATAAGCGACCAATCTCAGTCAACGTGAATAAATAAAAATGGGATTATAATTCCATTTTTCAGAAATATTGATTTACTTTTATATTGATGAAACCTTTTTTAAGTCTTATCCAAAAAAATTAAACACATGATTTACAACACTTCATAACGTAAAAGCCTAGCTTTGTACGCGCATAACATATTGTTCCAAGCGTATTTGCTTTTATTTCTCGATACTGGAAACTACGACCTTTCACGATCACGAGAAAATAGGGTAAATCGCTCACGCTACGGCGTGGGCGTTCTTATTCGTGATCAGGGTGTCGTAGCCCTCAGTATCGGTAAGGACTAACCCACGCCAATTTTTTTTGGCCTGGTTGTCCCTACGCTGTTCTCAAACCAAATTCCACCACACTTAATGCCGTAAGCGTATGGCTACTCAGGCCACCTTTAAGGCTCCCTCGACTTTTGCACTGAAGCCTTCACGTACCGTCTATATCTACGACGGGTTGTATGTGGACATATCTTCCTATAAACAATTTATCGAAGATCTTCTCCCATTCGTAGTCACCGTGTGTGACAGCTTTTCGGCCTACCTCAATGAGGACTGCCTGGATGAAATCGTAGCGGATGCAATGTGGACTTTGTGGAAAAGCAAGGAGGAACTTAGAAAGGAAAGGCCGGGCGTTTTTGTATTACGCACAATTATACAAAAAACATTTGACTATCTACGAAATATGGGCAAAAATTATGTGGTCGATGAAATTATTGAGACGCTAGTCAAGATGCAATAAATCAATTTAAACTTAAACCTATGTTCAAATTATCCGTAACATCCCTACTAATTGCCATTGGTACAACCGTCATTCTCATTTTACTGATCCTTATTTGCGCATACCCGACAATTAATTATCAAAAGGACTGCCAAGCCTATTGCGATTCTTTAGAAAAAAGACAAAACTTCAAACTGGTTACAGTAAGCCAATCGAGTGAACCGACAAATATGAGAGGACTCGTGTATTTTAAATACGATATCCTGATTTCTTCCAAATTAAAATCCATCGGTGAAAGTCGGTCGTTCGCAAAAGGTTTCTATGATAATGTAAGGCTGGTCGGCATATTAAGTAAAATAAATGTCTCTTACGTGCAAATTCACTATTGCCTAACCCTAAATATGAAAAAATGACTATGCCAAAATTACAGGAAGAGCAGCTTGCTCAGATTACCAATAAAATAGTGGAGATATTAAACCCGGAGTTTATAATCTGCTATGGGTGCCGTATCACCGAAATGAAAGACTGGGGCAGCTTCATCGATAGGGGCGGCTACCGTCTACGGATTCACCCAACGTACGATTTATTGATTGTGGTATCCGCCGACGATAAACGCCACGACTACGAAATAGTCCAGCTTGTGGAACAGCAAAGCGTATATCCTGTGTCAATTCATTGCATTGCGCACAAAATAAATTACGTAAATGACGCTATAAAGGCTAACAGCGTTTTTTATTATTCAGTAACCCGGAAGGGAAAAGTACTATACAGTTCCGACCGGGAAATTCTGCTTCCTTGTCCAGATATCCCAATGAACAGCAGGTCTTCGGAATGGAATAGGCTGTTTAAGCAAGCTAATCACTTTCTATCCCTTGCTAGTCATTCCTTTTCCTGCTCCTGGCATAATCAAGCTGCTTTCCTGCTTCATCAAGCGGTAGAAAATGCCTGCAATGCCATGATTCGGTTCTTTACTGGATATCATTCTACCACTCATAATTTAGTTCGACTGATAGCTATTACCGAAACGTTTTCATTTGCTCCTGCTTCGGTTTTCCCTGGAGTCACTAAAGAGGAGACAGAGCTTCTAAACCTTTTAAATAAAGCCTATTCCGACGCTCGGTATAAAGATGATTATGATATTCCAGTGGATAAGGTGGGGGTGTTGCTGGAAAGGGTGAAATTGTTTCTTGGCACCGCAGATAATCTTCACAAAAAAGGGATAGACTTCATAGATGATCCCGATGCAATATACTGTTCAGTAGAGGAAAGCGATCATTCGAAATTTGAAATTTAAAGCCCGTTTTTAATCTGATAAATTGATCTTATGGACTACTCTTAAAACTAGAAGAAACTACCAATTTATACTTAGTGGCCTAGTCTCGCTTTGAAAACTACGACACTTTCAACGGTGACGAGAACTGGGACATCATGACCATGTGTCCGGACACATGGCGACCTATGTAAATAGGCGTGAGCGTCCTTATTCGTCACCGGGGTGTCGTAGCCCTTCAACGCGAATAGGATTGTCTCGCGCCTTTTCCATTTTCAATAATTCCTCTATGGCTGTAAAAAAACGTCTCACGCCCATTGCGCTATCGCACATACGTGCGTTATCTCCTGGCATTAAAAATATGTTGGCTTTGGCACTTAGCTGCAGCGAATCGACAATTAATCGATATATAAGAGATAATGGCATGAACGATACCCTCACAAAAGAGCCCGCTTTAAAGATACTTCGTAGGGTGACAAGGTTAACGGACATTGAACTTGTTGAGGACATTAGGGCGAGTCAAAACTGAATATCCTATGAACAGCTCAGTATCAATATTTATTAATCGTAAAATCATATTTATGCCGCACTTCTTTGACTGTAAAAACAATTACAATGAGCCGCTAAGGTTGAATGAGAAAGAACTAGAAAACCCAATTCTTGTTATCCTGTCCTTCTATGCCGACAATTCTATGAGTGATATCCGCGAGTTTCTATATGCCTTGCTGCACTCCGGCCTGACAACGGATTCAGGCCCCTTCAAAAACGCGGAAGGCAGGGACAGGTTGCTCATACTACATTGGTCATTGGAGCGCCTTGTTGAGGCCAGCTTCATGTTAGCCAGGGCAAGGTCGTCGGGTATAGAGGAGTGCGATCATTTTTGATCAAATTAAAAAAAAGTGTGTATGAAAAAGAGTGTAAGATTATTAAAAGTTTTATCCGGAATCCGTCCCAGACCTCGAAATCGACGTGGTGTGCCACGCATCAATTTAGAAGGTAGATGGCTCGAGAGACTAGGCTTTACTGAAGGTGAAAAAGTCGCTGTCGTCGTTCAACCCAAAAGGCTAGTAATTACCGTTGAGGATAAATACGATAAAGAAAAGATCCACCGTCGAATATTGGACCTGACAAAAGTAGATCCTGGTGATGTTATTGTCCAGTACAAGGACCTCAACGACAATTGGCGAAAGGAAATTATAAAGGTTGAGAAGGCTGGTCGTTATTATAGGATTACGAGTATCCCTTATAAGCTGACCGGATTAGCGTTAGGTGATTTAATCAAAGCAGATGAACAGTTCGGACACCTGTTTTTTAATAGGGTCGTCCGATACGGACCGAACCAAACCATCCAGGTTCAACTTAGAGACGCAAAGTTTGCCGACGAGCAACTGTTGAAGGTAATCAAACTCTTGGATTGCGAGGCTATTCAGAGACTTAATGGCCGGATAACAATTAACATTCCAATGCGAGCTGATTGCCGCGAATTACTTCGTTATCTGGATGAAGGTGTAAGGCAGGGTTATTGGGATTATCGGAAACCATATCGTGGAGCTTTATAAAATCGAAAAACATGAGAATGTATCTTCGCCTATTACTTGTTATTCTCCTTTCAAGTTTCAGGCGACAAAATTTAGCCATTACCGATGAGTCTGTATTGGAACTTACGTGCATGCCGTGGGATTGCGTGTTGAGATATTTAGGTAATGATCGGTTCTACGCCTTTATGGATTTGGGCAGGGTGGATTTGCTCTTTCGCTTAGGATGGGCTAGGGCTGTATTGAAAAAAAAGTGGAACCCCTTTGTTGTGACCTCCTACATTCAATATAGATGCCCAGTCGGGATGTTCCAAAAGGTGACAGTACATACCAAATTGATCTATTGGGATAGTCGATTTTTCTGGATGGAACATGAAATAAAGCAGAACGACACGACGTTGGCATCAGCTCTGTCAAAGAATGCTGCTAGAAGCCGTCGTGGTATTGTGTCAACTAGTTTGATATTCTTTATCCTTAGTGAAAGTAGCGACCCGCCCAATTGCCCGGAAAGTGTGAGATTAATTATTGAGCTAGATGCAGCCTACAGGCAAGGCAACAAAACAGCATCCTAGTGAAATCAGCTAACAACATTTATTAATTCTATCAACTTCATTTTATGACTTGTTCAGAGATCATACAATTGCAATCTTTCATAGAGAAATTAGGTGCTATAAGGCTAATTCCAAATAGCAAAGAACTTCCTGAACTTATCGCACAGGGATTACCCGAGTTTGATATGGAGTTCGAAGACGTTTTCGAAGAGGGTACTCAATTATTTGCGAAGCTCCATTTTTTTAGCAATCATGAAGGCAAATATTATCTCCTTAGATATGCCGCGCACCTTCGATACCTCAATGACCCATCAAAGGACAAAAAGCAGGTTTTTTTCATGGGTGAGATGAAAATAACATTAAGAGAAGCCTTCAATCTTCTGCAAGGAAGATGTGTAGAGAAGGAAATTACGAAATCAGGCGAAAAGTATATTAGCTGGATAAGACTGAACTTTTCCGACATTGACAAGTATGGCAATTACAGGTATCTTAGGTTTCGTTCAGAATTTCGTTACGATCTCGATAGAGCTCTGGATTTTTATCCGGGCATCATGGAAACAAACGAAAGGGAAGGTAAAGCCGCCATTATCTCATCCCTGAAACAAGGAAATAGGGAGCTCGTCACAATTATTCAGGGAAGCGGCAAAGCGGTCGAAAAATTCATTGAAGCCAATCCAAAGACCAGGACACTGAAAATATATGACCCAGTGAAGGTTTCAAAGAAGATAAGTACGGCGTCTTCTGAAAGTATGGAGGAAAACGACGATGCCATTGGAAGCACCTTCAGTGATGACGAAGAGGATTTTACCGCGATGGGCTCCAGGATCGCCGTTTAAAGGCATTGGATCGTTTTCGAAGATTTGGATTATTCTAATATAAAAGGAGTGTGGAAGACAAAGAGATTTGAATTGATCTAAGCATTTGCATCTATTGTTAAGTTAAGTGTTTGAATGGATAACCATAGAAGAAGTGTGCGTATTTTGTACATATTTTAACTAGTCGTTAAAGGTTGTCGAATAACATCGCATCGCCTATAGGGTTAAATTGTATGTACTAAAACGCACCCCTATGATCGAGCTCAGGCCTTATCAAATCGTTATTACGATTCGATCCCAAAATCCGGTAGAAGATCTTTTCTCTTTTCAACAGGCATTGATGAACATTCTACAGACTGTCGATCCCGTTCAATTGACCAATCCCGACGCACCGCTTTTCTTTTATGTCGAACTACTGAAAAGCATTTTGCCGGATGATCAACAACAACGAAAACTCCTTGTGGAATAGTAAAGAGCCCCGAAAGGGGCTTTTTACTTTTTCTGTGTCAAACTATTTCCTAGTCAGATCGATCTTTTTTATAATATTGAAAACATGATCGGGCAACGTTCATTATTCAATAATCTCATAGAAACTCACGAGACACCAAAGAATTCCCGGGGTGGTCGTGATCCCGAGTTATTAAAAAAGCGGGATCAGCTCATTGTTGCCAGATATTACTATATGGTCCGTATTAAGAAGATGCAGTATCCGGCTGCACTCGCGGATCTTCGTCAGCAATTTTTCTATTCCGAAATAATCATTCAACGCGTCCTACAACATAACTATGAACAATTGCTCCAGCTTAAAGAAGAAAAGCCTCCCATCAGAGCGTTTAGAAAGAAATACCCTTGGCTGGTTTGGTGATAGGAAGCCTATAAAAGTTTGGGCGGATAGAAAATAGTTGATATTTTTAGCAAATAATGGAACCAGTCAGGTATGGAAAGTCTTCCTTGCTCAGTACATATACTTCACCCTTGGAGCATTTAATGGAACCAGTTAGGTATGGAAAATAGCTTAGTTGCTTAGAGCATCTAACGAGGAGATCAAAGTTCTTGATCTCCTTTTTTTATTAAATTGATAGCCCTATATCAATTCCAATTTTATTTCCTGGTGGCGTACGCTGGTAATTCGGGGAGCAGCTTATATCCTTATAGCTGAACTCGTAGTAAATGACAATCACCTTGTAATCGCTCCGTTTCTCCGTTTCGCGCCGGGTTCTCCTCAACGGACCAAAGACGCTGCCACGCCAACCATGCAAAACCTGATTGACAGCCACCTCAACGTCGTACATCCAGACCGCATAATTGCGGACCTGTTCCTTAACCAAGCTATTGCCAGGATTCCACATTGGGAAGACCAATCTTACTTTTAAGGTCGCGGGATCGGCCAACTGCGCTTTGTTCCCGAGGTCGCTAAAACGGGCGTCGTCAAAATCCAGTAGGGCACAGGGTAGCCCTACTGGAGCCCGCCCACCTTCTTTAATATTGTCTATTTGTCCAAAGTCCAGGTCAATATATTTAATTGCCGTCACTTGGGTTTCAATCCTCGACAGGGTGTCCAGGTATATCTCTTTCATAAGGCGTCGATTTTTGTTTTAATCGCGTTGACCCGGTCATTAAAGTAGTTTTCAATTTTGCGGGTCAGCTGCTTACTTTCTCCAATAAATTTGCGTTGTTGAGCTTTGTACATATAGGCCCTGACAGCGAATTGATTCCCCTTTCGGCTTTTTCTAAGGTGAGCTTTGACATTGACCGGCCCGCCTTCGTTGTGGATCTTGGCATAGGGTACATCCGTTCCGATGACTACTTCCTCGGTAGACCTCCGGGTGATCCGGATACTTCGCCGCAAACGGCCAGTTTTGAATAGAATAGCCCTATCCTGGTCCTTTTCACTTTTACGGGGGGGCCAGGGCTGGAGGGAATCATCGACAAAGCCCTGCTGTTGAAAATTATCGTTAAAATGATTGACAGCCATATCCCCTACATAGCGGGGAGCGTCCCGATGTAATTGCTTCAGCTCCTGGCTGAGTGCTTTCATGCCTTCGAGGATTCCCATATTAGTTGAACAATGAATCGAGGGATTTATAATTGTTGGTCAGGATCTCGGCCTTTGTAATCACAGTCCTTTTATCCTTGTACAGGATCATCACGGCATTAAGCCCCTTTTGATCCTTTACACCGGCTAAGCCACTCTTTATTTGCTGTTTTGTAGTTTGTCCCCTTATATTTAATAAGACATTCCCCGCCCCGTTCATCGAGACGGCCATCTGTTTTTCCAGACTTTCTTTACTATTGATGGTAAGGGTATGTATGCGGAAGTCTACCCCATTTAGTTCCAAGAGATCACCAGCTAGGTGAGAAGCGGTATCGGAGGCGGGGATCATAATTCTTTCGCCCTTGGCAAAGAGCGTATTGACGACCTCCTGGCCTTGACTGTCCAGGCTGGCGGCTTTAAGGTTCCGCACTATAAATCCGCCCGTCCGGTTGTCCAATCCTTTTAAAATCGTGAAAGAATGATCTTGCTGAAACTGCCGAAGAATTGCCTCGCTTCTCTTTATATATTCCTGTTCCCAAAAGCTGGTCACCTTGTCCATTACCTGTTTTAGATTGATTCCATTCTCCGTGAAATATGGATGGTTCGAAGGAAAGACCGATCCTGTCTTTCCTACATTACCCGGCAAGGCGACATTAACCGGCGTTCCTTCCATACCCTTAGTTACATTTCCATCGGTGTTAATTACGTCGCATCGGCAGCCCCAATCAAGGGGAGGATAATAGGTGTCCCAAAAAGGATCGTCGAGGGGTTTGACAGTTCCGTTCAGCAGAACATGAGCCGGGCGTACCCGCCCATCACCGGCAGTATTGTATTTAAGGTTAGGGAAAAGATCCTTGTTGTCTTGGAAGCCTTGCCACTTGCGGGCCATCTGCCCCTGGGCGGTCGCCATATTATACTCTGTCTGTAACCATTGCTTATTATACCGGTCATTAATCTGGAGGGCCTGTTGCCTGTATTGATCAATCTTGTCCCGGAATTGCCCAAAACCGACGACTTTGCCCTGGTCATCGTATAGCAGATCGTTTAGGTCTCTTAACTCCTGGTATGTCTTTGCACCGGCGAACGCATACACATTCTGCTGCATGACCGTGAGCAGCTTATAGTCCGGCGTATCGTAATCGACCTTATCAAAATCGGTTTTCAAACCTTCCTGCAGGCCGTCGATCAATTTGTCTTTAAGAAAGGTGAACAACTCCGGATCGAGGTCGGAGGGCTTTAGTTTACCGCTTTGGAGCTGGCCCAACACGGTGTCCAGGTTGGCCGTCCAATCTGCAAGGGATTCGCCTCCTGCCAACTTGTAGTGGGAATGGCTGTTGGAGTAAAGAGTACCGATAATCCTGGTCAGCCCCGTATCCGCTAATCGGACTACGGGGCTGGGTCGAAAAAATCAGCCAGGGCAGACCTAAGCCTATGCCAAAATCCACCGCGTACAAGTTTATCGTCCTGCGGCGCCTGGTTGTCGCCGTCTTCTTGTTGACTGTCATCGTCCTCCGCCTCTGGATCTTCGGAAGGGGGGACCGGTGTAGGCGTTGCCTGTTCTTTCAGATCGTCGTAGTTATCCGGCTTCCCGAAACCGCTGGCCGTATACACCATATCGTCGCTGATTGGCGTACCCATCATTTTCATGGTTTGGAGCAACGCGACTTTTTGCTGCCGGTCTTCCAGCGGGTCTTCGTCTTCATAATAAAACTCCCCACCTTTCAGGGCCCACCCAAAATTGTCAAAAAGGGGGATAAAATCTTCATTTAAGACACTAACGATAAAATCCCGGTCATCATCAAAAACATCCTGTTTTGTATTCTCATGCGTTTGGCTCTGTGCATAGCCGCTGCTTTTGCTGGATTTGGTTGTCTCAGTGCTGCCGGATATGAGGATCAGGATCTGCTCGTCACAGGCATCCTTTAATTTTTCGTAAATGTCCCCATTAGCGGCGGTCCCATTTCTCCAGGAGTTGCCGGGAAGTTTCGTCAAAGGGGTCATATTCAGCCTTTCGGAACGGCATGCCAAATACCTCAACAAATTGCGCCCAGTCTCCTATGTTGCCCCGCTTAATAAGAACATAAGGAACCGCCTTTAAGATCAGGCCCAGGTCTTCTGAATCTTCGCACACCTCTATAATATACTTATTATATGGCGGGTCCGTATACAACACGCCGGTTTCCCCATCCGTTTCGTACTGCTCCCATACGATCCGTTTGTCCCGAGGGCGAATATGTTTGCGAGGGACCGAATAGAAAAGGTCCGGTGAGCCAGGTTTGAATTCCAGGACGGTCACCCCCCACATCTTTGAAAGCATCATTTCCCGAAGCATTTTCTTAAATCGCTTCTTTCTGATCAGGTCGTTAACCCGGTCAATTTCCTGTCCGGCGGCATCCTTGTATTTCAGCTTCTTGGTAACAGCACTGCAACGTTTGTTTATTTCTGAGGTCAGGACCGGGTCCAGAAGGGCATCGGCGTAAAGATCATACAGCCAGCGGCGGACGCCGAGGGTACTTTCCGCCTGGATCAGGGCGCTCCGCCAGTCCTGGACGTCGGCTTTACTTCGGATGACGGGCCGGATAATTAGATTCTGAATGACAATATCATTGGCGTCATTCGATTTGACGGTTATACCCCCCGCCTTTGAGCTTTTGGTAGTTTCCATTGTAGGGCCTGTTGATTGTCCGGACGAGTATTTCATCGTCTTGGAATTCTTATTCGATTTTAAACGGGTTTAAACAGTCTTTAAACGGCGTTAATACCTGGACCTCCGGCTCCAATTGCTACCGGCTGCAACGAGATCCCATTGATAGGGTGACCCCCCTGGTAAAGTTGGTCGTAATTGGATGGCCGGGTTTGTCTTCCTGGACTGTACCTTCTCCAGCCATTCAATGGCTAAGCGATACCGGGTTTCCCTAAAGGCAATGTCGATGTTAGGGTTCGCCAGATTGATAAAGTGCCATACGGCCAGATCCTTCGTATACAGCAAGATGATCGGGTTACGGTCAGTTCCCGCAGCGCCGAAGATGGTGTCAATGTCATAGTCGCTGAGATAGCCCTTTGCTTCTTCAATAGAAGCGTCGATGGCCGCGTTTACTACGTCGTCGTCGCTTTCAGAAATAAAATCGACGACCTCTGCTTTCAGCTGGCTGATCAGGTCATCTTTAGTTATAAATCGCATATCAAAATTTTCTAATGTTTTTGGGTCGTTTCCCGAACCTCATCGGGGACGCTTGTCCAAGGGTCTTGTTGTTCAGAATCCATACAGCCCCTTCGACCGCATCCGGGAAGTCATCATGTGCTCTGCTGGTTGGGGACAAGGCTTTGAACTGTTCTTCTCCCCGCTTCATGTGCGGGTTAATCCGTTCATCGACATTGAACCATAGTTGTAATCGTCGGTTCAACGGCTCCAACAGGCTTTCAATCCGGGCAAACTTGTCGCCCTTGTCTCTTTCGTCCGCTTTTAGGGGAATGGTCTTCTTGAGGCGTAGACCTGCCGCCGTCAGCTCCAGCTTCAGGGCGTCATCGATGCTGGGCCATTCTATATAAAAATATATAGGAGCATTGCCGTTTACCCAGGCGTCGATCTCATACTGCCATTCGATCATCCGGGCGGTGCTGGTCTGTTCGCAATACATCCTCAAAACATGGTATTCCTCTTTGTACCGCCCGACCAGGACGGTCGCTTTATAGTCATTTTTTTTACTGCCTTTATAGCTGGGGTCCGTATAGGCCACCAGGAAGCGGTATTCCTTTAAGGGCCGAATAGCCTTATAATTAATTTCCTTAAACACTTTACCCTGAGTGATAGGGTTGTTCATATACTCGCCCTGGTAGGCGGCGTATGAAATGGTATTCTGGATGCGTTGGATTTGGGACAGCGTATTTTTATCGGGCCAGGAGCTTTGACCGTTTTCATCTACAATGTTTACAATGACATAGCGGTCACATTTTTCCATCGCCTTTATGACGAAACAATATTCCGCAATGATATTTCCGAGAACAAGGATAAGAAGGGGGCGGCTTACCGACCGGGTGCTGATCAGCGCCCGCTCTGCCCATTCAAACGTTTTGTCCACGGTATCCGGATTACGTACCGATTCATCCGTATCCATATCCGTGAAGATGATGGCGTCCGGGCGGACTTCTTCATTGCGGATGCCCCTGGGCGACTGCCCCGCACCTATGGCAAGAAAGGCGACCCCTTTCCTGGTTACAAAATACCCGTCGCTCCAGCTGCCGGGCTTCTCCTGGATGCCGTAGTCATTGATGATCCGCAGATTGAATTCGAGCTGGGCCTTGTACGGCATAAGGAATAATTCGGCCTTGTCGTAACTGTTGGAAGTCAGGACAATGAACTTTTTCTTGCCCGTCAATGCCAAAAACAGAATTTCAAACATGGTGCGGGTATCCTTTGCTAATTCCCTGCTCCAGGGCCGGGCCTCATACCATTCCGGGTTGGCGAGCACGCGCTGGCTAGATCGCATGTGAAAAGGTGCGGGCTCAGCATAGGCAAATTTTGGAAAGTAGTATTTGACCCATTTTTCAAAATCAGCCTCCAGCCGGACGATTCTTTTTTTCTGTTCCTCCGGGCCTTCAGAATTATCCACCGGCGTTGAGTGGAGGATATTATCCCGGAATTCCTCCCACAGCTCTAAAGCCCGCTTATCCGTTGTCTTTGGCATTTCACTTCTTTAATTGATAGGAGATGAAAGCGTCAAACAAGCGGGTTAGTCCCTGCGCCTGCTCCAGGTCTTCTTCCTTTTGCAACCAGTTAATCATCTTTCGGGCGACGGCGATAATGTCCGGCATATCCCCTTCCTGGGTCATGTTCCTTACGGCAGCAGTGATTTTAACCAGGGTATCCGCCTCCTTTGCGTTCGCAAAGCGTTCACCCTGGGGGCGGTTCATAATCTTGGTATTGAGCTCGTTTATTTGGGCGAGCATCCTTTTCAACTCCTGATCGGGCGTGATCAGGAAGGAACAGCGTAGATCCTCCCAACGCTCTGCCTTCTTCCAGGTCGTGAATGACTTTTCAGTAGTGCCGACCCGTTCTACGATTTGTTTCTGGCTTAGCTCGGGGAAGTTCATGTACAGGAGCTTCGCCAGTTCTTTCTTTGGATTGTTTTGGGCCATATCGCTATTGTTTCATAACAAATTTCACGTTCATGCCCTCGGTTTTCAACTCGGATTTACGGGATGGTATGTTTCCAATACCGCGTCGGTACAATTTGATCACCACGCCGAAACCCGCATTTGGAAAGGGTTTCAGAGGTTACGAATTTTGAGTCATCAAAGCAGCCGAAGCAAAAGCAATTCTGAAAAATTAGTATCCATGTCCAAGCTCAATCTGGATTTTGTAATTGTTGACGAGCAAGTGAATGACTACGGATACCGTGTGCTAATGTCAGGGTATCGACCCGGACGGTTTGAAAGTAATCCGGTTTTGCTCTTAATGCACGAGCGAGCAACCCGTGGCCTGTTGGGTGATCCATTGGAAGAAGATGTCGTGTTGCCACTAGGTCGCTGGAATAATATACGGGTTGAGAACGGCCAGCTGGTGGGTCAGCCGGAATTTGATGACCAGGACGAAATGGCTCAGAAAGTACAGAACAAGGTGGAAAAGGGATATATGAATGCCGCCAGCGCGTGGATCGTTCCCATTGCCATCAGTGATGATCCTGCGTTGATGCTTCCCGGACAAACAGGACCTACCGTTACCCAGTGGGAGATTGCTGAAGCATCGATTGTAGATATACCGGGTTGCAAAAATGCACTGGCGATCCGGGAAAATGGAAAGCTCATTCGACAATCTAAGGAAACGGCATCGGTATTTAAGCTCAAACTTGAAAATTTTTTACATCCTCAATCCGACACTATGGATTTTTTGAAACTCGCGGCCAAGCTGGTCGGCCTGCCGGACACGGCAACTTCCAGGGAAGTGGAAGAAAAGATCACGCAATTGCAAAACAACCTCCAGACGGAGAACAGCCGGGCGCAGGACCTACAAGGGAAATTAACGGCAGCGCAGACAGAAGTTTCGTTGCTGAAGCAGGAGCAGGCAGACGGGCGGGTGGCCGATCTGGTTGATGGGGCTGTCACGGCGCGAAAGATCACCGCGAAAGAAGCCGAGCATTATCGTAAGCTGGCCGTCGCTGATTGTGACAGCACCAAAGCGATCCTGGATAGCCTGAAACCGTATGAAAGCATAGAGCACCAGCTTAAAGAGGGCCGCGATGGGGACGAGATCGGGGAGTTGGCCAAACTCACCTGGGATCAGCTGGACCAACAGAACAAACTCGCCCTGGTCAAACAGAAGTATCCGGATTTGTACAAGGCAAAGTATAAGGCCACTTTCAACAAGGAACCGAAAAACCAATAACGAAGATTCCATACCCTTTAAAAGCTAGTAATCCCCGATGGTTATGAAAAAAATGACAAAGGCACTTGCCATTATCACAGGCATAGGTATTTTAACTTCACCTGTCTGTACTGCCCTTCAGCAATTCTCCCAAGCAACCGGTCTTCCCTTTTTCATTCCATTGGGGATTCTTTGTATCCTTTTTCTTATAACTCCGCGTATCTCCGGCGTCCATAGTAATGGCATACAGGTCGAGATCTGGGAAAGGGACATTATCGGCAACCTCTTTAAAAATAACGACTTTCTTCTCCAGGCGTACAATGCGGACCAATACGTATTACAGGGCAAGGTCGTCCATATACCACAAGCGGGCGGACTGCAAAATGTGGTAGTCAACCGGAATCAATTGCCCGCGTCGGTGACCCAGCGTACAGATATTGACATTACTTATGCCCTGAATGAATACACCTCCGACCCTTTCCTCATTTCCAACGCGGAAACCGTTGAGCTGTCTTATGACAAACGGATGAGCTTAATGACAGAAACCATTCAGGCCCTCCGGCAGACTGTTGCGGATACCATCCTCATCAGCTGGGCCCCCGGCAATGCCTTTCAAATTCTAAGGACCTCGGGCGGTCCGAACGCGAAAACCGCCCCGGCCTATACCTCCGGAGCAACCGGCCCACGAAAGACCCTTAGTGTCCTGGATGTAATTGCAGCCCAGGCCGCAATGGATAGCCAGGATATTCCTGACGATGACCGTTACGCCTTGTTGGACGCTCAAATGTATAGCCAACTGCTGGCTGAACTTAGTCAAACGCAATACAGGGACTTCGCCAGCGGCCAGGATCTTGCCCGAGGCATCATTGGCGAAATGTATGGGTTTAAGTTCTACAAACGCAGCTCTGTCCTTACCTACGACAACACTATCATCCCGAAGGGGTATGGGGCGGCGGGAGCTGCCGCCGACAATGCGGCGTCCCTGTTCTGGCAAAAGAACTCGCTGGAGCGGGCCCTGGGAGAGGTCAAAATGTTTGAACGGATGAACGACCCGCAATACTATGGTGACGTATACAGCGTGCTCCTGAGAATGGGCGGGCGGGTACGCCGTAACGACGGCAAAGGTGTCGTCGCCCTGGTACAACAATAATCACTCAATCCATTTTAGTATGGCTGACAATACGGAAATGAAGGTCAAAGCTCTGCTTACGAATACCCTGTTAACAGTCATCGCGGGCCTGATTACCTTCTTTGGGACAATAACCTACGGCGTCATTAAGGGTATGAACGACAAGCTGGACACCCTTACAGCCCGGCAGATCAGGACGGAGAAGGACGTAGAGGCGTTGAAGGGAAATGTTTCCGACCAACACGATGAGTTGGGCAGGCTTAGCAACGACGTCAACTATCTGCATACCGTTCAGGAAGCTGAAGCGGACATTCTTTACAAAATCAATAAATCCAAAAAACAATGAGTAAGATCCTTGACACTATGAAAGAAATTTTCAGCCACATCGGTCGGGCGCAGATCACCAACATTATTGCTGTCATCAGTGTCCTGGGCGTCTTCGGTCTGCTTTTCCTGCTGTGTTTCCGAGCCATTCCCCGCGAAAACAGCTCGCTCATGTATATGGCCGTCAGCCAAGTTTTGGGTTTAGGGTTTGGCATCGTCATCGGCTTTTATTTCGGAAGTAGCAAAACCGAGGCGGACAAAAGAGGTAATCCTTAGTCTTCTACAAACTTAATCTGTACCCTATGTTATCAAAATTTCGTTTCGGCCCGTCTCAGCTCGTCGTTATCGTCCTGACTGTAATTTGTTGCTTTCTGCTCCTGGATAGATGCGGAAAACAAAAAACCATCGCCCAGCTCAATAACGAAAAGGCGTTTTTACATGATACCGTCGAGACTTATATCGATCCAAGCGGGCTGGAACATGCTGCCATACCGGAAAGAACCCTCACCGCCTCCCAGGTGAAAACCCTTCTTCCGGACCAAAGCAAAAGCCTTACCAGCAAGCTGGGCGCTAATCTTTCCGATTTTCAAAATTTGGTGACGGCAACCACGCAGACTTCGCAAACCATAGAAACGCCTGCAATTGTACACGACACCATCTATGCCGGAAAAGACGCTACCACCTTTCATTACCGTGATGCCTGGATAGACATAGAAGGAACCTTGTTGAAAGATACGGTCGATCTGCACTATACGATCCGGGACAGCCTTTGGTTTTCCACCTATTGGAAGCACACCGGATGGTTTAAAAAAGAACTCTTATTGGACGGCTTCTCCGCCGATCCGCATACGATAATGACAGGGATTAAAGGAATCAGCCTGGATAAAGAGCGAAGCCCCGTAAGGCTATCGCTCGGCCCTGTGATCAGTTACAGCTTGATAGGTGGCCAATTCAAACCTACCGTAGGGATAGGACTACAGTACAATCTAATTCGCTTTTAATATGGAACTACTTATCAAACGGACTTACTACGATGACGGCACCAACGGCGAGCTGTTCATCAATGGAGTACATAAGTGCTTTACCATCGAACTGCCGTGGCATAACAACGATCACCGGATAAGCTGCATACCGGAAGGGCGCTACCACCTGGGAAAACGAAACACCGCCAAGTTTGGGGACCATCTCCAGGTTGAAAATGTACCCAATCGCTCTTTCATTCTCATCCACCCGGCCAATGACGCCCTGAAGGAATTGTTAGGCTGCATCGCTCCGGTCAGTGTACTTACCGGACCCGGACGAGGAGAAAAGAGCCGGATTCAACTGGATGACATTGTCCAGGCGACCTACGGCTCCATGAGCAAGGGCGAAGACGTTTTCCTCACCATTGAAAAAGCATAGTATGGACCAATCCAAAGCAATCGAATACGCCAAGCAATATTTTCAGGTTTGGTCAAAAGTGGATGTATTCTTTATCACAAGTGACGGGCAGGCATTTTTCAACACCCAGGATGCGGCGGCTCATGCGAATGGGTCGCGTAAAGATAAAATTGTGATTGAGGTTCAGCGCAGCCAGATCGGGGAGCCCACCACCGAAGTCGCCGCCGTTACCACCGGATCGGAGACTCCTGCCACGGGTTCTACGGCGGGTACTCCGGTGAAATAAGGCACTCTATCCGTAACCCTTAATTTTTTCCCATGTCTTTACCAAAAGCCAGCATTGACCTTTCCACCGGCAACCTCGGGTTGGTAGGAACTAATACGGACGGGATTGCCGCCTTGGTGCTGATCGCGGCAACGGCGGGTCTTAACAA
>WNFI01105951.1_pt1 | contig 18498 bp, 18 predicted proteins | sample 5400471 | NCBI WGS metagenome assembly WNFI01 (sample SAMN13153348, study PRJNA577476) | soil metagenome | isolation source: 100 cm saprolite on Douglas fir-dominated hillslope | place: USA:California | collected 2013-09-17 | reverse complement strand
GTCGGAGGCTGGCTGGAACGCGGCGGTCCGCGCAAGGCCGGCTTTGTCGCGGCACTGTGTTGGGCGGGCGGCTTCGCAATCTCGGCACTCGGCGTCTATGTTCACCAGCTTTGGATGTTGTGGGGCGGGCTCGGCGTTATCGGCGGCATTGGGCTGGGACTCGGCTACATCTCGCCCGTCTCCACGCTGGTGAAATGGTTTCCGGATCGCCGCGGCATGGCGACGGGCATGGCGATCATGGGGTTCGGCGGCGGCGCTATGCTTGGCTCGCCGCTTGCAAATCTTCTGATGGATTATTTCAAGACCCCCGCATCGGTCGGTGTCTGGCAGACATTCCTCGTCATGGGCGTCATCTACTTCGTGTTCATGATGGCGGGCGCCTTTGGCTATCGTGTGCCGCCCGCCGGTTGGCGTCCCGACGGCTGGGCGCCAGCCGCTGCCGCCAATCGCATGATCACATCGAGTAACGTCCACCTGGACGACGCGCATAAGACGCCGCAGTTCTGGCTGATCTGGCTTGTCCTCTGCATGAACGTGTCGGCCGGCATTGGTGTGCTCGCCATGGCTTCGCCCATGCTGCAAGAGATTTTCGCCGGCTCGCTGATCAGCTAGCCCGATCAAGGCTTCGCTGTGCTCGACGCCGGTCAGAAGACGGCCATCGCCGCCATCGCAGCCGGGTTCGTGGGCCTGCTCTCGCTGTTCAACATCGGCGGCCGCTTCTTCTGGGCGTCGCTGTCGGACAAGATCGGTCGGAAGGTGACCTATTTCTGTTTCTTCAGCCTCGGCATCGCCCTCTATGCCTTGGCGCCGAGCTTCGCGCATATGGGCTCCAAGGCGTTGTTCGTCGCCGCGTTCTGCATCATTCTCACGATGTATGGCGGCGGCTTTGCCACGATCCCAGCCTATCTTGCCGCACGATGTACATTCTTGCCGGACTGCTAGTGATCGGCCTTATCTGCAACTACCTGATCAAGCCTGTCGACCACAAATGGCACATGAGCGCTGAAGAGGTCGCGAAGCTGCAGGCGGCGAGTGCGAAGAGCGCGGCTGCGGTGCAGTCCGGCTCGTTCGGCATCGGCAAGGGCAGCTTCGACGCCAAGGCGGCGCTGTTCTGGGCCTTCGTAGGCATTCCGCTGGCCTGGGGGGGCTGGAAGACCCTGGAAAACGCGATCAAGATTTTTTGATCGCCGCCTCATCGCCGCGGGATGTTGGAAGTAACGTCCGGCGGTCTCCGTCTTTCCATTCAATCAAGAAATCACACCAGAGGAATACCCATGCTTCGCACCAGTGTTTGTCTCGCCGCCATGCTGCTTGTCGCCGGCGCGCTGCATACGGCTTCGGCCCAGACGGCGGCTCCGGCGGCCACTCCGGCTCCAGCCGCCGCAAAAACTTCGAAAATGAAGCTGACGGCCGACAAGCTGAAGGACATGAAAGCCAAGTGGAGTGCGAACAAGACCAAGCTGAAGGGCTGCCGCCAAGAAGTGAAGTCGAAGGGACTGGCCGGCGACGATCGCTGGTTCTACATCGAAGACTGCATGGTCATTCCGGGATGCGCCACTTGGCGCAGGCCCGGAATCCATACTCCCGGTGGTGGTTATGGATTCCGGGCTCGCGCAAGAGCGCGCCCCGGAATGACGTTGTTATCGTTGGACCGATCAGCTCAAACTGAAAAACGTTTTATGGTCGTCCGGCCGAGAGAATGAAAACGAGATGTTTCGATGAGTCATGACGTGCAACAGGTCCGCCCGTTCGAACATCCCGGGGCAGGGCGGCGGCGGGCGAAATCGACGCCCAAGGGGCGCCAGGTCGATCCCACGGCCGCGCACGAGATCGAGCTTCTGCTCGGCGACCGGCCGCGGCGGCGCGATCTGTTGATCGAGCACCTGCATCTGATCCAGGACAAATACCGCCAGATTTCTGCGGCGCATCTCGCCGCGCTCGCCGACGAGATGAAGCTGGCTTTTGCCGAGGTGTTCGAGACCGCAACCTTCTACGCCCATTTCGACGTGGTGAAGGAAGGCGAACCCGGCATTCCGCCGCTGACCATTCGGGTCTGCGATTCCCTCACCTGCGCCATGCTCGGCGCCGAAAAGCTGCTCGGCGAATTGCAGTCGACCGCCGGCCCCAGCGTGCGCGTGGTCCGCGCGCCCTGCGTCGGGCGCTGCGATACCGCGCCGGCCGCCGAAGTCGGGCATCATTTCGTCGATCATGCCAGTGCTGCGAGCGTGCTCGCGGCGGCGAAGGCCGGCGACACCCACGCCCATCTGCCCGACTATGTCGACTACGACGCCTATGTCGCGAAGGGCGGCTACAAATTGCTGCAACGCCTGCGTTCCGGCGATCTGAAAAAAGAAGATCTGCTCAAATCGCTCGACGATGCCAGCCTGCGCGGCCTCGGCGGCGCCGGCTTTCCGACCGGGCGAAAGTGGCGCGCCGTGCTGGGCGAGCCCGGGCCGCGGCTGATGGCGATCAACGGCGACGAGGGCGAGCCCGGCACCTTCAAGGATCGCTATTATCTCGAAAGCGATCCGCATCGTTTTATCGAGGGCATGCTGATCGGCGCCCATGTGGTCGAAGCGCCCGAGATCTACATCTATCTGCGCGACGAATATCCGGCGTCGCGCGAAATTATCGAGCGCGAGATTGCGAAATTGCCGCCCGGCGGCCCGGTGCTGCACATGCGGCGCGGCGCCGGTGCCTATATCTGCGGCGAGGAGTCTTCGCTGCTGGAAAGCATCGAAGGCAAGCGCGGCCTGCCGCGGCACAAGCCGCCCTATCCGTTCCAGGTCGGGCTGTTCGGACTGCCGACGCTGATCAACAATATCGAGACGCTGTGGTGGGTACGCGACATCGTCGAAAAGGGCGCGGAGTGGTGGAAGAGCCACGGCCGCAACGAGCGCCACGGGCTGCGCAGCTATTCGGTCTCCGGCAGGGTCAAGAACCCCGGCATGAAGCTGGCGCCGGCCGGCATCACGGTGCGCGAGTTGATCGACGAATTCTGCGGCGGCATGGCGGACGGACACCGCTTCCATGCGTACCTCCCGGGCGGCGCGTCCGGCGGAATCCTGCCGGCTTCGATGGACAACATTCCGCTCGATTTCGGCACCCTGGAGAAATACGGCTGTTTCATCGGCTCGGCCGCGGTCATCATCCTGTCCGACAAGGACGACGTGAAGGCTGCTGCGCTGAACCTGATGCGCTTTTTCGAGGACGAGAGCTGCGGCCAGTGCACGCCGTGCCGCGTCGGAACCCAGAAGGCGGCGCAGCTGATGGAACAGGGCGTCTGGAACCGCGGCTTGCTGGATGAATTGAGCCAGGCGATGCGCGATGCGTCGATCTGCGGCCTCGGCCAGGCCGCCTCGAATCCGCTGACGACAGTGATTAAATACTTCCCGGAAGAATTCGTACCGAAAGAAGCTGCGGAATGACCAGGATTCAATTCGAACTCGACGGCAAGCAGGTCGAAGCCATCGACGGCGAGACGATCTGGCAGGTCGCCAAACGCCAGGGCCGCGAAATCCCGCATCTGTGCTATTCGCCGCAGCCGGACTACCGGCCCGACGGCAATTGCCGCGCCTGCATGGTCGAGGTCGAGGGCGAACGCGTGCTGGCGGCGTCCTGCAAGCGCACGCCGAGCGTCGGCATGAAGGTGAAGACGGCCAGCGACCGCGCGATTGCGGCGCAGAAGATGGTGATGGAATTGCTGGTCGCCGACCAGCCGGCCCGCGCCACCTCGCACGATCCGGATTCGAAATTCTGGCACTGGGCCGAAAAGGTCGAGGTCACCGAAAGCCGCTTCCCCGCTGCCGAGCGCTGGTCGGGCGACGCCAGCCATCCCGCCATGAGCGTCAACCTCGACGCCTGCATCCAGTGCGGCCTGTGCGTGCGCGCCTGCCGCGAGGTCCAGGTCAATGACGTCATCGGCATGGCCTATCGCAATCATGACGCCAAGATCGTGTTCGACTTCGACGATCCGATGGGCGAGTCGACCTGCGTCGCCTGCGGCGAATGCGTGCAGGCCTGTCCGACCGGCGCGCTGATGCCCTCGGCACTGCTCGACGAGAACCAGACCCGCACGGTCTATGCCGACAAGCATGTCGATTCGCTGTGCCCGTTCTGCGGCGTCGGCTGCCAGGTCACCTATCAGGTCAAGGACGAGAAGATCATCTACGCCGAAGGCCGCGACGGCCCGGCCAACCATAACCGGCTCTGCGTCAAGGGCCGCTTTGGTTTCGATTACATCCATCATCCGCATCGCCTGACCAAACCGCTGGTGCGACTGGCGAACGCGAAGAAGGATGCCAACGACCAGGTCGATCCGGCCAATCCCTTCACGCATTTCCGCGAAGCCTCGTGGGAAGAAGCCTTGGACATCGCCGCCAGGGGATTGGTCAAGATCCGCGATGAGAAGGGTGTCAAGGCACTGGCCGGCTTCGGCTCGGCCAAGGGCTCCAACGAGGAAGCCTATCTGTTCCAGAAGCTGGTGCGCACCGGCTTCGGCTCCAACAATGTCGATCACTGCACCCGGCTGTGCCACGCCTCCTCGGTGGCGGCGTTGATGGAAGGCCTGAATTCCGGCGCGGTGTCGGCGCCGTTCGCCGCCGCCATGGATGCCGAGGTCATTATCGTGATCGGCGCCAATCCGACGATCAATCATCCGGTGGCGGCGACCTATATCAAGAACGCGGCCAAGCGCGGCGCCAAGCTGATCGTGATGGACCCGCGCCGCCAGAGCCTGTCGCGTCACGCCCATCTGCATCTGGCATTCAAGCCCGGCAGCGACGTCGCCATGCTCAATGCGATGATCAACACCATCATCACCGAAGGGCTGACCGACGAACAATATATCGCCGGCTATACCGAAGGCTACGCCGACCTCAAGGCGCGCATCACCGAGTTCACGCCAGAGAAGATGGAGCCGATCTGCGGCATTCCGGCCGCGACGTTGCGCGAAGTGGCGCGGATGTATGCGCGCTCGCGCGCCTCGATCATTTTCTGGGGCATGGGCATCAGCCAGCACGTCCACGGCACCGACAATGCGCGCTGCCTGATCGCGCTGGCTTTGATCACCGGGCAGGTCGGCCGTCCCGGCACCGGGCTGCATCCGCTTCGCGGCCAGAACAACGTCCAGGGCGCTTCCGACGCCGGTCTGATCCCGATGTTCCTGCCGGATTACCAGCCGGTGGGACGCACTGATCTGCGCGAACCGTTCGAGAAACTCTGGCATTACGATCTTGATCCCGATCGTGGCCTGACCGTGGTCGAGATCATCCACGCCATTCATCGCGGCGAGATCAATGGCATGTTCATCGAGGGCGAGAATCCCGCGATGTCGGACCCTGACGTGCAGCATGCGCGGGAAGCACTGGCCAAGCTCGATCATCTGGTGGTGCAGGACCTGTTCGTCACGGAAACCGCGTTTCATGCCGACGTGATCCTGCCGGCCTCGGCCTTCGCCGAAAAGGTCGGCACCTTCACCAACACCGACCGCCGCGTGCAACTGGCGCGCGAGGTGATCAAGCCGCCCGGTGACGCGCGGCAGGATCTGTGGATCATCCAGGAAATCGCCAAGCGCATGGGGCTGGACTGGCATTACAGCGGACCCGCCGACGTGTTCGCGGAAATGGCGCAGGTGATGCCGTCGCTGCAAAACATCACCTGGGAACGGCTGGAGCGCGAGGGCGCGGTGACCTATCCGGTCGACGATCCGTACCTGCCCGGCAACGAGATCATCTTCACCACCGGTTTCCCCACCGAGAGCGGCCGCGGCAGGATCGTGCCGGCGCATGTCGTGCCGCCGGACGAACTGCCGGACGACGAATATCCGATGGTGCTGTCCACCGGCCGCGTGCTCGAGCACTGGCACACCGGCTCGATGACAAGGCGCTCCAGCGTGCTCGACCAGATCGAGCCCGAGGCAGTCGCCTTCATGTCGCCCAAGGACATGCGGCGGATGGATGTGCGGCCCGGTGATTTCGTGCGGCTTCAGACGCGCCGCGGCGCGGTCGAGATCAAGATCCGCTCCGACCGCGACGTGCCCGAGAACATGGTGTTCATGCCGTTCTGCTACGCCGAAGCGGCGGCGAACCTGTTGACCAATCCGGCGCTGGATCCGTTCGGGAAAATTCCCGAATTCAAGTTCTGCGCTGTCCGGGCCGAGCGCGCCGAGATCCGCGCCGCGGCGGAGTGATGGCGACGCGACTCATCGCTACGTAGCGGCTGGTTCGTGCGCTCTCCACGTCAGGGCCGGGCTTGTCCCGGCCATCCACGTCTTGGGCGCAAGAAAAGAAAGACGTGGATGCCCGGGACAAGCCCGGGCATGACGAACTTGTATGTGGTCGCTTGCGTCAAGAGCATTCCAAACAAGGATTTCCACCCGTCTTTATGCCGCGGCTATGAAAGGCCACGCTCCCTTGTCTCGATTTTCTATGCGTTTGTGAGCATCTTCGATGATCGAGCGGCGGTGCCGCTGACGATCTCGGAGATTTGCGATGACGTATCATTCACCAGGCGCGGACAGGTTCCGCGACCTCGCCGGCGATGACGCATACCGCTCCTGGCTGATCAGCCGCAACCAGCCGCCGATCGTCCACCATTCGACCGAAGTGCAGTGGAAGCGGCTGAGCCTGCTCGCGCGCCGCATCGTTGGCTTTCTCGCGGCCCAGCGCGTCGCAGTCGTTGCTTCCAGGGCACGTCGCCTGAGGCATCACCCGGCCTTCCGATCCTATGACCACCCGCCCAAGGTACAGACCAAGGCACGAACGGCGGATCGGAGCCGGCCATGAACAAGGATCGTTCCGACGCCATGTTCGCGCGCATCGGCTCCTACGCGCGAGCCATGGCGACTCTCCTCAAACGGATGCGCCAGGCCTGGGGCAGTCCTCACACCTATCGGCCCGGCGACCACTACATGCGCGGGCCCGGCCCGAAGTGGCGCGAAAAGCATGGCCAGGATCGAACCGCCTCGGGCCTCGTGCAACAGCCAATGACGCTCGGCGACAAGTGGGATTTTTGAAGCCGGACGCCGAGCAAATTCGGAGTCGTCATCCCTGGCTCCTCCCTCATCTGATGAGGAGCGGCCTCTTGGCCGCGTCTCGAAGGATGGCCGCGAGTCCATGCGTTGCGTCCATCCTTCGAGACGCTTGCTTCGCAAGCTCCTCAGGATGAGGTCAGTATATCTTCACCATGAGGGTCGTCTGCGTAACCCGGATTTCACGGAATTTATCTCCGCGCCACCCTTCTTCCTCAGCACTGGCTTAGCTCAAGCTGACCGTCGCTCGCCTTTGCCGATTTCGGCCTCATCGCCAATTGCCGCGATCGCTCGCGCGATCTCGGCCTTTTCGGCCTCATCCAGTTCCACCATCGGCAGGCGTACGCGCGAGGACATCAGGCCGGGCAGGCTCAGTGCATATTTCAGCGCTGCCGGAGTGTCGCAGCAGAGCGCGGCGCTCAGCGGCGCAAGACGTTCCGCGATGCTTAGTGCGGTTCGCAGCTGGCCATGCTGGCAGCTTCTGGTGAGCTCGTGGCACAGTTCGGGGACGATAGCCGCCGTGAAGCCCATGCAGCCGTCGCCGCCGTGCAGCAGATACGCCATTGCGGTTGCGTCGTCTCCGGACAGCAGGCGGAACTCCGGCCGCAGCAGCGATTTCAGCCGCAGCGGGCGCGTGACATCGCCCGACGCATCCCTGAGTCCGATGAACTGCGGCGACTTCGCCAGCCGCAAAATGGTCTCGTCGGCGAGACCGCGCACCGTTCGCGATGGAATGTCGTGCAGGATGACCGGCAGCTCGGTGCAATCTGCAACCGCAGCGAAGTGGGCGGTGAGTCCTGTCTGCATCGGCTTGTTGTAATAAGGCACCACCGACAGGATCGCATCCGCACCGGCTGCCTCGGCAAGCCTGGTCAACTCGATCGCGTGACTGGTCGCGTTCGAGCCGGCGCCGGCGATGACACGGCAGCGACCCCCTGCGACCTTCACCGCCGTGCGGACGATCGCATCGTGCTCGGCCAGCGTCAGCGTCGACACTTCGCCGGCGGTTTCCGCGACGACGATGGCCTTTGCGCCGGCTTCGATCTGGCGCTCGCACAGCCGCTCGAACGCGGCGAAATCGATGCCGTCGTCGTCATCGAACGGCGTCGGCAGATCGGAAATGGTGCCCGCCAGCCATGCGGTCGGATGGTTTGCGATTGTCATGTCGATAGCCCTCTGCAGGAAGGGACTGCCCGGTCACGCGGCGCGCGGCATCGCATCGATGGCGCTGCGCTCGACCTGATCGGTTGGCCGGGTGCTCATGTCGAGCTCAAGAGGGATTGCGGAGGAGATGATGGTTTCCGGGTGGTGGCCGTTTTCGAACAGGGCGTAACGGACGGCGGCCGTGCGGCTGACAAACAGGCCGCCATAAAGCCCGTTCTGTTCCCGGGCAACCCATTGGCCGCGGCTGTTCTTGCCGATGAGGACGATGGTACTGGGAGGTTCGACGAGATTCATGTTAAGTCTCCTTAAGAACGATCAGCTCCAAGGCGCCAATCCAGCGATGCACAGGTTTTTGGGGGAAATCGCGGAGGACGTCTCGAACACATCCGCAATATCTTCTCTGCAGGGTATGAAAGCGAGAGTGAGCGGCCATCGATCTCATAGGGAAAGCATATGATCTGGTTCAGGGCGCCGGCGCCTCGAGCAGTGCAGAGGCGAGGCAGCACAGCGATCCATAGGCCGCCGCCTCGTCCCAATGAGTGAGGGATGAATCGAAGATCGATTGCCGTCTCATGATGCCGATGCCGACGCTCATGATGGCAGACATCCACAACAGGATTGGTCGCGCGTCAGGCGAAATTGTCGCAGCACATTGGCTCATAGTGCTCGGGCTCATAGTACTCGCTGGCGGCGCGGGGCGCGGTCGGCACGCTCGACCGGATGGAAGGCGCGCTCACCTGCCGTGCGCTGACGAACGCGCGCAGGATCGCAATCGGCAGGTCGGCATGATGCGCCTCGACTGATGGATCGAGCCATTCCGGCATCTCGCACCGGCTCGACAGGGCGCAATACCATTCGCCGTCGTCATAGACCAGCCGGCGAAGGTGCCACTGTGGCAGCTCAAGCGCGAGCAGCGCGAGGGCGGCGTCGGTCCAGGCGCCCAACGCGATCATTTGCTCGGTGCGGGCCGCCCGATCGGTGTGTCGCAGCAAGGCAAGGCGCGGGCAGGATGTCTCCAGGATATCGGACAACAGCTCGACCGTCAGAACCGGCGCGTTGCAAAGCCGCGCGTCCAGTTGGTCCAGGTCAGGACCTGCAGAAAACAGCGACATGACTTGATCTCGCAAACAGCGCGGTCAGCACTCATGGCCGCACCAGCAACATTGGCAAAACCCCGTTTGAAAACGAGACGGGAAAAGGCGCCAAGATATAGGGGTTTCATAAGTATCGGTCGTCCCGGGCAGGCGTCGCCCCGATTGAAGCGGTTTTCCCCCGCGTAACGCCTCATCCCGAGGAGCGGCCTCTTGGCCACGTCTCGAAGGATTGGCCGCGCGCCTCATGGTTCGAGACGCGCGCGAGTGCGCGCTCCTCACCATGAGGGCGCCTTGCAAGCGGAACCATCGCCGCGGCAGAAGATTATTTTCCCTGCAACCTCAGGAGAACGTTTCAATGGCTCGCAAATATTCCAGGAAGGCGTCGGCCAAGGTCGGGCGTGCGATGAAGAAGCGCAAGGCCGGCTCGTTGAGGAGCGGCCGCTCCGGCAGGAAAGTCAAAAGCCGGAAGCAGGCGATCGCGATCGGGCTTTCCGAGGCCCGCGCGGAAGGCAAGAAAGTCCCGAAGAAAAGGAGTGGCAAGAAGACAGCCAAGAAAAGGAAGGCTGCAAAGAAGTCGAGGCGCTAGTCGCCCCGATCTCTGGATGCATTTGGATGGAGCGCAAGCCACCACATCCAAGTTCGTCACGCTCGGGCTAAACACTTGTCCCGGGCATCCACGTCTTTATAGCATCGCCGCGAGAAGACGTGGATGGCCGGGACAAGCCCGGACATGACGGACGAAAGGGTGGTGATCGCCGACGAGCCGCTACGAAGCTCGCTGCTCCAACAAAGTCAGCCCTCATCATCCTGAGGAGCGGCCTCTTGGCTGCGTCTCGAAGGATGGCTGCAGGTTGCCATGGCTCGAGACGCGCGCAAGTGCGCGCTCCTCACCATCAGGTTGTCTGCTTCGCTAGCGCTAGCGCTGTTCACCATGAAAGTCGCGTCTCCCTCAGCTCGCCTTGCGTTGCCGTGCCGCCGAGCGGTGCGCTTTTTTGGCGGGACGCGCCCTTGTCGCGCGCGATGCGGAATGGGTCGCGCGCTTGGCGGAGGCTCTGGCTTTGCCTTTGAGGCTTTGTTGCAGCGCGTCCATCAGGCTGATGACATTGTCCGGCTTCTCCTGGGGTTCGGCAGTCTTGACCGGCTTGCCGGCAGCCTTGCGCTTGACCAGGGTTTTGAGCGCGGTTTCATATTCATCCTTGAACTTCGACGGGTCGAAATGCGCCGCCTTGGAATCGAGGATGTGCGAGGCGAGGTCGATCATGTCCTTGGAGATCTTCGGGGTCTTGATGGCGTCGAAATAGTCGGCCTCGTCGCGCACCTCGTAAGGATAGCGCAGCGTGATGCCGAGCAGTCCCTTGCCGAGCGGCTCGATGGCGATGACGTGCTCGCGGTTGGTCAGCACGATGCGCGCCAGCGCGACGCGGTCCTTGTTCTTCATGGCGTCGCGGATCACCGCGAAGGCGTCGACGCCGCCCTTGCCGTCGGGCGCGATGTAATAGGGATGGTTGATGTAGCGCTTGTCGATCTCGTCCCGCGGCACGAAACTGTCGATGTCGATGGTGTGGCTGCTTTCGATCTGGACGGCTTCGAGTTCTTCCTTTTCGACCTCGACGTATTCGCCTTTGCGCAGTTCGTAGCCGCGGCCCTTCTGCTCGCTCTCGACGACGTCGCCGGTCTCCGAATCGACCATCTGCTGCTTCAGCCGGTTGCCGGTTTCCTTGCTGATCATGTGGAATTTGGTCTTCTCGACCGTGGTCGTTGCCGGATAGAGCAGCACTGGACACGACACCAGCGACAATTTCAGGGAGCCTTTCCAATTGGCGCGGGGCGGGGGCATTGAAAATCTTCCTGCTCGTGACTCAATAATTGAATATTGATGGGTGCGGTGCGACGATGGGCTTTATCCCGTTCGTCCGACTGGGCGTTCTGGAACCTCAACGGCAATTGCGGGTTTTGGTTCCGGGCTCGGATCGCGTGCCCGATCGCGTCAGCTGCTTTTTGATTGGGATTCGCCGTGGTCGACAGAAACCTCACCGTTTACCGAAAAAAGCGCGACTTCGAGAAGACCGCGGAGCCGAGCGGCGAGGCGCGGGTTGCCCCCTCGAAGCGGCGACGATTTGTGGTCCAGAAGCATGACGCGACCCGGCTGCATTACGATCTGCGGCTGGAATTCGACGGCGTCTTCAAATCGTGGGCGGTGACGCGCGGCCCTTCGCTCGATCCCCACGACAAGCGGCTTGCGGTGGAGGTCGAGGATCATCCGCTGGATTACGGCGACTTTGAAGGCACCATTCCCAAGGGCCAGTATGGCGGCGGCACGGTGCAGCTGTGGGACCGCGGCTATTGGGAATCCGACGATCCCGAGGGGGGCTACAAGAAGGGCGATCTCAAATTCACCCTCCACGGCGAAAAGCTGCATGGCGGCTGGGTGCTGGTGCGGATGCGCAACGACCGCAATGGCGGCAAGCGCACCAACTGGCTCCTGATCAAGCATCGCGACGAATACGCCAGAGAGGGCAAGGCCAACACCATTCTCGACGAGGATACCTCGGTGGCGTCGGGCCGAGCGATGGAGGAGATCGCCGAAGGCAAGGGCCGCGCGCCAAAGCCGTTCATGACCGGCAAGGCCGGCCGCACCAAGGCCGACGCGGTGTGGAATTCGAACCGGGGCAGCGCCGCCGACGCGCGGAAAACCGCTTCGTCATCCGCGTCAGCGACGACCAAGGGCCGCACCGCCAAGCGCCAGGCGACTGCCAAATCGTCGAAGGCCAAGAAATCGGCGAAAGCCAAAAAAACTTCGAAAGCCAAAAAAGCCAAAAGCGACGCCGCGCCGCCGGCCTTCGTGGCGCCGCAGCTCTGCATCTCGGTGGAGCGGCCGCCGGCCGGAGCCGGCTGGGTCCACGAAATCAAATTCGACGGCTATCGCGTCCAGCTCCGCGTCGAAGCCGGCGAAGCCACGCTGAAGACCCGCAAGGGCCTGGACTGGACGGAAAAATTTCAAGCCATCGCTGACGAGGCCAAGGCGTTGCCTGACGTCCTGATCGACGGTGAAATCGTTGCGCTGGACAGTCATGGCGTGCCGGATTTTTCCGGTTTACAGGCTGCGCTGTCGGACGGCAAAACCGACGACCTGATTTTTTTTGCGTTCGATCTGTTGTTCGTCGAGGGCGAGGATCTGCGCCGCATGCCGCTCGCAGAGCGCAAAGCGCGGTTAAAGGAATTGCTGGAGAACCGCGGCAAACGCAAGGAGGGCCTGATCCGCTATGTCGAGCATTTCGAGACCGGGGGCGATGCCGTCCTGCAGTCGGCCTGCAAGCTGTCGCTCGAAGGCATCGTCTCGAAGAAGCTTTCAGCGCCGTATCATTCCGGCCGGTCCGAAGACTGGACCAAGGCCAAATGCCGCGCCGGGCATGAGGTCGTGATCGGCGGATGGAAGAGCAATGCCGGAAAATTCCGTTCGCTGATGGTTGGCGTCCATCGCGGCGATCATCTGGCCTATGTCGGCGTGGTCGGCACCGGTTTTGGGCAGGACACGGTCAGGCGCATCATGCCGGCGCTGAAAGCTAACGCCTCGACCGAAAACCCTTTTGGCGGCAAGGATGCGCCGCGCAAGACCCCTGGGGTGCACTGGCTGAAGCCGGAACTGGTCGCCGAGATCGAATTCGCTGGCTGGACCGCGGACGGCAATGTGCGCCAGGCCGCGTTCAAGGGACTGCGCCAGGACAAGCCGGCGGACGAGGTTGAGGCGGAAACCCCGGCCAAAACCGAGATCGTCAAACCGGTCGTGAAGGGCAACGCAGCCAAGGCGAAAAGCAGCCGATCCAAGGCGGCGCCTGCGCAACCGGCGAACGGCACATCCGCCGAGGTGATGGGCGTGCTGATCTCAAAACCCGACAAGGAACTGTGGCCCGACGGCGGCGACGGCGAGCCGGTGACCAAGCGCGATCTAGCCGAGTATTTTGCAGCGATCGGCGGCTGGCTGCTGCCGCACATCAAGGGACGGCCGTGCTCCATCGTCCGCGCTCCCGACGGCATCGGTGGCCAGAAATTCTTCCAGCGCCACGCCATGCCCGGCACGTCGAACCTGCTGGAACTGGTCAAGGTCTCCGGCGACCGCAAGCCGTATCTGCAGATCGATCGCGTCGAAGGCCTTGCTGCGGTGGCGCAGATCGGTGGGCTCGAACTGCATCCGTGGAATTGCGCGCCGGACCAGCCGGGCACGCCGGGGAGGCTGGTGTTCGATCTCGATCCCGCACCCGAGGTGGAATTTTCCGACATCCTCGACGCGGCGCGCGACATGCGCGAGCGGCTGACCAGCCTCGGGCTGGAAAGCTTTTGCAAGACCACCGGCGGCAAGGGGCTTCATGTGGTGACGCCGCTTCTGTACGGGCCTAAGGAGAAGGTGAGCTGGAAGGAGGCCAAGGCATTCGCGCAGGCGGTATGCCAGCAAATGGCCGACGACGATCCCGAGCGCTATCTGCTCAACATGTCGAAAAAGCTGCGCAAGGGAAAGATCTTCCTCGACTATCTGCGCAACGACCGGATGTCGACCGCGGTCGCGGTGCTGTCGCCGCGCGCTCGCGAAGGCGCGACGGTCTCGATGCCGCTGACCTGGGCGCAGGTGCGGGGCGATCTCGACCCAAAACGCTTCACGGTCCGCACCGTGCCGGCGCTGCTGACAAAAACCAAGGCCTGGGACGGCTATGACGACGCGGCGGCGTCGATCAAGGACGCGATCAGGAAGCTGGGTTCGCCGTGACCTCATGGTGAGGAGACGCTTCTGAGTGCCGTCTCGATCCACGCGGTGCATGGCCGTCATCTCCCGGCCTCGACCCTACGGTATGCACATATCTCCATAAGCTGCTACCGGCTGGGCCAATGGAAGAGCCCCCACCCCGACCCTCCCCCTCTTCACCCGAATCCGTCGTCACCTCTGTGAGCCACCGCGCCGGCGTCGAAAACAATGCGACTATCTCAACCCACGCTTAACCTAGCGCCTATGAGGGCTGGGGTGGGGGCGCCTTCCGAGGTACGGGCGCGGGTCTTTCAATGGCGGCGGAAGTTTGATCCAGAGTCGTTCTTTGCGATGTGTGAATCTCGTAGGGCTTCGACCGGGCGACCCAGTATTCCAGAGCGTCGATGATGGATCACGAGGCTCTGGAAAACTGGGCCACCCGCTGGAGCCTGTCACCGGGCGGCGCGCTGCGCCGACCCGGTGGCGGGTGGTGACGGCTGATAGAGTGCCGGAGTGAACCTAAGATGAGGGAATGACGACTCGGCGTGCTTGTCAGCCTTGCCAACTGGACCGGATCCGTCCCCACGGTTATAAAGCTTCTCTCTGGTTTACGATGGCCAGCAAACATGCCGACGCACCCGAATGGAACGCGCTGGCCGGTCGGTGCGGACAGGCTTTATGGTCGGTATGGTGCGATTTTTCAACGACGAGCCAGTTGGTCTTCGGACCAAGACGATCGGCATTTACACTCTGCTGGTCAGCGCAAATATCCTGGCGTGGCTCTGGGCGCTTGCCGAATTCGGTGATCGTCCGGTTCTGCTTGGAACCGCCTCACTCGCTTATACGTTCGGACTGCGTCACGCGGTCGATCCCGACCACATCGCAGCCATCGATAACGTCACGCGCAAGCTGATGCAGCAGGGAAAACGGCCGCTCGCCGCCGGCTTGTTCTTCGCACTCGGCCACTCGAGCGTTGTCGTCATCGCATCGGTCTTCGTCGCGCTTTCGGTGGCGGCCTTGGAGGCCAGGTTCGAGGGGTTCAGGGAGGTCGGCGGGTTGATCGGAACCAGCGTCTCTGCATTCTTTCTGCTGGTCATCGCGCTCGCGAACACGGTGGTCCTGATTTCGGTCTATCGCATGTTCATCGCCGTCAAGCGCGGCGAGCATGTCATTGAAGATGACCTCACTGATCTGTTGTCTCAGCGCGGCTTGCTGGGACGCATGTTGCGATCGCTGTTCGGCATCATCGGCAAAAGCTGGCACATGTACCCGCTCGGCGTTCTGTTCGGTCTCGGTTTCGACACCGCCAGCGAGATCGGATTGCTCGGCATTTCCGCGACCCAGGGCTCAGCGGGACTGTCGGTCTGGTCGATCCTGGTGTTTCCGGCGCTGTTCACCGCGGCCATGGCGCTGGTGGATACCACCGATGGCGTGCTGATGATCAACGCCTATGGCTGGGCGTTCATCAAGCCCATGCGCAAGCTGTATTACAACCTGACAATCACGCTGGTGTCGATCGTCGTCGCGCTTTTGATCGGCGGCATCGAGGCGCTTGGCCTGCTCGGAAACAAGCTCGGCTTCGAAGGTCGCTTCTGGCAGTTGATCAGTGCACTGAACGAGAACTTCGGCGCGCTCGGCTATCTCATTGTCGGCGTTTTCCTTGGGAGCTGGCTGATCTCGGCCGTCGTTTACAATTTCAACCGTTACGACGACATCGAGGTCCGGGTTCGGTGACAGTCGAGTTGCGGTCAAGAATCCACGTGGCAAAATCGACCGATCGGAGACATTGACCGAAGCCGATTCGAAGTCCCCCCCCGACATTCGATCACTCTTCGCTTTGCCTGCGGCGACGGTTCAGCTATGGCAGTATCCAACTTTGGACAAACACAGGGGGGCACCATGAACGAAGCGACCACCAACCGGCCGGTGACGGCCGCTCCGATCGGCGTGGCCGCCCATGAGTTCGAGAACCTTCACGAGCTCGTAGCCAAGGCGCGGGCCAACCTCAACCAGAATGCCTGGGACTACATTGTCGGCGGCACCGAGACCGAGACCACCTTGCGGCGCAACCGCATGGCGCTTGACGAGATCGCATTCCGGCCGCGCGTGCTGCGCGACGTCAGCTACGTCCGCGCGTCGGTCGAGGCGTTCGGCCGCAAATTGCGCTTGCCGGTGGTGCTCGCGCCGGTCGGCGCGCTCGAGACCTTCGACCCCGGCGGTGCCGCGACCGTCGTGCGCGCGGCTGATACGTTCGGCGCCGCCCATATGCTGAGCTCGGTGTCCGAGCCCGGTCTGGAGTATGTGGCGCAAGCGGCGCCCGGCGCGTTGCGGATTTATCAGCTCTATGTTCGCGGCGACGACGTCTTCGTCGAGGATCACGTCAGCCGCGCGCTCGCCAGCGGCTATGCCGCATTCTGTCTGACCGTCGATACCGCGTATTACAGCCGGCGCGAGCGCGATCTCGCCAAGCGTCATGTCACCGTTGGCCGCAGCCGGGTCGCCGGACGCGAATTCCAGATGACGCTCGACTGGCGCACCGTCAAGCTGATCAAGGACAAGTACAAGATACCACTGATCATCAAGGGGATCGCTACCGCGGAGGACGCCAAGATCGCGATCGATCACGGCGTCGAGTGGATCTACGTGTCCAATCATGGCGGACGCCAGCTCGACCACGGCCGCGGCGCGATGCAGGTGCTGCCCGAGATTGCCGCCGCCGTCGCCGGTCGCGCCGGGATCATGATCGACGGCGGGTTCTGCCGCGGCACCGATATTGTGAAGGCGATCGCAGCCGGCGCCGATCTGGTCGGCATCGGCCGCCTGCAATGCTGGGCGCTCGCCGCAGGAGGCGAGGCCGGGGTCGTCCGGATGCTGGAGCTGCTTGAGGACGAGGTGCGCCGCTGCTTGGGACTCCTCGGCGTCAACAGTTTTGCCGAGCTCGACAAATCCTATTTGCATGCGGCGACGCCGACCAATCTGCCGCACGTCTTCAGCGCCTTCCCGCTGCTGGAGATTGATCCATATCGATATTGACGGCGGCGATGCCGATGGCGGCGTCAATCAAACGCAGTCGATTGTGTGGCGATGGTTCGATCTCTCGCTTTCGCCGGCGCAGCCTTGTTGCAGTTCACGATCGATCGTTCGCGGCCGCCAGCCTGCGGCGGGTGGCGCCACCTCGAACACAAACGAAGCGTGAGATTCAGTATCGCCGAATTCTCACGCTTTCAGTTGATGGCAGGATCAAAATCGTCCGGCAGAACTAAGCAGAACTAAATTGCAGAATTAAATTCGTCCGAGCAGCAGCAAAATCAGCAGGATGACGATGACGAGGCCGAGGCCGCCTCCGCCATAGTAACCGGTGCCGTAGAACGGTCCGCCACCGATGCCGCTAAAGCCACCGAGCAAAGCGATGACGAGAATAATAAGAATGATCGTTCCGATTGACATAGTTCTCTCCTCAGCCTTGGCAGCCGGCACACCTGCTCTGCCTTTGCAGCGAAAACGAACTGGAACTTGGAAAGTTCCGTGTTTTGCACCGCTGTTATTCGCCCCCTTTTTTCCTGACGGCGCCGACTTACATGGTTGATGCAGATAAGGATTCCGAAAATGTCCCAACCCCTTGTCGTGTCCATTCCGCATCGCCTCGGCCGCGAAGAGGCGAGCCGTCGTCTGAAGGCCGGGCTGACCCGCGTGGCGCAGAGCGTGCCGGTGCTGAAAGTCGATGAGGAGAGATGGGAAGGCGATCGCATGATCTTTCGCGTGCGCGCGCTCGGACAGGCGGCGGCCGGCCATCTCGATGTCGCGGAAGATCATGTCAGGGTGGAGGTGACGCTGCCCTGGCTGCTGCAGCGGTTTGCCACGGTGGCCCAGGCCGCGATCAAGAATCGCGGCAATCTGCTGCTGACAAAACGCGACTGACGACAGCGGCTGAAGCAACGGCGAAGTCCGCGCGCGCATGCTGCTTTGCAACAAAATAAAACCCTGTCAAAAAATCTTCGGAACCAACTTCGTCAACTTGCTGGCAATCGAGTGATGCCAAATATCCTAGGCGAAGGGACCGGGATGCTTCCCAATCGGAACGACATCCGCTAGGCCGTCCAACAGTCGATCCCGGGTGGCCTTTTATTTTTATAAGGTATTTGCTGACTCAGTTGACGCATTTGTTCGTCATAGTCGGGGCCTGCCCCTGCTATTCACGTCTTCCGCGCAAGAAAAGAAACACGTGGATTCCCGGGACAAGTGCCAGGGCATGACGCGTTGAGAGGCATGGCATCAAACTCTGCCACAGCTGTTTCGGGGCGTTTGCTCAATCGGCAGCCGACAAGTTCGTCAGGGCCGGGCTTGTCACCCCGAGCCGGATGTTTCCGGCTTGGGTCTTCTAGAGCAGATTCCGCCTGATGCAGGTCAACGTCTATAGCCGGCATGTCGAAAATAGTTGGCGCATTGGTCAGGTGCAAACGATTTTACAAGTTTGC
>WNFI01661452.1_pt1 | contig 18501 bp, 18 predicted proteins | sample 5400471 | NCBI WGS metagenome assembly WNFI01 (sample SAMN13153348, study PRJNA577476) | soil metagenome | isolation source: 100 cm saprolite on Douglas fir-dominated hillslope | place: USA:California | collected 2013-09-17 | reverse complement strand
TCGAGAATGCGGGCCTCCATGAAGTGGCCGATGCGCGCCTTGGCCATCACCGGAATGCTGACGGTCTGCATGATCTCGCGGATCTTACTGATGGGCGCCATACGGGCTACGCCGCCCTCTTTACGGATGTCAGCGGGCACGCGCTCGAGCGCCATTACCGCCGTGGCCCCGGCTTTCTCGGCAATCAGCGCCTGCTCGGCATTGGTGACGTCCATGATGACGCCGCCCTTCAACATCTCGGCCAAACCGACTTTTACGCGAAACGTGTCGTCCAAGTACATAACAATCTCCCTCTTGAAATTTCAGACCATAGCCGGCGCGGGCTCGCGGTTCGACGAATCGCGCACCCTTTCCAGCTCATTTGAAAAAATCTCCCCCAGAATCTTGACGCCCTTCTCGATGCGCGTGGGATCGAGGCCCGCGAAGCTCAACCGCAGCGAACCGGGATCGGGCCGGCCGACCGCGAAATATTTTCCGGGCAAATACGTGACGCCCTCGCGCTGTGCCCGGCCCAGCAGGTCGCTTGCCTCAAGCGGCTCTGGAAGGCGCACCCACAAGTTCATGCCGCCTTGCGGGCGAGTAAAACGCGTGCCGCGCGGCAAGTAACGGTCGCAAGCTGCCAGCACCGCGCTCAGACGCTCCGCCCCGGCTTTCAGGATGCGCGCATGATGAGCTTCCAGCCGCCCCGACACGGCGAACCTCAGCAGCACAGCCTGCGAAAGCTGGTCGCTGTGCAGGTCGGAAAGATGCTTGGCCTCGATCATACGGGCGATAAATGCGCGGGGACCTGTGACCCAGCCCACCCGCAGCCCGGGGAACGAAATCTTGGAAAAACTCCGCAGTAGAATGGTGTCCCCGGTGTCGTCCATCTGCTTGAGAGTCGGTAGCGGAGCTCCCTCGTACCGGAGCTGGCCGTATATATCGTTTTCGACGACCACAGCTCCCGTGCTGCCCGCCTGGCGGAGAATGGACGCGCGCGCTTCTTGCGACAAGGTCGCCCCGGTTGGATTTTGAAAGTTGGAGGTGACAACCAAGGCCTTGAACCGGTTTTTGGCCATGGCACGTTCGATCAGCGCGGTTTCCATCCCGTCTGCCTGCACTGGAATGCCGGTCAGCTCCGCGCCGGCTTCCAGAAAAAGATTTTTCAACCCCGGGTAAACCGGTTCCTCAAGCAGGACTTTGTCCCCTGGACGGATCAAGACGCGGCGAACGAGGTCGAGCGCCTGCTGGCACCCGCTGGTGATCATGAGGTCGTCGCCTGGGCGCAGCACTCCCTCGGTGCGGGCGGTGTCCAGCAAATACTGCCGGAGCGGCTCATATCCACCGGGCGAACCCAGTTGCAGCACAGAACCGAAATCCGCGCCGGCCATGACTTCTTCGCAGCTCGCGCGAAAATCATCCACTGGAAAAAGCTCCTCCGATGGCCGCGAGACGGCAAAACTGATGGCATTCTGCGCGGACGCCGGAATCGACTGCCCCGCGGGGACGTAGCTTTCATCCAGAATCGTGCCCCAGTTCAGGCCTTCAGAGGCAAGTGGCGCGTCGTTACCTGTAACGTAACTTCCGCGGCCCACCTGCCCGCTAATGAGCCCGTCAGACTCGAGCAGTTCGTAAGCCGCCGAGACAGTGGTCCGGTTCAGTCCAAGTAGGCCAGCCAATTCGCGAGTAGGGGGCAGGCGCTCGCCCTTTTTTAGAACATGCGACCGAATCAGTTGTGTGAAATGGCGGTGAAGCTGCTGGTAAAGGGGCAGTTCGGACTGGGGGTCGAGCTGGGGAGTGGGGATCACTTCGAATGGAAACATACCATTTTGGCTGACCAAACACAAGCCAATTTGAGGTTGCATAATGATCCATCTATATGTATACTTAGTTCGTGAGTATCAAATACCAAATCACTCTGCCCGATCCCCTGGCGGATGAAATGCGCACTACCGCTGCCAAGCTGAAGATTCCATTGGCTCAGTTCATTCGCGAAACGGTTGAGGACAAACTGCGCGAGCTGAAAGCTCAAGGCGGTAATGGTGGTAGGCCGCTCGAGTGGATGGAGAAGCTGCGCGTCGACATTCCGGACACGGATCTGGCGTCCAGGGTTGACGAAATTCTGTATTAAGTGACCGTCTTCCTCGATACCTGCTACTTCGTTGCATTCCTTGTTCCTAGCGATCAGTGGTTCCAAAAAGCCGTGGACGCCGCGCGCGCGGATTTCCGCGCGGTCACGTCGTCTTTAGTAGTGAATGAGACCGTGTCACTCTTGCAAGCCCGGGGTTTGCTCTCCACCGCGCTTGCCTGGCTGAGCGGGATTCGAGCCGATCCGAAAATACTGATCATCTACGTGGACGCCGCCTTGCAGGTTGAAGGCTGGAGCTTATACCACCGCTACGCGGGAGCGGGCGCCAACGCGATCGATTGCGCGAGTTTTGCGGTGATGCGCAGCCTGAATATCAAGCAGGCGTTCACGTTCGACCAGCATTTCCGCGCGGCCGGGTTTGAAATCCTGGGATGACTGCGGTGGCGTGGCTTGGACCAGCCTCGTAAACGGTCTCTGCTTCTTCCGCATGAAGCAGAGTTCGTCGAGGTCCGCGGTGAATCCCCATTTCCGGTAAAAGGCGACGAGTTCCGGGCGGCAGTAGAGCTCCAGGTTCTCGACGAATTGGAGCGCAGGGTGTGACGTGATGGCTTCGAGCAGCAGGCGGCCCACGCCAGTATCGCGGTGCGAGCCCTCGACGATGACATCGAAGATCACGGCCTTGTAAACATAATCGGTGAGCACGCGCGCGAACGCGGCGAGGCGGCCGTTTGCAGGATCGCAGAAAGCGAAGATCAGATCAGAATGCAGGACGGCGCGCCGGACGTCTTCGATTCTTCTGCCGCGGCTCCACCATTCGGCCTGATACATGTGCCATAGCTGCTCGATTTGCGGGCAGCTAAGCCGGCAAGTGAACTGGAGAGTGGAAACCGATTTTGGGGCCAGTTTGACAGCCATGATCTCATTCCTCCTTCGGGTTTCTGCGCGTCCGCCCGGAATGCGCACTCAGGACCTTGACGGCGGTGAGCGCGTAGACGAGGGCGCAATCAAAAATCTTGCGGACCGGCACAAATTCACCAGGTCCGTGCGAGACCGAGAGCAGTCCGGGTCCGTAAGCCAGCGCGGGCGCTCCGATGCGGCTGTAGAAGCGGGTCTCCAAGAGACCGGGGCACATTTCAAAGCGTGGCGCCTTACGCGTGACCTGTCGGACTGCACTGGCCAACGCCCGGGAGAGCCCGGCATCTCGCGGCGTGGCGGATGGCTCGGCCTCCTGGAGAAGCTCCACTTCCAGATCCAGGCCGCGATGGGTGAGCGTGCTGAAGATTTCGAAGATGCGGCGCTTCTCGGCGGCCAGGTCCTCCTCGGGGTTGGTCCGCCTGTCTATGGTGAAAGAGCACTCGGACGGAACCGTGTTGAAGTTCGTACCCCCGCCACACTGACCGCCAAGCAGCAGGATGGAATGCCGAGCGGCAGCGGGGCGGATGGCATAGTGCGTCTTACGAGCGTTAACTTTCGCCTTCAATTCCATCAGCACCAGGGCGGTGGTCAGCATCGATTCGAATGCGTTGCGGCCGGCGTGCGCCAGGCCGACATGGGCAGCTTTTCCCTTCAGGGTGACTCGCAAGGAGAGCGCACCACGGCTGGCATTCCACACGACACCGCTGGTCGGCTCGGGCGTGAGCATGCCAACGGCGTTTTTCTATTCTGCCATCGAGCTTAACAGCGCATTCCCGGAGAGCGCGCACGGCGTAGATCATGGCCACGAGGCCACCCTTCATGTCGGACGAGCCGCGGCCAAACAGCTTTCCTGCGCGGACGGCGGGCCGGAACTGCTCACGCGAAGCGGCGGGAACGACGTCGTAGTGGCCGTGGAAATACAGGGTACGTTTGCCCCTGCCGTAGAAGCTCCGGATCGTGCCGCCCGGCGTCTTCGGCTCGATCGAAAACTTCATGCGGTGCAGACGCTCCCGCAGCACGGCGGCACATTCCCTGGTAGTGGTTCCGGGCGGATTTTCCGTGGGAAGCGCGATCAGTTCACGGGCGAACGCCAGCATTTCCAGCCGGTGGGAGGCGATGCTCTGTCCGAGTTCCCGCGACATCTTGCGCTCGTGCGCCATCGAGATTCGATGGTAAGGCGCAAGAGCGAATAAGTACAGATGCAGATTAATTGCATTGTGACCAGTACAGATGTACAATCGGCAAATCTGATGCCCACTCTCGCCGCGGTCAAAGCGCCGCTTTATCTGAAGCTGGCTCGGGCGCTTGAAGAACAGATCGGGCGGGGTGTTCTGCGCCCGGGCGAGCGCATCCCCTCGGTACGCTCCTTCAGCCGCCAGCAAGGAGTGAGCATTTCGACGGTGCTCGAAGCCTTCATGTGGTTGGAGAACCGGGGCGCCATCGAATCGCGGCCCAAATCCGGCTTCTTCGTGCGCATCCCGTTCACGAAGTCCGTTCCCGAGCCGCGGTTTCAAACGCCCGCGCCGCGGCCGGCGGTTTTCGGCGCAGGCGCTATTGTGGCCGAGGTGCTGCGATCGGCCACGGACGCAAGGATTGGAGGCGTTACGACGGCAGATCGCCCGCCGCTCGCTCGCGTACGGTTGCAATCTTTCTCCGGCGGAGATCGTCGTGACCACTGGCGCCATGGAGGCGTTGAATCTGTGCCTGCGCGCGGCGGCGCGCGCGGGCGATGCGATCGCCATCGAGAGCCCCACCTATTTCGGCGTGATCGAGGCGATTGAGTCGCTGGGGATGCGCTGTATCGAGATCCCCACGCATCCCAGAGAAGGGATGAGCCTCGATTTCCTGGCCGACGCCATCCGCAAGCACGGCATCAAAGCCTGTCTAAGCATTACAAACGGCCACAATCCGCTGGGCTATGTGCTGGCCGACGATTACAAGAAGAGCATCGCGGAACTGACGGCGAAACACAATGTGGCATTGATCGAAGACAATATCTACGGCGATCTGGCGTTTGGCGCATCCCAGCCGACTGTGGCGAAGGCGTACGACCGCAAGGGCATGATAATGCTCTGCTCGTCGTTTTCGAAGGTACTGGCGCCGGGTTTTCGCGTGGGGTGGGTACACGCGGGCCGCTATCACGCGGAAGTAGAGCGGCTTAAATTCCTGAATACCGTCGCCACGCCGCACTTGCAGCAACTGGTGCTGACGGAGTATCTCGAATCGGGCGGGTACGACAGGCATCTAGCGCGGTTGCGGATCGCCTTTGCCGAGCAGGTACGGATCGTGAGCCAGGCGGCGGCGAAGTATTTTCCTGAGGGAACACGCATCACGCGGCCGGACGGGGGTTACCTGCTGTGGGTGGAACTGCCTAAGAAAGTGGACACAGTAAAGCTGTTCCGCGCTGCCATGGCTGCTCATATCACGATCGTGCCTGGCACGATTTTTTCCACCACGGGACGGTTCCGCAACTGCATCCGCCTCAGCTGCGGATACCGATGGTCGGATGCCCTGGATCGCGCGCTGGTGACGCTAGGACGGCTGGCCGGAGACCTGGCGCGGGAATCGTAGCCCGCGCCAAAAAAGTGCACCTCACATGGTGCGCGTCACTTTTGTGAGCGTGCGGGGGCGGTCGGGATCGAGGCCTTTTTGCGCCGCCAGGCATGCCACGAACATCTGAGCGGGAATGATGTAGGGAATGGGTGTGTAGAGTTCGCCGATGCGCTGCGGCAGCTTGATGATGCGCGCGCCGGCTTCAGCGGCGGCAGTGTTTCCCGAGTCCGTGACGATCACGGTTTCGGCCTTCAAGGGCCTCAGCTTCTCGATCGCCTCGTGAATGCCTGGCCATGTAACGCCGGAGGGCGCGAACACGAAGACGGGAAAATTCGCTTCGACCAGGGCGATCGGGCCGTGCAGAAAGTCGGCTGAGGAAAAGCGCTCGGCCACTACATAACAACTCTCCATCAGCTTGAGCGCGAATTCGTAAGCGTTGGCATAGTTCAGGCCGCGGCCCATCACCACCGCGTGATCCATGAAGCGGTAGCGCTCAGAGAGTGCGTCGATCTCCGGCTGCGCGCACCAGGAACACGTGCTCGGCGAGCTTGGCGAGCGTGCTCTCGGATTCGTTGGTGATACCGATGGTCATGGCGCCTTGCTTGCGCGCGTGCGAGAGAACGAGATTGGTGTCGGTGGACTCGCCGGATTGCGAGACGGCCACGACGAGGGCGCCGCGAAAATCGACGCGCGCGTGGTAGAGCGTGTAGATCGAGGGCGCCGCGAGCGACACAGGAATTCCGGTGGTGATCTCGAGCAAATAGCGGCCGAACATGGCCGCGTTGTCCGAGGTGCCGCGCGCCACCAGCACCACGAGGCGCGGCCGCCGCTTCCCGATCAGTCTCTTGAAACGCTCGGCGGCCTTCAATTCGGAGCGCAGCGTGCGCTCAAGCGCGTCCGGCTGTTGCCGGATCTCTTCCAACATGCGGGACATTCTGTTTCAGGATACAGGAGCGGGTGGCGCAGAATTCCAGCCGCCATGGCCGGTTGACGCGCGGTACCCCGTGATTCACCATGGAAGCCTATGAGCCAGTCGCCACAGCAGCCCAAGATTCACCTGATGAATGCGCCCGAGTATCGCGAGGGCTACGCCAACAGCGTGCAAATTCGCGTGAACCTTTGGGACTTCTTTCTGCTGTTCGGGCTGGTAAACCAGACGGCCCCGGACAACGTGAACATCAGTAATTTCCAGGGTGTTTATCTCAGCCCGCAACAGGCGAAGGCGCTGCTGAATGTGCTGCAGCAGAATGTCAGCCAGTACGAGAGCGCGTTCGGCGAAATCAAGCTGGAGCCGCGAGCGGGCGCCTCGTTCGTGCAGTGACCGAGCGATGATTGCAGCACTCGCGGACGCACGGGTCCGCGCGCGAACGCAGGTTCTAGTTGGCGCCGGATTCGCTCTCTTCGTACTGCTGAGCCACGAAACATTTCTGAAATTGCCGTTTTTTTGGGATGAGCTGGGCCAGTTTGTTCCGGCGGCGCTCGACATTTTCCGCGACGGCGCCTGGATACCGCATTCGACGGTACCCAATGTGCATCCGCCAGGCGTGATGGCGTATCTCGCGGCGGTGTGGACGGCGGCGGGCTATTCGATCGCCGCCACGCGCTTGGCAATGCTGGCGCTCGCGACGGCAGGCGCGATGATCGCGCTACGGCTCGGAGTGCGCCTAGGGCTGTCATGGAGCGCGGCGGTGGTAGGCACGGGGTTCCTGTGTGTCTCGCCGCTGTTCTTTGCGCAGGCGATGATGGCGCAGCTCGACATGCCGGCGATGGTTTTCTTTTCGCTGGCGCTGCTGTTGTTCCTGGAAGACCGGATTGTTCCAGCGGCTCTCGCATGCACCGTGCTGGTGATGGTGAAAGAAACCGGCATCGTCGCGCCGGCGCTGTTCGCGGCGTGGCTGTGGATGGAGCGCCGGCGGCGGGAGGCATTGTGGTTCCTGCTGCCGGTTCCGCTGCTGCTGATCTGGCTGATGGCACTCGAGCACAGCACCGGGCACCTGTTCGGCAGCGCGGCGGTCACGGCGTACAACCTGTGGTATCCGCTGCACCCGGTACGCATGGGTCTGGCGCTGGTACGGCGCTTGTACTATTTGTTTGCCGGCAGCGGCCACTGCATCGGAACCGCAGCAGCCGTACTGGCGCTGCGGCGAACGAAGATATTTGGCACGCGCGAGTGGCGTATCGTGGGCGCGCTGGTGGCGGCGCATGTGGTGCTGGTGAGCGTTCTGGGCGGCGCGGTGCTCGAGCGATACCTGCCGCCATATCCGTTTCCGCTCGAGAACAACCTGGCGTTCACCGACTTCGTTGAGCTTCACGCCGAGGCCGCGCGATACCTGGAGGCCCGCTTTCCGGACGCGCAGATTTCCGCCATATTTCCACTGGCATCGGAATTGCGCCGGCCGGACTTCGGTTATGTGCAACGACCGCTCCACGTTCACGAAATTTACAATTCCGGCACCGCGAATGTGGCGGCGCTCGGCGAAAATGTGGCAGTGCTCGTGCTGTACTCCGAGACATGGGACCCGCTGGGCTTGATGCGAAATCCGGAATGGACGGCATTTCTACGGCGCTATTACGAATACGAGCCGCCGGTCAGCGCGAGCCAGGTGCGCGTGTTGCTGGGGGCACAACTTGTGGCGCGCTGGACACGGCATGGGCAGTGGATCGAGATTTACCAAAGATAGGAGAGCCTTCATGCGCATCGCGGCAGGGGTTCTGATAGTGACCGCTCTGCTGGTGGCGTACAGGTGGCCGGAGCGCGATCCGTTGCCCGGATTCCCGCGCGTGATGGTGTGGGCCTGGGAGCGGCCGGAGAGGCTCGATTTCATTAATCCTCGAGAAACGGGCGTGGCATTTCTGGCGCGGACAATATTCTTGCGCGAAGGCAACGTGACGGTACGTCCGAGGTTGCAGCCGTTGGTGGTGGCGCCAGGTACGGCGCTGATGGCGGTGGTGCGGATTGAATCGCAGCTGGTTGTTGGGCACGTGGGCGAGCCCGCGCCGCGTCTCGCGCTGGAACACGCCATTCTAGAGGCCACTGAGCTTCATGCTGTGCGCGGCTTGCAGATCGATTTCGACGCGCGAGCTTCGGAACGCGAATTTTATCGCGCGATTTTAGTGGATGTGCGCCGCGTGCTGCCGGCCTCGATGCCGCTCTCCATCACGGCGCTGGCTTCGTGGTGCGAATACGACGACTGGATCTCTGGTATTCCGGTGACCGAGGCGGTACCGATGTTGTTCCGCATGGGCGCGGAACCGCACCGCGCAGGGAGCGATTTTCGGGCGGGCGTGTGCCGCACGAGTGTGGGCATCTCGACCGACGAACCTCTGGCGGAAATTCCGCGGGGGCGGCGCGTTTACATTTTCCATCCGCGAAGCTGGTCCGCAAATGAATTGCGCGCGGCACTCCAGGAGGTGAAGCGATGGCAATGAGGATCTTCAAGACGGCGCTCGCCGGAGTGATCTGTGCGGGACTGCTCTCGAATCCGGCCGACCTTTCGAGTTGCGGTCCGTTTGTGCCCACGGCCGCCTTCACGTTTTGGAAAATGCCGGAGGATGCGGCCGGGCGGTTTGCGCGCGGTGAGCTCGGCATCATTCAACCGAAATATCCACGGTTCTACTTGATCATCGCGTACCGCTATCTGGCGGGGATCGGGCTGAATGCGGAAGAGCGGGCGGCGCTGTTCGGTCCGCAACCGGCAACCCAGAGCCCGTTTCCCGGGCAAATTACCGCGGGCCTCGATCGGTGGCAGAAGACGCGAGGCCGCGTGGTCGGGACAGCCGCGTCACCCGGCATTATGGCCTATAAGACCATTACGGGTGACAACTATTACATGGCGTTTGTGAATTGCAACGACGACGCGTTCGCCAACGCCGCGAAAACTCTGGAGGACCGCATCGGCAGTTCGAGTGTGCAAAATCCGGCGGTGAAAGAGTGGGTGGCGGCGCAGGATCGAGTCTTCACCAACTGCTCGGGCGGCCCCGCGATTCCTGCTCCGCTTGGCAGTGACGCGGCGCTACCGGCGCAAGCCGACCGCGCGTACCAGATGGCGGCGGCGAACTTTTATGCGGGCAACCTGGACACGGCCGAGCAGATGTTTCGCGCGATCGGCGAAAACCGCAACTCGCCCTGGAGCGCCGGCGCGCCTTACCTGGTGGCGCGCACGCTGGTCCGCAAAGCTACGCTCGGCGTGAAGGGGCAGGGTGTCGACCGGGAGAAACTTGCGGCGGCCGAAGCCTATTTGCAGGGCATTCTGAACGATCCGGCGCGCAGCTCTGTGCATCCGGCGGCGCGGCGGCTGCTTGATTACGTGCGCGTCCGCCTGCATCCCGACGAGCGAGTGCGCGAGCTGGCCCGGGCGCTCGTCAAAAAAGACGCGCAGGCGACGATTCTGCAGAACTCGACCGATTACCGCTATCTTTACGATGAATTTGATGAGGGCAGGTTTGGCGGCAGCCAGGCGCTTCCAGCGGATGATGAGCTGACAAGTTGGATCAGCAGATTTCAGCTGGAGGATCCTGATGCCGCAAATAAAGCGTTCGCGGAGTGGCGCGCGAAGGGAACGCCGCCGTGGCTGGTAGCGGCGCTGGCGACCGCCGGCAGCGGGCAGCCGGGCGCGGGCGATCTGATCGCGGCCGCCCGCAAGGTCAAGCGGGATTCGCCTGCATACGCCACAGCCACGTTTCATGCGATCCGATTGCTGATCGATTCCAAGCGCACGGACGACGCGCGCGAATGGCTGGACCAGGTGCTCGCTTCCGATGAGGCTACCTTGCCCACGTCGTCGATGAACATGTTTCGCGCGGAGCGCATGAAGATCGCAGCCAACTGGGATGAATTCCTGAAGTACGCCGTGCGCATTCCCGCCGGAACGTTTACCGGGTTTCAGCAGTACGGGAATGCGGACATCGATGGCGAGGATGCGTCATATCCGGAAGGTGTCAAGCCGCGCACGCCGGCCTTTGACGCGGACGCGGGCAAGATTCTGAACGAGCAGATTCCGCTCGATCTGCTTGTCGATGCCGCGCGCCGCGACGTATTGCCGAAGACTCTGCGACGCGAAACCGCCGCCACAGGATGGGTGAGATCCGTTCTGCTCGGCGACGACGGAACGGCGAGAACGCTGGCGACACTGTTACAGGATCTGGCGCCGGATCTGAAGGCGCCGCTGCAGACGTACCTGGATGCAAGCGACGCGGAATCGCGAAACTTCGCCGCCGTTCTCCTGATGCTCCGGTTTCCGGGGATGCGGCCGTATGTGCAGGCGGGCTTCGGACGGCTCACCCCGACCGGAAAGCTGGACGAGCTTCGCGACAACTGGTGGTGTCCATTCAGACCGGTGCCGAACGGCCCGCCCGACTACTATCGCGTATCGTCGGTGCTGGGCGCGCCGCTGCTGGTGCTTTATGGGGACGGTGCACGGAAGGCACAATTTCTGTCGCCTGAACAGCGGGCGCGCGGGGAAGACGAGTGGTCGCGGTTGACGGCGATGCCGGCCGCGCCGGAATATCTTGCAACACAGACGGTCGCGTGGATCACGAGTCATGCGAGCGATCCGCGCGCGCCGGAGGCCCTGCATCTCGCCGTGCGTGCGGTACGCTACGGCTGCGGCGCGAAGGCGGGCGCGTCAAAGGCGGCATTCCAACTGCTGCACAGCCGTTATCCGGATTCCGAATGGACGCGGAAAACGAAATACTGGTATTGAGAGGCGTGAGTGGCCGGGCAAGAATGACGGTGAAACCTTAGGCTATTTGCGGCACACAAGGTTTCCCACTCGGTCCACGCTGAATCTCCAGCGGGCGGTGATCAAGGTAGTCGCGCCGTAATCCGCGATGAGCGCGGGACCTTTCGCTCCACGAGTTCCCGCTTGTTCTCTGGAGAGAACGGGCAGCCTGTGGAATTCACCGCCGGTGAAGATGCGGCGAAGTTCCGGCTTGATACGCCCGGTGGGCCGCGACACGCGCGCAGGTTTCGGCCTCCTGGCGGCGTTGATGGCGCGCACTCGCACCGTAACGATTTCAGTGGGGCGCCCGGGATCGGCATAGCCGTAGATTCGCTTATGCTCTTGGTGAAACGACGCGCCCCAGGGGATGGCCAGCTCGTAACTCTGGCCCACGTAGCGGACATCCACCATGCGGGCCAGCTTCGCACCGGGCATGTCACTTCTTGCCGTGCGCTCGAGCTGCCGGAATCGCTTTTCGACCTGAGCCGCATCGAGCACGCCCGCCGAATAGTCACGCATGCGATCGGCCAGCAGCATGCCCAGCGCCGATAGCGCGCCGGCGAAGCGCGGCACGATCACCGTCCGGATTCCAAGCTCTTCCGCCATCTCGCAGGCGTGCAAACCGCCGCAGCCGCCGAACGCAACCAGCGGAAAATCACGCGGATCGCGCCCGCGCTCGACGGAGACCACGCGGATGGCGCGCTCCATGTTGGCATTGGCGACGCGCACGATTCCCAGCGCCGCGGAAACGCGATCGGTCTGCAGTGCGCGCGCCACCCGGTCAACGGCCGCGGCGGCGCGTGCAATATCGATGGGCATCTCACCCGACAAAAATTGATCAGTTGCGATGCGGCCAAGCACGACGTGCGCGTCGGTCACCGTCGCCAGTTCTCCCACGCCATAACATGCCGGGCCAGGATCGGCGCCCGCGCTTTCGGGGCCGACGCGTAGCAGGCCGCCTTCGTCGACTCGCGCAATGGAACCACCGCCCGCGCCGACGGTGTGAATATCCAACATGGGCACGCGCACCGGAAATCCATCCACCGAAGCCTCGGTTGTCAGGCGTAGATGGCCGTCCCAGAGGCTCACATCGGTGGAGGTTCCGCCCATATCGAACGTGAGCGCGCGCTCGAAACCGCTCCAGCGAGCGGCTTCCGCAGCGCCGACTACGCCACCCGCGGGACCGGAAAGAATGGTGCGCACGGCGTGACTCCGCGCTTCCGCCACGGTGATGAATCCGCCGTTCGATTGCAGAATCGAGATGCGGTGCCGGCTGCCACGGCCCAGCTCAGAGAGATAAGCGTCCATGAGCGGGCCGACGTACGCGTTGATGAGCGTGGTGGAGGCGCGCTCGTATTCGCGAAACTCGGGCGAAACTTCGTGCGAGGTGCAAAGGTAGTGGTCGCCGGCAAGGGCGCGCGCGGCGATCTGCTCGTTCTCAGGATTCGCATAGGAGTGCAAAAAGCAGATGGCAATCGACTCGGCTCCGGCGCGGCGCAGGCGCTTTTTCAAGCGTGCCAGTTCGGCGCGTGAGGGGCGCTTGCCGATCGATCCATCGAAGTACGTGCGCTCCGAAACCCCGAAGCACAACGATGGCGGCGCCAGCAGGCGCTTCAGCGGCGGCGTCAGATTATACAGCTGCGCTCTGTTTTGACGCCCGATGCGTACCAGATCGACGAAGCCCTCGGTGGTGACGAACGCCGTGCGCGCACCTTTGCGCTCGAGCAGCGCGTTGGTGGCGACGGTCGAGCCGTGCACGACGTCGGTTGGAGTGGGAGCCGCGATGCGGCGCAGCCCTTCGAGGATTACGCTGGCGGGCGACGCGGGATTCGACCGCAGCTTGAAGCTCTCAATTGCGCCATCGTCGCGCAGGATGATGAAGTCGGTGAAGGTGCCGCCGGTATCGATGCCAATGCGCACGATTCAGCATCGTACCAGAGGCCCGCGGCTCACTATAATGGCACCTATGTTCAAGACTGTTGCCGCGTTGTGGATCGCGGCCTCATCCATATTTGCGGCGAGGCCCGCCAAGATCGTGCTGGTCGCCGGAAAACCCAGCCACGGGCATGCGGAGCACGAGTTCATTGCCGGGACGCTGCTGCTCGAGAAGTGTCTGAGACAGAACGCGGGTGTCGAGCCGGTCGTGGTGACGGGCGGATGGCCTCAGGACGAGTCAGTCTTCGATGGCGCCCGCGCACTGGTGTTCTACATGGATGGCGGCGATGGGCACCCGATGATCCAGGGCGATCACCTGGAGAAAATCGGCGCTCTGATGCAGAAAGGCGTGGGCCTGGTCTGTCTGCACTACGCCGTCGAAGTGCCGAAAGACCGCGGCGGCGCGGAGTTTCTCGATTGGATCGGCGGCTACTACGAGCGCCCGTATTCAACCAATCCGGTGAACGAGGTGGCGGTCACGCAGGCTTCGCCCCAACATCCGATATCACGAGGCTGGAAAAGTTTCGCGGGACGCGACGAGTGGTATTACAGAATGCGAGTCCGGCCCGGCGACGCGCGCGTGACGCCGATTCTCACAACCATGCTGCCGAAGGATTCGCCGCAACGTGAAGTGGTTGCCTGGGCCTGCGAGCGCGCCGATGGCGGCCGCGGATTCGGATTCACCGGCGGCCACTACCACAAGAATTGGGGAATTCCGGATTTTCGCCGCATGGTCGTCAATGCCATTCTGTGGAGCGCGAAAGTGGAGGTGCCGCGAGACGGTGCCAAGTGCTCCATCACGCCGGAAGATCTGGTGGTGAATCTGGACGAGAAGCCTTCCAGGAAATGACCGGCGATGCGGGTCGGTTCTGATTCGACGACGAGCTACCGGGCTGGCGGGTACTTCTTAGTGCGGGATGTCGCCGTGCGGCTTATGCTGCGTGATCTCGTCGTACGTGTCGCGCACCTGATCGGGAAGGCCGTCGCCCACCCAGTCTTTTACGCCAGCGGGCAGCTGGATGCTGGTCGATACCAGCTTGTCGCCTTGCTTTTTCACGAGGTCATCCAGCTTCTTCCCCTGTTTGACCGCAGCTTCGACGGCGCTGTGCAGTTCGGTCATGAATTGCGCCTGACCGGCTAGCAATTCTTTGCCACCGGGTCCGCCGTGACCGGGAAGAACGTGCGCCACATCGAGCTTCTGCGCGGCCGCGATGACTTTGGGCCAGTTGGCGACATTCGCATCGGCGGTGTAGTTGAAGGGACCGTTCACGGCCGCATCGCCGGAGCACAGTACTTTTTCCTTTGGCAAATAGACGAACCCATCGCCGCGCGTGTGCGCCCAGCCGAAGAAATAAAAGCGCACCTCGCGCGTGCCGTCTTTGAGGATGAACGGACTCTTGTCGAAGGTCTGTTTGGGAGGTTCGGGCGCGTCGAGCTTCAGCTCGGCGACGTCTTTGCGCTGTTTGGCCTCAGCCTGCCAGCGCTTCGGCTCATACCGCTTCAACTCTTCGGAGACGCCCTTGTAAGCCAGTGTCGTCGCGCCGGCCTGTGTCCACACCGGATTTCCGTACAAGTGATCTCCGTGATGATGCGTATCGAAGACGTATTTCACAGGTTTGTTCGAGACTTTCTTGGCGGCTTCCATGGCGAGACGCGCGCCGCTCGGAAAATTGGCATCCACGACGATCAGGTAATCCTTCATTTCGATGATGGTGTTGTTGCAGTGCCCCAGGGTGTCGATTTCACCCTCTCGGAACCACACGCCGGGCGCGATCTGCTTCACGGTGCCCGGTTGCGCGTCGGTCGCGGCTTGAAAAAATGCGATCCCGGCGAGCGCGGCAAACGAACTCAGGATCCACATCCGTCGCTGCTTCATTAATTCTGCTCTCCTGTCATGAGGGCTTATGCTATCGTTTGCACGGCGGCAAATCAAGAAGAAATTCAGGCGGTCCAGGCACCGCTATCCGCCTTTGATCGCTGCCACGAAGTGCACTTCGCTCTGGGGGCTTACGGCCTCCATCAGACCCATCGGCGTCACCTCGCCATCCACCGCCACGGAAATGTTGGGGCGCAGCTTGCCTTGATCCATCAGGCGCTCGCGAATGCCCGGATAGATCGTTTCGAGATTGTCGATCACCTGGCGCACAGTTGCGCCAGCCACTTCGACTGCCGATTTGCCGCCTGTTACGGCTTGCAGCAGCGTGGGAATATAGACCGTGGGCACGGTCAGTCGCGCTGTTTCCAGATGGCTTCCATGATGGCCGGCGGATTCATGGGCAGGCGATCCATGCGCACGCCGGCTGCGTGGTAGATGGCATTGGCAATGGCGCCGGGCGGCGGAACGATATTGGCTTCGCCGACGCCGCGCACGCCGAAGGGATGGCCGGGGTTGGGCACCTCGACAATCACGGTGTCGATCATGGGCAGGTCAAGCGCGGTAGGCATGCGGTAATCCAGCAGGCTCGAGTTCATCATCGTGCCAGAGCCGTTCATCCAGTACTCTTCGTTGAGCGCCCAGCCGATGCCCTGCGCGCTGCCTCCCTGCATCTGCCCCTCCACGTAGCTGGGATGAATGGCCTTGCCTGCATCCTGCACCGCCGTAAAACGCAAAATGGTCACTTTGCCCGTTTCGGGATCGACCTCGACGTCGACGATGTTGCCGGAGAACGAGCCGCCCACGCCGCGCGGATTCACGGCGCCGCGGCCCACGACCGGCCCACCGGTCTGATCGAGTTTGGCGGCGAGATCCTGAAACGTGATCGATTTATCGCCGGCGCGAAAAACGCCACGGTCCATGGTGACGGACGCCGCCTCGGCCTCCAATAACTTGGCGGCGCGTTCTCGTAACTGCCGGACGATATCGTGCGCGGCCTCGTACGCGGCCCAGCCGGTGGCGAAAGTAGTGCGGCTGCCGCCGGTCACCGCGGTGAAGCCGACAGAATCCGTATCCACGACCCACGACCGTGGGGCGCACGGCTTCCGCCGGGATGCCCAGGACTTCCGCGGCCTGCATGGCAATGGAGGTACGCGTGCCGCCGATGTCGGTAGAGCCTTCGACCAGGTTCACCGTGCCATCCGCGTTCACGCTGATGGTGCAGCTCGAAGGAAGCCCGACATTAAACCAGAAGCCGATCGCCACGCCGCGCCCGCGATTCGGCCCGCCGAGCGGGGCCGAATAGTGCGGGTGTTTCTTCATGGCTTCGATGACTTCGATGCAGCCGATGCGCCGGTACTTCGGACCGTCGGCGCGGCGCGTGCCTTGCTTGGCGGCGTTTTTGAGACGGAAATCGAGAGGGTCCATGCCAAGTTTTTCGGCGATCTCATCCACCACGGATTCAGTGGCGAAAGCGGCGTTGGTCGCGCCGGGCGCGCGATAAGCGGCGGTGCTCGGCTTGTTTACCACTACGTCAAAGCCGTCGATTACTACGTTGGCAATATCGTAGGCGGCGAAGACGCACATCGCGCCGGGAGCCACCATCGCGCCGGGGTAGGCGCCCGCTTCGTAGGCGAGATAGGCCTGCGCTGCCGTGATCCGGCCGTCCTTGCGCGCGCCGCCGAATCCGCCGCCGATCTCCATGGGCGTCACTTTCACGCGCGACACCGGGACGTCGAGCAGGCAGGCCGTCACGTCCCGCACAACAAACGCGCCCTGCGTGCTGCACCAGACTAGAATGCGCCCATCGTTGTTCCAGAGCGCCGTGGCGTTGTGCGGCTCAATGTAGCCCTGGTGCACGGTGGCGGTGTTGAATTCGCGCTCGACCGTAACCTCGGCCTCGGCGAAGCCCGCGTCCATGTCGCCCATGGCGTGGCGGAAATGCTCGGCCACGTTGCTTACGCGGCTGGTATGCTCCCCGAATTCCTTAGTCTTGAGATTCTCGTGCAAAATGGGCGCGCCTTCCCGCATGGCGTCCGGAGCGGTGAGCGCGCAGGGCAGGACTTCGTAATCGACTTCAATCAGCCCGGCGGCTTCTTCGGCGACGTGGATGCTAGCGGCGGCAACTGCGGCAACCGCATGGCCTCGATAGAGCACCTTGCCCTGTGCCAGCACGTTGCCACGCGCGTAACTGAGCGGCGTGTCGCCTTCACCTAGATCCACCAGGCGCTCCGCCACTTGCGGAAAATCGTCCGCGGTCACGACGGCTTTGACGCCCGGGAAAGCCGCGGCCTTGCTGGTATCGATGCGGCGAATGCGTGCGTGCGCGTGAGGACTGCGCAGGATAAAGCCATGGAGCAGACCGGCCATCTGAACATCCGCGCCATAGAGCGCGCGGCCTGTGACTTTGTCGGCGCCATCGTGCCGGATCGGGCGCGTACCGATGACCGCGTATTCCTCAGTGCTCATGCTCTCGCCTCCTGCGCCGCCTGCTCGACCGCGCGAATGATCTTGTCATAGCCGGTGCAGCGGCAAAGATTATTGGCCAGCCACAAGCGAATCTGTTCCTCGTTGGGGTGCGGTTCACGGTCAAGCAGCGCTTTGGAGGCCACGATAAATCCCGGGGTACACACGCCGCATTGCAGGGCGGCGTTCTCCAAAAACGCGCGCTGCAACGGATGCAGCTCGCTGCCCCGCGCGATGCCTTCGATGGTGATGATCTGCGCGCCCTGCGCTTCGACGCCGAGCACGAGACACGAAGTCACGACGCGGTCGTCCATCAGCACCGTGCACGCGCCGCAGTTTCCATCGTTGCAGCCTTCCTTGGTGCCGGTCAGTCCAAGAACGTCGCGTAGGCATTCGAGCAGGCTCTGGCGCGGCTCGCACAGGAACTCCCGAGCCTCGCCGTTGATGGTGGTCTGGACACGAACTGTATTGTGCATCAGCGTTTCCCTTCCCTGGCTCTTTGCACCGCGGTTTCGAGCGCGCGCCGCGTAAGCACGCCGCAAAGATGCCGGCGATAATCCGCCGTGCCGCGCATATCGGTGATCGGCTTGGCGCCTGCGCGCGCAATTTCGGCGGCGCGGGCAATGCTGGTCTCATTCACCGGCTGGCCAGCCAGCGCGTCCCCGGCCTCGCGCACGAATAACGGCGTCGGTGCAACCGCGGCTAATGCGACACGCGCCGAACGAAACTTGCCGTCATCGAGCACCACTTCAACCCCCACGCCGGCCACCGCAATATCCATTTCGTTGCGCGGGATGAAGCGGAGATAACGCGCACCCGAATGCGGTGCGGGCGGCGGGAGGTGAAGGGAAACCAGCAGTTCGCCGGGTTGGAGCGCATTGCGGCCCGGAGCGGTGCAGAAGTCTTCCACGGCGATTTCGCGCGCGCCGCCGGGACCGGAAATCCGGCACGTCGCGCGCATGGCAATCAGC
>WNFI01694594.1_pt1 | contig 18502 bp, 20 predicted proteins | sample 5400471 | NCBI WGS metagenome assembly WNFI01 (sample SAMN13153348, study PRJNA577476) | soil metagenome | isolation source: 100 cm saprolite on Douglas fir-dominated hillslope | place: USA:California | collected 2013-09-17 | reverse complement strand
CGAGCTCGACGAGCACGACGTGGTGCACGAATGGGACGACGAGCTAGCCGGCGAGGCGATGCCGGGCGGACCGGTCGTGCTGTCGTGGGACGCCGCCGCCAACGATCCGTACATCAACGTCGTGATCCACGAGTTCGCCCACAAGCTCGACATGCTGAACGGCGAAGCGAACGGCATGCCGCCGCTGCACGCCGGCATGGACCGCCGCGCCTGGGCCGCCGCCTTCGAGGAAGCCTATGAGGGGTTTTGCGACGCCGTCGAACACAACCAGGACACCTGGCTCGATCCCTATGCGGCCGAGCATCCTGCGGAGTTCTTTGCGGTGATCAGCGAGGCGTTCTTCGAAGATCCCCGCGAGGCGCAGCGCCGCTATCCGGCCGTCTACGACCAGCTCAGGCTGTTTTACCGGCAGGATCCTGCGATATGACCGTGATCAGCCCCGGCTGGCGATGTCGATGACGGTCTGCTCGTCGGGAAACGCGATGCCGAGGAACTCGAGATACATCGGCACCTGGGCGTCCATCATGTGCTGGCCATGCTGCACGCGCATGCCGCGCGCCTGCGCCGCCTGCAACAGGCGTGTTTCCTTCGGCTTCATGATGATGTCGCAGATCATCGTGCTCTGCGGTAGTTGTGCCGGGTCGAAGGGCATCGGATCCGCGGGTTTGAGTCCGCAGGGCGTGGCGTTGATCGCGTAGTCCACCGCTCCAGGCGGCGCCGTCACGATCTCCACCGGCACTTTCGGGTAATAACGCTTCAGCCGTTCGACGACCTCCGCCGCACGCCTTGAATTCATTTCAGTTACGTGGAGTTTTTTAACTTCGGATTCGGCTAACGCGGCCGCGATGGCTGAGCCGCCGCCGCCGACGCCCACCAGCCAGACGCTCGCGCCCTTCACCGAATGGCCGCGCAGCTCGAGCCCGCGTACGAAACCCACGCCATCGACGATATCGCCGAAGAGTTTGCCGTCAGGGTCGAGCCGCACCAGGTTGACCGCGCCTGCTGCCTGTGCGCGAGGCGAGAGCCGGTCGAGCAACGCGCCGATCGTCGGCTTGTGCGGGATCGCCACCGTGATGCCGCGGAAATTGCGCATCGTGCGCAGGGCCTCGACCACCGTGCGCAGGCCTTCATGGGCAACATGCATCGGCACCCATACTGCATTGATCCCTAGCTTCTCGAATACGACCTGCATCACCTCGGGAAGGCGCACCTGCGCCACGGGATCGCCGGGCGTGGCATAGATCAGGGTGTTGCCGTCGATCATCGCGCCGCCGCGTCGGCCATCGCGCCGCCCAGAAACAGCTGTCCCATCCGCGGGTCGGTGAGGATCGCGCTCGCGGCGCCTTCGATGCGCGTGCGGCCCAGCTCGAGGACCACGCCGAAGTCCGAGATCTCCAGCGCGCGCCTGGCATTCTGCTCGATCATCAGGATCGAGACGCCCTGCGCGCGCAGGTCCCGCAGGATGCCGAAGATCTGCTGCACCAGCACCGGCGAAAGGCCGATCGACGGCTCGTCGATCAGGATGAGGCGCGGCTCGAGGAGCAGGCCGCGCGCGATTTCGAGCAGCTTCTGCTGACCGCCCGAAAGCGTCGAAGCCTGCGCGGCGGCCTTTTCGCGCAGCACGGGAAAGCGCGCCAGGACCGACTCGATGCGCGCGGCGATGTCCGCGCCGGGCGCCGCCGCCGTCGCGCCGAGCTCCAGGTTGTGCAGCACGCTCAGCTCCGAAAACACGTTGCGCCCCTGCGGCACGTAGGTCATCCCCAGCTCGAGCAGCCGGCGCGGATCGAGGCGCGTGATGTCGCGGCCGTCGAACACGACCCGGCCGCGCTGCACCGGCAAGAGGCCGAAGATGGCCTTGAACAGGGTCGACTTGCCCGCGCCATTGGGGCCGATTACGGTGGTGATGGCGCCGCGCGCGACCCTGAAGCTCGCCCCGTTCAGGACGGTGAGCTTGCCGTAGCCGCTAACCACGTCCTCGAGCGCAAGAATGTCAATGTCCAAGATAAGCTTCGATGACCGTGCGGTCGCTGCGAATTGCCCGCGGCGCGCCCCCGGCGATGATGCGACCTTCGGCGAGAACCAGGATGCGCGTGCACAGCGACATGACGAATTCCATGTTGTGCTCGATGACGACGAACGTCGCCCTTTCGGCCTCGTTGATCGCCTTGAGGCGCTCGCGCAGGCCGGCGAGCATCGTCGGGTTGACGCCGCCCGCCGGCTCATCGAGCAGGACCAGGCGCGGGCCGGCCATGAAGGCCATCGCCACGTCGAGCAGCTTCTGCTGGCCGTAGCTCAGCGCCCCGGCGCGCTCGTCGGCGAGCGCGGCGAGGCGGAAGAAATCGATCATGCGGTCGGCCGCGGCGGTGAGCCCGGCGTCGCGCGGCCCGAGCAGGCGCGACCACATCGACCCCGCGTGCTCCTGGGCGGCGAGCACGAGGTTTTCGCGCACCGAGAGCTGCGGGAAGACCTGCAGCAGCTGGAACGTGCGGCCGATACCCAGGCGGTTCAGGTCGCAGGGCCGCATACCGGTGATCGGCCGGCCGTCGACGCGCACCTCGCCGTCGGAAGGCGCGAGCTGGCCGAGGATGCAGTTGAACAGCGTCGACTTGCCCGAGCCGTTCGGCCCGATGAGGCCGAGAATCTCGCCCGCGCGCACCTCGAAGGACACGCCGTTGACGGCGCCGATGCCGCCGAACGACTTCTTCAAGTCGCGCACTTCGAGGACCGGCGCGGTCACGAGGATGCGGGCCTGCGCAAGCGCTCGGCGAGGCCGAGCAGGCCCGCGGGACAGAACGCGAGCAGGACCACCACGCACACGGCGTAGCCGATCAGGTAGAGCCCTTCGCCGAAGCGCAGCCACTCGGGCAGCAGCACCGAGATGGCGGCGCCGAGGAACGGCCCGAAAAAGCGGCCGGTTCCGCCGACGATCACCATCAGCAGCAGATTGAGCGACAGGCCGAGCGCAAACGCGCCGGGCTCGATGAACTGGACCAGCGGCGCGTACAGCACGCCCCCGACGCCACCGAGCGCCGAGCCGATAGCGAACGCCATCAGGGTGTAGCGCCGCGTGTCGACGCCGAGCGAGGAAGCGCGCATCGGGTTCTCGCGCAGCGCGGTAAACGCACGCCCCCAAGGCGAGCGGATGAGCCGCCAGGTGACGAGCGACACGAGCGCGAGAACGCCGAGGCAGAAAAAATAGAAGTCGAGCGGCGCGCGCGTCGACCAGCCGAAGAGCGCGGGCCGCGGGATGCCGGTGATGCCATAGACGCCGCGCGTGAGCCACTCCTCGTTGCGCAGAACCAGGAACACCAGCGTGGCGAACGACAGCGTGACGAAGGCGAGATAGTGGTGCGCGACGCGCAGGGCCGGATAGCCGAGCAGCCAGCCGACGGCGAAGCAAATCAGCGTGGCAGCGGCGAAGGCGGCAGCAAGCGGCCAGCCCTGCGTGGTGAGCAGCGCCGCGGTGTACGCGCCGATGCCGACGAACGCGCCCTGCGCCAGCGAGATCTGCCCCGCGTAGCCGAGTGTCAGGTTCAGGCCGATCGCCGCGATGGTCATCACCGCCCACAGGCTCAGCAGGTAGATGCCATAGGGCTTCAGGCCGAACGGCGCCGCGATGAGCAGCGCAACGCCGACAAACAGCAAAATGGGTCTCATACCGTGCGCTCTTCCACTCGTCCCAGCAGCCCCTGGGGCCGCCACAGGATCACGGTGATGAGCAGAAAAAGCGGGATCGCGGCGCGGTACTGCGCGGACACATAGGCGGCGACGAAGTTGTCGATGACGCCGAGCAGCAGGCCGCCGGCGATGGCGCCGCGCACCTGATTGAAGCCGCCGACGATTGCGGCGACGAATGCGGCGAGCCCCAGCGTTTCGCCGTTGGTGAACTTGGCGAGGTAGATCGGGCTGACCAGGAACGACGCGAGCGCCACCAGGCCGGCATTGATGAGGAACGTATAGAGGATCATGCGCTGCACCGGGATGCCGAGCGAGCGCGCGAGTGCCGGGTTCTGCGCGGTGGCCTGCATGCTCCGGCCGGTGCGCGTCCCGCCGAGGAAGTACTGCAGCAGCGCGACGGCAGCCACCGCCACCGCGATGATGACCAGGTTCTGCACCGATACCACCGCGGCGCCGAGCTGCAGGTTGGTCGTCGCCCAGGCGGCGGGAAAAGGCTGCGCGTCCGCGGCGTAGAACTCCTTCACGCCTTCCTTCAGCAAGATGGCGAGCGCGATGGTCGAGGTCACGAGCGGCAGCACGCCGTGCCGGATGATGGGATCGACCACCAGCTGCTTGAAAAGCAGGCCGAGCACGAGCAGCGCGGCGGCGAACCCGGCGAGCAGCGCCGCCGGAAAGGAAAGGCCGCCGAATTTCATCGCCGCGAGGACGAAGAAGGCGGGCAGCATCACGAACTCGCCCTGCGCGAAGTTGATCGTCTGCGAGGTCTGCCACACCAGCACGAAGCCGATCGCGATCAGCGCGTAGATGCCGCCGGTCGCCAGACCGGCGAGCAGCAGTTGCAAGAAGTCGGACAGCGGCTACTTGCCCAGCTTGGGCAGCGTCTGCACGATCTTCTGCTTGCCTTCGACCACTTCCGCGAGGAAGCTGATGCGGTCGATATCGCCGTTGGCGTCCCAGCTCGCCTCCATCAGGATGCCGGGCTCCTGCTCCGGCTTGATGGTCAGGCCGTGCATGGTTTTCGCGAGCAGCCTGCGGTCGAACTTGCCGATCTTCTCGGTCGCGTGCTTGACGGCATACACGCCGGTATAGCCCTTGATGCCGTTGTGATCCGGCACGTAGCCGAAGCGCTTGCCGAATTTTGCCTTGAACGCGAGCACCGCGGGAATCGGCGCGTCGGCGGTCAGGCCGACGTGACCGCGCACGCCGTTGGCCGCGTCGCCCGCCAGATCGATCACTTTCTGCCCGAGCAGGGTCGTTTCGCCGATGAGCGGCTTCGCGACGCCCTGCTTGCGCGCCTCGCGCAGGAAGCGCGCGCTTTCCTCCTCGTTGGTGTAGACGAAGATGACGTCGGCGTTGGCGCTCTTCACCTTCACGACGTCGGCGGCGAAATCGAGCTGGCCGGACTCGGTCGAGACGTCGGTGACGACCTTGATGTTGCGCGCCGCCATCTGCTTGATGAACGTGTCGCGCCCACCCTTGCCGAAGTCGTTGTTCACCCAAAGCACGGCCACGGTCTTCGCCTTCAGGCCGTCGCGGATGTAGTTGGCGATCTTGGGCATGCTCATCTGCTGCCCGAACGAGGTGCGGAAGATGTACGGGTTGCCCGCCTGGGTGATGTCGGCGGCTTCCGCGCCGGTGATCTGCGGCACCTCCGCCTGCTGGCACAGGATCATGTTGACCTTCACCGAGCCGGAGAACACCGGGCCGAGGATCACGTAGGGATCGCTGTCGAGCGCCTTCTGCACCTGCGCGCGCGAGATTCCGGGATTGCTTTGCGTGTCGGACTGCGGCGCGCTGATCTTGCGCCCGAGGATGCCGCCCGCCGCGTTGATCTCCTCGATGGCGAGCACGGCGCCGTCGCGGAAATTCGTGCCGGAAACGGCCCCGGCGCCCGACAGCTCGATGACGATCGGCATGTTCACCGTCTGCTGCGCGGATGCGCCTGCCGCGCCGAGCGCGAGGCTGATGGCAATAAAGGTCTTCATCATTTGACGTTCTCCAGTCATTTTGGTGTCTTGGCGACGATATCGGCTTCGAGCATTGCGCGCAGCTCCGGCGTCACCTTCGGGTTGCCGCCGAACCATTTGCGAAAGCCGAAGCCGGCCTGCTGCAGCAGCATGCCCAGCCCGTCCACCGTGCGATGGCCGCGCGCACGCGCCTTGGCGAGCAGGCCGGTCTCGAGCGGAACGTAGACCACGTCGTAGACGACGGCGCCCTTCTTGAGCGGGCCGAGATCGATCTCGAGCGGCGGCTTTCCCGCCAGGCCGAGCGAAGTGCAGTTGACGAGCAGATCCGCCTCGCGCAGCAGCCGCGGCACGGCGTCGTAGCCGTGCGCGTGCACGCGCGGGCCGAACCGCGTCGCCAGCTCCTCGGCGCGCGCGAGCGTGCGGTTGACGAGATGGACTTCGGCGCCACGGGCGCTCAGCGCGTACACCGCGGAGCGCCCCGCGCCGCCCGCCCCCAGCACCACGGCGCGGCAGCCCGGCACGTTCCAGCCCGGCGCACGATCATCCAGGTTGGCGATGAAACCGTGGGTATCGGAATTGCCTCCTAGCAGCCTGCCGTTCTCGAGCCACAGGGTATTCACCGCGCCCACAGCTTCGGCCGCCTGGTCGTGCCCCGCCGCCAGGCGATATGCCGCCTCCTTGTGCGGCACGGTGATGTTGCCGCCGACATAGCCGTTCGACTCGAGATGCGTGACGAAGGCGGAAAATTCCTCGGGCATGAGGTCCTTCAGCTCGTAGGCGCCTTCGACTTCTGCAGATACGCCTGGAACGCCGGATCGGCCATCAGCGCGTCGCGCTTGCGCTCGCGGTCGGCCTGGCTGTCGTACTTCCAGACGTGCACCACCTGGTTGAGCGGCCCGACTTCGGTCGTCGCGTACAAGACCGGCGCGCCGCAGTGCTTCACCTGGGTCGGATGGCCGTGCTCCTGGTAGAGCTTCAGCCAGGTGGCGAACTTGTTGTTGTGCAGCGTATAGATGCGCAGGTCGAAGATCATCCCGCCCTCCTCCAAGAGATCGCGCCGGCAGTATACGATAAGGTCATGCACCCTCTGGCCCTGTACGACCAGCTCACGGCGGGCCGCACGCGTTTTCTGCGCATCGACGAGCTTTGCGCGCGCGCCGCCGAAGCCGCGCCGGGGCTGTTGCCCACGCGGCGTGAGCTGGAAGCCGAGGCGCATCTCGCGCAACGCGACAAGAAAGGGCTGGAGAAGGCGCAAGGGCTGTTCCTTTCCCAGGTGCTCGCCGATCCCGCCTGCGGCACGCACCTGTGCCACGCGATGCTCCTGCCGCGCGAAGAGTCGCTCTCCCGCCTTCCAGATTTCGAAAAAACTGGGAAAGCAGACTTCGTCGGCGCGCAGTTGCGGCGCGAGGGCAAGGCGTCGGTGCTCACCATGCGCAATCCGCGCTTTCTCAACGCCGAGGACGAATCGACGCTCGACGGCATGGAGATCGCGGTCGACCTGGCGCTGCTCGATCAGAAGACCGAAGTGTGCGTGCTGCGCGGCGGACCGGTCGAGCACCCGAAATACGCCGGGCGGCGCCTGTTCGGCGCCGGCATCAACCTCACGCATCTCTATCAGGGCAAGATCCGCTTTCTCTGGTACCTGATCCGCGATCTCGGCTACGTCAACAAGCTCTACCGCGGACTCGCCGCCGCCGATTCTTCGCCGGAGGAGAAGACCATCGAGAAACTCTGGATCGCGGCGGTTGATGGATTCGCGATCGGCGGGCATTGCCAGGTCCTGCTGACGATGGATTACACGCTCGCCGCGCAGGATGCCTACCTGACGCTGCCCGCGCGCAAGGAAGGCATCATTCCGGGCGCCGCCAACCTGCGCCTGCCGCGCTTCGTCGGCGACCGCATCGCGCGCCAGGCGGTGATGGCCGAGCGCCGCATCGACTGCGCGAGCCCGGAAGGGCGGCTGATCTGCGACGAGATCGTGCCGGCGGCGGACATGGACGCGGCGCTCGGCCGCACCGTGGAAAAGATGACCGGCTCCGGCGTGGTTAGCGCCGCCGGCAACCGGCGCGCGTTCCGCGCCGGCGAGGAGCCGCTCGATCTGTTCCGTCGCTACATGGCGGTGTACGCGCGCGAGCAGGCATACTGCCACTTCAGCCCGGCGCTCATCGCCAACCTGGAGAAAAACTGGAAAATAAAATGAAAATTCTGGTCGTGCACGGCCCCAACCTGAACCTCTTCGGCCGCCGCGAGCCGCACATCTACGGCACGATGACGCTCGCCGAGATCAACGAGAAGCTGCAGGTGCTCGCGCGCGAGCTCAAGGTCGAGCTGGTCGTGTTCCAGTCGAACCACGAAGGCGCGCTCGTCGACCTGTTCCACAAGCACATGGATGACGCCGCCGGCGCGCTCATCAACCCCGGCGGCCTGACGCAGCACGGCGTTTCGCTGCACGACTGCATCAAAGCGATGCCGTTCCCGGTGATCGAGGTGCACATGTCGAACCGCCACACGCGCGAGGAATGGCGCGGCCATTCGATCATTTCGTCAGCAGCGAAAGGCACGGTCGAGGGCTTCGGCTGGCGTTCGTATGCTGCGGCGCTGCGGCTCGCCGTCGAGCTGGCCCAGGAGAAGAAAAAGTAGCAATGCGCAACGCCTGCCTGGTGGTCGTCGACGCGCAGAACGACTTCATGCCGGGCGGCGCGCTCGCCGTGCCGAGGGGCGACGAGGTGGTGCCGGTCATCAACCGGCTCGCGGCGCGCTTCGAAAACGTGGTGCTCACGCAGGACTGGCATCCGCGCGGCCATGCCTCGTTCGCCTCCTCGCATCCCGGCGCGAAGCCCTTTGAAATAATTCAATTGCATTACGGGAAGCAAGTTCTGTGGCCGGACCACTGCGTGCAGGGAACAGCCGGTGCCGCCATCCATTCCCGGCTGGACGTTCAGAAAGCCCAATTGGTGATCCGCAAGGGGCACCACCGCGACATCGACAGTTACTCGGCTTTTCTCGAGGCGGACCGCAAGACTGCTCCCGGCCTCAAGGGATATCTGAAGGAACGCGGAATAAGACAGGTTTTCCTGTGCGGACTTGCCACTGACTTCTGCGTCGCCTGGACTGCGCTCGACGCACGCGCCACGGGCTTCGACACTAGCGTGATCGAGGACGCCTGCCGCGCCATCGACCTCGAGGGCTCGCTCGGGCGCGCTTGGAGCGAAATGACGCGGGCCGGCGTGCGCCGCGCGCAGTCAGCGGCGCTCTAATCTCCGGCTGTACAGCGACATCGCAAAGCAGAACGCGAAGTAGACCAGCGCCGCGAAGAGATAGGCCTCGACGCCGTATCCGCTCCACGCCGGATCCTGCAGCGACACCTTGATCGTCTGCAGCAGGTCGAACAGTCCGATGATGACGACGAGCGAGGTGTCCTTGAAGAAGCCGATGATGGTATTGACCAGAGGCGGCACCGCGATGCGCAGCGCCTGCGGCAGGATCACCGTCGCAGTCCTTTGCCAGTAAGTGAGCCCGAGCGCGTCGGCCGCTTCATACTGCTCTCTCGGAATCGCCTGCAATCCGCCGCGCACGACCTCGGCGAGATAGGCGGCGGCAAAGAGGATCAGCGCGAGCTGCGCGCGCAGCAGCTTGTCGATCGACACGCCCGCGGGCAGGAAGAGCGGCAGCATGACCGAGGCCATGAACAGGATCGAGATCAGCGGCACGCCGCGGACGAGCTCGATGAAGCCGACGCACAGCGCCTGGATCACCGGCATGTCCGAGCGCCGGCCGAGCGCGAGCAGGATCGAGAGCGGAAAGGCGAACGCGATGCCGAAGGTGCTCAGCAGCAAGGTGAGGATCAGCCCGCCCCAGCGCTCGTTCTCGACGTAAGGCAGCCCGAGCACACCGCCCCACATCAGGCTGCCAATGACAGAAAGCCCGGCAAGCCACAACAGGACAAGCCACCATTTCCAGAAAACCCTCCAGGCGCTGAGAAGCCAAAGCAGAACCAGAAAGAGGCTGGCGAGCGCGGGGCGCCAGTGCTGCTCGTAGGGATAGGTGCCGAAGAGGATGAAGCGGTGCTTCTCTGCGATGAAGCCCCAGCAGGCGCCCTGGGCGGCGCGGCAGGCGTTCGAATCGGGCTGCCACACCGCGTGGATCAACGCCCAGTCGATGAATTTCCATGCCAGAAAGGCAATGACCACCCCAAGAACGGCGGACAAAAACTTGTTCATCTGAGGCGCGCGTTGTACCAGTTCATGAGCACCGAGATCGACAGGCTGATCGTCAGGTAGACCGCCATGATGATGGCGATGCCCTCGATCGCCTGCCCGGTCTGGTTGATGATGGTGTTGGCGATCGACACCAGGTCCGGGTAGCCGATCGCCACCGCGAGCGAGCTGTTCTTGGTGAGGTTGAGATACTGGCTGGTCAGCGGTGGCACGATGACGCGCAGGGCCTGCGGCAGCACCACGTAGCGCAGCGCGAGCCCGCGCGCGAGGCCAAGCGCACAGGCGGCCTCGAACTGGCCGCGGGAGACGGAAAGAACGCCGGCGCGCACGATCTCGGCGATGAATGCGGCGGTGTAAGCCACCAGGCCGATCAGCAGCGCCGCGAACTCCGGCGTGACCGCCAGTCCGCCGCTGAAGTTAAAGCCCTCGAGGACCGGCGCGCTGCCCGGCAGCGGGAAGAAGATCCCCCGATTGGAAAGGAATACGCCGGGCAGCGGCTGCAGCGCCCCTGCCGGCGGCGGCAGCGTTTCGGTGATCAGGGCGTACCAGAAGAACAGCTGCACGAGCAGCGGCACGTTGCGCATGAACTCGACGTATGCGCGACTGACGGCTTTCAGCAATCGATTTGCCGATACGAGAAAAAGACCTATCGTGGCGCCGAGCACCGTCGCGACCACGATGCCGGCGAGCGACACCTTGAAGGTGTTCGCGAGCCCGACGGCGAGCGCCTTGAGGTAGGTGTCCGAGGCGCTGTAGCGCTGGAACGCCGCCTCGCCGATCTCGAAGCCGGCTTCGCGCCAAAGAAATGCGAAACCGCTTGCGATCCGCCGCGCTTCCAGGTTGGCAAGCGTGTTAGAAACCAGGTACCAGGCGATGCCGAGCACCGCCGCGAGCGCAGCCGCCTGATACGCTATCCGTTTGGCCCTTCTATGATCGAGCGCCATGACCGCCCGTAAGCTTACCCGCCAGGACCTGCGCGACGCCGCCGAGAAATTCAAGAACTGGGGACGCTGGGGCCCGGCGGACGAGATCGGCACGCTTAACTACACGCAGGCCGAGGACATCGTCGCCGCGGCGCGCCTGGTGCGCAAGGGCAAGGTCATCTCGCTCGCGCTCAACTTCGACCAGAACGGGCCGCAGGGCGCGAAGAGCAAGTACCCGTCGCTCGGCCGCATCAACCCGGTGCACACGATGCTGCGAACCGGCACCGACGCGTACTGCGGCGTCCTCGACCATCGCGGCATCCGCGCCGCCGACGACATGGTGGTGATGCCGCTGCAATGCGGCACGCAATGGGACGGCCTCGGCCACATCTTCTACGAGAACTTCATGTGGAACGGCTACGACTGCCGCGAGGTGACTTCCTTCGGCGCGCAGAAATGCGGCATCGAGAAGACGAAGAGCCGGATGGTCGGACGCGGAGTGTTCCTCGACGTGCCCAGGGCGCTCGGAATGGATGTCCTGCCCGATGGACACGCGATCACCAGCGAGGAATTGGACAGAACAGCGAAGAAGGAAAGCGTAGAAGTACGGCGCGGCGACTACGTTATCGTGCGCACCGGGCAGATGGAGGCGAAGCTCGCCGCCGGCAGCTGGGACGGCTATCCGGGCGGCGACGCCCCGGGGTTTTCGTTCGAGACGCTCGACTGGATCCACCGCAGGCAGATTGCCGCGATCGCAGCCGACACCTGGGGCTGCGAGGTGCGGCCGAACGAGACCGAGCCGGGAATCAACCAGCCCTGGCACTGGATCACGATCCCGATCATGGGCCTGACGATGGGCGAGATCTTCTACCTCGCCGACCTCGCCAGGGACTGCGCGGCGGACGGCGTCTACGAGTTCATGTTTGTCGCGCCGGCGATTCCGATCACCGGCGCAGTGGGCTCGCCGACGAATCCATTAGCGATTAAATGAAAGCGAGCGGAGCGCGGATCCTGGCAGAGATGCTCGCCGGCTACGGCGTGTCTCATGTCTTCATGGTCCCGGCGGTCCTGCGCCGCACGTTCGCGGAGATGGAGCGTCACACCTCCATCCACCGCATCCACACCCACGGCGAAAAAGCCGCGGCTTACATGGCCGACGGCTATGCGCGCGCTTCCGGTAGGCCGGGCGTGTGCATGGCGCAGGTCGTCGGCGCGCTGAACCTCGCCGCCGGGCTGCGCGACGCCTGGCTCGCGCACTCGCCGGTGATCGCCTTCACGGGCGGGCGCGACCCGAAGACCAAGTTCCGCAACGTGTACCAGGAGATCGACGACGTGCCGGCGTTCGAGCCGGTGACGAAGTGGAACGCGACGGTGGACGCAGTCGAGCGCTTCCCGGACATGCTGCGCCAGGCGTTTCGCGTCGCCACCTCGGGCGCACCCGGTCCCGTGCACCTGCAGTTCCGCGGCAACGAGGGACAGCTCGACCAGGAAGAAGCGGAGATGGAGCCGCTCGTCGAGCCGCAGTTCGCGCGCGTGCCTGCCTTTCGTCCGCAACCGGATCCAGATGATTTAAAGAAAGTTCTCCATCATCTCGAAAAGGCCGAGCGCCCCGTGATCGTCGCCGGCGGCGGGGCGCGCTGGTCGGGCGCCGGCCCCGAGCTCGTCGCGCTCGCCGAGGCGCTCTCGATCCCGGTCGCCACCTCGCTCAACGGCAAGGATTGCATTCCCGCCTCGCACCCGCTCTCGGTAGGGGTCGTCGGCAGCTATTCGCGTGAAAGCGCGAACCGCGTGGTCGCCGCGGCCGACCTGGTGTTCTTCGTCGGCACCTCGGCCGGCGGCATGACGACGCACGTCTGGACAGTGCCGAAGATCGGCGTGCCGGCGATCCAGATCGACATCGATCCGGAAGTCATCGGCCGCAACTACCCGGTGAAGGCTGGCATTCTCGGTGATGCAAAGGTTACCCTCGCTGCACTACTGAAGCTTTCGTCAAACGTGCAACGATCGAAATGGCTCGAACAGGTCAAAAACATTTGCAGGGAATGGCAGAACAAGGTCCAGCCGGCGCTTGAGTCCGATGCCATGCCGATCCGGCCGGAGAGGATCTGCGCCGAGCTCAGCCGCCACGTCCCCGAAGACGCGATCGTGCTCTCCGACACCGGCCATGCCGGCATGTGGATGGGCGGCATGTACGACGTGCGCGCTCGCCAGAGCTTCCTGCGCAGCGCCGGCCACCTCGGCTGGGCGTTTCCCGCCGGCCTGGGCGCGAAATGCGCCGCGCCGGAGCGGCCGGTGGTGACCTTCACCGGCGACGCCGGGCTGTGGTACCACCTCGGCGAGATCGAGACCGCGGTGCGCTGGAACATCGCGGCGGTCACGGTGGTGAACAACAACGCGAGCGGCAACCAGTCGAAGCGCGGGTTCGACCGCGCCTACGGCGGCGAGCAGACCGCGAAAGCGCGCGAGCTGTGGACCTACCGCGTGGTCGATCTTGCGCGCGTCGCGACCGACATCGGCGCGGTTGGCATTCGCGTCGAGCGCGCGCGGGACTTTTCCCCGGCCCTGGAAAAGGCGATCGCGAGCGGCAAACCGGCCATCGTCGATGTCGTCACCGATATCGAGGCCATCGCGCCCGCCGCGGTGAGCGGCTAGGAGGAAGAAATGAAGAGCTTTCTAAAGACCCTGCTTTTCTTGATCGCCGGCACTGCGTTCGCCCAGCCCTATCCGTCCAAACCGATCCGGGTCATCGTTCCGTTCTCGCCTGGCGGACCGGTGGATGTCGTGATGCGGCTGCTGTCCCCCAAGATGACCGAGATGCTGGGCCAGCCGCTCGTGATCGAGAATAAGACCGGCGCGGGCGGCAACCTTGGTGTCCAGCAAGTCGCGCGCGCCCCGGCCGACGGATACACCGTGCTCGCGACTTCCTCTTCCTTTGCCGTCAATCCCGCGCTCACGCCCGATGCCGGCTATAACCCGGAAAAGGATTTCATCGCCGTCGCGGTCGTCGCGTCGCAGCCCAACTTCATCGTCGTCAACTCGGCGTTTCCGGCGCGAACCCTCGCCGAGCTGCTGCAGATGGCGCGCACGCAGAAGCTGGCCTTCGCCTCGCCTGCCGCACCTCAGGTCCGGCAAGCTGCGCGCGCTCGCGGTGTCGTCGAGCAAGCGGCTCGCCTCGCTCCCCGACGTGCCGACGCTGAACGAGCTCGGCTATCCCGACATGGAGGACTACACCTGGGTCGGGCTGTTCCTGCCCGCCGGGACACCCACAGCAATCGCGCAGAAGCTGAACGACGCGGTGATTCGGACGGTGCAAAGCGCCGACATCCGCGAGCGGCTGGACGGGCTCACCTTCGAGCCGACCGCAGCGCCGCTGCGGGAGACGGCCGACTACGTGAAGAGCGAGCTGGTGAAGTGGGCCAAGGTCGTTCGGGATACCGGCGCGAAGGCCGAATAAGGCGCGCTATACCCAAACATCGTTCGGTGCAGTAAGCGAGCCGCCAGCCTCGCCGGTATTTATGATGCCCCGGGGTTCGACAAGCAACGCATGACATTCGCGCGCCGCGCGGGTGATGTGCTCGACCCCTTTAGGCACAACGAACATCTCGCCCGCGCGGACAGTAACTGTACGGTCTCGAAAACCAATTTCCATTTCACCCTTGAGTACCAGAAATACCTCATCCGTGTCCTGGTGGTCGTGCCACACAAACTCTCCTTCCAGCTTGACGAGCTTGAACTGGTAGTCGTTCATTTCGGCCACCACGCGCGGTGACCAATGCTCTGAAAATGCGGAGAGCTTCTGCGCGAAATTGATTACTTCGGAAGCCATGATGTCCTCCGACGTTTCTTGTGCCAGGCTAGGGCGTGTACGGCTCATGAACTAGCCGCTGGGAGATCCACCATATGTTCCCATGCTTGTCCCGGACGCCACCCTGGCGGTCACCATAGGGCATGTCGCCCACTTCCATCTCCAGCGTGGCACCGTGTTCAAGTGCACGCTTCATCGAGTCGTCCGCATCGTCAACATACAGGTAGTACGCGTTGGCCATCGGCTTGTAGCGCTCTGTAGCTTCGCTGACCATGACGGTGGATGTCCCGAGCCGGACTTGCACGTTGGCGATGAGGCCGTTCGGGCGCATGGTTCGACAGGTTTCGGTTCCAGCGAGTCCGTTGACAAGGAAGCTCACGAATGCTTCCGCGTCTTGAACGAAGAAGTACGGTGTGACGGTATTGAAGCCTGGAGGGATGTACATGCGTTTGTCTACCTGTCCGCCACCTCGGGCATGACTTCGCTGGTGCATTTCACATAGCTCGTGAAATCTCCCCGACCTTGCTTGATGAGGATCTCCTCCGCGTGCAGGACATCGTACGTGGCATCGCCCTGTACCGTGGTGTTAGGGCGGTAGGTCCCGGGGTCCAGGCAGCCGGCTGGACCGCACAGCGATACCGAGTACACGCCCTGTTTCTCCAATGGCTTGAACTGAAGCCCATAGAGCTGCTCGCAATCCTCTTTCCAGAGCCCGGTGAAGTCGATGCGCTTTCCCTCGCCGCCCGAGGGCTCGCGCGTCTCGCCGGCCGCCGCGAGCGCGAGCGCTTCCCGTTCGGCGGTTTGTGGATGCGTGGAGAGGAAAGTCGGAATACGCGTGCCGCGCGCGCCGCTGCGCCGCTCCATTCGCGTAAGGATCCTCGCAAGGTGGGTTGGATCGACGTTGGCCCTGCGCATCATCTCCACGGCGTAGGCATCGGCCTCGCGTTCGTTGTCGCGCGAGTACTTGGTCTGAAGCAGTAGCGTGGGCGCAGCGGCGGCAAGCGACGTCGTAGAGGCGACGTCGCCGGTCACGCCCGCGATGATCAGAGCGGTTGCCGAGCCTTCCAGGAGACGCCGCATCGTGTGCCGATGCTTGACATGGCCGAGCTCGTGGGCGAGCACGCCCAGCACCTCGTCGTCGCTTTTTGAAACGCGCACCAGCTCGTCCGTTACGATGATGATGCCGGAGGGCAGCGCGAAGGCGTTGGCTCCGAGGAAGCTTTCGCGGAACTCGACAGTGTGCGGCGTCGTTTCCCCCGCGGCGCGAGCCATGTCGGCGAACTTCGCGCGCAGCGAGTTCTGCCTGGAGCCGGGAAGGGTGCTTTTCCGCATCACGCGCTCGTCCAGCGCCCTGAGCGTCTCGCGGCCCAGGGTAGCTTCGGCTTCGACCGGAATATGTTCGGCGATATGCTCGACGGCGACCGGCACGCCGCGGTCCACGAGCAGCCAAAGCATCCCTACGACCAGCGCCACGGCCAGCGCCGCGTACGCGGGCCGGGATTCCCATTCGTGAAGGGTCCTCTCGTAGCCTCTCTCCCGCGTGATCCTGTCGACGGCTGCATTGTCGGACGTGACGCAGGCGCCGCCGCCCGGCAGGTAGAGCCAGCGCGGCGTGTCTGCGATGCGCAGCGACCTGCGCACAAGCCGGGCGTCGAACTCCTGCTCCAGGTCCCTGCCGATGATCTTCAGCTTGCCGCGCGAGACGACGATGCCGACCGGCCGCTTGACCGAGCTCTTGCCGTCGAAATAGCCGGCTTCGATGACGCTCATACGCCCACGTCCACGTTGAAGAAGTCGCCCAGCTCCTGGCTGCTCGCGCCCACCGGCGCGAGCGACGGGTTCATGTGGTGCACCGGGCTTCCCGCGACGATGATGGAGAAGTTCGCGAGGCGGTAGCGCAAGGTGCGGATGACGGCCCATGGAATCAGCAGCCCGGCGGAGCAGGCGATGGCGATCACATTGCCGAAGTAGAGCTTCATGAGCTCGCGGGCGGAAAGCGTGGTGGCGAACCTCAACCCGCGCCCGTGGACCTTGCTCCAGAGCAGATTGGTGGAGCGCGCCTGCACGTACGCGTAGGAGACTGCGTACCCGATGTAGACCGGCAGGACCGGCAAGAGCCAGGCCAGCCACGCGAATCCCTGGGGAAGCGAAATGCTGCCGTCGTACTGCTTGAAAGTCAGGTAGCCGGTCAGCGCGACGCCGGGAATTGCGAAAGCGAGGAACAGCAGCGTGGCGCGGATGTAGATCCCGTAGAACCGGCGGGCGGGAAGCTCGCACTCGAAGCGGCTCGTGCCGAATGCGTGCTGCGACACGACGAATGCCTTCTGTCTCGCCATGAACCACGGGAACGCGAGCCCGAGCGTCAGGACGACGACCGCGAGCATGCCGATGTAGACGCGGGCCGCTTGCTTCGTGGTCGCCTGAAAGTCGAAGCGCAAGCCGCGGTAGGCCGAGTTGCGCGAATTGAAAGCGAGCGCGCGGACGACCAGCCACGGAAACGCAAGCGCACCCACGGCCCAGAACGCATAGTGGGACTGCGGATAGAGCTCTCCGGCAAGGGCGTAAATCGCGAAGACCGCGAGCGCGATGATCCTGCCGTTGAGGATGGCCTTCGGGCTGGCAAAGTAGTCGAAGCTATCCCCGTCCAGCCGCGTGCTGCCGTAGAAATACCGGCGCTTGCGGACCTTCGCCCAGGCGGAATAGATCCCGAGCGTAGCGAGCGTGAAGAAGAGGTTGACGATCCAGATGCGGAAATACTCGGCAGCCGTGCCGGTGAACTCCGGATGGACCAGGCGCTCGTCGGCCTGGAGGGCGGCCGTCGGACTGGTCATGGTGAGGGGTCAGGTGCGCGCATGTGCTGCAGCTTTGGCGGGACGCTTAGCGAACACTATTTGATCGTATTCCAGCATCATCTTTCGCACGTTGTCGGGCACCACGGCGGCTTCCACATCGGCGCCGCCATTTCTTCTCCCTCGAGCGTTAGGTCGAGGTGTCCACTTTATCGGATGAGGTTCTCCCGTCCGCAGCAGATACATGTTAGAGCGCTAGACATAAATCTGGCCAGCAATCGCAGCGCCGGGAGCCAGAGCAAGTTTGAAAATCTCAGAGACCACGAGCTTGATGGATTCGGAAGTTGCGGTTGCGGCACCAGTTGTGAGGACGCGCTTAACTTTCGCAATTAGCGCTTCCTTTGGATCCGTGGGCTGAAGAGCTGCCGGGATGTAGCCCAAGATTGTCAGGCCCTTTAGCGTAAGCCTCACCTTCCAGAAATATCCGTAACGATGGTTTGGGTCAACTTCTTGATCCACCTGCCAATTCGACCGCTACACCGCGCGACCACGACGATCTAGCGTAGCGGCGGCGCATACATCAGTCCGCCCTGGCTCCACAGGCGGTTCAAGCCGCGCTCGAAGCCGAGCGGCTTGAGGTTCGCGTCGAAGCTCTCGCCGTAATTGCCGACCTGCTTCACGATCTGGTAGGCCCACTTGTTGTCCACCCCGAGCAGCGTGCCCAGGTCGCCGCTCGCGCCGGCGAAGCGCTGGATCGTCGGGCTCGGGCCTTGCGCCTGCGCGTCGATGTTCCTCGAGCTCAAGCCGAGCTCCTCGGCCTCGAGCATGGCGAACAGCGACCACTTCACCACGTCGAACCAGCGGTCGTCGCCGTGCCGCACGGCGGGTCCCAGCGGCTCCTTCGAGATGATCTCGGGCAGGATCAGGTGCTCGTCGGGCTTCGGCGCGCGCGAAGCGCGCAGCGCGACGAGGCCCGAGTGGTCGGTGGTGAACGCGTCGCAGCGCCCCGCGAAGTAGGCGCCCAGCACTTCCTCCAGCTTCTCGATCACCACCGGCTTGAACTTCATGTTGTTGGCGCGGAAGTAGTCGGCGAGGTTGAGCTCGGTCGTCGTCCCGGGCTGCA
>WNFI01046391.1_pt2 | contig 18504 bp, 16 predicted proteins | sample 5400471 | NCBI WGS metagenome assembly WNFI01 (sample SAMN13153348, study PRJNA577476) | soil metagenome | isolation source: 100 cm saprolite on Douglas fir-dominated hillslope | place: USA:California | collected 2013-09-17 | reverse complement strand
CGGATGAGCTATTTGCAGTCGGCCCAACAGTTCGAGAAGCCAGGCGCCGCGCTGGTTCTTAAAGGCGAGAGCGATCTCGCTTGCGGCGTGATCCGGATCCTTCAGCTCGACCACGGCGTTCACGAACGGGCAACCTCGAAGCCCGTCGTCGGCAAGGCTTCGCTCGAGTTGATCGAAGCTCTCCAATATCTGCTCTGCCGCTGGCCTCTCGGAGATGGAAATGGGTATGAGACGACGCGTGAGATAGGCGGCGATGAGGTGGTCCTTCGAAGGAAAATAGTTATACAAGGTTCGCTTGCTGATCCCGATTTTCGCCGTGATCTTGTCCACACCGACCGCTCGGATGCCGTCGCAATAGAACAAGCTGTCGACCGCTTCGAGGATCCGCTCTTGCATAGCTAGTTTGCCGATGAACCTTTCCATAGCGACAATCAGTTCAGTAGGTGCCGAGCGGGAAGTGCTCGCTCCGCGACCCATGCCCGACGGAAAACGCTGGCGATCTTGGCGCGGGATATCTCCTTCCCGGAGTCGGCCGGGAATTTCGGAAAATGCTCGTCGTGGAAGCTCTCGATGACGAATGGCAGCATCGAGAATCCAAGATATTCTCCGGACGCGGAAAGTGCGGCGGGATCGCCGACGAGGGCGGTGCGAGTAGCCATGCCTTTGGAGCTGCCCGTATGCCAATGCAGCTCGCGGAACTCCTGCTGTTTGACCGGCGGCTTGGATAGGACGCGGATAGAGCTTTGCTGTGAGATGAGATACAGACTCTGGTCCCGGTTGAGCGCTAGATTCGCACCTCGCAGATTTCTTAGTTCGGTTAGGATCGGAGCCTTCGACGACGGATTCGCCAACGCTATCGCCGTTAAGCCGAATAGCGCGTCGAAGACCATCATGGGATGCTCAGCTTGCGACAGCCTTCGTAGATAGCCTTCCACCACGGTTTCGCCGAAGGCGGAGGCCGACTTGGCCGCGATTGCGGCCAGCCAAAAGGTCCGTTCCCTCAGGAGCACGAAGCTCGGGGTCCAGTTCTGCCAGACGAAGCTATTGGCCATGTCGGCAAGCCAGAGTCGGGAGTCGCTGCTCGAGGTGATCAGGATAAGTTGCCCCAGCGCATGAACGAGCTGCCAGTACGCGCGCAGGCTCGTGGCACCGCTTCCTGCCGTTCCGCTCAATTCGACGCGTACGACCGAGCGAAGCGTATCGATAACGTGAAGGACGCGCATCGCGGCTTTGTAGGACAGTTGCTCGAGCAGGGGGGCCCACTCAAATATCTCACGAAAGTTCTCTCGTGATTGTACGAGTGATGGCTCGAAAAGCGGTTCAAGAATGTTGTAGGCATCTTTTACGGCGTCCGTTCGCAGCATCGAAGCCTGCATCGATCGCTCGAACTCCGGCCGTGTTCGGATTGCTTCATCGAGATCGATGGTGGGCAATCCGGCCTGTCGCCGGCGAGAGACTGAGTATCCACGTCCACCGATTTTGAGCCAGCTCTGGTTCTTTAATTGACCAATCAGAAATTCCTGGTCTGGATCGATTGCAGCAATTTCGGCCAGTCGTTCACGAAGCGAAGCATCTCGCGTGATAGTCAGAGCTCCAGCTAGCCGCGCGACCATATCGTTGCGCGCAGCGCCAAGTAGCTCAACCAACTGTTGGTAATCGGCATTTACCGCTAGCATTTCGTCGGCACTTTCGTCGGCTCCGAAATCACGCAATGGCATGCGTTTCGGCACAGTGCGGAAAATAGGCGATCAAAGCGCCGAGCCAAACGACGTTTTGCCAACGTTTTGCGACATCGAACGGGCACTGAGAATAGCGGCATCTCGATTGATGCTTTGGGACCGCGATAGCAAACCTCTCGAAAGTGATCAGACTTGTGACTGCGCGAAGTGTTGCCGGATCATGTTCGACCGCCGACCGCGACCACCATCGCCGGAACGACTGATTGTCACTTCCGTTATGGCCTTAAACCCGCAAAACGCGACTTTTTCGGGTGAATATCTGCACCATTGAACGTGGTCCGCCAGGGCAACGGATGATTTCAATGCGCGAGGCGGCGGATGCTCCTTTAAAAACCTCCCCGACTTGTGTCTTGACAGGTAAATGACCTGTCAGTAACTATATTCGGAGCGTAACGAAAACTGCCTAATGCTGTGTTCCAAGTGGCTCGAGGGAGGCGGTATCAGGTGATGAGGCGGAATTGTCGCTTCGACGATGCTTTGTCGACGAAGCGGGGAATGTTGTGCTGCAACATGCCGGCCTTCGAGGAGCTAACCCGTGCATCAATCCTCTTGAAGCTCTCACTTGCTGATCACGGAGCCTCGCGAATCCCTGTGCAGGACGCGACGCCGTGCCCATCCTTGCCGACAGGACGTATCCGGTGCGCAGATAGTTCGAGACACGGTCGCAATTGCCGGACACAATTGCCAATCAACGCAATCGGATGAGGCGGCAAAGCCGACCGCAGCGCAGAACAACGCAGTTTCAATAAAAGATGGTGGGAGGTTTCCATGCAGCGGATAGGAGTGGTTACGTTTCCAGGCTTTCACGTGATGACGTTGGCTGCGATGTCTGTCTTCGAGGTCGCGAACTCCGAGCTTGGTGAGCATCGCTATGACGTTCATTTTATGTCGGAGAACGGGGGACGAGTAAGGTCATCGGCCGGGTTCGTGGTCGAGACCGAGCCGTTTGGGAACCCCGTCTTCGACACGGTCATCATTGGCGGCAGCACGGAGCAATCGTACAGTCCCTCCGAGGGACTGCTGAGATACCTTCGAGAGGCTTTCGACGTATCGCGCAGGATGGCGGCGACTTGCGTCGGTACATTCACGCTAGCCGAAGCGGGGCTTCTTGACGGCAAACGGGTGACGACTCATTGGGACTACGTTCGTGAACTTCAGAGGCGATACCCAAAAGTGAAGGTACAGGAGGACCGGATCTTCGTCATCGACGGATCGATATGGACGTCGGCGGGACCTGAACTCGCGAGGGCGATCGCGAAGCAGATGGTGGTTCACCACCGGCGTTCCGGGGGTCAATCGCAATTTTCCGCCCTTCTCGAACTTGAGCCCAAGCCCGACCGAATCCAAAACGCGCTCGAATTCGCAAGAAAAAACCTGCACTCTGACCTTACGGTTGAAAACCTTGCAGACGCGGCGCACTTGAGTCCGCGACAATTCACACGAGCCTTTGCGGCCGCGACCGGCGAATCGCCGGCAAAGGCGATAGAAAAGTTGCGCCTCGAAGCCGCCCGGTTGTTGTTGGAGGACAGTCGTCATCCGATTGAGAATATCGCGAAGCAGACGGGCTTTGCCGATCGCGAAAGAATGCGGCGGGCCTTCGTGCGTACGTTCGGTGTACCACCGCAGGCGATGCGCCGCCAGGCGCGAAAGGAGATGCAAGTAGCCAGCGATATTCCGAACGGCTCATTGCCCGCGCTTCGGGACGCCGATCTGATGACGACCAAGCAGCCAGCCACGCTACAAGGTGACGCGCCGTCATTCCGAGACTTTCTTGCCGAACATAAGCAGTCCGCATTGCGATTCGGTCCTGGTCACTTCGTCTTGCAGCATATTCCTATGTTTGGCGACGAGTCCGTTGGCGACAGTCACGATATCGGGCGCAACCCGGCATTTGGGTAGGTCCGCGGCTAAAGAGACCGTTAAGCGCCAGATGTGCGTCGCGCGTCTTCGCGAAGACGGCTTTCGTCACTGTGTTGCTTGATTTGGTCGGCGCTGCGGCTTTTAGCTGGCGCCGCATAATGGGCTTTTCGCGAAAATCTTAAGCGGACCGTCTTTGGCGACGCGGCGTATTGGCGCTTGAACAGGTAAGCGTGTTTCAACTCCGTAAGCATGCGCGTCGCCGCCGGACATAGAGTGGTGGCTCTGATCGGCGTTACATATTGCTCGAGCCATCAATCGCGACGGTCGATCTGACGGTGTTCTTGAACCCGGGTCGAATGCAGTTTCGACGCATGCAATGCACGCGGACGATGACCGTGTGACCTAGAAAGTGGCAAAAAAGGCGTTCTCCACCAGCGGCGACCGCTCTACTTGTTTGTTGGTCGAGGGGAGAGGCCAATGATACGCGGCGTTCGATTTCACAAGTTCGGCGGTCCCGAAGTTTTGCAGATAGAGAACGTGATCGTACCCGAACCCGGTCCCGATGAGGTTCGCTTGCGGATAAAGGCTATTGGCTTGAACCGAGGCGAAATCCTGATGCGATCCGGAAGGGCCGCAACGAAGGCGAATTTACCCGCGCAGCTTGGTGTGGAGGCGGCCGGGATCGTCGAGATATTGGGGTCGAATGTAAAAGGTCTTGTGATCGGAGATCGCGTGGCAGTCGTCCCCGGTGACCTCGGACGCGGCTACTACGGCGAGGTCGCCCTCGCGCCTGCCAGAACGTTGGTCAAGATTCCACCCACTCAGAGTTGGGTTGGTCGATATCGCGCGCCTGTCCAGAGGCCAAACGGTACTCATAACAGCTGCATCCAGCAGTGCGGGTCTTGCTGCCATCCAGACCGCACGCAAGGTCGGCGCGAATCCGGTTGCATTGACGCGGACCCGCGTGAAGGCTGCGGCGCTGCGTGAAGCCGGAGCGACCCATGTCATCGCTACCGAGGAGCAGGATGTCGCTACGGAAGTGGCCCGGTTGACCGAAGGCAACGGCGCTGAGGTGGTGTTTGACGCTGTGGGTGGCCCAGCCTTTGAGAAGCTCGCCGAAGCAACGGCGAAAGGCGGTTTGCTGATCACGTACGGTCGCTTCAGTACTGATGTCACCCCGCTGCCGCTGGCGCAGCTCTTGTGGAAGGATTTGACTGTCCGAGGGTTCGTACTTCCGAACGCGGTGGTGCACGACGAGAAGCTTGCGGCACTGAAACAATTCATCAGTGAAGGGCTGGCCTCCGGCACGCTACGACCGATCATCGCCAGAACGTTCCCCTTCGAAGAAATCGTAGCCGCCCATCGGTATCTCGAATCCGGATCGCAGTTCGGAAAAGTGGTCGTGACCGTCTGAGGTAAACGAAACTCCTCTACCGCGCTTTGGCTCTCCAATTAGAGGTCGCAACGTCGCGGGACTAAGGCTTTCCGCCGAGATCCTAAATCGACAAAGTTCGAGACGAACCAAAAGGGAAACAAACGTGCCCAACCTTCCGAATTTCTTGCTTGATGGCGAAACTGCCGTCGTGACTGGCGGCGGCAGCGGTATTGGTCGGGCGGTCGCGCTCGCATTCGCCGCGGCGGGTGCGCAGGTCGTGGTACTCGACGCGCGCGAGGCTGCAGCCTCTCAGGTCGCCGAGGAAATCGGAATCTCTGGGCATGCGATCGCCGCCGACGTGACGGATGCGGAGGCCATCGAACGGTCTTTCGCCGACATTGCGCTTCGATACGGTCATATCGATGTTCTCTTTAACAACGCCGGTATAAATCGTCGTCAACCGTCGCTTGAAATGACCTTAGACGACTGGAATGCCGTGATAGCCGTCAACATGACCGGCATGTTCATCTGTGCCCGCGCAGCGGTCAGAAACATGGTTCCGGGCGGCCGGATCGTCAACACAGCCTCCATGCTGGGATTGTCTGGAGGTTGGTACCCCAACATAGCCTATCAAGCGACCAAGGGTGCCGTAGTGAATATGACCCGGTCGTGGGCGGTCGAATGGGCTCCTCGTCAGATCCGGGTTAATGCCGTGGCTCCCGGTCCTGTCCGGACGCCCTTCATCGCCGCCCTGACCGATCAACCGGATCTCGTTGCCCAGCTCGAGCAACTTACGCCTCTGCGGAGGCTCGCGGAGGTAGAGGATGTTACGGGCCCGGTTTTATTCCTCGCGAGCCCGGCATCCGCAATGGTCACAGGTCATATTCTCCCTGTCGACGGGGGAATGCTTGCTCAATAGGACCGCAAGCAGCGACGTATCGAGAGAATGTTTGCTTGCATCTTAAGGCGACAGCCGCCGATTCCAATCACAACCAGGGAGTAAGGGATATGTACAAAGGGTTCGATCTGTCGGACAAAGTTGCCGCTATCACGGGCTCGACCGCCGGCATGGGATTGGCGATTGCTCGGGGCCTCGCCCAATGTGGCGCAAAGATCGTGGTCTCCAGCCACGAGAAGGAAGACACCGATCAAGCTGCGCATGCGCTGTCCAAGGAAGGTTTCCACGTCGCGGGTGTGCGATGCGACATCACTGAGAGAAAGGGTATCGGACAGTTCGGCGTGGAAGCAAAGCGAGCATTTGGGAAGGTGGACATCCTGTTCTGCGTTGCGCTCGGACCGCCGCCCATGGGGCCCGTAAACGATGCCGACCTTGAGACACTGGACCGCCTGCTGATCACGAGCGTGAGCAATAACCTGGCGCTTGCCCAGCAATTCTTGCCGGAGATGGCGGAGCGCCGCTATGGGAGCATCGTCATGATGTCGAGCATCGCCTCGGAGCGGGCGAGCCCGAACTTGGGCGCGTACGGCGCAGCGAAGTCGGCCCTAAATGGAATTGTCCGGAGCATTGCGGTTGAATGGGGGGCGTCGAACGTCCGAGCCAATGCGATTGCGCCATCGATGGTTCGAACTGCTTTCTCCAAGGACTTTTGGGGCGACCCGGAGCGGGAAAAAACGCGAATGGCCAGAACTCCGGCAGGTCGCCTAGCGGAGCCTGATGAGGTCGTTGGCGCGGCGATCCTGCTTGCTTCTCCCGCGGGCGCATACATCTCGGGCCAGGTGCTGTTCATCGACGGAGCGCGCTCTGTCACCTGAAGGTTGGCTCGCAGGCCTGATCTCCGGGACCGCCCTGCTGCGAAGAGCACCAGGCACGACGTAGGCATGGATGGCGGTGCTCGCGCACGCAGGGTCGTTGTCGAGAATGACGACGGCCCGTCCCACGCTCCTGGTCGCTAAAACACTCCTCGGCCTCGCGGGAAGGCGTGTCGTTAGCGTAACCCATGACGCACCGAGCTTGAACCGATCGGCTTGAGCGCATCTGTTATGGTTCGGCCCAAACTTGGATCGTGCGCGAACGTCTACCGGAGCAGGTGCAATCCAACGAGCGCTCAGGCGTCGGGCGGTAGAAGGCGCGCCGCAAATCAGTATCGCGTCGCGCTTTGAGATCTCGGATATGATCGTCGTTATGTCCTAAAACGTGGCGGATATGACGTTTCGCTCAGTGGGGCGCGGCCCTATGTTCCGCGCCGTATGCCTTAGCGCTGGTCCCCCTGCAACCCGAATAGGAAAGCGCATGCAACCGATTGCCATCTCCAATTGGAAGACCTTCTTTTCCACAGGAGCACTTTCTGTATTGGAAGCGTGTCTCGCCGAGGACGTGACCTTCGAATCACCGGTGGTGCATACGCCGCAAGTCGGCAAGGCGATCACCGCGAAGTACTTATCCTCAGGGCAACGAGTTTTCTATAATGCGAGCTTCGTCTATGTGCGTGAGTGGGTCGCCTCCAATTCCTGTGTGTTGGAACTGCAGACAGTGATCGACGGCATCTCGATAAACGGAGTGGATATCATTTCTTGGAACGACGACAATAAAATAACGCGTTTTAAGGTGATGATCCGGCCCCTCAAGGCCATTCAGCTCGTGCATCAACTCATGATGCAAGAATTACTCAGGAGCACACCACCATCATAGGAAACATGCGGGCCATGTCCGGGCGCGCAAAGTGTGTCGAGGCTCCAATGCGGCCCGCGAAATTCGCCTTCGGGCGTCGAAACATTGCAGATGCGACGTTCGTTCGACAGCTTCCAGTCAGCGGTAGCCTCGGAGCCCCAACACACTCGGTCTGACCGCCATCACCAGTTTCAAAACAACCGAAGCGGCCTTTCGTGGGCGGCCGGAGGGCAGCAGCTCAGTTAAGGTCGATCTCGGGTACGCCAAAGAACGGCAGTGAGAGCGTGAGAAATGTCTTTCTCAACATGAGGACCAAAGTGAAAATGGGGCAACATCGATTGAATGCGTGGCCGGCCCGGTTACCGCTAATCTTGGATCCGCCCGCGGTTTCGCTATGGGATTGCTTGGCTGTTAGCGCCAGGCGGTATCCAGACAGATCTGCGCTGATCTTCTTTGATCGCCAGATCAGCTACGCCGAACTCTTGTCCGCCGCAGAAGGTCTCGCTGCACGCCTCGCTCTCCTCGGGGTCGCAAGCGGGGATCGTGTACTCGTCGTTATGCAAAATTGTCCGCAACTGATTATTGCGCACTATGCGATAGCGCGTGCCAATGCCGTGGTGGTGCCGGTCAACCCGATGAATCGCGCGCAAGAGTTGCGTCACTATATTATGGACGCGAAAGTCAACGTCGCCATCACGACCGGCGACCTGGCGGGCGAGGTCGCGTCGGCGAGCAATGGAATCAGCGGCGACCGACTTCGCCATCTAATCGTGACCCAGTTTGATGACGTGTTGGAAGGAACCGACAAGTCCGCCGTGCCATCGCAATGGCGGGAATGGCTGAATGAGCGACATCCGATGCCATCCTTGTCTCAAGGCGACGTGCATCAATGGCAGGACGCCATTCAATCGACAGACGAGTTGCCGGCATTGATCGCGGGGCCTGACGATCTGGCGTTGCTGCCCTATACCAGTGGCACGACGGGATCGCCAAAGGGATGCATGCTGACCCACGCGAATTTGATGCACAACGCGGTGGCGACAAGTCTCTGGCTCGAAATGACGTCGGAAACGGTTGCGCTAGCGGTTCTGCCGTTATTTCACATTACCGGCATCTCCTGCGTAATGCATGCGACCGTCTATGCTGGAGGAACGGTCGTGATCATGCCCCGCTGGGATCGCGATGTGGCATCCCGACTTGTTTGGGAACACCATGTGAGTCACTGGACATGCATACCCACGATGATCATAGATCTGCTGGCGAGTCCGAATCTCGATCAGTACGACTTCTCCAGCCTGGTCTTTCTCGGTGGCGGGGGATCAGCCATGCCGCAGGCCATCGCCGAACGGTTGTTCGAGAGGTTCCATCTCCGGTTTGTGGAGGGCTACGGCCTCACAGAAACAAGCGCAGTCACGCTTTTCAATCCTTGTGATGCACCCAAGCAACAATGCCTGGGCGTTCCGTTCATCAGCGTTGATGCGCGCGTGATTGATGTTGAGTCTGGCGCTGCGGTCGGTCTCGGAGAGAAGGGCGAGATTGCCATTCATGGTCCCCAGGTCTTTCGCGGTTACTGGCGTCGCGAGGAAGCGACCGAGAAGGCGTTTATTACGATTGACGGGAAGCGGTTTCTGCGGACCGGTGACTTGGGCTATCGAGACGAGGGCGGATACTTCTTCGTCATGGATCGCCTGAAGCGCATGATCAATGCCTCGGGATACAAGGTCTGGCCCGCAGAGCTCGAGGGCCTGATGTTTCGCCATCCCGGAATTCAGGAGGTATGCGTCATCGGTACCCATGATCCGTACCGCGGGGAAACGGTCAAGGCCGTGGTTGTCCGCAAACGAGGACATAACGGATTGACTGAACAGGATATCATTGATTGGACGCGAGCACACATCAGCGCCTACAAGGCACCTCGCATTGTACAATTTGTGGAGGCACTGCCGAAGAACGCGTCTGGCAAGGTCATGTGGCGACAACTTCAGGAAGCCGAGTTGTCAAGATCCGCTTCCTCATCAGCGGAAAAATAGCGATCCCCCTGAAAAGCGAAGTCGCCGTGAAAGGATTGCTAGGGCGCTTCCGACGCATTTGACAAAAGCCGGTTGCGAATACTCTCGATCCCTACAGTATCCGCGGCGAACGACAAACGTGTTGCGGAAGCCGCCGTAACAAGAGGCCGCAGTGAGCGCCCCGTCGGTGGCACTCCTCGGTCCCGCGTGCCGTCGGGTTAAACCGCAAATGTTTCGACACCACGATAGGGGCTATTGCCCGAGAGTGCTCTCAGATCGCGATAGGGAGCGGATCCTCGCACCTGTGTTTGATGCATTCGGAGAGGCGCCCTGAAAAGATGAGGAGACAGGACTACATCGTTACGTGTTCAACCGAGGTGCGCTCCGGGAGCTGAGCTCTTCTGGCGCCGAACCCGTTCTCACTCTCCACCTCAGGAGGCGTCGCCCGCGCAGGTCATTGAGGCCCGATCGTGCCTGCCTGTCGACATCAGTCCATCTGGAGCGTTGCCTGCGCGCACGTCACACGACGGTTTCGCGAATGGCAAGCCAAGAGAGCTGACCTGATGTCCTAAAAAGTGGCGAATATGGCGTTTCGCTCGAGGTCCTGCAACCGTATGCTTCGGCATATGCGTGAGCCGTCGCGGTGCGAGCGCTTACCGCAGATCCCAAAGCTAAAGTGCACTTAGCGCTAGGGCGACGCGGCGTCGGCTTCATAACGCGGTATCGGAGCGGGAGAATAAATCAAGTGAGCAAGTTGAGCGTACGTAAATGGGTCTTGGCAGCTCGCCCGACCGGTAAACCCAAGGAAAGCGATTTTAGATTCGAGACCGATTTTATCGCTGAACCGGGGGCCAATGAGCTGTTGCTGCGGACCAAATTTCTCTCGCTCGAACCTTATATTCGTGCCCGTATGGACGAAGCAAAATCCTACGCTCGCTCTACCGCAATCGGCGAAGTGATGTTTGGCCGAACCATCTCGGAAGTGGTGGCCTCGAACCATCCCGACTATAGCGTCGGCGATGTCGTGCTCGCCAAGGCCGGGTGGCAAACACAGAGCGTTTCAAATGGTGAGGATCTTCGGAAGCTGGATCCCATGATTGCTCCCCCTACCGCATTCGTGGGAGTCTTGGGGATACCCGGCTCTGCCGCCTACATTGGAATGAGGGTGATTGGTCAACCCAAGCCCGGCGAAACCGTAGTAGTCGCTGCAGCGAGCGGGCCAGTCGGCTCGCTCGTCGGGCAACTCGCGCGCAGAGCGGGGGCTCGCGCCGTGGGGATCGTCGGAGGCGCCGAAAAATGTGCGTTCGTCAAAGATAAGCTTGGCTTCGACGAGGCCATCGACCATCGCGCTGCTGATTTCGAGCAGCGGCTCGCCGCGGCATGTCCGAACGGCGTCGATGTTTATTTCGAAAATGTTGGCGGCGCAGTCTGGACGGCGGTGTTTCCACTCCTGAATCAATTTGCGCGCGTGCCCGTCTGCGGACTGGTCTCGCAATTCGGCGCGCCCGTTCCGCCGGGACCGGATCGAGTGCCGGCAACGATCCGCCAAGTTCTCTCCAAGAGCCTCACCATTCGGGGCTTCATCGTGGATAATTACCCCGAACTGTTTCCGGATTTTGAGCGGGAAATCGGCGCCGGGCTAAAAGACGGAACCATTCTTCAGCGTGAGGACATCGTTGACGGTCTCGAGCGCGCACCCGTTGCGTTCATGGACATGCTTGAGGGGCGCAACTTTGGGAAGCTTCTCATCCGCGTGGCCGATTAGTCGGATCGAGCGGACTCATATCAGGCGGCGCCGGCACTTCGATCCTGGAAGGGACGTCTTGAGCGCCGCATCAGGCCCAAAGGTTAGCAAGAGCGTCCGCAACAGCCGAAAGTGAAGAGTGTCGCATGAACTTTTCAATGTCAGATAGCCAGCGTGAATGGTTGAACCGTGTCTCGTCCTTTATGCACAAGCATGTGTATCCAGCCGAAGAGACCTATAAACAGCAAGACGCTGCCGGCGATCGCTGGAAGGTGATCCAGGTTGTCGAGGATCTAAAACGGAAGGCCCGGGCCGAGGGCCTCTGGAACCTTTTCATGCCGCCGTCGTCGCATGAGGATGATGAGTTTCGAGGTGCCGGTCTTTCCAATCTCGAATACGCTCTGCTTGCCGAGGAGATGGGACGTATCTATTGGGCCTCTGAAGTTTTCAATTGCTCGGCGCCGGACACCGGCAATATGGAAGTACTGATTCGCTATGGCAGCCCGGCGCAGAAACGAACCTGGCTACGTCCGTTGATGAACGGCGAGATCCGCTCCGCATTTCTCATGACCGAGCCCGATGTCGCATCGTCCGATGCCACGAATATCGAGACCAGCATCAAGCGTGACGGGGATCACTACGTCATAAACGGCAGGAAATGGTGGTCGTCGGGCGCCGGAGACCCACATTGCAAGGTTGCCATCGTCATGGGCAAGACGGACGTCAACGCGCCGAGGCATCAGCAACAGTCCCAGATTCTCGTGCCACTCGACACTCCCGGCATCAAGATCGAGAAGATGCTTCCAGTATTTGGATTCGATGATGCACCGCACGGTCACGGGCAGATCTTGCTCGAAAACGTCCGCGTGCCTGCGAGCAACATATTGCTCGGGGAAGGCAGGGGTTTTGAGATCGCTCAAGGCCGGCTCGGTCCGGGGCGTATTCATCATTGCATGCGGACCATAGGCGCTGCGGAAGCAGCGTTGGAGAAAATGGTGAAGCGGCTGGCGTCGCGCACGGCGTTCGGCAAGAGGATCGTCGAATTTTCGCTCTGGGAAGATCGAATCGCCACGGCTCGTACCGAGCTCGAGATGACACGGCTCCTGTGCCTGAAGGCTGCCGACATGATGGACAAAGTCGGTAACAAGGTCGCGCAGCTCGAAATCGCGATGATAAAGGTGGCGGCGCCCAAAATGGCGCTCAAGATTATCGACGATGCGATCCAGGCCTTCGGAGGAGCCGGCGTCTCAGATGATGCGGGTCTGGCCAAGGCGTACTCTAACGTCCGCGCGCTGCGGATCGCGGATGGCCCTGATGAGGTCCACAATCGTACGATTGCGCGCCACGAATTGCGCAGATACGCCAACGCGCCGATGGCATAGCCGAACGAGCAGCAAAGTGGCGCAGGGCGTAAAGCAAGACGAGGAATACGCCGGTGTTAAGCCGATCGAAGAGCGCCATCGCATCGATGAGGCGAGCCTCGATCGGTGGATGCAACAGCATGTTGAGCATTATATGGGGCCGCTCAACGTCCTTCAGTTCAGGGGCGGTCAGTCGAACCCGACTTATCGGATCGACACGTCTGGAGCCTCCTACGTTGTACGTCGCAAGCCATTCGGCAAACTGCTTCCGTCAGCACATGCCGTTGATCGCGAGTTCAGGATTATTTCAGCTCTGCACAAGCAGGGGTTCCCGGTCGCGCGGCCTTATGCGTTATGTATCGACGATGAAGTCATCGGGTCGGCATTTTACGTCATGTCGATGGAGGAAGGACGGGTATTTTGGAATCCAACGCTCCAAAGTCAGTCACGGCAGGATCGGCGATTGATCTTTACCGACAAAATCAAAACGCTTGCGAGGCTTCACGGCTACAACCCGGGAGAGATAGGCTTGGGCGATTTCGGTAAGCCTGGCAACTATTTTGCGCGGCAGATCGACAGGTGGACCAAGCAATATCGCGCCTCGGCCATCGAAGTCATTCCGGAGATGGATCGCCTCATCGAGTGGCTACCGCGTACGGTGCCGCAGCAGGAAAGAGTGTCGGTGGTCCACGGCGATTACCGCCTCGACAATATGATATTTCACCCGACGGAGCCTCGCGTCATCGCCGTCCTGGACTGGGAACTCTCCACACTTGGGGATCCGATGGCCGATTTTACCTACTTGCTGATGCAATGGGTGATGGAGGGCCTGAAGGGCGCAGATCTCGCGCGGCTGAATATTCCGACGCTTGAAGAAGCGGCAGATATCTATTGCGAGGCGGCAGGGAGGCCTTCAGTCCCCGATATCAATTGGTATCTTTCCTACAATCTCTTTCGGCTTGCCGGAATCACCCAGGGCATTGCGGCGCGCATAAGGGACGGCACGGCCGCGAGTGCCAAAGCGGCCGAATCGGCCGCTCTAAGTGTCCCCCTTGCGATGGCGTCGTGGAGCTACGCCCAAGAAGCTGGCGCAATCTAGGAGCAGCGCTCGAACCAGCTCCGAACGGTTGCGTGTTCGTTGAATATTGGCGGCGGTGGGGATGTTACAGACATCGCTACGACTTGTTTTCAACTCGTCAGAGGAAAAAGCGACATGAGCACGGCAAAGGCTCCGGTAGGACAAATCCGAACTGAAGTGCACGGACACGTGCTGAAAGCGACTTCACAGCCGGCCTCGATATGCCGAAGTTTTTCGGTCCAAAGGCCGAGAACTGGGACTTGAGGGAAGGAACAATCGACGTCTTCGCTCTCGCCAATAGGTGTCGTAAGCCGATCGTTACCGCCGTGCAGGGTATCGTCTACACGATCGGCATCGAGATGATGCTGGCGGGCGATATCGTCATTGCCGCCGACGACTGCAGGTTTTGCCAGATGGAATCAAAGCGCGGAATTGCGCCGTTCGGGGGAGCGCACTTCCGCTTCCTCACGAGGGCCGGTTGGGGAGACGCCATGTACCATCTGTTTCTATGCGACGAGTTTGCCTCCGAGCGAGCCTACAAGATTGGTCTCGTGCAGGAGGTGGTGCCGGCAGGTCAACAGATCGAGCGTGCCATGCAGGTGGCGGAAACAATCGCAAAGAATGCACCCATCGGAATTCAGGTTACGAAGGAAGCTGCGCTGAAGTTTATCGAGAATGGCGAGCAGGCGGCCATCGACTATATTCCGAAAATCAAGGATCGCGTCTTCAACAGTGAGGACTTCAAAGAAGGAATACAGTCATTTGTCGAGCGGCGAGCGGCGGTGTTCCGTGGCCAGTAGGCCCCAATCTGAAACACCTGAATTATTCAATAACTAAGGAGAACGAAACATGGGCAGCTTGAAGAAGGCGTTTGACCTTGCCGGGAAGACCGCACTTGTCACCGGTGGGTCGCGTGGACTTGGATTGCAGATTGCGGAGGCGCTCGGCGAACAAGGAGCCAGGATCGTTCTGTCGTCACGCAAGGCCGCCGATCTGACGCAAGCGCAGGAACACCTCGCGGGTCTCGGCATCAAATCTGATTGGATCGCGGCTGATAATGGCAAGGACGACGACGTAAAGCGGCTTGCGGACGAGGCAATCGCCAAACTCGGGAAAGTGGACATTCTCGTCAACAACGCGGGCGCGACGTGGGGCGCATCGACCGAAGACCATCCCATTGAGGCTTGGGACAAATTGATGAATCTCAACATCCGGTCGCTGTTTCTGCTCAGCCAGCGGATCGGGAAATTGTCGATGATTCCGAACAAGTACGGCCGGATCATTAATATTGCCTCGATTGCCGGCCTTCGAGGTGGCATAGGCGATATGCAAATGATTGCCTACCATACCAGCAAGGGTGCGGTGGTGAATTTCACGCGGGCGCTGGCCGGCGATTGGGGCCGCCACGGGATTACGGTCAACGCGCTCGCACCGGGATTCTTCCCGTCGAAGATGACAAAGGGCACACTCGAAGCCGTCGGCGTGGATAAACTTGCCGCAGGCGCCCCCTTGCGCCGCATCGGTGACCAGGACGACGTCGACGGCGGTTTGACGGCTGTTTTGCCGTCTGCCTAGGGACTCATCCGGTCCATGGACTGCCTGGGCCTTCATTCCGCCGCGGCGACAGATGTGTTCGGGCGTGAAAGTCTCGTCTTGGCCATGACTGCCTTGCGCGCGATCGCCAAAAGCCACCTCGTGTGTGGCGCCCAATTGAGACAAACAAGGACCTAGTATGATTCCGGAACGCGAGACCTTTGGTGGAACCTGGCCATTCGCACCACGCTATTTTGAAGGTAATGGCTTTCGGATGCATTACGTCGACGAAGGGAAAGGTGAGCCCATCATTTGCCTCCACGGAGAGCCAACATGGGGCTATCTTTATCGGCGCTTTATTCCGCCTCTATCCAAAACGAACCGCGTGATAGTGCCCGATCACATGGGTTTTGGTAAGAGCGAGACACCTCGCGATCGCGAGTACTCGCTCAAGACCCATGTCGAGAACCTAGCGCATCTGGTCGACGAGCTCGATCTCAAGAACATTACCTTCGTAATCCAGGATTGGGGCGGCCCGATCGGGGCCGCTTACGCGTTGCGCCATCCGGACCGGATCAAAAGGCTATTCTTACTCAACACGCTCACCGGGTACGGGCGGGCTAAACCCAGTGGGCTCACACCGTGGTTTCAATTCATCAAGGATCATCACGAAGCAGGAACTCTGCATGAAGTGCTGGGGCATCTCAATGTGAATGTTCTTGGTATCATGAAGGCCATCGGCTTCGAGAACACGGCCGCGGTGGACGCCAATTGGGTTGCGGCGTACAGCGCGCCGTTCCCGAGCAAGGCCGATTGTCTCGGTGCTATCGAATTTCCGCTGGACGCGCTTCTTGGCCGCATGGTGCCCTATGTCCGCGAAGGTTTTCCCCTCATCGACGATTTAAAAGCAAAACCCGCCATGCTTGCGGTAGGCATGAAGGACAGGGGTATCGCGCCCGATGTCCAGATCGCGGATTTCCGGGGCATCTGGCCGGATCGTCCCATTATCGAGCTTCCCGGTGCGGGCCATTTCAGCCAGGAGGACGTTCCGGACACGATCGTCGCCTTAATCCAGCTCTTCATCCAGAGCACGTGACACGTAAGGGAAATGCCGTGACCTACGAAACCCTCATTTACAGCGTGGCGGAAGACATCGCCCGCATCACGATCAATCGACCGGCGCAGTTGAATGCGATCGACGTTCTGACGGCGAAGGAGCTCGCCCTTGCCGCCAAACAGTGCAGCGCCGATCCGGCGGTACGATGTGTTGTGCTGACCGGCGCTGGCGACCGCGCTTTCTGCTCTGGAGGTGACGTGCTTGGCTTCGCATCGGATCTAACACGGGTCGATATCCTTATCGGGAAAATGACTGTGCATCTCGAGGAGGCGATCTCGGTATTCGCGCGTATGCGGGCGCCCGTCATCGCCGAAGTAAACGGCACGGTAGCTGGTGCTGGCCTTGGTTTGATGGCGGCTGCTGATTTCGCAGTCGCTTCTGCGAAAGCAAAATTCACCAGCGCCTACACCAAGATCGGGCTAACTCCCGATGGAAGCTCGACCTGGTTCCTGCCACGGCTGATCGGCCTGCGCCGGGCAAAGGAGCTGTTCCTCTTGAACCGGCTGTTGTCTGCAGACGAGGCAATGGCTTGGGGATTAGTCAATCGCGTGGTCCCAGCCGGAGAGCTGTCAGTTACCGTCGATCAAATTGCCAAACAACTTGCTAGCGGGCCCACGCTTGCATTCGCATCCGTCAAGCGGCTTCTGCTCTTGAGCGGGGGGGAGGACCTAGAGTCGCAGATGAAACATGAATCGGCCTCGATCGTCCAAATGTCCCGATCGCGCGACGGTCTTGAGGGCGTGAAAGCGTTCAAGGACAAACTCGAACCGACCTTCGTTGGGTGCTAAACTTTCAGTTGACCCAAATAGCCCGCTCGCACGACACCATGCGGGCATCGTCAGGCTAATAAGCCGCTCATAGTATCGGTTAACGTGCAGGGTCACTCAAATAGGTATGTTCTATTTTGCTCAGCGCGCGGAGATGCGGGCATATGCATGTTATTTGCGATAAACAACGGCTTAGCCCGACGGCCGCGGCGCGCGACTTGAGTTGAGCGGTTCGATACGCAGCAAGTCAGACGGCCTGCTGCCCGGACCGTACATAGAAGAATCCGTCCATGGAGAACACATGAGCCCTTTTAAGCTTTTCTCACCACTGGAGGTGGGCCCATATCGACTGAACCATCGTGTAATTATGGCTCCTCTCACGCGTATGCGCGCCCAGCAAGGTACCGTCTCGGCGCACGCGTTGAACGTCGAGCATTATAGCCAACGTGCGTCGGACGGTGGACTGATCATCGCAGAGGCCTCCCAGATTTCACAAGCAGGGCAAGGATACCCAGCGACACCCGGAATTCACTCGGAACAGCAGATTGAAGGATGGCGCGATGTTACGGACGCTGTTCATTTGAAGGGCGGCCGAATATTCCTACAGCTTTGGCATGTTGGGCGCGTCTCACACTCTTCGCTACAGCCAAACGGGGCGTTGCCTGTAGCTCCATCGGCGATCCGGATCAACGGCGAAACAATGACCGCGACTTGGAAGCCGGCTCCCTTTGAAACTCCCCGGGCTCTTGAAACGGACGAGATCGCCGGGGTCGTCGAAAGTTTTCGGCAGGGAGCTAAAAACGCGAAGTCGGCTGGGTTCGATGGCGTCGAGCTTCATGGCGCGAACGGTTATCTTGTCGAGCAGTTCCTACAATCGCGTACGAACCAGCGCACTGATCACTATGGCGGTTCCATCGAAAATCGCTGCCGATTTCTGAAGGAGACAGTGGGCGCGCTCGTCGACGTATGGGGAAGTGATCGCGTCGCTGTACGGCTATCGCCCTACGGTGTAGCGAATGAGAGCGGAGACGACGATCCTGTGTCGCTGTACAGATATGTGTTGAGACAGCTTGATCCGTTGCGGCTCGCCTATATGCATTTTATCGAGCCGAGAAGCAGCGGGGCAGGGCGTGCCGATGTAAATCATCAGAATGTTCCCTCTGCACTTGAGCTATTCAGACCCGATTGGTCTGGTGTGCTGATTGGCGCCGGCGGGTTCGATCGAGCGTCGGCCGAGGCCGCAATCGCTTCTGGCAAAGCGGACGCAATCGCGTTCGGTCGCGCATTCATCG
>WNFI01166425.1_pt1 | contig 18508 bp, 12 predicted proteins | sample 5400471 | NCBI WGS metagenome assembly WNFI01 (sample SAMN13153348, study PRJNA577476) | soil metagenome | isolation source: 100 cm saprolite on Douglas fir-dominated hillslope | place: USA:California | collected 2013-09-17 | reverse complement strand
GGTTCGAGTCCCGCTTCCGCGACCCCACCGAGCCGCAGCAGCGTGCGTGGCCGCTCATCCAGGCCGGCCGCAATGCCCTGATCGCGGCCCCCACCGGCTCCGGCAAGACGTTCGCGGCCTTCCTCGCCGCCATCGATTCACTCCTGCGTCAGGGACTGGACGGGACCCTGACGGACGGGACCCAGGTCGTATACGTCTCGCCGCTCAAGGCACTCTCGAACGACGTCCAGAAGAACCTGGCGGAACCGCTCGCCGAGATCCGCCGCACGCTTGAAGCGCTGTGCCTGCCGGACGCGGAGATCCGCACGCTGGTGCGCACGGGCGATACGCCGGGCGCGGAGCGTCAGGAGATGGTGCGGCGGCCCCCGCACATTCTCGTCACCACACCCGAATCGCTCTATTTGATTCTCACCTCCGAGCGGGCCCGCGAAATGCTGCGCGGCGTGCGCACGGTGATCGTGGACGAGATCCACGCCGTGGCGCGCGACAAGCGGGGGAGCCACTTGGCGCTGTCGCTCGAGCGGCTGGAGCACCTCACCGGCCGGCGACTCCAGCGCATCGGCCTCTCGGCGACGCAGAAACCGATCGAGGACATCGCGGCGTTCCTCACCGGCACTCGACACCCAACACCTGACACCTGCATCATCGACTCGGGACACGCGCGCACGCTCGATCTGGCACTCGAGATTCCCTCGTCGCCGCTCGAGGCGGTGATGGCGGCCGAGGTGTGGGATGAGATCTACGAGCGGCTGGTGCAGCTGATCCTCGAGCATCGCACCACCCTCGTATTCGTCAACACCCGTCGGCTTGCGGAGCGGCTGACGCTGCATCTCTCCGAGCGGCTGGGCGCGGATCAGGTGACGTCGCATCACGGCAGCCTCTCTCGAGAAAAGCGCCTCGATGCCGAGACCCGACTTAAAGAGGGGAAGCTCAAGGCGTTGGTCGCGACCGCCTCGCTCGAGCTGGGGATCGACATCGGCGCGGTGGACCTGGTGTGCCAGATCGGCTCGACCCGCTCGATCGCGACTCTGCTGCAGCGCGTGGGTCGCTCGGGACACCACCTCGCCGCCGTGCCCAAGGGCCGACTGTTCCCGCTGTCGCGCGACGAGCTGATCGAGTGCGCGGCACTGGTGCGCGCCGCCCGGGAGCGGACGCTCGACCGATTGATCATCCCGGACCATCCCCTCGACATCCTGGCGCAGCAGATCGTGGCGGCGGTGGCGTGCGACGAGTGGCAGGAAGACGCACTGTTCGATCTCGTGCGGGGGGCATACCCGTACCGCGAGGTCTCGCGCAAGGATTTCGACGCCGTGGTGCAGATGCTCGCCGAGGGATTCACTACCCGGCGCGGGCGGCGCGGCGCGTACGTCCATTATGACGGGGTGAATCGCCGGTTGCGCGCGCGGCGCGGCGCCCGGCTGGCCGCGCTCACGTCGGGCGGGGCGATTCCGGACGTCGGCGACTATCGGGTGATTCTCGAGCCGACCGAGACATTCGTCGGGACGCTGAACGAGGATTTCGCCATCGAGAGCGCGCCGGGCGACATTTTCCAGCTGGGCAACCGCTCGTATCTGATCCAGAAGGTTGAGTCGGGCCAGGTGCGCGTGGTGGATGCCCAGGGCCAGCCGCCGTCGATCCCCTTCTGGCTGGGCGAGGCACCGGGTCGCACACCGGAGCTGTCGCAGGAAGTGTCGCGACTGCGCCGGGACGTCGATGCTCGGCTGGGGGATATCGGCGCGGCTATTACCTGGCTCGCTGGCGAGATAGCGGGTGTCACCGAGCCGGCGGCTCGCCAGATGGTCGAGTATCTCGACGCCTCGAAGAAGATCCTGGGCGTCACCCCAACGCAGGAAACCCTCGTGCTGGAGCGGTTCTTCGACGAGGCGGGGGGGATGCAGCTGGTGCTGCACGCGCCGTTCGGGAGTCGCGTCAACCGCGCCTGGGGTCTCGCGCTTCGCAAGCGGTTCTGCCGCAGCTTCAACTTCGAGCTCCAAGCGGCGGCCACCGAGGACGCGATCGTTCTGTCGCTCGGGCCCCAGCACAGCTTCCCCCTCGAGTCGGTGTTCCAGTACCTGAAGCCCGACACGGCGGAGCACCTGCTGGTGCAGGCGATGCTGGACGCGCCGATGTTCGGCTCGCGCTGGCGCTGGAACGCGACTCGCGCGCTCGCCGTGCTGCGTGCCCGCGGCGGCAAGAAGGTGCCCACGCCGCTCCAGCGCATGGATGCCGAGGACCTGGTGGCCGCCGTATTCCCCGACCAGCTCGCCTGCCCTGAGAACCTCGTGGGGGACCGCGAGATTCCCGATCATCCGCTGGTGCAGCAGACCATCGCGGACTGCCTGCTCGAAGCGATGGACTTCCCCGGCTTGAAGCGCGTGCTCGAAGGGATGGAGGCAGGTCGATTCACGCTGGTGGCGCGCGACACCACGGAGCCCTCCCCGCTCGCCCACGAGGTGATCAACGCCAAGCCGTACGCCTTCCTCGACGACGCGCCACTGGAAGAGCGCCGCACCCAGGCGGTGATCACTCGGCGCGGGCTCGATGTGAAGACCGCGGAGGAGCTCGGAAAGCTCGATCAGGCGGCGATCGATCGGGTGAAGGCAGAGGCGTGGCCCGACCTCGGCTCCACCGACGAGCTGCATGATGCGTTGCTTGTCGCCGGTGCCCTGACGAGTGCGGAATGCGGAGCGCGGAATGTGGAATGGAAAGGGTATTTCGAGGAATTGGTGAAGGCGGGGCGAGCGGGCGTGCTGCAAACCGAATCGAAGCTCTGGGTAGCGGCCGAGCGGTTGCCGATGCTGGAAGCGGCGTTCCCGGGTGCTCGATGCGAGCCGGCACTGAGCGTGCCGGAGCGGGATCGCGCGAAGGTATGGACGCGCGAGGATGCACTGCGCGAGCTGGTGCGCGGGCGGCTCGAGGCGGTCGGTCCCACGACGGCCGCCGAGGTGGCCCGCTCGCTGGGCATGGCGGTCGGGGACGTGGACTTCGCGCTCGGCGCGCTCGAGCACGAAGGCTTCGTGCTGCGCGGGCGGTTCACCCCCGGCGTCGCGGAGCTCGAGTGGTGCGAGCGGCGCCTGCTGGCCCGCATCCACCGCTACACCCTCGACCGCCTGCGTAAGGAGATCGAGCCGGTCACCGCGGCGGACTTCATGCGGTTTCTGTTGCGGTGGCAGCGCGCCGCACCGGACGCCCGGGCCGAGGGGCCGGAAGGACTCGCGGCAGTGCTGGAGCTGCTCGACGGGTACGAGGTACCGGCGGGTGCGTGGGAAGCGGACGTGCTCCCGGCGCGGCTGGGCGAGTACGACCCGCTGTGGCTCGACGGTCTGTGCCTTTCGGGGGAGATCGCCTGGGGCCGGCTGTCGCCGGCGGCGCCGGCGAACGGCCACAAGGGCGGCCCGATTCGCACCACCCCGATTGCCCTGTTCCGCCGGGAGCGGGGCGCGGTGTGGCGGTCCCTCACGGTGCCGCCCGATCCGGCGCAGCTCCCGCTCTCGCATTCGGCCCGCGCCGCGTTCGATGCGCTGGAAGAGCGGGGCGCGTCGTTCTTCGGCGACTTGGTGAACGCGACGGGACTGTTGCGAACCGAAGTGGAGAAGGGACTGGGTGAGCTGGTCGCGTGGGGGCTCGTCACCTCGGACAGCTTCGCGGGCCTGCGCGCGCTGCTCGTGCCGTCCGATCGGCGACGCCCCATCGGCGGATTCCGGCGGCGAGGGCACGTGGCGCCGTTCGGAGTCGAGACGGCTGGGCGGTGGTCGCGCGTGCGGCCCCCGGCGCCGCTGCCGGAGGAGGCGGTCGCGGAAGCGGTGGCGTGGCAGCTGCTGCGCCGCTACGGCGTGGTGTTCCGTCGGGTCGTGACGCGCGAGACGCTGCTCACGCCGTGGCGTGACATCTTGCGGGTGTATCGCCGGCTCGAGGCGCGAGGCGAGATTCGCGGCGGACGCTTCGTGGGCGGGTTCTCGGGGGAGCAGTACGCGTTGCCGGAAGCGGTGGGGTTGCTGCGCAGCGTGCGGCGCGAGGAGCCGCGCGGCGAGCTGGTGGCCCTGAGCGGGGCCGACCCGCTCAACCTGGTAGGGATCGTCACGCCGGGAGACGTGGTCGCCGGGGTGGCGACGAACCGGATTCTCTATCGAGACGGCATTCCAGTCGCGATCAGAGAAGGAGCGGGCAGCGGGGAGCAATTCCTGGCGGAAGTCACGCCGGACGAGCGGGAGCGGCTCAAGGCCGCGCTGGTGCGCGGGCGGGTGGCTCCGCTGGTCCGGACGTATCTCGGAAAGACCCGCCCCGCTCCTACGGGCGCGTCAAATCGACGCTGACAATCGGTAGGTCCCAGTGCGCTGCAAGGATCTCGAAGCGTCGCTGCTCCTCGCGCTTAAACGTCTCTTGGTCCGGGAATAGCCGCCGCAGCTCCGGTTCCGGGAACGGCTCGTGGGGTGCGGCGGCGTTCTTCCACACGATCGTGACGCGATAGTCCCAGCGGCCGTCCTCGGTGCCGTGGAACCGCGGCGCCTCCGCGGTGACCCGCTGGATGTGCCCCAGCTCGATCTCCCGCTTCAGTACGGGGAAGTGGTTCTTCTTGAAGAGCCGGATGAACTCGTCGGCAAAGCCCCAGCGCGTCTTGTAGTAATACTCCACCACGAAGGGCTCACTCGATCCTGCCGGCGGTGCCTGGGCGGCCCCCACCGCCGGTGCTGCGAGTAGTAGCGCGAGTATGGACCAACGCATCGTCTGCTCCGTCCTTCAGCCGACCGGCTGCTTCAGTTTGTCGAAGTAGAGCTTCCGTACCTTCGCCACTTTGGGGGCGATCACGGCGCTGCAGTAGCCCTGGTTCGGGTTACGGCGGAAGTAGTCGCGGTGGTATTCCTCCGCCGGATAGAACGCCTCGAGCGGCTTCACCTCGGTCACGATCGGTTCGTCCCACACGTGCTCCGCCGCGAGCTCCTTGATGACCTGCTCCGTCGCTGCACCGTGGGGTCGAAAGTGATCTGGACGACCTCGGCGTGGCCCGTGGTCCCGGTGCACACGTCCTCGTACGACGGGTTGGCGACGCGCCCGCCGGCATAACCCGACTGGACCTTCTCGACCCCCTTCAAGTCCTGGAAGGCGGCTTCGAGGCACCAGAAGCATCCGCCGGCCAGGGTTGCGACTTCGCGCTGCGGCACCTGCCTATCCCCTTTCTCGCATCCGTACGAAACCTAGCGTGAGTGGCAAGGCATGATTATGCCCCCAACGCGCGGGCTGCCTGGGCAGTTCCGGCGACGCGTGCCCGGATCTTGGCGAACGCCGTCTCGCGGTCCGTGGAGGTGTCGTCGCTGAAGGGCGCGAAGCCGCAGTCGTCCGTCGTCCCGAGCCGGTCGAGCGGGATGGACTCCGCTGCTTCGAGCACGCGGTCCCGGACTTCCTCCGGCGTCTCCACTCGCGGGTCGATCGGATCGATCACGCCGACGAAAATCCGCTGACCGGGCTTGGCGTGCTGCTTGATGAGGCGCAGCACCCTGCCGCGGTCCGGCTCACTCGCGCATTGGATGTAGAAGTTCGCTGCCTTCAAGTCGAACAGGGTGGGCAGGAGCTCCGCGTAGTCCACGTCGGCGCTGTGCGTCGAGTCGCGGTCGCCGCCCGGACAGGTGTGGACCCCGATCCTCTGCTGCTCGTCCGCGCTGAAGCGCTGCAGCACCTGGTTGTTCAGGTCCACGAACGTCTTGAGCAGCCCCTTCGTCGGATCGAGTTTGACCGACAGCCGGGCTTCGGTGAAATCGAGCTGCACGACGTGGGCGCCTTTCGCGAGACAACGCCGGATGTCCGTTTCCGCCTCGCGCACGAGATCACGCAGAAACGCCTCCCGCGGGTAGCCGCGAATGCCGTCCTGGGGATACAGCAGGCTGAGCGCCGAGGCCGTAATGACCGCCTGCTTGACTGGCACGTGCGCGTGTGCCCGCGCGCCCGCGAGATATGCATCGGCGTACGTCTGATAGCGGAACGGTCCGGCGGTCAGCCGGGGGAGCTGCCGCGTGTGGCCGTCAGCGAAGGGGATGGTGACGCCATCGGGCGCGAGGTTCGTGAGCCCGTGGATCGGGTACGTGGCGAAGCTGGGTTTCGCCTGCTCGCCATCGGTGATGACGGGAGACTCGGTCGCCTCGAAACGCTTGATGGTGTCGCGGACGCCCTCGTCCTGAAGGCGAGCGAGCTGGTCGCGCGAGATACGACCGATAGCGAACTGCTGCATCCCCGCGATGAGCTCGGGGGATCGGGGGATGCTGCCAATGGGCTCGGTGGGGATCGGCATGGAGCAAGGCTATCCGGCTCTGGGGCGATGTCAATGACGCTCAGCCCCAGTCCTTGGAGTCCGGCGCGAGACGACGAAACGTCTTCAGGAACTCATAGGGTGCGTGCGGAGTGCGGAGTGTGGAATGCGGAGTAGAATGGTCCGCACTCAGTCGCAGCCCCTGCGCCTCCTCCGCCAGCACGTTCACCGTGCCGTCGTCCTTGGCGAGCTTGCCGCGCACCCACAGCAACGGCTCGCCGCGGACCGCCGTGCGGTATCGCTCGTACACGTCGGGCCGCACGATCACGTTCACCATCCCCGCTTCATCCTCGAGCAGCACGAAAATGAACCCCTTCGCCGTCTCGGGCCGCTGGCGGGCGACCACTAAGCCGGCCACCTCTACCCACGATCCGTGCTCGAGCCGGGGGAGCGCGTCGCTCTGTACCACACCCGGTGGCAGCGACCCGCGGAGCAGCGAGAGCGGATGGCCGCTGGCGGCGAACCCCAGGACGGCATATTCGGCGAGCAGCCGCTCGGCCGCCGCGAGGCCGCCGAACCGCAGTCCCTCGTGGGGGTGATTGAGCGCCAGCTCGAGCTGACGCCGTCCGCGCGCGTCCACCCCTTGCACCGCTTCCGGTGGAAGCCACAGCCCTACCTGCCAGAGCAGCTCGCGCCGGGTGAGCCCGAAGCCGTCGCATCCCCCCACCCACACGAGATGCTCGATCGCGGTGCGCTTGAGCTTGGGTGGCGCGCGGCGCGCGAAGTCGCCGACGCTCACATAGGGGCCGCGCCGTTCGCGTTCGATCACGACCGCGGTCGCCGTCTCCTCGCTCCAATCACGAATAAAGCCGAGTCCGACCCGCACGTCCTGACTCTCAACCAGCCGAACGCGGCGGCGTGCGACTTGGGAAAGCCGAACTCGGAGAACGCGATCACCTGGGTGAACACGCGCTGGGCGGTTGCTTCGGGGACCCCGCGCGCCGCGGCGCCGTGCTTGAACTCCTCCCAGAATCCCGCCATCAGCTCGCGACTGCGCCGCCGGCTCATGGCCCGCCGCAACGCTTCCGCCTGGCCGGCGGTGAATCCGGAGAGCGCCTGGCATACCTGCAGTACCTGGTCCTGATAGAGTATTACGCCGAGTGTTTCTGCCAGCGCGTCCTTGAGCAGGGGATGCTCCAGCGGCGGCTGGTACGCGCGGCCCGCCGCCCGGGCGCGGCGCTGGTCCTCACGGCGTCGCACGTAGGGGTTCACCGCGCCGCCTACGATCGGGCCGGGCCGCACGATCGCGACCTCGACCGCCAGGTCCTCGAGATTTGTGGGACGCGTGCGGCGAATCATCTGGATCTGCGCCCGGCTCTCGATCTGGAACAACCCCACCGTGTCGCCCCGGCAGATGCGGTCGTACACCGCGGGGTCCTCGAAGTCGATGCGCGAGAGGTCGGGTGGCGTTCCCTCCCGCACGGCGATCCGCTCGACGCACTCTTCCACCAGCGACAGCATGCCGAGCGCCAGGAAGTCGATTTTGATGAAGCGCGCGTCGTCGCAGGAATCTTTGTCCCACTGACACACGACGCGGTCTTCCATGGCGGCCCGCTCGAGCGGCACGATCTCCACGAGCGGCCGGCTCGAGATGACCATCCCGCCCACGTGCTGGGAAATGTGCCGCGGCAGCCCCGCGATCTCCTCGGCGAGCTCACACAGCTCTTTCCAGAGCGGCGCGCCTTTGCGCCCTGCGAATCCGGGAAGCTGGTCCAGTTCGTCCGCCAGCCCGCCGGATCGTCGGTCCGCCAGTTTCGCGACTTGCTCGATTTCGCCCGGCGGCAGATCCAGCGCCTTACCGATCTCGCGCACCGTCGAGCGCAGCCGGTAGGTGGGGAACGAGCAGACGAGCCCGACGTGCTCGTGCCCGTACCGCGTGTAGACCCGCCGGATCAACGCTTCGCGGATCTCGCGTGGAAAATCGAGGTCGATGTCCGGCACCGAGGCGAGGGTCTCGCTCAGGAACCGCCCGATGAAGAGCCGGGTGGCTATCGGATCGATGTGCGAGAGGCCGAGCAAGTAGCACACGACGGAGGAGACGGACGAGCCGCGGCCGCGACCCGGGAGCAGGCCGCCCTGCGCCCGGCGCGAGCCGCGCCGCACATCGGCGGCGACCTCGCGCGCGAGGTCGAACAGATCGTGATAGACGAGAAAGAACCCGCTGAGCCCGTGGTGCTCGACCAGTCGCAGTTCCTCGGTGAGCCGCCGCTCCGCCTCGTCGCGGTGCAGGGAGCCGGCGGGGTAGCGCTCTTCGAGCCGCGCGCGGCACAGCTCGGCCAGCGCTTGTGGGGCGGGCGCGCGCTCGGCGCCGTGGAAGTCGGGAAAGCGATATCCCAGATCGCGCGTGAGATCGAACCCACGGCAGCGCTCCGCCAGCGCCAGACTGTTAGCGACAGCATCTGGACAGTCATGAAACAGCGCCTCGACTTCATCCCGCGGACGCAGGAAGAACTCGCTGTTCGCATGACGCACGTCGTGCGAGCCGTCGAGCGTGGTGCGGTGCCGGATCGCCACCAGCACATCGTGCAGCCGGTGCCGCTCTCGCTTGTGGTAATGCACGTTGCCAGTTGCCACGACACCAAGGTGCACATCATCCGCGAGAGCTTTCAGCGCCCGGGTGAGGGCGAGATCTCCCCGGACGTAGTTCCGCTGCAGCTCGACGACGAAGTTCTCCTTCCCGAACACCGCACGGCACCGCTCGGCGAAGCGGCGGGCGGCGGCCGGGCCGTCGCGCCGCAGTACGCCGGGCAAGAGACCGTTGCGGCACCCCGACAGCACGATGAGCCCCGCGTGCCGGGCTTCGAGCGAGGCGAAATCGAGCCGCGGGTCGCGCCGATCTGCACGGCCGAGATGAGCCTCCGTAATCAACCGGCAGAGGTTCGCGTACCCCTCCGGAGTCTCCGCGAGCAGCGTCACGTGGGACCCGTCCAGTAGCGTCAGCTCCGCGCCGGTGATCGCCTGGAGACCGAGCTGTTTCGCTTCTTGTGCGAACGCCATCGAGCCATACAGCCCGTTGTGGTCGGTGAGCGCGAGCGCGGGGTAGCCGAGCTGCGACGCGGTGAGCGCGAGCTGCTCGGGGAGTGAGGCGCCGTCGAGAAACGAGAAGGCGGAGTGGCAGTGGAGCTCGATATACATAGAATGCGGAGTGCGGAGTGGATAGACGTGCTTCGATTCCGTACTCAGCGTGTCGTATTAGGTCGCCATCTGCACAAACCACTCTCCGGTGATGAGGTCCTCGAACAGCACCACACGTCCTCCGCCTTCCAATACGACCTCGACATAGCGGCGCACGATCGGCTGACGCCACCACTCGTCGTCCATGCGCCAATTCTCACCGAAAGACTCGACACGCTTCTCGTTCCCAGCTTCCCGCTTCACAACCCTTGGTCTTCGTTGCTCGTCCAGCTCCACCTGTACCCGTTGGGGTGCATTGAGGGCACGAAGTCTGTCAGCTCCACTAGGGTTCATAGTCGATCAACGCGTAGCGCCGCTCGGGGAGGCGGGACCATGGTTGCACCTCGATGACGTGATACAACATCGGGCGTCTGATGCGGAGCGCGATCTCACGGGCGGCGCTCTGGAGCGCCCGCCGCCGCCCGGCGCGCGCAGCGGCGAGCCAGGAGGCCCCGTGCTCGAGCTCGGCGCGCAGTCGCACCACCTGCACGCGCCAGCCGCTGCGACGCGGATCCGCGATCGCGCGGTCGACGAGCTTGTCCAGTGCGTGGGCGAGCAGGTCCCGCTCGCCGACTGGGGTGAAAAACGAGAGGGCAGCCACGATCGGCTCGGGTACGATCCGCCCCACCACCGGCTCCGATTCGAGCCCCGCCGCGAGCCGCCACAGCCGCCGGCCGGCGCGGCCGAACTGCGACACGACGGCTTCTTCCGGCAGCGCGACGAGCGCGCCCAGCGTCTTGATGCCGAGCTGCCGCAGCCGGCGATGCGTGTCGGGGTCGAGCGGGAGCACGGCGAGCCGCTGGGTGGCGAGAAACTTTGCCTCCTCTCCCACCGGCACTATGACCGCGTCTCCCGGTTTGGCGCGCGTCGCGGCAACCCAGGAAACGAACTTTCCGTTGCCCCACCCCAGCCGGAGTGCGGAATGCGGAGTATGGAGTGCGGAGTGTACGAGCTGGCTCCCATCCTCAATTCCGCACTCCGCACTCCGCACTCCGCACTTGATTGCCTCGACAATCTTTTCGGGCGCCCCGTACAGTCCCTCCAGCCCATCCGTCCCCACGAACACCCGCCCCAGCTCCACCGGCTCGACCACCGGGCTCACGGTGACGAGCGCCGCGACGAGCTGGGAGAACTGCTCGTCGTAATGCACCGGGTCGGGCTCGCACAGCTTCAGCGCGGGACAGAGGCCGATCGCCTGGCTCACAGTCATGCCCGGATTCACGCCCGCGCGCCGGGCGAGCGGCCCGACCTGCCAGAGCCGGCGGGTGTCGTCGGGTGAAAGCAGGGCGACGGGGAGCGACGCGAGCTCGGGCCGCCGCGCGAGCTCGGAGCGCAGCGCGAACAGCGGGACCCAGCAGCAGGCAGCGGTATCGCTCGTAAGACGGGGTGTCCGGGTCATGTGCCAGGCCAGACAATGAGACCCGAATATATCCCGAAGATCGAACAGATGGCAAGATTGCGTTCGCTCGATATAAGCTATTGATTCTACATTACTTAACAGGGAGTTCTCGGGTTTGCGCTCGCGCCATCAGCAAAGTCTGTTTGACGACGTCCGGGCATTGCCGCCCCCTCCTCCCGAGCTGGTCGCACTCGGCGAGCGCGTCCCGCCCAATATCAGGTTCGGCACGTCCACCTGGACCTACGACGGCTGGATGGGGGAGGTCTACCATCGGTCCTATCGCAGCGCCCAGCCGGCCCGCCGGCTCGAGGAGTACGTGCGCTATCCCTTGTTCCGCACGGTAGGGATCGACAGCGCGTTCTACGAGCCGCCATCCGAAGCGGTGCTCACGGAGTACGCGCGTGTGCTGCCCCCCGGCTTTCCCTGCGTGAGCAAGGTGTGGGATCGGATCACTGCCAGGCGCTTCACGCAGGACCCGCGCTGGGGCAACCTCGCCGGACAACGCAATCCTGACTTCCTTAACGCCGACCTGTTCAAGGAAGCGGTGCTCGGGCCGTATGCGCGCGCGTTCTCGGATCACGCCGGCGCGTTCGTGTTCGAGTTCCAGGCGATGCGGGGCAAGGACCAGCCCGAGCCGGCTCGGTGGGCGGAGGAGCTCGACGGCTTCCTGAAGCAGCTGCCGCGTGACTTTCGCTACGCGGTGGAACTGCGGAACCCGGAGCTACTGACCGACGCCCACGGCGCGGTGCTAGTGCGCCATGGGGTGGCGCACGTGTTCAATTCGTGGAACGAGATGCCGGCGATCGGCGCGCAGCTCGAGCTGCGCTGGACGTTTCCCGCAGGGTTTACCGTGGCGCGGGGACTGCTCCGCCCCGGGCGAGCCTATGCCGATGCGGTGAAGCTGTTCGAGCCTTACGATCGCCTCCGCGATCCCCAACCGGAGGTCCGACTGGATCTTCTGCGCCTCATCGCCGAAGTGATCCGGCGCCATATGGAAGCGCTGATCCTCGTGAACAACCGGCTGGAGGGCAATGCGCCCGGGACCATCCGGGCGCTCGTGGAGATGATGGAAAAGGGGTGATGGGAGACATGCTTGCGGGTTTTTCGCACTAGGGGTAGGCTATCCTCGTGTAACGTATTCAGTACCGCACAAAGTGCACACCGCTCATGAGCACTAGCAGCCGGGGCGTTCCTACGCTGCCGGTTCCCCTACTGCGTGACGCGATCGGCCGGGAAACGGCGCGGCTATCCTTGCGCCGAGCAGCCGCAGAGATCTCCATCAGCCCGAACGGACTGCGCAACTTCTTGAACGGCTCGGCTCCCCGCAGCGCCACACGTACGAAGTTCGAGCGCTGGCCACCCCGTTGGGTCCAGGACTTACTCCGCCACTACCGGGTGCGCCGGGGCAAAGCGGCCAGCGAAGTCGCTTGAAAGGCTCGGGCTTGCAACAAGGCTGTCCCCGTAGTACATCTACGACGTGAAGTTTGTGCAGTTCCCCAGTGCGGCGGTGACAACCACATGGCTGGAGCCGGTTGAAGCGTACCGGCACGCGCCCCGGCGGACGGCTGAGATCCAAGCGCCGGCTGGCGAGTCGACGTAATCCCAAGACCCCGTCTCCCAAGGCCTCGGAAATCGTGCGTCTGGTCGAGGCGTTGACCGCCGGGGTTGCCTCGCACGACGGCGTCGTGCTGGGTGGCGGCATCGCGGAGTTGTTGCGAGACGCGTACCGCGAGCGGCAGCGACCGGCCCCGCGTTGGGTTCGGGAGCTGATCGCGTACTACGCCCGGGAGAAGCGAGCGCCTTAGGGCGCCCCTCCCCGCCCCGGCGCGCACGGTGGTCCCGTGACTTCCGGCTCGATGGTCCCGACGCTGCCAGTCCCGCTGCTGCGGGACGGGCTCGCGCGCGAGTCGGCGCGCTTCTCGCTGCGACGCGTCGCGCGCGAGGTAGGCATGAGCCCGAACGGGCTGCGTCACTTTCTGGAGGGAGCGGCTCCTCGCAGCGCCACGCGCGTCAAGTTGGAGTGCTGGCTCGCCGCCCAAGGCAAGGTCACGCGCCCCCCCAACCTGGGTCAGTTCATCCGCCTGCTGAACGAGCTGTCGGTGGATATCGCGCCGGCGCAGGCGCTCGAACTGGGGCGCGCGCTCGCCGAGCTGCTGGTCCAGTCATACGAGGCGCGCCGACTTTCCCCGCCGGGCTGGGTCCGGGACCTTCTGCGCCACTACCGGACGCGCCGCGGTAAGGCGGCGAGCGAGGTCGCCTGAGGATTCACAGTCCGAGTTCCTGCTGCGCCGGTGCCAGCCTCTGTCCGTAGCGATCCACCATCCCCTCGTTTAGCGGGAACCCGAATCGCGCCTGCAGCTTCTTGATGCGGGCTGACAGAGCGCGCGCATAGTCGCGCGGCACCCCGCTTCGCCCCTCGTAAGCGCGGCGGTAGCGCGCGTGGACGAACTTGGCGCCGGCCTCCCGGGCCGCCTGAAAGAGCGCTTCCAGGTGGGGCACGTCGTCCGTGAGTCCCGGAAGGACCGGCGCGACGATCAAGCCCACGCGGACGCCGGCGTCGGCGAGTCGCCGCAGCGCCCGGAGCCGTACCGCCGGCATCGGCGAGCGCGCCTCGACCTGCCGGATCAGAGCCACGTCCACCGTGGTGAGGGAGATGTGCACCTCGAGATCGCTTCGGTCCCCGAGGCGCCGCAGCACGTCAGTGTCGCGGGCAATGAGGGGACTCTTTGTGATGATGCCGATGTTCAAGCCCTCGCAGCGGGCCAGCCGCTCGAGGATCCCGCGCGTCAGCCGGAAGCGCCGCTCGGCCGGCTGGTAGGGATCGGTGGCGGTCCCGATGACGATCGGCGCGGCCGGACGGGCCGTCGCACCGGCGGACCGAAAGTACCGTCGCAGGTCGTGCTCGAGGGCACCGAGCAGCGTGTCTTTCACGAACACGCGCCGCTCGAATGCTTCCCACCCGTGCGGCCCGCGGAACTCGAGAAACTCCTCGTCGGTGAGCTTCCCCGCGTCGTGCGCGCGCTCGACCGTGTAGCGGTGCGCGTAGCGCGCGTAGCAGTACGTGCACCCGAACTCGCAGCCGATGTAGGGGTTGAGCGACCAGAAATCCACGCCGGTCTGCTGCGGCGAGTTGAGCACGGACTTGGGTTCGAGCGACACGAACTTGGTGCCGCGCAGCCGCTCGTCGAGAATGGGGAGGGCGGTCGGACGGTATGGCCTCGCCCATCCGCACTGTACGCACACCAGGCACCCCGATTGGGGGACCAGCCCGCCGCCGCAGTCGGGGCACGACGAGGGCTGGGACGTCGGGGGCGCGGCTGAAGGGTGGGGCGTCGACATGATTATCGGCTTCGGTATTTGTTCGGGTACGAAGCCAATATGCTACCGGTCCGAAGGACCGGCAAGTGTGCGGGTGCTGGTTCGGTGACTAGACGGTGGCGCTACGTCCTCGCACCATGGCGCGCCATCCGAAGTAGACGGGCACGCCGATCAGCACGAGGCCGAGGCCGAGGAAACTGTAGGTACGCGTGGCGTCCTGTACCAGGAGGTCGACGGCGATGACCGCGGTCGCGATCACGTACAGCGCCGGAAGCCACGGATAGCCCGGGGCGCGGACCGGTCGGTCTGCCGCGGGGCGCTTGATGCGCAGCGCAAACAAGCCCACTGCCGTCAGCCCATAGAACACCAGCGCCGCGAAGATGACGAAGTTCAGGAGCTGCGTGTACGTGCCCGACAGGCACAGCACGCTGGTCCACACCGCCTGGACGACCAGGGCGACCGCGGGTGTCTTATACGTCGGGTGGAGCACGCCGGCCGACTTGAAGAACAGGTCGTCGCGCGCCATGGCGTAATACACGCGCGCTCCGGACAGAATCAGGCCGTTGTTGCACCCGAACGTCGAGATCATGATCGCCGCGGCCATGAGCTTCAGGCCGGGCTCTCCGAGAATGGCCTGGAGCGCGGCGGTTCCGACCCGGTCCTGCGGCGCGCTGGCGATCGCGGACGCGGGCAGGACGTTCAGGTAAGCGACGTTCGCGAGCACGTACAGCACGGTCACGATCAGCACGCCCGCGCCCATGGCCAGCGGCAGGTCGCGCTGGGCGTCCTTGAGCTCGCTTCCCGCGAACCCCACGTTGTTCCATGCGTCCATCGAGAACAGCGAGCCGACCATCGCGGCTCCTATTGCCCCCAGCCCCACCGCGGCGCCGCCGGTCGCCCAAAAGTTGGCGCCGAAATTAGCAGCCAATGCCTCTGCGTTCCGGCCGATGGTGACGCCGAGCAGGATCAGCAACGCCAGCGCACCGGTTTTGATGGCGGTGAGGGACGTCTGGATCAGGGCCGCCGTGCGCACGCCGCGGACGTTGATCCACGTGAGCACGGCGACGGACAGGACGGCGAGAATACGCTGCGGCGAGAGGCCGACCGTGATGTCGCCGATCGGCTGCGGGAAGTGCACGGTCGAGCCGAGGAACACGTCGGGCGAAAGGCCGGGCCAGAAGACGGCCGTGAACCGGGCGAACGCGACGGCGACGGCCGCGATGGTGCCGGTCTGGATGACCACGAACAGCGTCCAGCCGTACAGGTAGCCGAACAGCGGTGAGATACCTTCGCGCAGGTACACGTACTGCCCGCCCGCGCGCGGGAACATCGCCGCCAGCTCGCCGTAGGTGATCGCGCCCATGAGGGTGACGATGCCCGACAGCGCCCAGACGACGAGCAGCAGGCCGGGCGCATGGACCTGGCGGAGGATCTCCGCCGAGACGATGAAGATTCCCGAGCCGATCATCGACCCGACGACGAGCGCGGTGGCGTCGAGCCGGGAGATCGCCTTGACGAAGTCGGTCTGGGGCTGCTGGGTGGTGGCCATTTGGCGAGGTAACCTAGTGACTCCCGCGTGGCGCCGCTATGTTCTCGGCCGCTGTTACTCCCTCTCACACGAGGACGACCGTGCGCCTCTTGCCCCGGGAAGAAGAGTTCTTCGATTTGTTCGTCGAGGTCGCCACGCGCAACAAGGTCGCGGCCCAGCATCTGCGCGACCTATTCGACGCGCCTCCCGAGCGCCGTATCGCCCAGGTCGACGCGATCAAGCGACTGGAGCACGAAGCCGACCAGGTCACGCATGAAGTGGTGAACCGGCTCGATCGCACATTCATCACCCCGCTCGATCGCGAGGACATTCACCAGCTCGCCTCCAATCTCGACGACGTGATGGACGCGATCGACGGCACCGCCCGGCGCTCCCAGATCTTCCACCTGGGTTCCGCACCGCAGGGCGTGAAGCAGCTCGCCGAGGTGATCCAGCGGATGGTGGACGTACTCGGCGAAGCCGTCGGCCGCCTCAAGAAGGGCGACGACGTGATGAAATACTGCATCGAGGCGAAGAAGCTCGAGGAAGAGGGCGACGCGATCTACCAACAGGCCCTCGGCCTCTTGTTCGAGACCGAGCGGGACCCTCTCGAGGTCATCAAGTGGAAGGAGATCTACGACACCCTCGAGCGAACGCTCGATGAGTCCGAGGATGTCGCGAACGTGCTCGAGTCCATCACGCTGAAGCACGCCTGATGCCCGGCACCGTCTGGTTCGTCCTCGCCATCGTCCTGGTGGCGCTCATTTTCGACTTCATCAACGGGTTTCACGACAGCGCGAACTCGATTGCGACCATCGTCTCCACCCGCGTTCTCAGTCCGGGGATGGCGGTGATATGGGCCGCGTTCTTCAACTTCGTCGCGGCGTTCGGCCTAGGGACGGCCGTGGCAAGAACCATCGGCAAAGGCCTGATCGATCTCTCCGTGGTGGAGCCGATCGTGATCCTCGGCGGCCTGATGGGGGCCATCGTGTGGGACCTGATCACGTGGTGGGGTGGGCTGCCGACCTCATCGTCCCACGCCTTGATCGGCGGCTATGCGGGCGCCGCGGTCGCTAAAGCCGGGTTCGCCGCCATCATCGCCCAGGGATGGATCAAGACCCTGGTGTTCATCGTGGTCGCGCCGTTGATGGGCCTGACGATCGCGCTGGGCCTGACGGTCGCGCTCTCCTGGGCGCTGCGGCGCTCCCTGCCGCGCAAGGTCGACCGCGTGTTTCGCTCGTTGCAGCTCGTGTCGGCGGCGCTCTATTCCCTCGGCCACGGCACCAACGACGCGCAGAAGACGATGGGGATCATCGTCGGACTGCTGTTCGCCGCCCGGGCGGCGTTCGTGGACTTCCCCATCCGCGCCTTGCACCTGACGACCGCAGATGTCATTCCCATTTGGGTGATCCTCAGCGCGCACGCGGCGATCGCACTGGGCACGCTGGCGGGCGGGTGGCGCATCGTGAAGACCATGGGCCAGCGCATCACCAAGCTCACGCCGTTCGGCGGCTTCTGCGCCGAAACGAGCGGTGCCATCACGCTGTTCATCGCGTCCTTCGAGCGCTGGTGGGTTGACCTAACGTTCTGCAAGGCGATCATCGGCACGCCCTCAACGTCCTCCGTGACCGGGGCGTGGGTGACGTCCACCAGCGCGTCGATGCTGTGCTGAATGCGTCGCGCCATCCTCAGGATATTCTGCAGCGACTGTTTGTCCTCCGGGTGTGTCAGCACCGCATCATGCTCGAGCAGCTGTCCTTCCGCCAGGATGGCCGCGAGCGCGTTGTTCACCTCGTGGCGCATCGTCACGGCCAGCTGTCGGATCACCGCCACCCGCTCTCCCTCGATGGCGCGTCCGTAGAACTCGTGCAGCTGCTGCGACAGCCAGCCCACGGAGATCGCGATCGTCCCGTAGGCGGTGTAAATGGGCACCGTGATGCGCCAGTCTTCGGCATCGAGCTGCATGGCGACGAGGAACTGAAGCGTAGTGAAGAGCACCGTGCCCATCACCAGGCCGGCCACGGCGCCGCGCATGCCGTAGTGGAGCGACAGGAGATACGCCGGCACGAGCGTGAGCAGCCAGACGATGTCGCGGTACGGCACTTCGTGCGCCGGGACGAGCGCGAGCACCAGAGAGGGAGAGAGATACGCGATGGCGCAATAGATCCACCAACGCCTGGGCAGCGGCGGCCGGTGCGCCATGGGGGTGAACCCCAGGAAGTCGACGAGGCGGTGCCGCGCCCGCTGTGGCCGGTTCAGAGTCCCAGCACCTCCACGACGGCCTGCGCGATCGCGGCGTCCTGCACACCGACGCCGGTGAGGTCAGCGACGGTAATCTCACTCGCACTCTCCCGTCCGGGGAGCCGGCCGGCGGCGAGGTCGCCCAGCTCCGCATAGACCTTTTCTCGAGTCACGACGCCGGCCGCGATGGCGTGGTGCAGATTGCCGTAGCGCTCCGTCTGGAAGACGCGGTCCGCCACAAGCTTGTCCGCCCGTGCGAGCAATGCCGGCTCGAGCTCGATCTTCTCCGGGCTGCCGGTTCCCACCGAAGTCACGTGTGTGCCGGGCCCCCCCCACGAGGCCATCACGAGCGGCGTCGTGCTGGCCGTCGCGGTCACGATCACCCGGTGGTCGCGGACGGCGGATTCGAGCGCCGGGGCAATGCGGATCTCGACGGCTTGACCGAGCTCTCGCGCGAGCCCCTCGGCGCGCTCGCGTGTGCGATTCCACAGGGTGAGCCGGGCGAGCGGCAGCTGCGCGACCATGGCCCGGGCGGTGAGCCGGGCGAGCG
>WNFI01116283.1_pt1 | contig 18508 bp, 17 predicted proteins | sample 5400471 | NCBI WGS metagenome assembly WNFI01 (sample SAMN13153348, study PRJNA577476) | soil metagenome | isolation source: 100 cm saprolite on Douglas fir-dominated hillslope | place: USA:California | collected 2013-09-17 | reverse complement strand
ATTGTTGTGCACCACACAACGGGTAATTCCTTGATTGGCATGGTAAATCAGATCACATTCATAATGACACCTAGGCGTATGCGAAAGTGTCTACGAAGCAGATTTCTCGATCTCATTCATCAATCGAGATGAAGCCATGCATTCAGTTCGTCAAGTGATGTCATTGTTGGATGATAATTTCGGTGTGTCAGAGTTGTGCTTCAGTTGTGCTTCGGTTTGGGCGCTTATTCTGTTTTGAATAGATCCCACGACCATTGGTATCATCGCAAACTGCCCGGCCCAGCGTCGGATCATTGGGGACTACATGCAATCTCATGTAGAGGAAGGTTACGAATCTCTGAGTGCGGTCAAGGTAGGCACATGGGAGAGTTTCCGCCACGAGGTAAGAGTATTGGTATGATACAGATTCAACCCCAACAACTGACGCAAACAATGGAGTTGCGGGATGTTATTATCGTCTCCACTGTTGTTCGGGAATATGTACCAGATCTGACGGCAAAGTTCAACGACCTCTGTGCATTCAACGGTGCGGATGTCTTAAATTCTTCCTCGTGTCTGCTAACCTCGTGAACAACAGTAATCATGACACGCGCACGGTCACTCCTCATTATTTTTGGGGACCGTGATGCTTTGCGATGGCTGGCAGGATGGCGCGAGTTCCTCTCATATGTAAATTTAACGTCAATTTCCTGATACTATATCCTGAAAATCTCAATTGGCCTCGTTGCCAGAAAAAATGTCCCTGACGATGTTTCTATCTCCATATAAAGCTTAGTAACGAAAGCTTGGGAACAAGCTCAAGTAAGACCAGGTGGCTTATGCAAGACACTTAGCAAAACCATAATAACAAGGGGGATTAACCGATTCGTAACTTGCAGTGAAAAGGGATCTATGATTAGTTTGCAATAGATGAAAAATCCGGCCTTCAGAGCGTGGTTGAGACATGACCGTATTTGGACTTTCAAACGAGCCAATTCCCTCCCGGGCCATGAGCCTTCTGCCGAAGACGGGCTAGCATCAGCATCTGCCCTCGCGGGAACGCTACGCTGTTAGTTTGGGCAGATCCCAGTCCAACCCTGCGAATTTTGGACAACCTTGAAGACAATAAGCTGTGGATCTTGGATGCCAAAGAGATGACATTGCCTACGTTCGCAGACCCATGATGATGACCAACACAGTGAACCCGACGACGGTTCCTGTGACAGCAGCGAATGCCACACCATCATCTTCCCAGTGGTTTTGAAGCTATACTGAGGTTGAGGACACAATCTATAGTTGCGCAAAATACGACCCACGTTCATGCCGAAAGCTCCTACGCCAAGGGCACCGGCACCAAGTCCCATCGTGACGATAGACACCTTCAGATCCAAAGCGAGCAGCGCGTTTCGATTGGAGTCCAAAATCAACTCCACGATTTCCTGCGTTGACTGCACATTACTCTGTTACAAATATGATATGTCAGGAGAATGATACCGTTTGACGATCACTAACGGTCATGTTGTCCCCCTCATTCACTATTTCTTCCACTTGCTTTGCGAAGGATTCCAGAAGCACCTCCAAGTCTTCGTGTTCGTTGAGCCCTCGAGGCGTGGAGCGTTTCTTGTCCGTCAGATACATTGCAGCGAGATCTTCATCTATGGCCGCAGAAAAAGTCGATAACGCGTTCATAAATAAGTACGGACCACACAAACCTTGCTCTAGCACTTCCTCAATGGCGTGTTGCACCTACACCTTGGTCAGAAATTGAATACCTCGATTAACTAGTGCGTAGCACACCAGTTTCGCTCTGCTTTGAAAATTGGAAAGCCGACGAGAGTAATGGAGCAATCGCTTAAATTTATCTCTGTCTATGTCATCCTCTAGCTCGGACAACAAACCACCGATGAGATGTCGAATGAGTGCCATTTCCGCTTCTAGGGCTGAGGAGACCGAGAGTAGTATAGATTCCAAGGCTCTGGAGACAGATTCAGGGAGGCCACTCAAGCACGTGTATAAATCACGGACCGAAACTCGTACGGAAGGCCGCTTCCCTTTGTTTTCAGATTATGCTGACGAATTCACGTAAGAGAAGGTGCACTTCAATGGAGATTGAACACACCTCCAGGTGATATAAAAATACGGAGTGAAGACGCGAATCGGTGCTGCCATAGCTATCGAATAAAATGACCATATCGGCTTTGACTAATGCACGAATATGAAGAATGTTAACCTGAGAGGAATCAGCAGTCATTTGGCAACCAGTGATTCTTTACATACCAAAAAGGATTCTTTCCGAACTAGTATGGTGGGTACCAGGTTGGGAATGCGAGAATCTATCTTGCGTAAATCCCGGGGCTATCGGTTCTGTAAGTGCCCGTCAGGTACGATCAGGAAATACCCACATGCAGACTGTGCTGTGTGGACAAATCTGACTTCTTGAACTCCCCGGATGTTTGCGAAACGTTTCCCGATGCATCGAAAACAGTGCCTAGGGGAGAGTTACCAGTGAGCTTTCTCCCGAAGTGACTGCAGTTATTCAGGAACAGTTTACATCTCATCAGGAGATTTTGAGCGGAAGATAGCCGGCCCTTCAGGGCCTTTTCGAGGATCTGATCTTGAGCTGATTCTTCATCACTTGGTGGGAGCGTGTTCCATTGTGTATGTTCCTTCCCCCTCCAGAACGACCTAAGATGGGATATTTGGGAAAGTGGTGCGGACTTGTGGCAGCTGGAGACCCGAGACGGGGCACCCAGTGATTGGCATAGGAGGATTGGGGCACCACGGCCTCGTGGAATTGACAAGAAGGGTAAAGTGCAAACTTTGTATGACCTCAGTGGAGAATGTTAGCAGGGTGGAAAAGGCGAAGCCATGCGCACTGTACTGCATGCACAGGGGCAGTAGCGAGACCCGGGACGGATACACCGACTAAAGCAATGCTGTCGAGCACCGTTCGTTGGGAGATGTGATCAATATAGTCAAAAAGTCGCGCGCCTGGATGATTCCGCATCATCTTCCATTCAATGTCTTACACGCTGCAGGAGGAAGTCAGATTTCTTTGTGACGCCCTACAGGCTGTCACGCCCTCACAGGGCGTTACAATTGCGCATCGGCGCTTAGTTCTCCATACGTTGAGGCAATAAACCCACAATGCGCATCCGGGGGATGTGTTTTCGTTTCCGCCTCTATGTGGATCTGCAATTTGCCATACGATCTTGCAAGGCGTTTCTGGTGTAGTAGGAGTACTACTTCGCTCCCGACTGAAGGAAAGATCCGTTTAGTATCTGTTCTTCCGAGCCTTGCCTCTCTCCTTTCTCGCCGCTCTCGAAACAACCTATCTGATCCCAATGGGTGAAGCACAACTCTCTCAAAATAAGCAGGAGGTTTGGCTTGGTGCTGTAGCTCCAGCGGTAAGCCACAGCCGATCCTGTTCTCGCGCGTTATGATCGCCAGCGGCATCTCTGGGTCGGTTTCTTTCGCATTGCTCGGATCAGCTGATCCAAAGCAAGAAACTCCTTTAGCGAGTGGCTTCCAGTTGAAATGCCCTATTAGTCCTGCTCGGAGTTGGACTCAGACCTTCATGATTCTCATTTCATTCCATCCCAGCGCGTGTTCGATTCGCAAATAACCTCTCCGATTATAAAAGCGCGGCGTCTCGGGGCCTATTGCATACCGCCTTGTCTACAGATGATCCACTTGTACTGAAATTGGCACTCGACGCGCATCCACTCAGTACACATCATTGCATACGCCTCGCTCGTCTGACTATATAACGTTCACCTTAGCGCCCTTCTAATCATGTCCCGGAGACGTCAAATACTTGAAGCGGCACAAATTCTCTCTCATCACCTTCAACAGGCTGGTGTTGCTCACGCCTTTCACGGTGGTTTCCTTGCAACTCTGCTGTAAGGGTGTATCTGATCTCACATGTGCAATGGTACTAATCAACGCATCCAGCTCCTCTCCGCGTGACTCAGAAGTAAGCTTCGATACCGAGCAACCGGTTTTTTGTTACTTACACAGAACCCATTCCTTCAGTCGATGTGAGTATCGTCAATTGGGTGGAAGATATTCGAACCTACGCAACTACCATTAGATCGAGATTCTATCGGCCGGAGAAGAGGGGCCCCGCCAATTGAATCAGTACGCAGTCACTTATTTGTCATCTAAATATTTCCATCTGACCAACCGGCTCTTTCTCACTAGTACCACCACTCAGATGATCCATGACGTACCTTTTTTAACACGTCCGTACCTACCCTTTGGGTCTCACAATAAACACGATACTGATCGGCTAATTACATAACCATCTCCCACAGCGACCGAATTCCTAAGGGCAAAAGTCAGGGTGTGGGCAATGTGCGTCTCTCATTTTTGTTTCATTCTGGCGTTATTGAACTGAACATGTGATGCATCTTTACAACTTGTTAGATCCGACCAACCCGATGACGCGACCGATATCGCGTATGTTCTTGCTAATTTCTGGAGCAAGGTGGATATCAATCGGATACCTGATGACATGGAACGCTTCGTTCAAACATACCCCCAATCGGCACCTTCTTGGGAGGCACTACGAGCACGATACGTGAGGCATTAGCCTATTCAAATAAAAGCCTCTCCATTGGCCCGCTGGCCCGGCCTATATGCTCTTTGTAGTTGTTATTCCTCGAAATTTCTCTTACTCCTTATGGATAATCAATGGAAAGCATGCATATATGCAATACTCCGTTCCTTGACAGTTTAAGTTTTAAGGCCTGGATGAGGGCGATATAAAGGCTTGTTTTCCACGACTACTTGGCAACATCTCCGGGTATTGCTCCACGAGGCGTCTTACCAGCTCACTTGTCAGCGCATCAAATAGGTTACGGGACGGGTGGTGTACATTCGCAAATGACCTAAAATTCGCCCATCTGGACCGATGTCCCTCGTGAGCTCAGAAGCTAGATTGCACAAACTGCGGACACGAACGTGGAAATATATTTTAGCGTTGCTTCCCGGAGACCCACGGGGTAGGATCACGTTGTGATAAGTGTTTTATTATGAGCTTCGTGTGGTTGATCGCATTTCAAAACCCCGCACACGTGTGACAAACGCAGTACTATTTCGAAGGGGTCGAGACACTGAGTTACATGTGCGTCACGGCATGATTCTCAAGAACACTAAGTTTGCACCATCACACGACCAAAGTACTGCTGCTCCATGTCTTAATCCCCAGTCGTACAGCTAGATCTAGAATGACATACGGCCTCGTCCGAGAGTTCTAGACAGGACAGTAGAGAATCAGCAGCCAACACCTTGCCCTCGTGAACGAACGGGGTTAGGTATTTTCCAGTACTTCTTTCCTTGGTGTCATATTTCCAGGGTTATAGCCAAGTCCACAATTATTGACAAAATGATACAGCGAGAACCCTGGGCGTAGCCAGGTTAGGATTGTACGTAGCTTTCTTTCTTTTCTTTTTTAGTTGAACCTACGGACCTCAGGGATGGATATTGTACGTAACCTTTCGGACATCAGTACAGTCAAAGAAAGAATGTCCGCTTTTCTGGGGGGCGTCCACTTGTGAATGCTAGACGGGCCATCATTGGCAGGTTCGAAGAACCAAGTACCCATCCAGTACCCCTAAACTCGTGTCGTAAGATATTGCTCATTACTGACCCAGGGAATGGGGACCCCTTTTTTTGCGTGCCTCTTCCCCACACCACCATACTGCACAGTGTACAACAACATGTCAGTATCCGTTTTTCCACTTGAGAAGCAGAAGAGTGCTACACCCACCTTTGAGGACAGTGATGATGATAGAGAACTCGCAATGGAGCCTGAATGCATACAGTCACAAAAAGAAAGAGGGTATCGGTCAGACATTATCAAACACAACAAAACTGTACACCCGGCGAGCACCAAAACCCACATGGTGAGAAAGCTTTGAAGACCTGCCATGAACATCGTGGAAGGCCTAACTGGCACTGCAGAGGATCGGCAAGCGTTGCCAATTGCTCTCTTTATTCGAAATAAGCCATTGATGGACAGCTCAGTCGCTAGATAACATGGCATCCCTGCCCGAGCCGTACGCAATATTCAGGGGTCTCATTTCTCTTTGTTTGATGAACAATTATGGACTTGGCTGTAATATCGAAATCATTAAAGGCAAGGTTGACAGGTGACTGCACTGAGAGGGACGATCAAATTTCCCAATGAAGCTTAATGAATGGGATGCTCTTGAATATTAATCGTATAGGTGAGTCTGAACTATCCAATCTTATCAATGTCTCAGGTACCTCAATGTCCGAAATCTCCGTTCTCATTTTAGGCCACGGACTCCCGTATTGACCCCGTTGAACACCATATCCGTATTAGTACTACTGAATGACTCGATCGTTATCTAGCGACGCAGAGTAGTCATTGAGGACTAACTTGTAGGGTGAAACCCACTGTTGCAGCGGCAAGTTAGCTCCCAATATATCATGGGGATCACGCTGGCGATGATCTCAAAAACTAGGACCCAAGCAGCCGAGTTTGTGGCGAGTGAAACACTTGCGTTCCAGACTCTGAGTATTGAGGGAAATAAGCCTAGTCTTCAAGGAGCTTCCCATGCTGCATGGCAACAAGGACGCTGAAAGTCGGCTCTAGCTCAGACAGATGCCGTTTGATTGATCATGGGACGTCCCGTATCCATTTTAACCGAGCCGAGACACTACAGTTATGCATTCTCTGCTATTTCTCTGAGAGAATGGAACGTGTTTAGTAGCATATTCATAAGAGGAACCAATTACTAGTTGCGTCTTCCTCCCGAGGATCTAGGCGGAAGACAAGTAAGACATCTGTACTGCACCTTCGTTACATGCTTCTCCTCAGTCGTGCATGATCAAGAATAGAATTTCCTCGGCTTCGGGAAATGACAGTAGCATACAAGATGCTTTATTTTACTCATGCATAGTGCATAATGGGAATAACATGCAAATACATGGCGTAGCCGAAGAGAGAACAGGGAGAATTGCTCAGTATGGAGAATGGGGAAGTGGGTGATTCGATACGGGGTTCTGGCGCCTATGCCTGTGTGCTCGTCGCCTCTACCTTCTTCGTCCTCGGTGCGCTTGCTTTATTCTTCTTCTTCATGACAGCGATGCCATTCTCCCTACATGGAAAGGTCACATAATGAGAGGTCATAGGCCATGTTTAGGTTATTAACTCACCTGAAGCCATTCCTGAATCGCCTGTGAACATCCCGCAGATGGGCCATGCGACCGGTGCCTGTGGTTTTTCTACGCTTAGCCTTTAAACTCCAGTTGTAGCTGCGGAGCTTGGCCGAAGGATACCCGCACTGAGCACAAGCTAACGTGGGTTTCATGGACCACGTAAGCAAGGGATCTCCTAAATAATTATGCATATACGTACTCTTGTGCTGGCGGTGGAACGCACGATTACCACATCGGCGGCACAAAGTGTGTGATTTGGTATGACGCTTACTAGAATCCCAAATGGACAATCGGTCAGGGGCACTGTAACAATCTCCAACGACCACGTTCGACAGACCCAAAAGACGAGGTACCCTTGGTCTGTAAAGATTGAGATCATCATCAAAAATGCATCCATGAACAAAGTTATGCATCCATCAGAACCATCCCACCAATCAACTCCATTCGACTTCCAGCACCATGGCATGGTCACTGGAAACCATCTAAACCTGTGGGATGGCTCCTAGGCGTATAATGGACCCACCATTGCGAAATCTTGACGGAATGGACTGAGGAACTATCGGATGCAAATGATCTAGACTCCCACGGTCCGGGTCGAACAACGTCACAGCTTGAAGTTAACGAGCGTCGTTGATACACTTCAAGTGCTATAAATCTCAGTGATAATCAGATGAGATGTCGAGTGACATCAGCGCAGATGGAAAGAACAATATTGACTATAAACTGGCATTTCAAGTATGTACTGAAATGTACACTATACCTCGTCCGAATTCATTCTGGTGCTCGCGCTTAGGGACGAGCTGTTGACTCTCAGTTCATCGAGTTAGTTGATTCCCGCCCTGTTAAATGGATTCATCGACTGAAGCTCTTGTCTTAGCCCTTGCCATGAAGCTTCAAAGGCGTCTATGAAGTGTTTGGACAAAGTACGATCCCTTCTGTTCATTGTCACATCGCACTAACAATTTTCAGAATAACTATGATAGAGACAAATGTTTGGATTTGTTCCAAGCGTACCGTGGTGGGCCGTACCCTCGTCAAGTAATTGACTTCAGCTGATGTATCGCATCAGATTGTAAGGCTGCTTGGGTACGGGGTCCGGCAGTAGATAATGCTGATTGCAGCTAACATAGCCCGTAGCTGAGAAAGCGCCGCGAAGACCGCCAAGCTGGTAGACGCTGATTCCTCTTTATGGCTGAATGAGGTGTTGCGAAGGACTTCTTGCCAATATCCAAGAACTGATCCACTGCGACTTTCTTCAGCAGCTTATCCATGCAAATCCATATGGCCATATCCCTCCGAAACTTCAGGGTGATTTCCTGTGATCGAGTTACTTCCTGTTTCTATTCCGTTTCAGGAGACAAGATTTTGTATCCATACGCCACTTTAACAAACACATTCCGAAACTTCTGCGACTCATATTGATAATCACATTGTGTCACCACCATTTCCCTTGACTTGCTAATGATGGCTCGCGTTACCACCCTGATGGCTTGATCGAGTCCCTCACCGTATTTACTTTTATTTGGTTGGATGAAGAATTACTGAGGTGATGCTCGGACATGGCTCCGAGCGGCGGGAAGGACAATGGCCACTACTTACTCTGGCTACCGCTGCAACCCACAAACCGACTCAGGGGATTGGGTGGGAAAATCGGACTTCCAGAGAGCTTCTTATATGAATGGGTTTACTTGGTCTTGGCGGTCACTTGGGCATGGACATCTGAGTCGTGCGTGCATCTCGAGCAACGGAGCAATCCGCCATCATCATTAGTTTTACAGTCGACATGCTCGGATCCGTGCAACCGGGCTCCAAAGAGCTGATGGCCTCTGCAGATCACTAGCTATTCCCGACATGGATGTGGCATGAAGGGAGTTATGTAGAAGGTTCTCGGCCAACTCGGCTACGGGTCTTCTTCAATACATACTTTGGCATAACGGCAGCCTGCTGATCCAGATAAGAGAATCTGTTTAAAAATGTTTTTTGATCCACTGAGACATCTATCGCGCTTTGTGCTAAACAGGGCCATGCTCTGCTCTTTGAACTCTTCACACGGGCGTAGTGCGGCATCCTCAAATCAGATTCGGCTGCGAGTACGACCGAAACTGCGGGTATGGATTTATTCGTTAAGAATCGTTCCTGTATCATGTTTATTGCTGTCAGGCCGAGGACGATCTAATTCTTTCACGCCTTACGATGAGGGAGGTTGGTCATCAGCCGTGTTGGCGAAATTTCGAACCAATCAGCCTACCCACTTTCTGGGCGTGTTTAATTCTCAGTGGGTAGCCGATGATATCTATAAAATAGTGGATTCGCATACACTGCGTTGCAGCATCTGGCGGCCGGAACGCTAGTATTGCGGCCCCAGTGTGCAATTGGCACTATTGTAACGTATGCATGTAGGCCTCCAAGACTACGGGTTCGATTCTGAAAGCTATAACAGCCGGGTGTAAACCACAGAACTAACACGTGTGTCGGTAGAGATATCCCTCAATCAGCGTGTAGGCGAAGAGCAATGTCTGATTGACGGGTTGGTATGGACTCGTGGACTACGCAATTAGGAAGCTCTATTTCGATGGGAACACTGTACGTAATACGGTTTTTCAAGTGCATGCATGACTGATACCCAAGGCCGCTATGTCTTTCTCTGTTTGCCCTACATCGCAGAGGATTATACAATTTCCAGTGCACTGGATTATTTGAGGTTGCCAGGCTGATTTTGTGGAGTGAGTCACCGTCTATTGTCTCAATGAATCGAAGGATATTTGATGATCTACATATGTCCGAGGATCCCTGACGGACTGCTCCGTCTATGCCATACGCGATCGACTTACCGTATCCCTGGTTGTGAGCCCAGTGAAGGCGGTGGTATTTGCTCGTAGAAGACTGCACCTGACCGAGCTGCTGGGAGTCTAGAATTTCAGAGGCCAACGCGGCCGGAAGGTGGAAGATCATTCGAAGAACGGTGTCCCGATTTAGAGCCTTGAATTCGGTCCTGTGAGCGTACCCTGTCCCTGAGTTCATCGCATGTTGGCCAGCAGTTCACACCACGTTTCAATATAGGCTCACATCTCCTACGCTGACGGACCTGATTGAAATTTGATTATTCAGCAACGCTTTGTCTGCTGAAAGATCGGCGGCGCAGCTAGTGAAACCAATATCTCATTTTGCGCTCAGGTACACAAGGACACCGGGCCCAATGCGTGTTCTGGGTTCTTCGTTCATATTACTTGTTCCGATTGGGCAAAATGGCTATCTCGCGTTCTCTGGCCAGCCACTACCTAGTAACCATCGCCAGAGTCCGCTTATGTTCTCAATTTTATTCGGACGGACGGAGGGATTGCTTGCTGCAGGTGAGTTGCTTGCAACGATGGTAGTAGTACGGAACATTATTAATCCTCTTCCAATTTGGATGTTGGAGCAAATGGTACATGATGGGCGACTTGCAGCCCCTCCCTCCCCCATCATAGACCCCTCCGCTAGTGTACAGTTACCCAAGGGCGTGGGACCCAGAAATCATGCCTTACGTTTGCTATCATAGTAATCTCCGAGAAAACGCTGATATTCGGCATCTTAGTTGTAAATCCCGACATAGGATCAAGTGATCAAGCTCCTTGAGACTACTTAGTTACAAAATCAGTACTTCGAGCCTAAGACTCTCTGGGTCAGAAACATCCTCTCGTCTGAGAAAGCGCAGGAAGGGAACGCGTAATGCAAGGAATGAGACTATGAAACTGGTTCACTGGACTATCTTCCCCCGAAGGATTTGTGTGGCTCCCCTTCGAACGGTCCGAAGACTTAGCGCCTTCTTCATGTTCTAAGATTGGATCTAGCAGCAGATGGGTAGAAATAGATTCCATGCTAGACGTTTGAATTTGTTTTGGCCAATGATTCTCTCTGCCAGGGCGTTGAACTACTTTCGAAATTGGCCGGAGGCCCTCGCCCAACGTATCATAATTAATTAATTTTGAGAAATCGTCTTGACTAGGTCTATGGTCACAGCGGGTGATTTAGAGGCGTAGAGTGAGGCAAGGTGCAATGTTAGGCGAGATAAATCTCGCACTGCGCCAACCACCGAATGAACCATCCCCGGAAGCAAATGTTGTCGCTACATATATAAACCGGCATTTGCCAATGCTCATTTTCTCCAACAACGCAAATGTTCCCAGCATCATAAAAAGCACCTCGAGGATTGACTCGCCCACCTCACGGATGGCTGTCGGGTTGAGGATGTCGGAGGACGTAATGTATGCTGGAGAATAACTCCTTGCATAGGATATGGATGGGACTTGGGTGCGGTCTTCTCGCGATTTCGGTCAACCAGTCAGCCCTTCGTGGCAGACTGGATGGGATTGGCCGCAATGTCCCGTTCTACATTCCACTTCAATGCCGTAGCTAATCATTAATCGTTGCGGCTTCCATGGTGAGTATCGTATTCTCTGCCTCGACTCCTATGAAGATATCTTCCTAAAATGAGTTGGTGACACATCAATGTGGACCTCTTCTATTACATGCACTACCAACGGAGCTTTCCATTACGTTACTATCGTCTTAGGCTTTGTACTTAAGAGATTTTTCATCAGTGCTCCACTTTGGTCTGCTCTTGTTTCTAACTTGAGGTATGTGAAGTTTATTACACGTCGGACTTCCCAGTGATGAGCTAACAAGAACAAGCATATGTCCGATACGTTGTCTGAAGGACACCTAAAGGACTGAGGGTTGTCTTATCGCTGCTTTGAAATGGAACACATGCTAATTCACCGTTACCTTCCGTTAGGTGCTGATCATCATCCGTGGTAAGTCTATGATCCCAAACTTTTCTGGATGATGGTTCAGTTCTGCTTCCGAAAAGCTCAAGGCTTTGTGGAATCCAAATACCAAAACATTTTTTCTGATTTATCTTTTGTGTCCTGTTGATCAGTGGCTCAACATGGTGTCATTTTCAGGACCGGAATTTTTGCCTTCGTGTCACTTTGTAGGTGACCATTCGCATACCATCATATGGACTTCGCGTTGTGCGATGTCGCGAACAGGCACCACGCCGAAGAGGTTATCAGACATACGTGTGGTATCAGAGTTCGTCGTTGACGGTATTGAACTACCTATGTCTGAACTATCATGATACCACGTGCTTAGTCGTATTATAGTATGTAGCGCTTTCTATTTCATTTCTTTTATGATGAGACGTAGTTCATCCATTCATTGATGTGTACTGGCACCTTCGTTCACGTCGTCAGTCATCGATGTGGTGTTGCCTGGACTAGTGTTTTACTAGTCTTCTGTGCGAGCTCGTTGATGCAGTCGTAGGCGCTTGCTCTTGAATGCAAATGCCACGAGGGCGCGAGGGGATGAAATTATTGGCTTTGCTGATTCATTCTTTCAAATTTTCGATATGGTTTTACAGTACTCATCGTGTTTCAGGCATCGACCTTCGTAATGTCGGTGGTCTCCAATGAGAACGTTTCAGGTGAGCCTTTGTCACTTACGCCTCTCCTGTACACTTGGCTCTTCATGTACCTCTATCGATCACAACGTGAAGAAGTAATACAATTTTTTGATCTGCATAAATTCTGGGCTGGTGCTTCCGATTTGTATCCGTATTAGCGAGAGGTTTGTTAAACGCCCAAGGTCAGGTCCCAGATCTAGCCGCCTTTGTTCATCCCCTCGCCATGTGAGTGACTGACGCTGACGATCACATCTTCTCTGAACGTCGATGTGTCTTCTTGGCTTCATTGTGATCTTGTTTCATGGGTAACTCGATCCTCCGTTGTACCTCTGACGGTGTGCGCGTCTAGCAATTTATTCCCTATCCGCTCACTCAGGGATCTTCTACTTCAGCCTTGTACTTGAAGAAGCCGATTCAGCTCGCGTTTAACGTTATCGACATGAATAACCATGCACAACTTCAACGAGCGCTACAGCAGATTCAGAAGAAGGAGCCGGTGCCTCCGATCGACTTCACAATCCACCAACTGGAGGATGGGAACACGATCAGCACACAAGAACGAGTGGTTAAAGAGGTCTGTGTTCCGTATGTCACTGCTGCTACTAGTTCATGCATTTTAACCTTTTCTTAATGTCATCCTTATTTCGGGCTCCGTAGGTCCAGGCACCTGCCATGGTCATGCCCACCGATGAGCAGTTCTTCTCCTCAGTGGATCCCTCAAAACCGGATATCGCTTTCCTCAAGAACCACTTCCACAGAGAGGGTCGTCTGACTGAGGAGCACGCACTATACATCATCGCGAGGGCTACGGACATTCTAAAACGGGAACCGAATCTACTAGAAGTTGATGCCCCGATAACTGGTTTGTGCCTCTAGACGTTCCTCCAGCATCTCATAGTTGATACCGATATACCGTTATTGCAGTTTGTGGTGACATTCATGGCCAATATGTTAGTCATACGGAGGCTTGAGCTTTATCCGTCATCACGCCTAACACCGGTTTTTAGTATGACTTGATGAAGCTCTTTGAGGTTGGTGGGAACCCAGCGGATACAAGATATCTCTTCCTTGGTGACTATGTGGATCGAGGTTACTTTAGCATCGAGGTGAATGTTACCCTTTCAATGGGATTTTTGATGCCTAACATAACTTGAAACAAGTGTGTGCTGTACCTGTGGTCCCTCAAAATTTGGTACCCAGATACGTTGTTCTTACTTCGAGGCAACCATGAATGCCGGCATTTAACCGATTACTTCACCTTCAAATTGGAGTGCAAGCACAAGTACTCCGATAGAATATATGATGCCTGTATGGAGTCGTTCTGCACACTTCCGCTTGCCGCAATCATGAACAAGCAGTTTTTGTGTATTCACGGTGGCCTCTCACCCGAACTGTATTCTCTGGATGACATCAGAAATGTAGGGGCCCTGCTACTTACAACAACCTTAACTGATGCGTTCTATCCAGATTAATCGTTTCCGAGAGCCACCTACTCAGGGACTAATGTGCGATATTCTGTGGTCGGATCCAATCGAAGACTTCGGGTCAGAGAAAACAAATGAGGCTTTCGTGCACAACCATGTGCGAGGCTGTTCATATTTCTTCACGTATGTGGCCGTTGCATTATCATGACATTTGCCGCCTTACTCAATTCTCTCAAGGTACCAAGCGGCTTGCACCTTCCTGGAGCGCAATAATCTGCTCTCGATAATTCGAGCCCACGAAGCACAGGATGCAGGGTGTGTCCCATCAGATAGATCTCTAAATGATCCTCACGTTTGGTTAGGTATCGCATGTACCGGAAGACTCGAACCACAGGCTTCCCTTCTGTGATGACTATTTTCAGCGCGCCCAATTATCTCGACGTCTACAACAATAAAGCTGCTGTACTCAAATATGAGTCCAACGTTATGAACATCCGACAGTTCAACGCCACGCCGCATCCTTATTGGTTACCGAACTTCATGGATGTGTTCACATGGAGCATGCCTTTTGTGGGTGAAAAGAGTACGTCGATGGCTTCACAAATTACTGTCGTTGCCTGGGGACTGATTATACCATCTATGTATTAGTAACTGATATGCTCATCGCCATCTTGGGTTGCTGTAGTAAGGAAGAGTTGGAGGAAGAAGAGGTGGACGAGTACATTGAAGCAGAATCAATTATAGTCCAAGAGAAGGATGATCGAAGGAGAGTCATCCGGAACAAAATTCGCGCTGTTGGACGGATGTCTCGCGTGTTCTCTCTGCTTCGGTTTGTTCATTTCGTTCCAAGTTCGGATGAGGACACCTTTATCTTTTTATTATCAGTGAGGAATCTGAACGGGTGTCCGAACTCAAGAACATGACTGGCTCAAACAAACTTCCTGCTGGTTCATTAGCGGCTGGGGTTGAAGGCATCAAGAGAGCCATTTCCGGCTTCGAAGACGCGTAATTACATATTCATACAACTAACCGTATTTTCATTGATGTTTCGTCTCCAGTCGCAAATCTGACATTGAAAACGAGCGCCTGCCACCGGATCTCATCGACCCCGAGGATTCTCTTCCACATTTTTCTAACCCCAGCACTCCCACTACTGACAGTGGACCCGGGACACCTGTCCCTACGTATCCATTTCCAGTACCACATCCGGCGCCGCCTCCGCTACAGTTGAACTATGCACCCGCTGTCATGTCCAGCGGCCCCGCAACGTCATTTCGCAAGGGACATGCGCGGCAGTCAAGTTTGGGTACGACAATGACGAGTCCCAGCAACAGGCGAAGGAGCATCGAAAGTACCATCTCTCTTATCAAGGAAGCTACGGAGAGTGATGAGGGTTCCGATCATCCGGATTTGAGAAAATTGGCGGACAAGGTGTCTTCACCCACTCGAACGCAAGGACGGAGCCCTTTCTATTAGATGCCACACGTTATGGCCTTCCCTACGTGACAATACCCAACGCCCTCTTGATCTTGCAATGTAAGCCATTCCCTCACTCAGTACTTCCTTTGGACTTGGTTCTTGGGTGTATAGTATCGTTAGTAGCGTACTCCCCATTGTGTTTGTTTCTATTTTCCCTCAGGACTTTGGTAGTGAATTCTGACATGATCAGCCGACCTAATCGGACGCCTCGAATCTTATTGGAATAGGAATATTTCTTTGATCACACAGTACTTAGATGTCATTTGCGTACAATTGGTGTCCCCTACCCAAAGTACATTTTCAGTACTGCGTTACTGACGTTGAATCCCAACAATGATACAACGTAAAGTAAGATAAGCGGAACCAAGGGAAATAACAATAGTTCCGAACGGATCAAGAATGGAAGGGCTTGAATATAAAGTTGGTTATTGAGAGACGAATGCTTCAACCTGCAAACTCACCGTTCACACCTAGGTACGTAATATAGGTGTACTGAGCGAAACTGACAAGAAAAGTTAAGTGCGCACAAGATCAGCCAGCCGTCGGACTAACTCACGCAACCAAATAAAGAGTATTGCCTAGCCAGAGACATACCCAACGGTCTCTCGTTATTAAAGGTGCAAGGAATAGTTGCACCAAATACAATGACAAATATAAAGGAAAGAACGAGTTAGTATGGACATCGAACGCATAGCTCCACTCCAAGGAGGAGCCTATCTCGTGCGAAGCGGAATCCGGAGGGACGAGGAATACTTTGGAAAGCAGCCTGAGCAGTGCAAGGTCAGGGAATATCCCATTCAATCAGCGTATTGACGAAGCACTCACCATACCGCTGTAGCCATTATTATACCAACCCCCAGGAAATCCCGAAGTACCATGAGAATGGCAAGGTATGCTACTCCGAACGGGGATCGCTGGTAGTAGATACCCCAACCAATCGCGCTCAATGCTAAAGCAAGTATGACAAGAATCACCGTGGCTGGATCATCCCTTGCCCAAATATTCTTGGTCTCTATGTGAGGTTCTGACTGAGTATATGGGTTCCTCGCGTGGTGGGGATGCGCTCCTACGCTTGTGGTAGAACAATTGTTTGTATCTGTGTACACGAACTTGAGTAAGAAAGATGAGAAGCCTGCTGAGGACCCAATTTACACGAGACGAGGCCGAATACATAGATATGTGAGGTTCCATGCTGCAAGTTCGAAGTCCTGAGGGGCCTAGCTCAATTTGTGCATGGATACAGAGGGTGCGCTTTTGCATACCATATGAGATACCCTAACTATTCGCTTCAGCATTGACGGAGTCTTCACTGTAACATGGCTTTCCCGACGATTGAATCCCCGACCGGCCAAAGCTTGGCCTGGAGATGGGTGATTGTGGGGAAAACTAAGTGGCAAGATAGACGCCATGACACTACAAAGGCGGAAGCAAACTTTCAGTGAAAGCTGAAAAGTGTAAGTTGCCATCGTTGTCGTGCACCTCGCAACTACCGTAGGCCATGTCTCAGCCTGAAGAAGACGCGGAATCTCTGGACTGGGGTGATGGAACCAGGTATGAAGAAGAGGATGACCGTGAGGACGTTGTTTCTCTCGTCGGTGGGGACGATGATATTCGTCCTCCAATGGCTCAACTAGATGCGGCAGAGCAGCTGCCGCCATCTCACAGTCCTCAGGCAAAGGAAGTAGTCGCACAAACATCTCCTATGGCGAGTAAATCGCTGCGTGAGCGTCTCTCGAGGCCCACTCAGGTCTCTGCCAAGTTGGAGAACTCCACCTCGTTTACTTCAACAGTTTCTCAGACCTCTTCGGGTTCAAATAATAAACCCACCATATCCAGCGGTCTGTCGACTGTTTCGCATCCTTCCCTTCCACCAAAACCTTCTGCCGAGACCACTGCCGCCGCCGAAGCCGCTCGTCGACGCGACGAAGAATTTAAACTGCAATCTCAAATACCAACTTCCACCCATAAGGACTCTGATTTGCCTCCTTACTGGGAGATTAAGAAGTCCGGTACTACTGGAAATATCTATTACTATAACATTAAGACTGGCGAATCGACCTGGGAACCTCCTCTCCTTGTTCCTTCACGCGCCAAAGAGCGACGTCCCCTGACGCCGCCCAGGCACACAGATGATCGTGAGCGAGGCAAAAATAAGCGAACTAGCGAACCATCAGATGGATATGTAACAAGGGAGCGAGGTAGGAACCGTGATAACCCTCACGAGCGCTCAATGAGCAGGAGTCCTAGCCGCGAAAGGCATCATCGAGATGCTGATACTGATAGAAATGGTCGTCGCCGCGATGGTTGGGATTCCTGGGTGCCAGAGAAACATGATAGGCGTCGAGAAGATCCTGATGACCGTGGAAAGCGCAGTGTTCCTAACGTGTCTATTTCTTCGTCTTTACGCGACCGCGAAGATAGCGCGTTGACCAGACAGAGAGATCCTTCCCGCAACGAGTTTACCAGGAATGCTGATAGATCGCGCTCCAGCCGCGATGACGACCCTCGTCACTGGAGTCCTCCTCCAGCGCAACGTGATGGCGATCGTGATATGGTCAGAGACTATGGAAAATCGGATTCGATTCGACCTACTCACCAGGCGATGGATCATCAATCTGACTGGGACGACCGCAGGCATCGCTCTCCTGATGCAAATCGAAGCAGATACCAACCTCGCAGGCTGAGTCTTTCGCCGCCCCGAGCCCGCAACCGCCGACGCTCTCCCGCGCCTGATCGGCGAGCGAGTCTCCGAGAATCATTATCACCGGTTCCCATAAGTACGTTCCAGTATCAGTCCCCCCAGTCCCTCCTGCGTCCTCTTCCATCTTGCACTGTCTCCTCGCCTTTATGCTTTTGCGTTCCATAAATGATGTCGATCATCGTGTGGTGGAAACCCGCTGGCAAATTGCAACTCGCTGAACGGATGGTTTCATCTGTTATGCTTCGCCAGTGTGTGCCTCACAGGAATGCGCAGAACCCATTGTACATCAGA
>WNFI01533448.1_pt1 | contig 18509 bp, 21 predicted proteins | sample 5400471 | NCBI WGS metagenome assembly WNFI01 (sample SAMN13153348, study PRJNA577476) | soil metagenome | isolation source: 100 cm saprolite on Douglas fir-dominated hillslope | place: USA:California | collected 2013-09-17 | reverse complement strand
CCATGGTGCTGGAATATTCCGGCCGGCACCTGGCGGTGATCGAGCTCGCCGCCTTCCTCAAGCTGTTGCTCTATCTCTCGCTCATCGCCTGCATCTTCGCGCCTTGGGGTTTGGCCGAGGCCGGCGCGGGTCCGGCCGCCTATCTCATCGGCGTCGCCGCCTTCGTGGGCAAGCTCGCCGTCGGCGGCGCGCTGCTTGCGCTGTTCGAGACCGTGATCGCCAAGATGCGGGTGTTTCGGGTAGCCAACTTCCTCAGCGTCGCTTTGATGCTCGGCCTCTTGGCTGCTCTCCTCCTGTTCATCTCGAGGAGCCTCTAGGTGGACGGGCTCGTCTTCGACATCGCCCATCTCTTCGCCGGCGGGCTGGTGCTGGTCAGCTTCATGATGCTCTACCAGGACCGCCTCTACGCTCTCCTGAACGTCTTTGCGCTGCACGCCGTGGTCCTGGCCTTCTCCGTGGGCTGGCAGGCCTACATCCAGGATGCGCCGCACCTCTACATCACGGCGATGATCGCCATCGCCTTCAAGGGCGTGATCATTCCGGTGGCCCTCCATCGCATCATCCAGCGCCTCGGCATCCACCGGGAGATCGAAACCGTGGTCGGCGTCGGCCTCACGATGCTGTTCGGCATCGGTCTGGTGGCGCTGGCGATGGCCGTCATGCTGCGCGTCACCGCCGAGGCCGACCGGCTGGCGCGCGAAGACATCGCGCTGGCGCTCTCCGTCGTCCTCCTCGGGCTGCTGATGATGGTGACGAGGCGCAACGCGGTGAGCCAGGTCATCGGCTTCATGTCGCTGGAGAACGGGCTGGTCCTGGCCGCCACCGGCGCCAAGGGCATGCCGCTGGTGGTCGAGATCAGCGTCGCCTTCTCGATCCTCATCGCCTTCATCGTGATCGGCATTTTCCTGTTTCGGATCCGCGAACGGTTCGACACCGTCGACGTGCACGCGCTCGATCTCTTCCGCGGAGATCGACGATGAGCATTCCGGCATTCGATGCGATCGGCGCCATCCTGCTGATCCCGCTGGCGACCGCAGCGATTCTGGCGCTGCTGCCTGGATATCGGGCGACCGCGCGGCTCAACGTGCTGGCGACCTTGCTCACGCTCTCCTCGGCGCTGACGCTGCTCTTCTCCGAGCGGCCGCAGCCGGGGCAATACCTGCTGGTCGACGATCTCAACGTGGTCTTCGTGGTCATCACCACCTTCGTCGGCTTCACCACCAGCGTGTTCAGCGCCACCTATATCGGCCATGAGCTGGAGATTGGCCGCCTCACTCCCACATATCTCCGCTTCTACCATGCCATGTACCAGATGCTGATGTTCGCCATGAATCTGGCGCTCACCGCCAACAATATCGGGCTCATGTGGGTGGCGATCGAGCTGGCGACGCTGACCACGATCCTCATGGTCGGCATCTATCGCACCCATGAAGCGATCGAGGCTGCGTGGAAATACTTCATCCTGGGCTCCGTCGGCATAGCGTTGGCGCTGTTCGGCACGATCCTGATCTACCTCTCGGCGCAGCCGGTCATGGGCGGCCGACGCCCATGCCGAAGGGCCGACGCCGATCTCGGCCGTGCTCTCGGGCCTCCTCCTCAACGTCGCGCTCTACGCGGTGCTGCGCTTCAAGCTCCTCCTCGCCGCCAACCCCGCCGCGCTCGCGCCGGGACCGCTGATGGTCACCATGGGCCTCGGCTCGCTGATCTTCGCCGGGTTCATGCTGTACCGCCGCCGCGACATCAAACGGATGTTCGCCTACTCCTCGATCGAGCATATGGGCATCATCACCTTCGCCTTCGGCATGGGCGGCCCGCTCGCCAATTTCGCCGGCCTCCTGCACATGACCATGCACAGCCTGACCAAATCGGCGATCTTCTTCGCCGTCGGCCATATTGCGCAGGTCAAGGGCTCGCAGCGGATGGCCGACCTGCGCGGCTTGACCGAGACGCATCCCATGCTCGGCTGGGGCCTCATCCTCGGCGTGTTCGCGATCGCGGGAATGCCGCCGCTCGGCATCTTCATGAGCGAGTTCCTGGTGGTGAGCTCGACCTTCGCGCGCCAGCCGCTCTTGGCGATTCCGCTGGTCGGGGGGCTCCTGGTGGCCTTCGGCGCCCTCCTGCTCCGCGTCAACGGCGTCGCCTTCGGCGATCCCTTGGGCAGCACCGCGCCGGCAAAGGCCTCCTATGTGCCCCTTTACGCGCATCTGGCGCTGGTGTTCGGCGCCGGTCTCTACCTGCCGCTGCCGGTGGTGGCCTGGTTCCAGCACGTCGCTCGGCTGCTTGGATAGGCCATGCCCACCCTGATCGACCTCATCGAGATGATGGGCCGGGGCCGCCGGGCCGGCGATCATCGTCCCTGGCCGCGGGCGACCGTCAGCGCCGAGGAATGGCAGTTCGCCGTGATGCACCTCGCGGCGCGGCGCTGGCTTCTCCTCGGCCTCTGGGGCGACAGAGACGCCGTCCACATGGCGCTCGCCGAGGAGGCCTCCGGGGCCATCGGCATCATCAGCCTGGATTGCGCCGACCGCCAATTCCCGTCGGTGGCGCAGCTGCATCCGCCGGCACTCCATCTCGAAGCCGCCATCCGCGACCTGTTCGGGCTGCAGCCGACGGTGTCGCCGGACCTGCGGCCATGGCTCGACCATGGAGAGTGGGGCGTCCGCTATCCGCTCGGCCTGAACGAGCCTCCGCGTGAGACGCAGCCCTACCCGTTTCTGCCGGCGGAAGGAGAAAGCCTGCACGAGATCGCGGTCGGTCCGGTGCATGCCGGCATCATCGAGCCCGGCCATTTCCGCTTCACCGCGAATGGCGAGACGGTGGTCCGGCTGGAAGAGCGGCTGGGCTATGTCCACAAGGGCATCGAGGGGCTGATGCAAGGCGCCGATCTCACGCGCGCGGCAGAGCTCGCAGGGCGCGTCTCAGGCGACAGCACGGTCGCCTATGCGCTCGCCTTCGCGCGCGCCGCCGAGGCCGCTCTCTCCCTCGAGGCGCCGCCGCGCGCGCACTGGCTGCGCGCGCTGATGGCGGAGCTCGAGCGCCTGGCGAACCATTTCGGCGACATCGGCGCCATCTGCAACGATGCCGCCTTCTCGCTCATGCATACCCATTGCGGCGTGCTCCGCGAACGCGTGCTGCGCGCCTCAGCCCTCTGCTTCGGCCATCGCCTGATGCGAGACCGCATCGTGGCCGGAGGCATCGGCGCCGATCTCGACGACGCGGGCAAAGCGCGCTTGCGGGCGCTCGTTCAGGAGATACGGCGCCGGTTTCCGCAGCTGATCCACCTCTATGACAACACCGCCTCGCTGCAGGACCGCACCGTCGGCACTGGCATGCTCAGCCCGGCGCTCGCTCGCCATTATGCCTGCGGCGGCTTCGTCGGCCGCGCCTCCGGCCGCGGCTTCGATGCCAGGCTGCAGCCAGGCTATCCGCCCTACGACCGGCTCCGCTTCAAGGTCCCGGTGCTCGAAGCAGGCGACGTCAATGCGCGGGTGTGGATCCGCATCCGAGAGGTGGAAGAGAGCCTGTCGCTGGTCGAGCAGATCCTGGACGGGCTGCCGGGCGGTCCGCTCACGGTTAGCCTCCCCGGGAATGCCGCCGGCGCCCGGGAAGGCGTTGCGCTCGTCGAAGGCTTCCGCGGCGACATCCTGGTTTGGCTCCGGCTAGGCGGCGACGGACGCGTCGAGCGCTGCCACCTCAGGGATCCATCCTGGTTCCAATGGCCGCTCCTCGAAGCGGCCATCGAGGGCAACATCGTCGCCGACTTTCCGCTCTGCAATAAGTCGTTCAACTGCTCCTATTCCGGACACGATCTGTAGGGGCGATCGGCATGTGGAAACTCATACTCGAAAGCCTGGTGCGCGGCCCGCTGACCGAACCCCCGCCCGAAGCCGACCGTGCGGCATTGGCCGAGGTCGCAGCGGCGCTCGGTCGCGTTGCCCGCCGCCGCTTCGGACGCACGCTCGCCATACGCCAGGTGGATGCCGGCTCTTGCAATGGCTGCGAACTGGAGATCCATGCGCTGAACAATGCCTTTTACGACATCGAGCGCTTTGGGCTCCGCTTCGTTGCTTCGCCGCGCCATGCCGACGTGCTTCTGGTGACGGGTCCGGTCACCAAGAACATGCGGTCGGCGCTGGAACGCACCTATTTGGCCACGCCCGATCCGAAATGGGTCGTTGCGGTCGGCGATTGCGGCGTCGATGGCGGCATGTTCGCGGGCAGCTATGCCTGCGTCGGCGGCGTCGCCGCGGTCCTGCCGGTCGACCTGCACATCCGCGGCTGCCCGCCGAGCCCGCTCGACTTGCTGAAGGGCCTGCTCGCGCTCATCGAAGACGCGCCGCATGGCAATTCAAGACGTGGAGGGTCTAAGAGCGAACAATGATAGTTCCGCACTCATGAGATGAGGGTTCAACGCCGCGCCGGTTTCGGCAAGCGGCGGAAATGATGGGGAAGGAGGAAACCATGGCGGACAAGACGCAATTGGCAGTGCTGCGGGAAGGCGTGGCCGCATGGAACGCCTGGCGCGCGACCCACAAGGACACGCGACCGGAGTTGTCGCATGCGAGCTTGTGCGGATTGGACTTGATCAATGTCGATTTTTCCGAGGCCGATCTCAGCCATGCGGATCTGCGCGGCGCCGTCCTTACCGACGCAACCCTGGCCGGCGCCAATCTCGAAGGCGCCAACTGCTTCAGGGCGGTCCTGGCCGGCGCCGACCTAAACGGCGCGAACCTCCTCGGCGCCAAGTTTCTGAGCTGCCCGCAGCTCGCCGAGGCGCGGAACTGGGAAGCGGCAATTCGCGACACCGACCACGCCTGCGGCGCCGCCATTCCGCCGCGTCGCAGCCATCATTGAGCGCCGGCCCTAACCCTTCCGCCACACCATGGCGAAGCTGATCGGGTGGTTGAGATAGGGTGTCCAGCGCGGCTTCAGTTGGATCCAGCGCTCGTCGATCAGACGCTCGCTCAGCTCGGCGAGCGACAGTCTCGAAGCCAGCGCCGCCGCGGCGTGGTCGCTGAACAGATGCACATAAGTCTCGATCGCCACCGACTCGCCGCTCGGCCGATCGAAATGCGTCGGCATGCCGCTCGTCATGATGAAGTGCGGGTGATAGCCGACCAGCACATGCGCGCCTCCCGGCTTGAGCAAACGCGCGGCCTCCGCATAGAGCGGCCGCAAATCTGCCAGGTGCTCGTCGACAAGGCAGGTGGCGACGAGATCGTAGGCGCCGGACTCGAAGCCGGTGGCGGCGAGATCGGCCTGGACGAGGCGGTCATAGATGCGCCGGTCCCGGGCCTTCGCCCGCATCTCCGGCGTCAGATCGACGCCGTCGATGCGGCCGACGCCACGCCCGCGCAGCCACGCCCCGGTGCGTCCGGTGCCGCAGCCGAGATCGGCCGCGCGCGCGACCTTGGGCCAGGCAATCGACGAGAGCCGCTCGAGCAGGACCAGGTCCATCTCGTCCACGACCGTCGCCTCATAAGTCGGCAGCCAGTCGCGGTAGCCCTCGCGCACGGTGACGCTCGGGTAGTGGCGGCGATCGAACCGGGAAAATTCCAGCATGCGCACGCTCCATCGGCACTCCCGGACTCTTAACCCGCCGCCCGGCGCCGCTTCCAGCGCCACCCGTCTGTGGATCCCGGGGACAGAGCGCCGGCCTTGCGAGTCCGGCCGATGCCGCGGCGGGAGCGGTCGGGCGCAGCGCCGCGGCTTTCCTCGGCGGCGGCGGCCATCCGCGTTCGAGTATGCGGGTCCTCGTAATAATATGACAGTGGAAAACCCTGTGGATAACAGGTTTATAGTACGATGATACTGTGGTGATTAAATATTCATAGAAATCGCATGTCTTTTTTCTTGCGAAGGGCAGGAATTCGTGCAAATGTCATCTCGGCACGGGAGAGCGTGCATGGGCCATGGGTTGGGTCTAAGTCGACCGCCCGGGGCAACTCGGAGCCGGTAGATTGGCGAGCCAGCGGCTCCTTCGGGAGCAACCGGGGTCCATGCGATCGGTGGTGTCCTAGGGTCGAGGGGCAAGTCTGCCCGCTTGCGCAAGCCGGCGGGCACGGGCCCGGAGATCCGAGGGTCGGGCTAGCACGGATGGCGCCCGCTCAATGCCCGTCTTCGAGGCGGCGTCCGACGCCTCGAAGACCGGTCTTGCGGCCCTCCCACAAAGGGGGCTCAGCAAGGCCAGCCTGGTCGCACGATCGGTTCCGCCGATTGCGTGGCTCAGGCGAGGGCGAGCAGGAGTACGCCAGGCGGGCTTTGGCTCGATGGCCCCCGGAGGGTGAGCTCTGGGAGGGGTAACTCCCTCCTTGGACCTACCCGACGGGACGCTCCAAGGACACCCTTGGGCGGCGGGGCGACGGCCCGGCCGTTGATCGATGGCGACGCGTTTCCAGGTCCATGAGGGCACGGCTCGACCAGGGCCGGGCCCCTCGGACCCGGGCAGAAGGCGCCGCCCATCTCTAGTGCGGAGTGCTGGCTTCGCGAAGCCGGTGCTTCATGCGGTGTCGGGGTCGTGTCTCGGATGGTTTGGGCCGCTCGAGGTCACGTTTGGATGGGTTCGCCCATCCCCCTGACGCCGCACATCGTACCGGAGCGGATTCCGATCCGCAACAATATGTTGTAGGCTGCTTCAACGTGTCCCACCACGGCTGCGGGAGACGCGCGAAGCCGTCCCGTTTCGTTCCAAAACCACTGCCCTGATTCGTTCCGAGGGTACCGAAGGTGAACGGGTAACCCGTCGCTCTCGGTGCAATTCGACGCCGCTATCCCACATCCATTCCCAGCCATGGCGATCCTCTCCATCCAGTCTGCCGTCGTTTGCGGTCATGTCGGCAACAGCGTGGCCGCGCTGCCACTGGAGCGTCTCGGCTTCGAGGTGTGGCGGCTCGATACGGTCACCTTCTCCAACCATCCGGGGCATGGCAGATTTCGCGGCCGGGTGGTGCCAGCCGCCGAGCTCAAGGACCTGCTGGAGGGTGTGGACGAGCTGGGGGCGCTGCCGCGCTGCCGCGGCATCCTCACCGGCTATCTGGGCGAGGCCGCCAGCGCCGAGGTCGCGGAGGACGCGATCGGGCGGGTCAAGCGCGCCAATGCCGGTGCCCGCTATCTCCTCGATCCGGTGATCGGCGATGACGGGCGCAGCTACGTCCGATCCGGCGTCGCCGAGGCGATCCAACGCCGGCTGTTGCCGCTGGCCGATATCGTCAAGCCGAACGCCTACGAGCTCGGCGTCTTGACCGGCCGCACCGTCGACGGGCCGGAGGGCGCGGCACGTGCCGCAAGGGAGCTCCTGGCCCGCGGCCCCAAGGCGGTGGTGGTGACCGGACTCAGAGCCGCCGGCCGCATCGCCATGATCGCGGCGGCCGGGGACGGGGTGTGGAGCGTGAGCGCGCCGCTGCTGCCGCGCAGCTTCAACGGCACCGGCGATCTGATGGCGGCGTTGCTGCTGGCTCACCTGCTGGCCGGCAAGAGCTTGGACAAGGCGCTGGCGCTCGCCGGCTCCGGCGTGGCCGAAGCGATCGCCGCCACCGAGGCCGCCGGCGCGCGCGAGCTGGCGCTGGTGCCGGCGTTGGAGCGCATCATCGCTCCGCCGACGCTGCTCGAGGTCGAGCGGCTGGAGTAGGAGTTAGGAAGGAAGATCCACCACAGAGACAGCGAGACCACAGAGAAGAATTAAGGATCGTTCGCGCGCGGCGCGCAGCAATCCGATTCCTCTCGGTGGTCTCGCTGTCTCTGTGGTGAAACTTTCGGGAGCGTGCTTAGGCTGCCTTGCCCTTGCTCAGATAGTCTTTGACCAGGGTCTCGGCGATCTGGACGGCGTTCAAGGCCGCACCCTTGCGCAGATTGTCGGAAACCACCCATAGGCTGAGCCCATGCTTGACCGTGCGGTCGGCGCGGATGCGGCTCACATAGACGGCGTCCTCGCCGGCGGCCTCGGCCGGCGTCACATAGCCTTCATCGGCCCGGTGATCGACGACCGCGACTCCTGGCGCCTTGCGCAGGGCGGCGCGCGCGGTCCTCTCCTCGATGGCGTGCTCGAACTCGACATTGATCGCCTCGGCATGGCCGACGAACACCGGCACCCGCACGCAGGTGGCCGACACCTCGATCGAGGCATCGATGATCTTCTTGGTCTCGACCGCCATCTTCCATTCTTCCTTGGTCGAGCCGTCGTCCATGAACACATCGATATGCGGAATGACGTTGAAGGCGATCTGCTTGGTGAAGCGGTCGGGACGGACTGGGTCGTTCACATAGATGGCGCGGGTCTGGGTGAAGAGCTCGTCCATCGCCTCCTTGCCCGCACCCGAGGTCGATTGATAGGTGGCCACCACCACGCGCTTGATGCGGGCGATGTCGTGCAGCGGCTTCAAGGCCACCACCATCTGGATGGTCGAGCAATTGGGATTGGCGATGATGTGGCGCTTGGTAAAGCCGGCGATCGCCTTGGGATTGACCTCGGGCACCACCAGCGGCACGTCGGGATCCATGCGGAACTGCGAGGTGTTGTCGATCACCACCGCGCCGGCCCTGGCCGCCCGCGGGGCGAACTCCGCCGAGATCTTGGCGCCGGGCGATGACAGCACGAGGTCGATGCCCTTGAAGTCGAAGTGGGCGAGACTCTGCACTCTGAGAACGTCGTCCTCGCCGAAGGAAACCTCGCCGCCGACCGAGCGCTCGGAGGCCAAGGCCACGACCTCGTCGACCGGAAATTTCCGCTCGGCCAAGGTCTGCAGCATCTCGCGGCCGACATTGCCGGTGGCGCCGACCACCGCCACTTTGTAGCCCATGGGCGAAGTTCCTAATTTGGGGGGCAGCCCGCTTGACTTACGCTCGCCTACCCGGCTTTGCAAGGAGCACCGAGCTGGCAAAGCGCATCGCCACCTACGCCGAGTTCTGGCCGCATTATCTCCGCGAGCATCGCCGGCGGCTGACCCGGGCGTTGCACTATCTCGGCACCTCGCTCGGCCTTGCCTTGCTCGCGCTCGCCATTGCGACCGCCCAGTGGTGGCTGGTGTTGGCGGCGCTGGTCGCCGGCTACTTCTTCGCCTGGCTCGCCCACCTCGCCGTCGAGCGCAACCGGCCGGCAACCTTCACCTATCCGCTCTGGTCCTTCGCCAGCGACTTTCGCATGTTCGGGCTCTGCATCAGCGGCCGACTCAAGCGCGAGCTCGAACGGGCCGGAATCGAGAGCTAGCGCGCGAGCTTGTCGAGCTCGCCTAAGACCGCATCGCCCATGGCCGTGGTCGAGATCGGCGTCTTGCCCTTGGCGACGATGTCGGCGGTGCGCTTGCCGGAACCCAGCACGTTCTTGACCGCCGTCTCGATCAGGGCGGCGTCCTCGGCCAGATCGAAGGAGTAGCGGAGCAGCATGGCGAAGCTGAGCAGCTCGGCCAAGGGATTGGCGATGCCCTTGCCGGCGATGTCGGGGGCCGAGCCATGCACCGGCTCGTAGAGCGCGTGGCGCTTGCCGCTCTTCTGATCGAGCGCGCCCAAGGAGGCCGAGGGCAGCATGCCCAGGGAGCCAGTCAGCATCGCCGCGCAGTCCGACAGCAGATCGCCGAACAAATTGTCGGTGACGATGACGTCGAACTGCAGGGGATTGCGCACCAACTGCATCGCACAATTATCGGCATACATGTGCTCGAGCTGCACGTCCTTGAACGCGGCGCCATGCAGCTTGGTCACGGTCTCGCGCCAGAGCACGCCGGTCATCATCACGTTGGCCTTCTCGACCGAATGCACCTTGTTGCGGCGCTTCTTCGCCAGCTCGAATCCCACCCGCGCGATGCGCTCGATCTCCGGCGTGGAATAGACCTGGGTGTCGACGGCGCGCTTGGTCCCGTCGGGCTTGGTCTCGATGCCGCGGGGCTGGCCGTAATAGACCCCGCCGGTCAGCTCGCGCAGCACGATGATGTCGCAGCCCCTGACCACCTCGGGCTTGAGCGTGGAGGCATCGATGAGGGCGTCGAACACGGTCGCCGGCCGGAGGTTGGCGAAGAGGTCCATCTCCTTGCGGAGCTTGAGGAGTCCGCGCTCGGGCTTCTTCTCGAACGGCAGCGCATCCCATTTCGGCCCGCCGACCGAGCCGAACAGGATCGCATCGGCGGCGGCCGCGTCGGCCAAGGTCTTGTCGGTCAGGGGCGTGCCATGCGCGTCCAAGGAGGCGCCGCCGACCAGGCCCTCGGCCAGATCGAACTTGATGGCGCGGTGCTTGCCGAACCAGCCGACGACCCGGTGCACCTCGGCCATGACCTCGGGCCCGATGCCGTCGCCGGGCAGGATGTAGAGCTTCTTGTTCGCCGCCATTGTCGTTTGATTCCGCTCTGGTGGGGCGCGCTTGTCTCCGGCGCCGGAGGAATCCCCCTCACCCAGCTTCGGGTAAGGCTCGGCTTCGCCTCGCCAACCCTTCGCAACCCTCTCCCCCACTGGGGGAGAGGGCAGGGTGAGGGGGTGATGCTATGTCATAGCTCGATGAGTTACCCGCGGGCCGCGAGCCAGGGCTGGCTCGTGCGATGCTTGGCCTCGTAGGAGTCGATGGCGGCAGCCTTGGCCATGGTGAGCCCGATATCGTAGAGTCCGCCTGCGGCAAGGCCAGCGGCAGGATGCCGTTCTTGAAGCAGTTGTTGTAGAAGATGTCGGCAAAGCTGGAGGCGATCACGCAGCGGATGCCGAAATCGAGCAGGGCCCAGGGCGCGTGCTCGCGGCTGGAGCCGCAGCCGAAATTGGCGCCGGCGACCAGGATTTCGGCCTTGCGATAGGCGGGCTTGTTCAAGACGAAGTCCGGATTCTCCTTGCCCTGGAGGTCGCGCCGAAGCTCCTCGAAGAGATACTGCCCAAGCCCGGTGCGCTTGATCGTCTTCAGGAACTGCTTGGGGATGATCCGGTCGGTGTCGACGTTGATCATCGGCAAGGGTGCGGCGATGCCGGTCAGCTGCGTGAACTTCTGCATGCGCGATCTCCCGAGGCTGGACGCTAGGGCGAGGGCGTGTAGGCGGACGGTTGACGAACGACGCACATCCTATGACGTGAGCTCGCGTACATCGGCCAACCGCCCGGTGACCGCGGCGGCGACGGCCATGGCCGGGCTCATGAGATGGGTGCGCCCGCCGCGGCCCTGGCGGCCCTCGAAATTGCGGTTGGAGGTGGAGGCGCAGCGCTCGCCCGGCTGCAGCTTGTCGGCGTTCATGGCCAGGCACATCGAGCAGCCGGGCTCGCGCCAATCGAAGCCGGCCTCGCGGAAGATGCGATCGAGGCCTTCCTCTTCGGCTTGCAGCTTCACCAAGCCGGACCCGGGCACGATCATCGCATAGACGGTGCCGGCGACCTTGCGGCCCTGGGCGACCTTGGCGGCCGCGCGCAGATCCTCGATGCGGCCATTGGTGCACGAGCCGATGAAGGCCTTGTCGATCGTGACGTCCTTGAGACGGGTCCCCGGCGTCAGGCCCATATAGGAAAGCGAGCGCTCCATGGCGTCGCGCCTGGCGGGATCATCGATGCTGGCCGGGCTCGGCACGCTGCCGGTGATCGGCAGCACATCCTGCGGGCTGGTGCCCCAGGTCACCTGCGGGACCACGTCGCGGGCTCTCAGCCTGACCTCCTTGTCGTAGGCCGCGCCCGGATCGGAGGGCAGGGTCTGCCAATGGGCGGCCGCGGTCTCCCACTGGCCTGCCTTCGGCGACATCGGCCGCCCCTTGAGATAGGCAAGCGTGGTCTCGTCGGGCGCGATCAGCCCGGCCCTGGCGCCGGCTTCGATCGACATGTTGCAGACGGTCATCCGGCCTTCCATCGAGAGGGCGCGCACGGCGTCGCCGGCATACTCGATCACATGGCCGGTGCCGCCGGCGGTGCCGACGGTGCCGATGATGGCGAGGATGAGATCCTTGGCGGTGATGCCGGCCGGGAGATCGCCCTCGACGCTGACCCGCATGTTCTTCGCCGGCTTCTGCACCAGGGTCTGGGTCGCCAGCACGTGTTCGACCTCGGAAGTGCCGATGCCGAAGGCGAGCGCGCCGAAGGCGCCGTGGGTCGCGGTGTGGCTGTCGCCGCAGACGATGGTGGTGCCGGGCAAGGTGAAGCCCTGCTCGGGTCCGATGATGTGCACGATGCCCTGGCGCACGTCGTTCATGTCGAAGAGCGGCACGCCGAACTCGCTGCAATTGGTGCTCAGCGTCTCGACCTGAATGCGGCTCTCTTCGTCATCGATGCCGTGGCTGCGGTCGCTCGTCGGCACATTGTGATCAGCGACGGCAAGCGTGAGATCCGGGCGCCTGACCTTGCGGCCGGTCAGGCGCAGACCCTCGAAGGCCTGCGGCGAGGTCACCTCATGGACGAGGTGGCGGTCGATGTAGAGAAGACAGGTGCCGTCGTCCTGTCGGTCGACGACATGGCTGTCCCAGATCTTGTCGAAGAGCGTGCGCGGCTTCGCCATCGCCATCCTCATGGGCTAGCTCGGAGAGAGTACTCGAAATCGAAGCGCCTCAAAGCGCCTCCGAAACGAGGAAAGCGGTCGAAGGCTCGACCGCTTCCCCGGGCGCCTCAGGACTGCGCCGGGGCGCTCTCGCTGGCGGTCTCTGCGCCTGCATCCTCGGCCTCGCCGCCCTGGCGGGCCTGGCGCTCGGTGATCCGCGCCGACTTGCCGGTGCGGCCGCGCAGATAATAGAGCTTCGCGCGCCTGACCTTGCCGCGGCGGATCACCTCGATGCCGGCGATCATGGTCGAATAGAGCGGGAAGACGCGCTCCACACCCTCGCCATAGGAGATCTTGCGCACGGTGAAGGAGGAATTGATCCCGGCGTTCGAGCGGGCGATGCACACGCCCTCATAGGCCTGCACGCGCTCGCGGCTGCCTTCGATCACCTTGACGTTGACCCGGACCGTGTCGCCCGGGGCGAAAACCGGCACCGGGCGCTTGGCCTTCAGCTTCTCGGTCTGCTCGTGTTCGAGCGTCTGCAGCAGATTCATGACACCTTCACCTCGATCTCGACTTTGGCTCACTCATGGTCCGGGCTTCTGGTCCCGGCCGGCGAGATAGCGCGCCCACATATCGGGGCGCCGTTCCGCCGTCATCCGTTCCGCCTGGCCGCGCCGCCAGGCCTTGATCTTGTCGTGGTGCCCCGAGATCAACACCTCGGGCACCGGTCGGCCGGCCCAATCGCGGGGCCTTGTGTAGTGCGGGTATTCGAGCAGCCCCGCCTGAAAACTCTCCTCCTCGAGCCCGTCGGCGGCGCCGATCACGCCCGGCAGCAGCCGCACCACCGCGTCCAAGAGGGCGATCGCCGCCGGCTCGCCGCCGGACAGCACGAAGTCGCCGAGGCTAATCTCCTCCAAGCCGCGCGCTTCCAGAACGCGCTCGTCGACCCCTTCGTAGCGACCGCACAACAACACCGCTCCCGGGCCGGAAGCGAGCTCCTGAACGCGCTCCTGTTCGAGCCGACGTCCTCGCGGCGAAAGGTAGATCTGCGGCCCCCGCCGATCCGCCGCCGCGGCCAAGGCCGCGTCCACCACGTCCGGTCGCAACACCATTCCGGCGCCGCCCCCGAATGGGGTGTGGTCGACGGAGCGGTGTTTATCGGTTGCGAACTCCCGGATGTCCAGCGTCTCAACCCGCCACAGCCCGGATGCCAGCGCCCGGCCGGCAAGGCTGTGGGCGAGCGGGCCCGGAAACATCTCCGGGAAGAGGGTGATGACCGTCGCCTCCCAGGCCATGGCTCAGCCCTCGGAGCCGGCGCGTTCGGCCGGCAGCAGGCCCGGCGGCGGGGTGACGACGAGGCGGCGGGCCGCCAAATCGACCCGGGGGACCACGGCGCGGGTGAACGGCAATAGAGTGCTGCCGCGTTCGTGCCGCACCTCGAGGAGCGCGCCGGCGCCGAAATCCTGCACCGCGGCCACCACGCCGATCCTCTCGCCGGTGCCGAGCTCGACCGCGAGCCCGATGAGATCGGCATGGTAGAACTCGTCCTCCGCCGCCTCCGGCAGCTGGCCCCGCTCGAGGAAGAGCCTGACCCCGCGCAGGCGCTCGGCCTGGGTGCGGTCGCTGACGCCGGGGGTGCGCGCGATCACCACGGACGGTAGGGGACGGATCCTCCCGTCCCCGACGCCGCGCGGGAAGGATCCAGCGCGGCCGTCCCGGACGGGTGGGGGCACGCGGCGCATCGATGACGCTCGGCGTGGTCTCTCTCTCAGCTCGCCGGCGTCTCGCCGGAAGCGGGCGCTGCCGCTGCTGCCGCTGCCTCGCCGGCCGCCGCGGCCTGACGCTCGAGGGTCTTCTTGCGCGGCTTCGACTTCTGCGGCGTCTCGCGGACCTTCGGCATCTCGATCATCTTGACCTCGCCCAGGAAGCGCGCCACCCGCTCGGTCGGCACGGCGCCGTGGGAGAGCCAATGCTTGATGCGGTCTTCCTTCAAGGTCAGCCGCTGCGGATGGTCCTTGCCCACCATTGGGTTGTAGGTCCCGAGCTTCTCGAGGAAGCGACCGTCGCGGGGGCTGGTCGAGGGTGCCACCACGATCGAGTAGTGCGGGCGCTTCTTGGCGCCGCCGCGCGCCAGGCGAATTTTCAGAGCCATGGGTTCACATCGTCCTTTCGGTTGGGATGCACGGAGTTGGGATTCACGGGCGTTGGTGGCAGACGGCTTCGATGCAGTGGCCGTCCAAGTCGATGACGAAGGCCGCGTAATAGTGCGGGTGATAATGCGGACGCAGGCCCGGCCCGCCATTGTCGGCTCCGCCGGCGGCGAGCGCGGCAGCGTAAAACTCGTCGACCGCCAGGCGCGACGGTGCCAGGAAGGCGACATGCGTGCCCGGCGTCTCGGCGATCGGCGCGCTGACGGCGTTCAGCCAGAATTGCGGCCGCTCCGGCGGGCCATAGCCGGCCGCACCGTCATGCTCCATGACGCGAGCGAAACCCAGCGGCTGCAAGGCAACATCGTAAAAACGCGTCGCCCGCGCCATGTCGGAGACGCCGAGCGACAGATGCGTGATCATGGCCGGGGCGCTCAATGCCGGAACAGGCCCTTGAGCCCGTGCCGCATCAGCCCCTTCTGGCCGAGCTTGTTCACCTGCTTCATCATCCGGCTCATCTCCTGATACTGCTTCAGGAGACGGTTCACCTCCGGCACGCTGGTGCCGGATCCCGAAGCAATGCGGCGCTTGCGGCTGCCATTCAACAGCCTGACGTCGCGCCGCTCCGTCTTGGTCATCGAGGAGATGATCGCCTCCTGGCGCTTGACCATGCCGTCATCGACCTTGGCGCTCGCGAGCTGCTCCTTGATCTTGCCGACGCCGGGCAGCATGCCCATGACGCCGCCAAGCCCGCCCATCTTGCGCAGCTGGCGCAGCTGGCTTGCCATGTCGTCCAGGTCGAAGCCGCCCTTGCGCATCTTCGCTGCGAGCTTCTCCGCCTCCTCGCGGTCGATGGTCTCGGCGGCCTTTTCAACGAGGCCGACCACATCGCCCATGCCGAGGATGCGGCCGGCGATGCGGTCGGGATGGAAGTCCTCGAGCGCGTCCAGCTTCTCGCCCAGGCCCAGGAGCTTGATCGGCGCGCCGGTCGCCTGGCGCATCGACAAGGCGGCACCGCCGCGGGCATCGCCATCGACCCGGGTCAGCACGATGCCGGTCAAGCCGATGCGGTCCTGGAAGCTCTTGGCGACGGTGACCGCGTCCTGGCCGGTCATGGCATCGGCCACCAGCAGCGTCTCGGTGGGATGGACTGCATCGCGGATTGCGGCCACCTCGGCCATCAGCACATCGTCGACATGCAGCCGTCCGGCGGTGTCCAGCAGCAAGACGTCGTAGCCCTCGAGCCGGGCCGCGGTGAGGGCGCGGCGCGCGATCTCGACCGGCGTCTCGCCCGCCACCACCGGCAAGGTTGCAATGTTCGCCTGGCGGCCGAGCTGGGCCAGCTGCTCCTGCGCCGCCGGCCGGTAGACGTCGAGCGAGGCCATCAGCACCCGCTTCTTCTCGCGCGCCTCAAGGCGGCGGGCGAGCTTGGCCGTCGTCGTGGTCTTGCCCGAGCCCTGCAGGCCGACCATCAGGATCGGCACCGGCGGCACCGCCGCCAGAATGAGCCCGCTCGCCTCGTGGCCCAGCATCCGGACCAGGTGGTCATGCACGATCTTGACCACCATCTGGCCGGGTGTCACCGAGCGCAGCACGGCGCCGCCGACCGCGTCCTCCCGCACTCCCTCGATGAAGCTCTTCACCACCGGCAGCGCCACGTCGGCCTCGAGCAACGCCACGCGCACCTCGCGCAGCGCAGCCGTCACGTCGGCCTCGCTCAAGGCGCCGCGGCGCTTCAAGCGATCGAATACTTGGCCCAGTCTTCCGGTCAGGCTGTCGAACATCGGTTTCGGGGCAATCCTTTCAGCTGCATCTCAAGGCAAACGCAAATGCGCCCGTGCGCGATACTCGCGGACGGGCGGAGCCCCGAAGCTTCGGGACCGGCAAGACGCTTCTCGCCGAAAACGGCCGGACCCTAGGGCCCGGGCGGTACCCTGTCAAGGCGAGGTGCCGCAACTGAAAGTGCGCGAACAACTCCGCCCGGCAGGCGAGCGAAAACTATGGTATCTTGTGCAGCGTAGAATTACATATACTCGCGGTCGTTCTCCGCCGCCGGCAATGCTATAGACGGCGGAGCGGCAGGAGCCTTGGGGAATGCTGGATTCTTTAAAAAAGCTATTTGGCAAAAGCGAACCAGCCGGAAAAGGCGTGCCCGGACGCCGCGTCGCGCCTAAGGGCGAAAGCGCGGTGATTTTGGATGGTCGACGCTATCAGCTCCGCAACTGGAACACCGAGGGCTTTTTATTTGGCCCGTATACCGGGGACTTGGTCGCCGGACGACGCGTAAAAGTCGAGCTCATCGTCATGGATGGCGAGTTTAAGTTGAAGTGTCCAGCAGTCGCCACCATCACCCGAGTCGATGGCGCCGGCGTGGATGCCAAGTTCTATTTCATCAGCCCAGAACATAAGAAGCAAATCCAGGCTTACGTCTCCCACTACAGCTAGGCTGCTGTTAGGCCTGGCCTGCTATCCTTTGGGATTGACGAAAATTTTATTTGGCTTTGACTAAAGTCAAAGCCTTGGTTTTGAGCAATTTTCTTGACTTTCTTGGCTGATCTGGCAGCTTTCGCTCAGTGCTGGACGGGTGATTCGCTGGCGAGAAGCGCTGGAAATCCCCCCCATTCCTAGGGCGGGTGGAAGCGATGTTGAAGGATCTGAAGAAGTTCTTCACCGAGACTGTGTCGTCCTCGTCGAGCTCGCGGCGCGAAGCCCCTCGGGTCGATGCCCGCGGCGAGGCCGTGGCGGTGATCGACGGCAAGCGCTATCGGTTGAAGAATTGGAGCACGGCCGGCGTGCTGGTGGGACCCTATGGCGGCGGCCTGGTCGCCAAGCAGCGCAGCCGGCTGACCATGATCGTCAAGGACGGCAACTTCAACATCGAGTTCGACGCCGACGTCATCATCACCCGGGTCGACGACAATGGGTTGGCGGCGAAGTTCTTCTATCTGAATCCGGCCTATAAGAAGCAGATCGAAGATTATCTCAAGTATTACGGTCACTGATCCTCTTTGGTAACACGCCGTTAACCATACGTGCGTATTCTTCGAGGCGATGACCGGCGTACTCAACCAGGTGATGCGATTCTTCGCTCCCGCCCCGGCGGGAGCGAACCGGCGGCAGGCGCCCCGCATCGACACCCCGCCGGAATGCGCGGTCTTCTTCGACGGCCAGCGCTATCCGCTCCGGAACTGGAGCGCGCTCGGGTTTCTCGCCGGTCCCTATGACGGCGGCCTCATCGCCAAGCAGCGCTGCAAGCTGAAGGTGCATGTGCGCCAGGACCATTTCGACATCGCCTTCGATGCCGAAGCCGTCATCGTGCGCGTGGATGCCGTCGGCATCGCCGGGCGCTTCATCTTCCTGCCGCCGGACAAGAAGCGGCAGATCGAGGCCTATTTCGCCCATTATCTGGCGCCGGCGCGCTAGAGCCTGGCAACGTCCCGTCGTCTGCTTCGGCTGGTGCCGATAGACAGGCCGCCTGGCCGCGCCATATAAGGCCCAGCATGGATGGGCTGCCTTTCGTCAAGATGCACGGCCTCGGCAACGACTTCGTGGTGGTCGACGCGCGCCAACGCGCGTTTGCGTTGGCACCCGAAGCCGCGCGCCGCATTGCTGATCGCCACACCGGCGTCGGCTGCGATCAACTCATCGTGATCGAGCCCGCCCGCGCCCGCATGGCCGACGCCTTCATGCGCATCGTCAATGCCGACGGCGGCGAGGTCGAGGCCTGCGGCAATGCCACGCGCTGCGTCGCCGATCTCATCATGCGCGAGAAGTCGGTCGATCACGTGGTGATCGAAACCGGCGCCGGGCTGCTCGACGCGGAGGCCGCAGCGGGGGGACAGGTCAGCGTCGACATGGGGCCGGCACGGTTGGACTGGCGCGAGATCCCGTTGGCGAAGCCCGCTGATACGCTGCGTCTCGACTTCAAGCTGGGTCCGCTCGAG
>WNFI01137260.1_pt1 | contig 18509 bp, 39 predicted proteins | sample 5400471 | NCBI WGS metagenome assembly WNFI01 (sample SAMN13153348, study PRJNA577476) | soil metagenome | isolation source: 100 cm saprolite on Douglas fir-dominated hillslope | place: USA:California | collected 2013-09-17 | reverse complement strand
AGCACTCGCCGCAGCCATTGCGCTTTACGGACTGCTCATCCGTTCGCAGGTGATCCCAGTCGCGAAGCTTCAGTCCGCACTCAAGGGACCGCCGATCGTACTGCCTCCCTCATCTACCAGCACCGGCGGTGACGGAGGAGGCGGCGGCACCGGTACGTGTGCACCCGGTCCCGCCAAGGGGACGCCATGACGATCTTCTACCCGGATATTTCCGCATTCCAGGTGGGCCTGCCACTAGACGGAGCGCTGGCCGTCGTGGCGAAGGTGACAGAGGGTGCCAACTGGGTCAGCAGCGAGTATCCCGCACAGAAAGCTGAGGCGGCGCGGGTTGGTGCCGTGTTCGTGGCCTACCATTTCCTGCGCGCCGGGAACGCCGCCGCGCAGGCCGCGTGGGCGCATCAGCATACGGGGGCCGTGCCGCTGATGGTCGACTTCGAGCCTGAGGTCGGCTCATCGCCGACCCTGGCTGACTGCTGCGCGTTCACCGATGCCTACCGGGCGCTGGGCGGCACCGTCCACCTGGCCTACCTGCCGCGCTGGTACTGGGCACAACTCGGTTCGCCTTCGCTCCAGCCACTCCTCGACCGGCGGATGATCCTGGTCAGCTCGGCGTACACCGGGTACACCGACGCGGCGACCGGGACTGGCTGGCAGCCCTATGGCGGGATGACGCCGACGATCTGGCAGTACACCGACAATCTCGTGTTCAACGGCCAGGCGGTTGACTTCAACGCCTACCGTGGCTCCGCCTACGCCGGGAAAGAGGATCCTGCGTCGGTCGCGGCAACTGTTGCCGAGTTGCGCTCGCTCGCTGAGTATGGCCAGATCCATCCGCCACTGCCAGCGCCACCTGCTGGCCCGTTCCGGCATGTACTCCGGCTCGACCAGACGGTCGCGACGTTTGCCGCCTCGCGCAACACCAGCGCCCTCAGCATGCTCGCCCGGTCGATTCCGCTCTGGACGGCTGCCGACAAGGCGCTGATCATTGCCGGGCAGATGGTGGTCTACACCGTCAACCCGTAGGTTTCCCTCGGGCGGGGGAGCCCGAAAAGGGAAGAGAAAAGGCCCGGCCCACGGGGATAACCCTGGGGCCGGGCCTTTTCCACAGTGCGTGCCCCTCGTCGGCTAGATTACCCGGAGCCGATGACGTGCCAGAAGCCATATACCGCACTCCAGTAATCGAAGCCGATCCGCTCGCCACTGCTGTGCGCGCCAAAGGCTGGCAGCCTCCAGCTGGTCACGAACTCGACGTGGCCGCCGCCATACATGAACACCAGGTCGCCTGGCCGTGCCTGGCTCTCCGGTATCGACTGCAGCTTGCCCGAGCCGAGCATGGCGTTCGTGTTGTGCGGCAGGTCGATTCCCTGCGACGCATAAGCGGCCATCACGAGGCCCGAGCAGTCGTAACATGATGGGCCGGCGCCGCCCCAGCAGTACCACTTGCCTTGCTGTGCCAGGGCATACTGCCAGGCACCCCAGCGCGCGCCCGAATGGCTACCGCTGGCCGGCGCGGGTTGCGCAGGTTGCGCGGGCGATGGTGCAGGCGAGGAGGCCGCCGCCTGGCGCCTCTCGGCAGACTCCTCGGCAGCCTCCTCGGCCGCCGCTCGCGTGGCAGCTTGCGCGGCCACCTGCGTGGCGGCCAGCTCGCGTGCCTGCGCGGCGATGATCTGGAAGTGATCTGCCACCACGGGCGCCTGCGCTGATGCGGTCGGTGCCGTCCGGGCGGGCAGCAGTACCGCGTGATGCGGGACGACCTCATCCTGCCAGGACGCTGGCGCGCCAATCGCCGCGCTCGAGATGTTCGCTGCTGGCGCGGGCGACGTTGACAGCATCACCCCGGCACTGAGGGTGCCGGACATGATGGCGATCGCGGCGCATACCGCGAGGCGTCGCCTCACAGGGTGCAGCCGTCATACGGCGTCCAGTTGGACGCGCCGGAACCGTCGCCCATCACGGCATTGAACGCCGCGTCCTGGGTGGCCTGCCCGGCACTTCCGTAGCCGTAGCCGAACGGCCAGGACGACGCGAGGAACTGGTAGGCGCCGCCGCCGTTGCCGGTGCCCCAGGAATAGCTGCCGCCGTTCTCGGCCCGGCGTACGCAGGCGCCGAACGCGGTAGCAGCCCACCCGCCAGAGGGGGACTGTGCGGCCACAGGCGCAACGCTGCCGCCCTGCGAGTTGGAGGCTGGGGTTGCATGGGCCACGGAAGGCGCGTACGAGGCAATGTAGGGGTGCCTGGCGTAGGCGGCATCCTCGGCTGCCGGGTCGGATGGCACCCGGAGCACAAGACCGGGCTGGATGAGGTTCGGGTTGGCGCCGACCGCAGCGCGGTTGGCCTGGTAGAGCGCCGTCCAGGTTATATGACGGACGGCCGCGAGTGTGCTGAGTGTGCCACCGGGCGGCACGGTGATAAGGACGGGCGCCGGCGCGCTAGCTGTTACCGCGCGGCGTGCCGCGAGCGTGCGGGCCGCAATGTCCTGGCGCGCTAGCTGCTGCGGGGCCATCGCGGCAGCTACGGCTACGGAGCGCGGCGCGAATGCGGGCGGGGACGTGGCGGCCGGGACGAGCGCAAACCCTGTGATGAGAGCCAGGGCAGTGCCTGTCGCTATCGCAGGCGCTACGCGGGGCCAGGGGCCGGATCGACGGGCCGGGAATTGCATCACTCTGCTTCCTCCTCGTTGGCGATCCGCATCGGGCGGATCACTGTCTATCGGGTGCCGAGATACGCAAACGCCGCTGAGACTACGCCTGTGCGCGGCCAAAGTGTGGGAGGGGCTCGAAATGCAAAAAGGGCCGTCCCGCACCGGAGTGCGGGACGGCCCGTTTTGCATTTCAGATTGAGCCGCTCCCGATCCTCTGGTCGCGGCTCGCGATGACGGAGCGCGCGTCGCGGATCCGGTGCCGTCGCGACTGCGTGTAGATCATCCACGGAACCCAGAGGAATAGCGACCCGAACAGCAGCGCGTAGAGCGTCGTGGTCACGGTGACCCAGTACAGCGCCAACAGCACAGCAACTCCCGCGTGCCGGAGCATTGACACCCACCCGCGCGATCCTGCGGCGAGTGGCCAGATCAGCTTGGCTGCGCCCGTGTAGGACACGGCGGTCTGGACGTTTCTCTGGGCGATCTGCTCCAGTTCGATCGTGTATCTAGCCTGCGTGGTCATGACAGTTCTCCTTTGTTATGGTGTCGGGTTGTTCTCCGTCGGCCATTCGCCTGCAATCAGCACCGTGTACAGGCTGATCGCGGACTGCTGGAGCTGTTCGACGGTGGGCTTGAGCGCGGCCCCGGCTGCGGCCTTGACTGCAGCCCAGGCTGCGGCCTTGACTGCAGCCCAGGATGCGTCCCCGGCTGCGTCCCCGGCTGCGTCCCAGGCTGCGTTCCCGGCTGCGTCCCAGGCTGCCTCCCAGGCTGCGTCCCCGGCTGCGTCCCCGGATGCGGCCCAGGCTGCGGCCCAGGCTGGGACCCTGGCTGCGGCCGCCTTGTCGCGGGCGGTCAGGACGCGGGGGCGGACGGCGCGGGCGGCGGCGAGATCAGTGATCCGGCGGAAATCCCGCAGCGCCACAGCCTCGGCGGTGAGCCCGGCCAGATCAAGCCACGCCGGGGTATAGGTGCGGATCAGCCAGTCGAGGGCGATGTAGCCGCGGGTCTCATCTTTCCCGTCACCCGCCGTGCCCGGCAGCTGAGGGATAAACTGCTTCAGCTCCTGGCGGGGGATGTCAGGAAGAACGTCGTTGAGGGTGCGGCCGTAAGCGCCGAGCACGGGCGAGACGCAGGGCGGCTGGTCCGAGTGGGACCTGCCCGCGAACCAGGCGACTGCCTCTAGCAGGCACAGTCCGTCATCGCGGTCCTTGTGGGCGCCGCGGGCGAGGATGAGGGTATCAAGGTCGATGGTCATGATATCTCCTTCGGTGGCTTTGGTGGATTGTCAGAACTGCCGGATAAAGTCGGGCCAGTACTGCGCTGGCCCGTTGACGGCGTAGCTAAGCCAGCCTCCGGCGTGTGCTTCGATACTGTACGTGACACACCCTGTCGGTGCCTGCGCCGTGATTGTGCGGGACGCGAGTGTCCACCGGCCACCCGGCCAGGAGGCGGTGAGCTTTTCGATCTGGTCGCTGCCGTACGCATCCCAGCGCTTGGTGTATGCCGCGACCCCGGAGCCGGTGCGCGCCAGTGCGATCGTCGTGCCCAGGCCATCGGATGCCGGGAAGGTGCCCCGGGTGATCCGCCACGAGGCACTGGCCGCCTCATGACCCCAGGGCACCCATGCGATATCGCCTGTCTTGGGCGCGCCGCGCGTGCCGGTGATCCAGAATCCGTACCGGGCCGGCAGCACGCCGCCCCAGCTCACGGTGCCCGGCATCACGCTCATGCCCTGGTAGGCGAGCGTGCTGGCCGAGAACCTGGCCACGTAATCACCGACGATGGAGAACGGGCTGACGCCGCGTATCCGCTGGCCGAAGACGTACACGGTGCCACGGTCGGCGACGATGCCGCCCGCCCAGAAGTAGGTGCCGTCCGGCCAGTTGGGCACGGCCTGCCAGCCGTAGCCGTACCGTCCGGCTCTCACCCGGAGAGGGTTGCCTGCGCCGATCGTGCTGTGCGGGTAGCCGTAGCCGGACACGACCGAGCGGCCGTTGATCACGGTGGTGTCACCAAAGATCCACACATCCTCCGTGAGTGCCGGGTCGTAGGCGGACGCCGCCACGTCGGCATGCACTGCGCTGATGTCCGGCGCCCCGTGCAGGGCGGCGGCCAGCGCCAGCGCCGCAATCACCGGCCCCATAGGCCTCTCATGAGGCGCCGGGTGACGTTGCGCCGGATGATCCGCCGCCCCAGGCGCCCGCGTTTGAGCGCCTGGTAGTCACCGATGGTGCGCTGGCTGAGATACAGGTCATGGCGCAACTCTTCGGCACCGCTGCGCTTGCGTTTGGTCATGTGAAGCCTCCTTCTTTGCGACGGGTTGTTCCTCCACGACTAGAGGCCCGGTAGTGCGCACGTCTGGGGACGTGCGCCCGGCTGGTGACTAGCGGATCTCGTGTACTCCCTAGTGATTGGCCATGCACGGGTAACGGTGTTGCCCCAGGCCTTCCGCCTATTTCATCGGCCCCTGGCCCGGGGCATAGTCCGCATCCTGCCTTCGCGGCGTATCGGCCCGTTTGCGCGTCCGATGTTTGCGGCTGATCTTGTGAAACATGAGCCCGCCTGCCTCGCTCGGTCCTGCCCTACCTCTTTATTAAACCACAATCCGCTATCATCCGCAACTAGGATTGGGAAACTAATCAGGAAACTTTCGCGCGCACAGGCCACGATACACGCGGGGTAACCTGGGGGCATGACCACCACGCCTACACGCCGACTAAGCCGCCGGGTTGAACTCGAGCCCGGCGCCCTCAAACGAGCGCGCGAGGATGCAGGACTGTCCATCGCCCAGCTAGCCACCGCCACCGGCCTTAGCTACGCGCACCTCGCACAGGTGGAACGCGGCCGGTACGGGATCTCCGCGCCGGCGCTCCACCTGGTGACCGAGGCGCTCGGCCTCACGATCGCCGACCTTCGCAGGCAGGAGGACAATGGCCCGGCCGCGCACGAGTGATGCGCTCGCGCGCGAGCGCGCGTTCAACCTGGTGCGGCGCCTCATCAATACTGCCGGCGAGACGGGCGAGCGGGGCGAGGCTAGGTGGCGCCGCAAGGCTGCATGCGCAGGCGCCGAGCCTGACATCTTCTATCCGCGCACACACGAGGACACCGGCCCGATACCCATCAGCCAGGCCGACGCGATCCGGCTCGCCAAGTTGATCTGCTGGGGTGACGACGCCACAGCCGAGGTGTGCCCGGTGCGGATGGAGTGCCTGGCCTATGCGATGGGACGGCACGAACGGCACGGAATCTGGGGGGGCCTGACGTTCAATGAGCGCCAGGCACTGCGCCGTGCCGGATATGAGGCCGACGAGCGCCGCAAGGCGCGACGCCGGGCCGTAGCGGCGGCCAGGCGCCAGGCACGTAGCGTGACTATCACGACTGATCGAGGTGCAAACCAGACATGGCAATAAACATTCGAGTTACTCCCTCTGGCCTGCCACTATCCCGCGATTGACGGGGCCTATACGATTACCCCAAGGTAATGGTCCAGCCCCGCAGGATCGACCTGGGGGCCGTCTAGGGGCTAGTCCGAGAAGTCCGAATCGACAGAGAGAGGTGCACGTTTAGTGACTAGGCAGAATCGCGCAGCGCGGGAGGTCGCCAGCTTCCGCGACGTGCCGCACGGATGCCACTGCACCTGGACCGTCCGGTGCACCAATCGCGGTGCCCGCTGGGCGCTCCGCGAAGTGTTCCCAGCCTGCCCCGTGCATGGCCGTGCCACAATCAAGCCGAGCCCGAAGGAGGCCGTGTGATCACGTTCACCGAGGCCTGGACCGTTACCCGCGTGCGGATTCCCTGGTATCCGGCGTCGAAGGATGCGCCGTTGCCGCTCGGCCGCAATGTGCACCACGACTCGCGCTCGCTGGCTTATCCGTGGCCGCGCGATCCTGCCGCGCCGCGAGCCGTAGCTATGTTGCATGCGCGCCGGATCCCCATCCTCGACCAGCTCAAGATCGGATCCTGCACCGGCAACGGCGAGATCGGGTGCATTGGCACCGACCCGCTGTTTGCGGCATTGCCGCTGTCCGCGCCGTTGCTCACCGAGGACGAGGCGGTGGCGCTCTACTCAGCCGCAGAGAAGATCGACGGCGGCACCGGCTACCCGCCCGAGGATGCGGGATCATCAGGTCTCTCGGCTGCGCTAGCCGCGCGCAACGCCGGGCTCATCTCCGGCTTCGTGCACTGTCTCTCGCTGGCCGATGTGATCGACGCGCTGCAGGCGTACCCGATCTCGATCGGCATCAACTGGTACGACTCCTTCGACTCGCCGCCGGGATCCGGCCTGCTCTCAATCTCGCCTTCGGCGCAGGTACGCGGCGCTCACGAGCCCATGCTGCGTGGCGTCGACCCGATCGCGCAGGAGGTATTCGGAGACAACTCGTGGGGCGAGGGATGGGGTCCGCTGCTCGGCAGTTTCCGCATGAGCTTCGCCACCCTCGACCGGCTCCTGCACGAGCAGGGCGACGGCACGGTCTCGCTGCCGCTATCGGTGGTACCGCCCCAGCCCGTTCCTGTGCCGCCCGCTCCCCTGCCGGTACCCGTGCCGCCGGCGCCTGCGCTCGACCCCGCAGACACGACCCTGTGGACCGCAGAGGCCACCTGGGCGCACGCGCGGCACACCGGCTCGAATCGCCAGGCCGCGTTGGACATGCGGGCCTGGGCGCACGCCAAGGGGATGCTATGACCGACGCTATGCCCGAGCCGGGCGACATCTGCTGCTCGTCGGTAGGCGGCGCCGGCGGCGTGGCGATCCATGTCATCGAAAAGCTCGTCGGCGGCTGGTCGGAGTACCAGCACGTCTACGGGTACATCGGCGGCATGCGCGTCGTGGAGGCCGAGCCGTCCGGCTGCCGCATCCGCCGTATCCGCTCATTTGAGTCGACCGGCCTCTCGCTGTGGTCGACCGGCAAGATCGAGCTGACGCTGGATGAGCGCAAGGCGATCGTCACGGCCGCAATCGCGGCCACCATGCCGGGGCCTGGCCACCCGGACGGGCCGATCGGCTACTCGTGGCTGGATTACGTCACGGTCGCCGCCGCCAAGCTGCACATACCGTCAAAGCACCTGCTCGCCTACGTGAAGGCAACGGGGCACAAGCAGTGCGCTCAGCTGTGGGACGGTATCTACCTCGCGGCCGGCGTCCACCTGTTCAGCGATAACCGGCCCGCGGGTGCTGTCGACCCGGCCGACATCGCGGGCGTGATCTCGGCCGCGCCGCGCTGGGGGCTGCGGCGATGACATCGAAGGGCATGGAGTTGTCGCCTGTCCCTGCGCCTCCCGGTACACGGTTTGGTCATTTGGTGGTACTCAGTCGCAAGGTGGAACCGGGCAAGTATGGTACTCGTGCGATCATGCAGTGCGATTGTGGGGCAACCAAGATCCTCAATCTTCGTGATCTGCGGAATAACCACACTACTTCATGTGGGTGTGCGAGAAGCCTAAATAGCGCCAAGGGTATTCGTAACTGGTCGGCTGCACAGGTTGCCGCTGGGCTGCACGGGACCAGATACAAAGGTGACGATCACCCGAGGCTGCCCTGGCGATTTCGGAGCCAACTCATTGAGATCGACGGCGATAAGTGCGTGTGGCCCGCCTGTCAGTTTGATGGGGTATTCGAGGAAGGTCATCGCCGTTACGTCGATCACAACCATGCCTGCTGTGACTGGAAGACTCTAGGCGGCAGTAATAATGTCGCCTGCCGCAAATGTGTACGCGGCGTAGTGCACCCGTCGTGCAATACAACGATCATGTACCTGGAGATATTTCTCCGGGATGGATTGGTGACGGCAATTTCGGCGGAGATGGAAGCCTACCTGACGCGCGCACCGCTAGCCCAGCAGGCACTGACTTTGACGCAGCCCTGGGAGGGGGATCCATGGTGAGACTTGCGCCGCACAATTACATCAGTCATCTCGACCTCTTGCTCAAGCGGATCCGCGAGCGTTCCGACCGGGAGAGGGCACACGAGGCGAGTATCGCCGTGCCAGCACGCCGCGTGCCATCCATGACGACGGAGTGCCGGATGGCGAGCTACCAGAACGGCTTTCACGCGCGCCGCGCACCCACTGGCAAGCAGTTGCGCCGCATCATGCGGAAGGCCGGCATCCTCGACCCGGCCATAGTGCTGGCGGCGTGGGAGGCCGGAGCACATGACGGGGTATGTTAGAGTAATGGTGTAACACATCTACGCGCCCCAAGGAGCGCCCCCATGCCAGAGATCCACAAGACCAAGGTCTACCTCAGCCACGGCGCTGATGGCGAGTGGTTCATTGTCGAGCCGCGCGTTGGTCACTTCGCCATATCGGCGCCAGGTACCGCTATCTCGCCCATGATGGCGGTCCGGTCCCTGCTGGACGCGGGGCGCACCGTCTACGAGTTGGACGCCGAGACGTTCCATCGATGCGGCGTGAAGCACCGGCTAGGACCCCGGCTAACTATGGCGCGGTATCTGCATCGGGCATAAGGAGCCATTCGTGTGCACCTGCGATATCGAGAAGCATGGCGCGCATTGTGCCGCCTGTCACGAGTCGTTTCGCGGCATGACCAACTTCGACAAGCACCAGCGAGTCGTCAGCGGCCAGCTCACCTGCCTCGATCCGGCGGAGATCGGACTGCTGGTGCGCCGCGTGCTGGGCGACGGCACGCGAGTCTGGGGCGGCCCGCCTGACGCTGTACGTCCGCCGAATTGGACCTGACATGCGCGACGTAATGACAGGCGGAAAAGTCGGCGGGGAGGCTGGCCGCATGAACGCTTACTGCGAGCACTGCGGCTGGCCGATCGAGCAGCGCCGGGGTATCTGGGTTCACTGCAACGGTCGACTCATGACATGCGGCGCGTTCTATGCCACGCGCGCTCGGCCAAGACGCAAGGGAGACCGCCGACGAGGCGGCCAAGAAGGAGGATGAATGAAACTGCATAACTGGTCCGTCACGGCCTGGGAATGGCTGCAGGCCCGGGGGGACGACGGCAAGGCCGGCATTCTCGAGGTGCTGCTGATTGTGCTCGGCATCATCCTGCTGTTCGCGTTTATCGGCAGCCACGGCCACGATCCGACCAAGCCATGACGCAGCACATCCTCGCCGCAACCATCCACACGCCGACCTTCGCTGCCAGCACCCTGGTCACGTTCCTCTTCGGAGTCGTGGTCGGCATGCTGCTGCACGGAAAGTTCGGGCGGTAGGCGTGCCGCGACGGAACCGCAACGCAGGCGAATACCCGAAGGGACGTTCGGGCAAGAAGCGCGCCCATCGCGGGCGCGGCCACGGCCGGACGGCGCACCAGCGGCCGCCGGAAAGGAGCACGGATGCCACGCAGGGACGGAAACTCGAAGGCGGCGCCCGAGATCCGCGCCTGGGGCAGCGACGCCGGCCAGCACATGCCCCAGGTCCAATAGCTGCCATGCTCACCGAGCACCCGCTGACCGCCGACTACCTGCCGGAGGAAAGGTGAGCACGCGGGCGGAACGCCGCCGTGCGCTGTGGCGTGCGGGCTTCGCGGTTGGCACCGAATCTGGCCGCGCGGCCGTTCTCGGCCAGGTCCTGGCTCGGCGCCAGCTGCGCGATATATCCAAGGTGATCGCGTTGCTGGCCGCCCTGGCAATGCCGGACGAAGGATCTGGTGCCAGCGTGGCCGAAGGCCTGCTGGCCATCGCCGAGCGTGAGATGCCGTGCACCTGTCTCCCCGCCTACGCCGAGCGCGGACTCATCGACCCGTACTGCCGTCACGACGACCGCGACGACCTGATAGCTGCCGTCGTGGAATACGTCAACCGCGCGAACGATGCTGCCATGCACCGCGCCTACCCGAGCGCCGAATCGCGCAGGTGGGGGCTGTCCGGTGACGCCTGAGCGCTGCCCGGAGACCGGGAAGATCTGCTACCCGACACAGGCCGCCGCCTACGCCGCGCTGCGTGCGATCCGCCGCCGTCGCCACACGGCGGCACGGCGCGGGGCCGAGATCCATCACTGCGGCGACTGTCACATGTTCCACATAGCGAAGGGCTAGCCGTTGCAGGACGAGATGGATGCCTTCCTGGGTGCGGTCAACGAGCGTGCCCGGGAGTTGCCGGCCGCGCCGGAGCAGGGTGCCAGCCTTGTCGATGCCATGCGCCGCACCTGGAACTATGCCGCCATCCCGTGCCTGCGCTGCAATGCGCCTGCGCGCTGGCCCGCTATCGCGGAAACCGACGCCGGCGTCCGCTGGGTGGACCTGTGCTGGGGCTGCTCGCGATGGCTGCTGCTAGGCGCTACCGGCCGCATCGAGGCCGAGATCGCCACCATGACCGCACTAAACACGCAACGCAACAAGGAAACAGGAGAGGGATCATGACCGCATCGACCCGCAACCGCTCGCTCGTCGTAGATATCAGCGACGAGGATGAACGGTTTGCACGCCAGCAGAACCGCTACAACTGCGTCATCGTCCGCGCCATCCAGCGGGCGCTGCCCGATGCGCTGCGCGTCACCGCCGACACGAAGGAGATCGCGTTCAGCCTGCCACAGGATGACACGCGGTATTACTTCCAGACGCCGCCCGAGGTGGTCAAGAACGTCATCGAGCCATTCGACAAGCGCCAGCCGATCATCGACCGGACCTTCATTCTCGCATCCCCCTGCGCGGCCGAGCCGATGATCCACCGCAATCGCGAGGCGATGATCGCGCAGAGGGACGCAAAGCGAACGCGGGCACCCCGGCCGCGTACCACCTCTGTGCCGTTGCACAAACTCAACCGGTTCCTCGATTACGTCGCGGACGATGCGACGACCGAGTCCGAGAACGCCGGCCGGGATGGCTACCAGATGAAAGCGGAAGGCGAATGAACCACCTGTTTGAGCCCAGCCGTCACGGCAAGTACAGGTCAGCCGTCCACTACGAGGCGCCAGGGGGCCAGGAACTGCTGTGCGGGCACGGGCACGTTTTCAAGGAGATCGAGGGCGAGCGCTACCGTATGTGGGCGCTGACTAAGCAGCCCATCACCTGCGCCTCGTGCACGAAGCGGTTCGAGTTGCTCGCCCGGATGCAGATACAAGGCCTGACGGCAGCGCAGCTCGAGGAACTGCTCGATCACATCGCGTCGATCCGCAACGGCCATGCGAACGGGACGGCACCCGATGCCGCCTGAGGAGAGCGACGAGGAGCGTCGCCTGCGCGAAGCCTTGCGGCGCGAGGCGGAGAAGGCCGAGCCTGACCCGGACGCGCTGCGCCGAATCCGACGGCGAATCGATCTCGCCAGGCGCCGCCGCCGGGCGTGGTTCCGGCGCAAGCGATGAGCAGCGCACGGCGGCGTGCCATCCGCGATGATCGCTACGCCGACAAGCGGCGCCAGTCACAACTGGCGGCGCAGGCGGACCAGCAGAAGATCGCAGACGAGAAGGCACGCGAACAGGCGCGACGCGCCGACGAGGCGGCGCGGAATGATCCTCGCCGCGAGCGCCTGCTCGCCAAGGCCTTGCGTGACATCAAAGGCTGGACCGGTGAATACCGGGAGCCGCAGCCAGGGAGGGGGCGACGCCGGTGAACACGCCACTACCCCAGCCCGATGCGCAATACGCGCGTGACATCGACGCAGCCTTCGCACGGCGCGGCCGGACGATCCTGCGACTCCTTGGCCCGTATGATGCCGAGCCGGATCAGCACAAGGCCAGGCTGGAGTTCAACGCCGCTGCCGCTGGCGTGGACCCGCAGTTTGCCGCCGACGTGGAGACTGCGCAGGAGGCGCTGCGGCACCGCCAGCGTAGGCCGGTAGCTGCATGCGATGCATGCGGCGCGGCGATGGATGTGCTCGAGCCAGGCCAGCGTTATCACCCGACGTGCGAGCCAGGTGCGCCAGATGGCCCAGTTGGGGAAGATGAGGACTGGTGAGTGATCCTGTGACGAAGCCGTGCTGTCCGCGCTGCGGGCAGCGCCTGAAGTTGCATGACGATCCGCGCCGCTACGTGTGCCGCGTGCACGGCACTGTCGCGGCAGGCAAGGTGCTGTGGCCGGATGCGGCGCGGGACAGCAAAAACCGTTACGCGCCCGGACGGCGCAACCAGACTTCATGGAAGCCGGGCGAAAGCGGCAACCCGAGAGGAAGGCGCGACAAGTGAGACGTGGCCACGAGTGCCACCGGGACGGTTGCCATACGCCGGTCCCGCCGAAGATGTTCATGTGCAGGGTCGACTGGTTCGCCCTGCCGCAGGAGATGCGTGACCGGATCTGTGCGACGTACCGGCCCGGCCAGGAGATCGACAAGTGCCCCAGCCCGGAATACCTCGAGGCGGCTCGCGAGGCGATCGACTACCTCGGACCCAAGATCGATGTGGGCGGGCGTGCATGAGCGATATCGACCTGCCAGTTGTCTATTACCGGCGCGGCCATTGGTACATGAAGCTCGCCGAGCGCAAGCGTCGTAGCGCCCGATACGGGTACAGTCGCCGGTATTGCCAGCGGCAGGCTGCACTTTGCTTCCAGATGGCAGGGCTGGGTGCGCAGTACTTTCCTACCGAGGGTAGATATATGGCGGACAGCGGATGACTGCCCGCGAGATCATCGCGCTCGAGATAGCGTGCCCTCGGCTCGTATGCCAGGCCCCCCCGGGCATCATGTGCCGCCACCTGCGTCTTTACTATGCACCCGACCGCAGTCGGCTGATCAGCCTCATGGAGGTGTCGCGCGTGCTCAAGCACCCGCATCCTGTGCGTGCTGAACTGGCCACCATCCTCAAGGAGAACTGAGCACATGATCGCGATACCGTCCGAAGCCGTTACCGCCGCCGCCGAGTTCATCCACGACGATGAGTGCGGTGTCGAAACCACGACATGCCGACGCTGGCAGTGCGGCAGCGATCCGGCGAGCCAGTTCCACTCGTCCCACGCTCCGCACGTTGAGTTCTACCGGCAGAAGGCGCAGGCCATCCTGAAGGCCGCTGTGCCGCTGATTACCGCAGCTGTCGTCACGGCCGAGCGAGAGCGAATGGGCGCCGTGCAGATCCAGGCGAAGATCATGACCCATGACACCTGGCGCATCGTGGCCCAGGCCCAGGGACGCACGACCGCATTTCCGCAGCACAAGGTGATAACACTCGCGGAAGTAGCAGCCGAGTTCGCTGACCTGCTCGCAGGTGACAGCACATGATCGAGATACCGCTCAAGCGGAAGTATCGCGACCGCCGGCCCAAGGCGGGCGGGCGCCGCAGCAACTACGCCGGCAACAGCGGCGCATCCAACGCGGAGAGTGCGCGGGAAGGCCCCGGATCAGGATGACGACAATCGACGGCTACCCGTTCCAGCCCGAGCACTGGTGGAGGCTAGCATGACGCCGGATTACTACAACGGCAAGACAGGTATGACGCCATTCGATGTCATCGACGAGTTCGGCCTCGACTTCTACGAAGGCAACGTCGTCAAATTCGTCATCCGCTGGCGCAAGAAGGGCGGCGTCGAAGACCTGCGCAAAGCGCGCCGCTACCTGGCCGAGCTGATCATGCGGCATGCCGACGAGGAGATTGCGGAGGTCGTGAAACGTCATACTGACGTCGAGGCAGACAAGCCGGTCGACTACTGGCCCGCACAGCCGCTACCTGGCACAGTGCCGGATGGCGAAATACACCCGGCGGCGTATCCGTCGGCGTATGTGCATAACGTGCCGCCCGGTGAGACTGTGCGCGTGAAGCCAGGCGAAACATATGAGGTCAGCGCCACGATGCCGACAGGATCGATGCCCACGCTCGAGGACGGTACGCCTGATCTGGGGACGCGCATCGAGGCCAATCCGGCGTGTGGCCGACCGCAATGCCGGCACTTGCGCAGCGATCATGCGGGCGCGCCGACCTTCGCGTGCGGATGGTTGATCTACATGATGAACGCTACGGGCGGGGGACGTGAAGTGAGATGCCATTGCCCGATGTACGTGCCGTCCGATGTCAGCGATTAGCCAGCGCCTGGCAGGTCCCCCCCATGCGCAATGTGCCGGCGGGTGATCCACGCGGAAGGGGTTAGGGATGGTACGGCCAGGCGTACGGGATGGGCCATCCGTTCTTGGCCGGGAGCAATCCATCCGCCCTCCCGTTCACGCGACCGTGCTAGCCGTACCAGCAAAAAAATTGCGCGTGTTCACTATGGTGAAACGCCAAAATCGGACATACCTACCCAAAACTTGGCCGGTTTTTGATGGGGGAGGGCGAGCGAGGCGCCTTGCCTGGCATTTCCCCGCCCATGGTGCGTCAGTTGTCCCCTAATGTCCGTTTTCTCTACGGTAATTTTCACCTGAGCGTTTCATGACAGGAAACAGCTAAGTGAAAATTTTCTGCCCGCAGTTAGGCCAAATACACTGTCCCTCAAGGGACATTACGTGGCGATCATGCAAACCCGCGCTTTTTAGTCGTGCGCGCCGACCTTTCTCGCGCTCCTCGGGGATAGAGGCAAAGTCATTACTAAAAGGCAATCGCTTACTAATGTCAATCTCTGCGCAGTCTGGACAGCGCATAGCCCACTGACCGTAAGGCGTATCCCCCAGGTCGACAGTGATACCCTCAGTACGCGAAACCACATCGATGTAACCCATCTTCACGTTGTGGCTGTTGCAAAGCACACCACGAACCCAGCCATGTTCGTGACAGTGGTCAAACACCAGGGTGGCACCTGCGCAATCAACAGAAAACTCGCAGCGTGCGTTGTTTATGTATCGAACTCGCCAATCTTGCGACTTCGATGCAAGTCGCCCATAAAGCACATGCCCATGCTGCCCGATGAAGGTGTGTCCCGTAAGACTATCCACTGCCGCTATCCTGCCAGGCGGGCGAACTCTGCCTCCGCCAGCGGCCATCCTTCAAGACGCCACGATCCGTCATCGAAGTAGATGATCGCGCCAACGCCACTCGCCCGCGCGCCTGCGAACAGGCTGCGGATCTGCGCCACGCGGCGTCCGTACGTCCGCACGCCCGTCTCCGCGATCCACAGCGGGCGGTTCGTGATGCGCCGCACCTCGGCTACCGACGGGCCGAACACGCTCCCCCAGGTTGCGGCGCCGTCCCAGAAGTAGCCGTCCAGTCCGGCGATGTTCACATACGCGGCGCCCGGCCAGTACCGCGCCAGGTCGTCTACGCCGGGGCCGTTAATGTTCGCGTCCCACGAGAACCGGATGCCCGGGGCAATCGGGTGCATCACGCCGTAAACGTGCCGGTACGCGCGGACATACCAGTAAGGCTGCTTGCCCCAGCTATACCAGCCGCCGTTCATCTCCTGGTCGAAGCTGACGATGACCGGGTGCCCGAACGCGCGGATCTGGCCGGCGAACGCGCGGAGGAACGGGTCGGACGCACCCTGGGTCACCTGCCGCAGGGTTGTCCCGTTGTAGCCGGTCTGCATGTCCACTTTGACCTCGGCGCCATGCGCCCATGCGATCCGTGCCCATCCGGCCTGAAACGGATATCCCCAGCCGGAGTAGTACAGGGCGATCTTCGGCACCACGGGGAAGGTGCCAGTGGTCCAGGCCGTGGTGTAGCCGAAGCCGCTCTGGTAGAGGCCTATCGGCATAGGCGGCGGCGTTGCCGTGATGACTAGCGGCAGGACGGCCGCCGCCAGGATCCAGCGCCGGATCACAGCGCCGTCTGCCGCAACTGCCCGGGCGACTGCGGTACGTGCCCGCAGTCGCAGACCTGGCCGGTTGTCATTGCCAGCTCATCAAGCGCCGGCGTCAGCCAGTCCCAGATTGCGCGGTAGCGCGATCTGGAATCGATGATCGCCTGGCGGCGCCGCTCCGGGCAGAGGCCGTGATCATCGTTGCGGCACGACAGGCAGATCATCGCGTTGCCCCGCACGCGCAGCGCCAGCACATCGCCTTGCGGTCGCAGACCATCAGGTGGACGTGGCGCCGTCGTGTCATCGCTCCGTCACCTCCCACTTGCGGATGCTGGCCAGCGGTATGTGCACGGCGGCCTCGTCGCTGTAGGCGCGCGGGTAGACGTGCAGCACGCCATCGGATACCCGGGTGCTTTCGGGACGCAATGTCTCCTCAGTGCCGTCGTGGTAAACGATGCGGATCTTCACCACTTGCCCTATCTTTTCTGGCCGGTCCACGGCAAGTGCAGGCCGTCGCCCTCAGTGCGGGGCACGATGTGGATGTGCAGGTGCATCACGGTCTGCGTGGCGGTCGCGCCGATGGACGTGATTAGGTTGCACGATCCGACCTTGGCCGCCAACTCGGCAGCGAACAGCATTACCTGAGCGGTCACTGTCGCATCTTCGGCAGCATCCTTGACGTGCTGACGCGGGACGACCAGCCTGTGTCCTGGCGTCACGGGGTTGAGCGGCTCGAAGGTGACCGCGCCGGTCCAGTGGCGCTCGTCGAACTCGCCAGCCGCGACGCGGGCACAGAACGGGCAGCCGATGACCCGCCGGACCTTCTTCGTTTGGCCACTCACCACTTTGGCTTCCCCCCCATGTTCGCCTGCGCCGCCTTCACGGCCGCGATCCTGGCCGCCTTGCTGGTGCGCATGGCCTGCTGCAGCCTCGAGCCGGCCGACTCGTTGCAACTGGCATGCTCGAGCCGCCTCGGGCCGTTCATCCCGCCCAGCGTCCGGGCCACGACATGGCCTGCGTGCAGTCGCTGCCAGTGGCGCATCGGGAGCCCGCAGCGCGGGCAGGGCTGGCCGTCGCGGAACGTAGACAACAGGAACGCGCGCCAGCGTTTCTGCTCATTGCCGTACGGCTGTGCCCGGTCTAGCGCGCTACGGCGGCGGCGCTTGCGTGCAGTCATGCCGTCAAGTATCACGGTGGACAGTGCCTGGACGGCAATCCGGGCAGGGCTTGGCCACAGGCACGACCGGCGCGCCGCGTATCTCGGCTACCCGGATGAACGCGCGCACCTGGGTGCGACTGTTCGCATTGCCCGGCTCGCTGTCACGGCCGGCATGCCCGCACGCGAATCGCGAGACTAGGTAGCTCACCAGAAATCCTCCTCCTGGTCATCCCACGGGTCGGTCCTGTCGTCGTCATCCGGGTACCCGTGCACTGGGCACTCTGCGTCGGCGCACGATTCCCCGGGCGGGTCAGTGCACGCACCGTCGTCGAAGTCCGGCACCGTGGCGCGGACCGGGTGCCACCATTCCGCCGCGCTGGCCAGGCGCCCGGGATCCTTCGCTACCTGGCGCTCGTGCCGGATGATCTGCCCCGGCGCAACCAGGGCGATGACGTGCTGCATGCCCTGCGCGGCACGGGCCAGCCAGCCGTCTTCGAACCGGGCCAGCACCACGCCGCTTGCGGTGTCGATCACATCAGCGGCGCGGCGCGGGTATGACGAGGCGCAGGCAATCCGCATTGCGAGGATCCGCTCCGTTTTGCCGTAGTTCGGGAACTCCAGCGGCTCGGCGTCGCTCAGCACGATCCTGACGGTCAGGGGCATCGGGGGGTACCCCGCTATACCAGATGGAAGTCCTAGGCCCGCATTTTCGCGCGGAGCGAGCCTCCCGGGCATGCTCTGCGTCATTCCGGCCAGCCGTAGCGGGCGGCCAGGGCGCGGCACGCGGTTGCCAGCAGGCGCCACGACGTCTCCGCCACCACAGTGCGGCCGTCCGGCAGATCGAAGCGGAAGGCGACTGACGGCAGGCCCGATGTCATGCCGCCCTCGAGCGACGCCAGTCCGATCACGTCATCGTCGCCCAGGTGGATGATCGACCCGTCGTCAATGCGCCCCGCCAGGTCCGGCCAGGCGCCCTCGCCGACGAGACGCAGGCTGATTACGGCCACTGCGTGCCTCCTATTGATCCACTTTGCTAACGCGCGGCACGGTTGCGGCGACATTTGATGCCGGAATACCGGTCGTGCACGTGGGATGGCCTGCCTTCGCCCTGGTGTGCCTTTCGGCCAGCCGGAACACGGCCGCCATGTC
>WNFI01005295.1_pt1 | contig 18513 bp, 18 predicted proteins | sample 5400471 | NCBI WGS metagenome assembly WNFI01 (sample SAMN13153348, study PRJNA577476) | soil metagenome | isolation source: 100 cm saprolite on Douglas fir-dominated hillslope | place: USA:California | collected 2013-09-17 | reverse complement strand
ACCACCACGAGGCCCACGATCTTCACCTCGTCGGCGTGCGTCCGCGTCCAGACGGCGGCGTGCTCGATCCCGGAGCGCAGCTCGTCTTCCTTGATCTTGTGCCTGGCCTTGCTTTTCATCTAATAAGCGTCCTCGCTCCGGCTTTTACTTCATCAAACGCCTCGCCGGGAGTGAATCCGGCTCGGCGGCAAGGGAAAGCCTCCGCTGCGGAAAACGCCTCCCCCAATCGCTCTGTCTCCCAGCCCACGCGCCCGTTTGGTGCGCCCGGCCCGACTCGAACGGGCGACCTGCGGTTTAGGAAACCGCTGCTCTATCCTGCTGAGCTACGGGCGCAAGAAGGCACTGTCGGCCAAGCCGACTGAGCGTATCATACGCCCGCGGCTCAGTAGCGGATGAGGCTCAGCACGTCGCCCTCGAGCCGTGACCGTCCGTCCAGGAAGCTGAGCTCGACCAGGAAGGCGTAGGCGGCCACGACGCCGCCCAGCTTCCCCACCAGCTCGCCCGCCGCGCGGGCGGTCCCTCCCGTCGCGATCACGTCGTCCACGATGAGCACGCGCTCGCCCGGCATCACCGCATCGTCGTGGATCTCGAGGCAGTCCTCGCCGTACTCGAGCGTGTAGGTGTGGCGCATGGTCTTGCCCGGGAGCTTGCCCGGCTTCCGGAGGGGCACGAAGCCCAGGCCCAGGCGGTCGGCCAGCGGCGCCCCGACGATGAACCCGCGGCTCTCGATGGCCAGCACCTTGTCCGCGAGGTGATCGCCGCACAGGACGGTGAACAGGTCGAGCGCGCGCCGGTAGGCCTTCGGGTTCTTGAGCAGCGTCGTGATGTCCTTGAACACGATCCCGGGCTTCGGGAAGTCCGGCACGTCGCGAATGACGGCCTTGAGCGACGCCACGCTCTCTTCGCGTTCCGTCGGGAAGGTTCCGGGCGAACCCGCTCACGCCGAGCCCACTGGCCTCCCGCATGACGAAGTACCGGTAGCCCACTCCCTGCACGCGGCCGCGGACGATGTATCGGTAGGAGGCCATCCGTTCGGGGCGAGAGTCTACCGCGGCGGGCGGCGAAAGCCGCGGCATGGTCTCAGGACGGGTCTTGGGCGCGCTGGGCGCGGCGGGCCGCGCGCGCCGCCCGCCGGCGCGTCGGAGGCGGCGGCTCGCTGCCCCGGGCCATCCGGAAGGTCCGCGAGTAGCCGTCGTCGTCGAGGACGGAAAGCGTCACCTCGAAGATGCCCGCCGAGGTGCAGCGATACTGCTCCTCGACCTCCGGCGCCAGTCCCTCCCGGCGCACTACCTGTACGCCGCCCAGGTCCGTGGCGTCGCGCAAGGCGGGATCGAAGGCGAATCGCACCTCGTCCCAGGGCGTGACGTCGCCGTCCGGCCGACCCTCGCGTATGCGGCCGCACTCCACGAACCGATAGTGGCCGAGGTTGTGGGCGGGCCGGTAGCGCCGCGTCGCCACCAGGGACGGCTCGCCCGCGCGAGGGAGGCGGCTGTCCTTGGCGAAGATGGGATCGAACGTGATCCCGTGTCCGGTCTCCGCCTCGCGCCACACGCCGAAGTGGCGCGTGAGGCAGTCGGAAAGCTCGTAGCCGGCTTCGTCGTCGAGGAAGTTCGCGAGACCGATGGCGGTGGCCGCGAACGGATGGGGCGACCGCCGCACGCGATGCGGGCCGAAGCGCTCGCGGAGCTGGCGATAGACGAGCGGGAAACTGCTGGCGCCTCCCACCACGTAGATGCCGGCCAGCTCGTCCCAGCTCACGTCTTCCTCTTCGCGCCTCGGGTCGCGCATGACCTCGTCCATCGCCTCGATGGTCCGGGCGATCAACGGCGCGCACGCCGCGTAGAGGTCTTCCATGGGCAGCACGAGGGGAGCGCGGCCGAGCAGCTCCAGATCGACCACCAGGCGCCGCGTGTTGGGCCCGACGCCTTCCTTCTGGCGGCGGCAATCGTCGAGCAGTCGCCGCCAGGTGTGCGCGTCGATGTCCGGCTGCCCCACGCTGTCGAGCACGACCTCGAGGATGGCCTCGTCGAGGTCGTCGCCGCCCAGCCGCGACACGCCGGAGGTGGTGAGGACCTCGTTCACACGCCCGGCCATGTGGATCAGCGACGAGTCGAAGGTCCCTCCACCGAGGTCGTAGACGAGCACGTACTCACGGCGCGAGGTCACGGTGCTGCGGAAGCGGTGCGCGTACTCGAAGCCCGCGGCCGAGGGCTCGTTGAGGAGAGCCAGCACCTCGAAGCCGGCGCGGCGGAAGGCCTCCAGGGTGAGGAAGCGCTGGTCGTTCGAGGCGTTGGCGGGCACGCTGACCGCGATCTCGAGGGATTCGCTGCGCCCGACCCCGGCGTTGGAGCGGTTCACGATCTCGTCGCGAACGCGCTCGAGGTAGGCGACGAGGATATCCAGGAGGGGCAGCGAGCGGGCGCCGACCTGCACCTCCGTGAGCGGCCCCGCGTCCGCGAGGAGGCGCTTGATCGACCGCACGACCGTCCAGCCGGGGTCGTCGGCCACCTGCAGCGCGTCCTGGCCCAGCTTCAGCGCGCCATCCGCCGCGCGCAGGGCGACGAGCGAGGGCACGGCGTCGCCCCATTCATAGGAGACGACCGGATAGTTCCCGCGGTCGACGAAGGCGGCCACGGTGTGCGTCGTCCCGAAGTCGATCCCCAGCCGCATGGATCGATCTTATCAGACGGGTCCCGGCGGGCCGGGACCAAAGCCTCAGGCGGCGCGCGGCTGCGGTCTCACCACGAGGCGCCGGCGCGCGCCTCCCCGGAGCACGTCGACGTCCACCGAGATCGGCCGCGCCAGGACCAGGACCCGCGCCAGGTCGTCCAGCGTGGCCACGGGCGCGTCGTTGGCCGCCAGCAGCAGGTCGCCTCCGCTGAGGCCGCCGTCCGCGGCCGGGGTGCCCGGCTCGACCCCCACGACGCGCACCCCGCGCGCCTGCCCGGCGTCGCGCGCCAGGACCGGATCCAGCTCCTCGCTGTGCGCGCGGATGCCCAGATAGGGGCGGCGCACCTCGCCGTGCTGGATCAGGACCGCGGCCACCCAGCTCGCGGTGTGCGCGGGCACGGCGAAGCCGATGCCCCCGGCCGTCGTGAGCATCGCGGTGTTGATCCCCACCACGTGGCCGTCCATGTCGAGGAGCGGTCCGCCGGAGTGGCCCGGGTTGACGGCGGCGTCGGTCTGGATCAGGCCCTCGAGGATGCCGCTCCGCGTCGGCAGCTCGCGGAACAGCGCGCTCACCACGCCGAGACTGACCGAGCGATCGAACCCGAACGGGTTGCCGATGGCCATCACGAGCTGCCCGACCTGCAACCGCCGGCTGTCCGCCAGGGCCAGCGGCGGCGGGCCGGCATCCCGAGTGCGCACGACCGCGAGGTCCGTGCGCTCGTCGGCGCCGATCAGCTCGGCGGGCGCGACGGGCGCGCCTCGCCGCCGCACCCGCAGCGCGCCGCCGGCCCGGGCCACGTGCGCGTTGGTCAGGATGTATCCGTCCGGGGAGAGGACGATCCCCGACCCCTGACCCCGGCGATGCTCGAGGCCGACGACACCGGCCGCGCCCGCGGCGGCCAGGGCGGACAGCTCCCGCGAGAGCTCGGACAGGAGGCTCACGCGCGGCCTCCTCGCGGCTCGCGCGCGCCGACGGCCACGGCGAGGTCGCGCGGCTCTCCGCCGCGCAGGATCCGCATGGTGAGGCTCTGTCCGATGCGGTCCTCTTCCAGGAACGGGAGCAGGTCTCCCGGACTTGACACGCCCTTGCCTTCGACGGCGACGATCACGTCGCCGAGCAGGAGGCCGGCCCGTCCGGCCCCACTGTCGTCCGCCACGGAGGTGACGAGCAGGCCCGCCGGCTGGCCCGCCACCTTCTCGAGGCCGGCGGGCAGGCGAACCGGGATCGTGCCGATGCCGATGAAGCCGCGGCGCACGTGGCCGTGCGCGACGAGCGTCTCGACCACCCGCCGCAGCGTCGCGGGTGGCAGGGCGAGACTGGTTCCGCGGACCAGGCCCGCGTTGTTCATGCCGATCGCCCGCCCGCCGAGATCCACGAGCAGGCTGCCCGAGAACCCCGGCTGCAGGCCGATGTCGGTCTGCAGGTAGTGATCGACGCGACCCCCCGCCGGCGTGCGCCACTCGTCGCCCAGCGCGTGCACGAGGCCAAGGCTGGCCCGCACGGTGCGCCCGGGCCGCGTCAGGGCCAGCGCGAAATGGCCGACCTTGGGCAGATCCGACGCCCAGTCGGGCACGACGAGCCCCGTGAGCGGCGCCCGCAGGACGACGACGTCGGTCATGACATCGCGGCCCAGGACGTTCGCCCGGGCCGCGCTCCCGTCCGGCAGTCCCACCGCGATGTCCTCGTCCCATTCCACGTTGTGATGCGCGGCCACGATCACGCCGTCCGCCGACCAGGCGATTCCGCTCGAGGGCCCGCGCCGGCGTCCTTCGACGCGCACCACCGCCCGGCCCGCCCTCTCGACTGCCGCCGCCGTCTCCGCCGACAGGTCCATCCCGATTGCGCTCATCCGTGCTCCTCCCGTGATCGATCGATCCGAGGTCTACGGTAGAGGACTCGGCACGGCCGCGCATCCGCCGTATGGCCAGCGGCGACCTGCCCGAACGGGCAGGTGAGGAGTTGTGTCATGGTGCCTCAAGCGGCTGGCCACGGACCTTTGACCGAAGCACGGTGCGGGCCAAACACCACCTCGGCCTCGTATTGGTTGTGGCGGCGACAGCGAAGCGAGATGTTCTCGACCGTGGCGAGTCCCCCACCTGCGCGTAGGGCTGAATGTGGTGGAACTCCAGGAACGTGCGCTCGGTGCATCGCTGTCCAAGTTGGGCAACGAAGCCACACTGCCCGCCGTCACGGCGCCAGGCCGCGCGCTTCACGTGACTCGGGGTATGGCGCGAAGCGGGCACGCGTCTCCAGTCCTCCTCATCCGTCCCGGGACGGATACGACGCGGCGGCCGCGGATTCGCCGCCGCGCCGAGCTTGGTCCTCTCCACCTTCTCGAGGAGCAGGGTCAGGGCGCGGTCGAAGATCGCGCCCGGATCGCCGTCCGGGATCTCGCGACGGAGAAGCGCCTGCAGGCGTCGAAGCTTGTCGTGGCTCTCCTTGCCGATCGTGAACTGGACGCGATAGCGCTCAGGCGAGGTGGGCTCGACGATCGGACGGCGTGATGGAACGACCCGTACCGCTGGAGCGGTAATCGCGAGCGTCCGTTCGGAGCCATTACCCGTCGCTGACTCGCCGGGTGTCGCCGGAGAAGATGGGGTGGCGGCGGGCAGCTGCCTCGACGGAGGCGTAGGCAGCTTGCGGACGGAAGTGGGGACATCGGGTCGCGGCGCCAACTCCGCGACCAGCGCCTCGATCTGGCGCCGGGTCTGACCACAGGCCCTCGCAAGGATGGCTTCGTGGTTCTCCGGCGTGAGATGCCGCCTCAGCAGTCGGACGGAGGTCAATGACATCGCGCCCGAGGCGAGGTGATCTTCGGACAGGCGAAGAACCTTGGTGCAATAACCGAAGAGCGACCCGTAGCTGTGGGCGGCGTAGAGGGCCGGTCGCGTGTCGAGCACAGCGAGGTGGGCCACGAGCTCGACCGAGGCCTCACGCTCCCTGCTGGCAAGCGAAGCGATCCGCGCGAGGAGGTCCTGATCCGAGAGGTTCGACGCGAGAGCGAGACTGTTCATACTCGTATTGCTTGTGTATCACGACGATTCTCGCGCTCCGGAGAAGGCTCTCGCGTGCGTCAGGAGCGGCGCGTCGAAGGTGGCTCTGCGCGTGTGACTCCTTCGGCGCGTTAGCGGCGCAGAGCGGCGCATACGCGTTCCGGAGGCAGTTATGGAACCTGCCGCGAAGCGGACCGAGTCGCTCGCTCGGAAATGCAGGTCCAAAACAAATGACGCCGAAGAATATTCCTGGGCAGATGGCAGCAAGAAAATGTCGGCTGGCGAACGCGACTCACTCGATTAACAGATGGAGGCTGTGGCCAGTTCGGTCGTCAGCTTCTAAGTGTCCAGGCGTCGATTCAGCAGACGCCCAATTCAGCAACCTTCCTAGAGCAGCAGCAGGCCCAGCCGAACGCCCTGCGCCACCGCCTCCGCCCGCGTCTGCGCGCCGAGCTTGCCCAGGATCGCGTTCACGTGGAACTTGGCCGTGTGCTCGCTGATGGCCAGCCGCGACGCGATGGCCCGGTTGGACAGCCCCTGGCCGATGAGGAGGAGGACCTCGAGCTCCCGCGGGGTGAGGGCCTCGACCAAACGCTCGGCGGCCGATCGCGTCCGCAGCGCGCCCTCCGAGAGGCGCACGTCCACCACGAGCAGGCCGAGGGCCGCCGCCTGCAGCGCCGCGACCAGGCGCGGGCGGTCGGCCTCCCGTGCGAGGACGCCACGGGCGCCCGCCCCCAGCAGCTCGGGCGCGCGGCTCTCGCCGCCGGTCAGGACGACGAGGGCGGGCCCGCGCCCTTCGGCGACGTCGTGGAGCGTTTCGAGGTCGGCGGGCGTCTCGACGCCGGTGTCCCAGAGGACGACGTCCGCGTCCGCCGCGCGCAGGAGAGCGGCCGCTTCCTCGGGCGAGGCCTGCCCGGCGACGGCCACATCGTCGCCGGCGGCGAGAAGGGCGACGAGCCCGCTGCGGGCCAGCGGATCCTCGCCGACGACGAACACGCGCAGCGGCGCCGCCATGCCGCGAGCATACGACAGCGTGCCGGAATTACTTCTTCCGGCCGGCCGCCGCCCGCGCCCGCGGGGCCGAGATCCGAGCCGGAGACGCGGCCGCACGCGCGGGCATGGTCCGCACGCTCGCCGGTCCCCGCCCCGGCGCGCTCTTGCCGCCCGCGCGCCCACGCGTGCCGAGGCTCGCCTTGAGCGCTTCCATGAGGTCGATGACCGGCGCGGGCGGCCGCTCCGAAGGCGTGGCTGCGGTGATGTCCTTGCCCTTGAGCTTCTGCGCGATCAGCTTCTCGATGCGCTGGCGCACGTCGTCCTCGTACTTCTCGGGGTGGAAGGTGTCGCTGCTGATCTGCTCGATCAGCTGCCGTGCCAGCTTCACCTCCGCCTCGTTGTTGCGCCGCGACTCGACCGGCACCTCGCCCAGGTCGCGGACCTCGTCCGAGTGGTAGAGCTGCTGCATGAAGAGGCGGTCGCCGGTGGAGCGGATGAGCACGAGGTAACTCTTGCCGCGCGCCGCGTACTTCGCCAGCGCGATCTCGTCGGCGGTGGCCATGGCCTGCGCGAGCAGCGCGTAGCCCTTCTCGCCGCCCTTGTCCGGCCCGAGGTAGTAGGTCTTCTCGAAATACACGGCGTCCACGGCGTCCTTGGGCAGGAACTCCGTGATCTCGAGCCCGCTCGTCGCCTTCTCGTCCAGGGCCTTGAGCTCCTCGTCCGTGAAGACGACGTACTGGCCCTTCTTGTACTCGAATCCCTTCACCATCTCCGAACGCTCGACGATCTCCTCGTCCGCGGGACAGACGTACTGCTGCTTGAGGCGGACGTTGTCCTTGGCATGGAGGAGGTGGAAGGACAGCCCCGCGGACTGACGCACCGCGGGATAGATGCGCACGGGGACGGTGACCAGGCCGAAGGAGATGGTGGCGGTGGCGATGGAGCGAGCGGCCATGTAACGAAGGTAGCATCCGCGGCGCGGTCGCGGGCGCGGGACGGTTCACATCAGCTTGCCGAGCGGACCCAGGTCGAGGTTCAGCTCCTCGGGGCGGAGGCCAAAGCGCGCGGCCAGGTCGGTCACCGTCTCCTCGAGGCGCATCAACGCGAGCCCCATGTCTTCGATCTGCTGGGGCTCGAGCGTCCCCGCCTCCATGCGGCGTATGGCCTGGCGCTCCATGAGCTTGCGCAGGAACTCCACCAGGGCCAGGACCAGGCGCACCACCGAGCGTTGCACGTCATCGGGATTGGCGTTCCATCGTGAGGGGGCACCGCCGCCCGCGCGCGCGAGCTCGGCACGCAGGCTCCGGAGCTCCCCCTTCGTCACGGGGCGGGTGCGCCCCTTCTTCGCAGCCGAGGCGGTGGTCGAACCCTCGAGCGAATCCCTCCCGACCAGGTGGTAGACGGAGGCGATGAGCGGCGGGCGGTCGTGCCGCTCCCTCCGTTCGCCCCGCACGAGCGGGGCCAGCGCGTCGAGCACGCGTCTCACCTCCGGGAAGGCTCGAGGGTCACCCAGGGATGCGCGCCGCGCATCCAGATAACGGGTGCCCGGCCCTCCGCCGGGCGCCGACGGCTCCAAGAGGGGCGCGGACTCGGCGGGCGCCGCCGTTTCGAGCCGCGAGAAGCGCAGCGTCATCTGTTCACACCCGCGCACCGTGCGGAGCCCATCGCGAAAAGCGGCGAGACGGGGACGCAGCGTCTCGCAGAGCTGGCCCTCGTCAAAGGCGACGGACCCGAAGCGAGCGGGAAGGAGCGCGGAGGAGGCCGCGGCCAGGCGGCGGACGGCGGCGTCGTGGGCGCGCAGAGAAGCGGCGTCCAGCGCCGGCGGGGACGTGACGTCGCCGACCGCGGCCAGGACGTCCTCGCAAGTGACGAGACGCATCGGCTCGCCCGCGAGGCCGGAGGGCAGTGCGCCGGCGGGAGCCTCCGCCAGCACGGCGTACAGATACACGGGGCTCACCGCTTCGTCCCGGAGACCCAGATCCGATCGGCCGCGCACAGGAGCGCGGACAGGCGGAGGTAGACGAGATCGACGCCCGCGATCGACAACATGACGTCGCCGCTCACCACGACGCCCTTGTTGAGGACATGGTCGACCAGCTCGAGGAGCGTCTCGTCCGCTTCCTCGATCAGGGCCTGGCGCGACGCGTCGCTCATCGGAGGCTGGCCACGAAGTTGTACGCGGGCCAGGGTCCGGTCAGCACGACGCGGTATCCCTGCGGGGCCAGGCGCTCCGCCTGCCGGCGCACGCTCTCTTGGAAGGCGGCCACACGCGTCACGGGCACCAGGAAGGCGGCATCGAGCAGCAGGCGCAGGCCGGGCTCGGCCGCCGCCGGAGGACGGCGCCGGGTCTGGTCGGCGTGCCGGGCCACCGCCTCGAACACCTCGTCCGCGGCCCTGCGGCCCAGGTCGACGATGTCGCGGACCTCCTTGTGCTCTTGACGCTTCCGGGTCAGGAACCCGGCGCCGGCGCTGAGCCCCTCCGTGGCCTGCTGCGCCCGCTCGCGCGCCCGCGTGCGCGCGAGAGCTTCGTCCACGCTCACGCGCACGCCCCACTCCTGCCGCCCCTCGATGCGGCCCAGCACGGCCCGCAACCGCGTGCGCGAGCGGCCCAGCTCGGCTGCGGCGCGCGCGTCGCTCGAGAACATCGTGAAGAGCTTCATCGGAATCGCGGAGCCGAGCCGCGAGACGTGCTCGACCACGCGCTCGTGGGCGACCGCGCAGGCGGACACCCACTCAAGGTCCTTCAACCGCTTCTCGATGGCGGCCGCGCTGTATCGTGGCAGCGGCGCATCCGCGACCGCGACCCACAGCCCGTCGCCGACGGTGACCCATCGCAGGGCGCCCACCTCCGGCGGCCCGCTCGGCGCGTCGGACACGGCCGGCTCACGGGCGCTGGCCACGACGGCATACAGATAGGTCACACTGCCGGCCGGACGCTTGCGCGGCGCGGGCCGGCGGCTCCGAGGCTTCACGAGCGCCGGGCCGGATCGAAGCGGCGCCAGGTGTGGCCCCAGTCCCGCAGCGCGCGGACCCCGCGTGGCTCGGGAGCGGTCATGGGAGCAAGAATCATCGGACGCCCGGCGCGTGTCAAGAAGCGCCGGGCCAGGGCGCGCACGTGCTTCTCTTCGCGAGCGGCGGCCCGGCGGCAGCGCGCGCAGCCGGCTGGGGTGATCGCGTTCACGAGCAGCCCGGCCACCGGGATGCCCATCGCATCGAGCTGATCGAGCAGACGCGCCGTCTCGCGCCGGGGCAGCTCGGCGGGACGCGTGACCGCGACGAAAGCCGTGCGCGCGGGATCGCGGAGGAGCGCCTCCAGGGTCCGGAGCTGCTTCGACACGTCGACCAGCTCCTGGGCCAGCCGGCCCAGGCCGACCACCTGCCGGTACTTCAGCAGCACGGACAGGAGGGCTTGTATCCATTCGCGTGCCGCATCGGGCAGGGCGAGCAGGCGCAGAGCGTGGCCGGTGGGCGCCGTATCCAGGACCACCGTCGACGGCGCGCCCGGGGTGCTCTCCTGGATGAGCGCGTCCGTGACCGCCGCCAGCGCGAACAGCTCGTCGATCCCCGGAGGCGCCAGCGCGATGAGGTCCTGCATGACCGCGCGGTCGAAGGCCGGATCGAGGTTGGAGCCGCCCCGCAAGGCGTCGAAGAGCTGGTCCACCGCGCCTCGATAGCGCGCGCGCGCGGCGGCCAGGGCGCGGTCCGCGTCCAGCTCGCGCGCGCGCAGGCGGGGCGATGCCCCCGCGACCGCGCGCTCGTCGTCGCCGAGGCGTACGGAGAGGGCATCGCCCAGCGAATGCGCCGGGTCCGCGGAAAGGAGCAGCACACGGCCGCCGCGCCCGTCCGCCAGCGCGAGGGCGGCCGTGGCGGCGGCGGTGGTCTTGCCCACGCCCCCTTTCCCTCCGAACACGAGGAGCCGGCGCGACGGCGGCATCAGGTCGGAGACCCACCACGGCTCCGCGGCGGCACGCGGCGAGCGGCGGGTGGCCACCGCCGCGGTCCGCCTCCCTGGTCGGCGCGCCGCCGGCATCGGCCGGAGCCGGCGCGGCGGCCCCACCAGTGCCCGCGCGAACGTGCGGAGCGAGCCGACCCCTTCCGGCTCGTCGTCCTGGGCCGCGACCAGCCGCATCGGGAGCGGACGAAACGCGCGCGCCGTCTCGGCGAGGACGGCGGCCTCCGACCGGCGACGGCCTTCGCACAAGGCGCACGGTCCCGGCGGAGCCGGCGTGATGCGATTCACCACGATCTCGCCCACGGTGATGCCCGACCTCTGGAGGCCGGCCAGGCCGTCACGGCTCTCCTCCAGCGAGAGCGCTTCCGGCAGCATCACCCACGAGAACGTCGTCCGCTCGGCGTCGCGGAGGAGGGCGAGGATCCCGGAGGATTCCTGCTCGATCTCCGCGATCAGGGCGTCGGCCGAGTCGGCGCGATACCGCCCTCCCAGGCTGCGCGAGAGGAAGCGGTGCTTGGCCTGCATGTCGTCCAGCACGGAAGCGATCTGGCGCAGGGTCTCCGGCATCTGCAGCAGCCGCAGCGTGTGGCCGGTGGGCGCGGTGTCGACCACCACGTCGTCCACGGGCGAGGCCCGCGCCAGGCGTGCCAGCTCGAGCAGCCCGATCAGCTCGTCCGTGCCGGGCAGGGAGAGGGAGAGGAAGCGCTCGACGTCTTCGCGATCGAGGTACGTCCCGCGGAGGGCGATGGTGGCCAGCCCGTCGCGCCTCTGGTCGAGCCAGCGCGCCAGGGCCGCGTCCGCATCGAGCTCGGCGGCCCGCAGCGTCCCCCGCCGCACGGGCACCGGCCGGGGCCGCGAGCCCAGGCGGCGCCCCAGCGCGTCCCCGAGGGAATGGGCGGGATCGGTCGAGACGACGAGCACGCGGCGGCCGGACTCGGCCAGGGCCACCGCCACCGCCGCCGAGCACGTCGTCTTCCCGACGCCGCCCTTGCCCCCGAAGAAGCGAAAGAGCGGACGCCGGGGAAGAGAGGCGGGCCGGCCCTCAGCGCCGGCGACGGTGGTCCGCGCCTTCGGTTTCGTGGGCCTCGCCCGCGCTTTCCTCGTGCTCCTCGCCCGCGAACGTGGCCTCGACACCTGCGATCCTCATCTCGCCCGGCGGCGGCGCGGGGGTCCGGTTGCGCTCGCGGATGTCGCGGATGCGGGCCAGCAGGCCTCTCTCCGTCCGCGCGAACTCCTCTTCGGTGATCTCCCCGAGCTCCCGCCGCATCTGCGCGGCCAGGAGCTCCTCGCGGAGGACGGTGTCGTCGCTGAGCTCCTTGTCCACCGCCTGCACGACCTTGTCGAGCACGAAGCGCACGCCGCCGATGATGAGGGAGTCGATAATCAGTACCACCTATTCCCCTTCCCGCGCGCGCTCCAGCTTGAGGCGGATGTTGACGAAGTTGTAGGGGGGCCAGGGGCCCGTGTATTTGAACGTGAGTGACCCGTGCCGCGCGCCGATCTGCTTCACCTTGGAATCGAAAGCGGACTCCTTCTCGCGCGCCACCAGGAAGGCGGCGTTCATGATCATCTTGTCGCCGATCGGCTTGTTGGCGCGGGAGGCCACCGACACCGGGCGCAGCTCTTCGAAGATGTCCCGCACGTAGCGCTCGGAGCGCGCTTCCAGGGCGGCGTCCATCAGCCGGCCGTACTGCATGCGCGCGAAGTAGGTCGAGCCCTTCTGCGAGGAGATCTCGCCCTTGAGGCGCCGCACGTCCTCGTCCTCGTCCTCGATCTCGCGGATCATGACGTCCCGGTCCCAGAGCACCTTCAGGCCGAACTCGAGCTTGTCCTGCATCTTGTTGAGCACGTCGTTGAAGGCCTCGTAGGCCGCGCGCAGCAGCTCGACGATGTCGTCGCGGGTCTTGAAGACGGTGCCGAACGACATCGGGATGACGGTGTGGTTGCGCATGACCGTCTCGTTGACGCGCTCGTGGGCGAGCACGTTCTCGCGCGTGGCGTCGAAGACCTCGACCGGGGTATCGGAGACGACCGCGGCCAGCTCTTTGTAGTTGACGGTATGGACGTCGGCCGGCTCGGTGCCGATCCCGACCGGCCCGAACTTCAAGGGGTCGTCGGAGCGAATGATGCAATAGACGTATTTGCCGCGGCTCTCGGCCGCGGAAGAACGGGGGGCGTGCACCGCCGTCGAGCGTGCCGGCGCCTCCGCCGATCGCGGAGCCTTCCGCTCCGCGGGCGCGGGGCGCGCCGTCTTCGCCGTCGAACGGGCGCCGCGGGCCGCGGACGCCCGAGCGGCCGTCCCTGCCTTTGGCCCCTGCTTCCCATGGGTCTTGGCCACCGCCTTCTACCTCCCTCCGCGCGCGCCCGGCCGCGCGGCCAGGACACGGCGAATCTCGGCCTCGAGATCGGCCGGAATGCACGGCTTGGTCACGAACGAGTCGCAGCCGGCGTTGCGCGCGCCCTCCTCGTGACCGGCGAGGGCGTGGCCGGTGAGGGCCACCACCGGGATCTGGCTGGTGAGCGGATCCTTCTTCAGGCGGCGCGTCGCTTCCCACCCGTCGAGCCGCGGCAGCGAGAGGTCCATGACGATGAGGTCCGGACGCAGGGCCGCCGCCTTGGTGAGCGCGTCGAGGCCGTCGACCGCCTCCGCCACCCGGTAGCCGTTGAAGCGAAGGAACTGCGTGTACATCTCGCGGTTGTCCTCGAAATCGTCCACCACGAGGATGAGCGGACCGGGATCGCCCCGGGCCGGACCTCGCGCGGCCTTCTTGTCCGGCATCACCGCCTCCGCAGCCGCACGGGAAGGGTCAGGGTGAAAGTGGATCCCTGGCCGACCGCGCTCTGCAAATCGACACGCCCTTCCATCATGCTGGCCAGGCGACGGCAGATGGCCAGCCCCAGGCCCGCCCCCCCGTACTCCCGCGCCGGCGAATTGTCCGCCTGACGGAAGTCCTCGAAGACGCGGTCCTGGTCTTCCCTCTTGATTCCGATCCCGGTGTCCCTGACCGCGATCTCGACTTCCTTGACGGAAGGGTCGTGCCGCGCGGACACGGTGACGACCCCGCTGGGGGTGAACTTGATCGCATTGGTGACCAGATTCAACACGATCTGCTTCACCTTGGCACGGTCGCTGGCAATCGGGCGCAGCTTCCGGGCCGACTCCACGCGCACGGAGAGCTTCGAGCGCTGGATGAGCGGCTCCAGCTCCGCCAGCACCTCCTGGATGAGGGTGGGGATGGGAAAGCTGCTCACGTGCAGCGGCATCTTCCCGGCCTCGATGCGCGAGATGTCGAGGATGTCGTTGATGATCGCAAGCAGGTGGCGCGCGTTGCTGTCGACGCGGCTGAGGTTCCTCTCCTGCTGCGCGCCCAGCTCGCCGGAGACGCCCTGCAGGAGAAGGCTCGTGTAGCCGAGGATGGCGTTGAGGGGCGTGCGGAACTCGTGCGACATGTTGGCCAGGAACTGCGACTTGGCCGCGGAGGCCTGCTCCAGCTCGATACGCTGGCGGCGGAGAAGCTCGTTCTGTCCGACCAGCTCCGAGGTGGCCTGCCGCACGCGCTCCTCGAGGAGGGCGGAGGCGCGCTTGAGCTCCTCGTAGAGCCGGGCCCTCTCGATCTCCTCCGTGCGGTCGTGGAGGACGGTGACGATCGCCGTCACCTCTCCGTGCTCGGAGAAGATCTTCCCCGAGATCGCTTCCACCGGTAGGGGGAGGCCCGTCTCCGGATCGACGAGGCCGATCTCTCCGCGCCTGCGCTCGCCCTCGGTGGCAAAGAGCAGGTTGGATACGAACGCCGAGAAGTGCGCGTCGTTGGCCTGGACCCGGACCCCGTGCTCGGGGACGAGGCTCCCTCGGACCGAGAAGAGCCGCTCCGCGGGCGCGTTCATCATGACCAGCGCGCCCGCGGGGTCGGTCACCAGGATGGGATCGGCCACGGAGTCGATGATGAGGTCGAGGCGGTCGCGCTCGGCGCGCACGTCCGCCTCCGCGATGCGGAGCCGGCGGTAGTTCTCCTCGATCTCCTCGCTGGCCCGGCGCAGGTCGCTGATGTTGCGCAGGATCGACACCAGCGCGGTGCCCTCGCGCGTGTCGGGGGCCGCGGTGCTGAGCAGCTCGAAGAGCAGGTCGGAGCCCTCGACGGGATCGACGAGGAGCAGCTCGCGCCGGCCGCCCTCCTGGATCGCGGTCTGGGCCAGCGCGGAGGAGAAGAGCATGTTGTTGAGGGCGACCGCGCGCCGCCGCCCCTCGCTCTCGCCTTCGCCCGCGACGAGCAGGGCCTTGGCGCGCGCGTTGGCGATGAGCACGCGCCTCCACGAGCGCGGAGTTCGCTTGGGGCGGGCTCACGACGAGGAGCCCCCCCGGAACGTTCTCGCGGCCCACGCGCGCGTACATGGGCTGGGCCAGGATGGGCACGCGCCCCAGCGGAACGGCGGCCCGGCCGTCGCTCCGCTGTTCGGTGAAGGTGACGGCCTCGCGCCCGAATGCGGCCGCGACCAACGGGTGGGCGCGGTCCTCCAGGTCCACCGAGAAGTCCCGGGGCATCCCGGGACCCTGGCGGGCGATCATGGACAGCCTCGTGTGCTCGACGTCCACGGCCAGGCAGGCGCCCGCGCGGGCGCCCGCGTACTCGATCAGCCACTCCAGGGACCGCCGCGCGCACTCCTCGAGGTCGTCGCAGGTGAGGAGGAACTCGGCCAGCCCCAGGCGCGCCTCCGCCTGCACGGCGGCGCTCCGCGCGAGCGCCGTGCCGCCGGCCATGGCCGCGGGCCGGGCCAAGGGGCCTTACCCTCGCCGGCGGGCGGCGGCGCGGGCGCGGCGGGGCTTCTTGGCGCCCTCGCTGGCGGCGAGCTGCCGGCGGAGGCGCTTGCCGCCGCCCTCGCTGGCGGCGAGTTGCCGGCGCAGGGCGGCGTTCTCGGCGAGCACGGTCTCCGAAGCGCGCGCGGGCTCCAGGACGGCCGGCTTCGACACCGAACCCACCTGCCCCACGGCCTCCGAATACTTCAGGTAGGTGTCGATCGACGCCACCACGATGCGGGCTTCCACCGTGATCAGGTCGATGCCGACCAGCGACACCCGGACCCAGGCGTCGATGACGATGCCTTTGTCGAGCACGCGGTCGAGAACGTCGATGAGGCTGGTTCCGCCTACGGTGCGTTCAACGGGCATCGCTCATGCTCCTGTCAGCGCGAGGTACCGCGCCGGGCACGCTTCAATCTCGTGGCCGCGGGAGTTGCGCCTCCTCCCGACAGCGCTTCGATGCGCCGCTCCAGCGCGCGAATGTGGCGCCGGAGCTCCTGGTTTTCCGCGGTCGATTTTCCGAGTTGGGCTCCCGAGAAATGCGGGTCGGTCCGCCACCAATCCATCCCGATCTCCTGGGCCTTGTCGATCGAGCACACGATGAGGCGGATACGGATCGTGAGCAGCTCGACCTCGGCCAGGGAGACCCGGATGTCGCCGGCGATCAGCAGGCCCTTGTCGAGAACCCGATCGAGGACGTCCACGAGGCCGGTGGAGGTGCGGTGCTGATCGAACGGCATATCCGTCCTCATGCAAGGCTCCCCTGAGCGGCCCGTGCCCGGTCAGCAAACAGGAGTGCGGAGGATACACCAGGACCTCGCGTCCCAAAAGACGCACGCCGTCCACGCTCGATCGTCGCCAGGGGATTGAACCACAACCGGCCGCGCCGGGGAGGTGGGGGGAGCAGAATCCTGGCGCGCGCGCGAGGACTCCTGCTATCGTCCTCCTGCACGGAGGACGGGATGCGACCTGAAAGCCCGCCCGCGCGGGTCGCCGTCGAATGGATGCCGGCAGACCAGCGTCCGGAAGACCTGGACAAGTGGCAGCGTGTCGTGGACAGCGCCTACGCCGGGGGATACGGCCGGGTCCGCCTCGTCCGGCAGGCCGACGGCAAATGGAAGGTCACGTCCGCCACCACGATGATGCCGAACCCCTCGGCGGAAGGCGAGACCTTGCCCATGAGCAAGGCCATGCGCGAGGCCGTCCGGGCTGCCCTGCGCGCCCGGGGGTTCCCCGTCCCCTGAGCCCGGATCCGGCCCCGCGCAACCTCTTCAGAAGGCGGCCTCCGCGAGGTCGGGCACGGAAGCCCCGGGGGCCTCGGTCGCCTCGGGTGCGGTCACGGGCACCCCCACGTGCGTACGGGCCACCAGGACGTAGATCGACGGCACCACGAACAGCGTGAAGAGGGTGCCGATGATCATGCCGCTCACGAGCATGATGCCGATGCTGTTGCGCGCGCCCGCCCCCGGCCCCGTGGCCAGAACGAGCGGGAAGTGGCCGACGACGGTCGCGGCGGTGGTCATCAGGATCGGGCGCAGACGCGTGCCCGAGGCCTCCACGATGGCACGCAGCTTGTCGAGGCCCGTCTCCTGGAGGTGGTTCGCGAACTCCACGATGAGGATCCCGTTCTTGGCCACGAGACCCACCAGGGTGATGAGACCGACCTGGCTGTAGATGTTCAGCGTGGTGAGGCCGAGGAACGAGAAGAGCAGCGCGCCCGAGATGGCCAACGGCACGGAGCCGGCCAGGATGATGAAGGGATCGCGGAAGCTCTCGAACTGGGCGGCCAGCACCAGGTAGATCAGGATCCCGGAGAGGAGGAACGTGCCGAGGAACTTGCTGCCCTCGACGCGGAGCTGGCGCGACTCCCCCGCGTAATCCACGGTGAAGCCCTTGGGGAGCATCGTCTTCGCCTCCCCCTCCAGGAAGGCCAGCGCCTTGTCGAGCGAGATGTGCGGCGGGATCACGCCCTGGATGCGCACGGCGTTGAGCTGCTGGAACCGCTTCAGCTCGCGCGGCTCCGTGGACGTCTTCAGGGTGGCGAAGGTGGACAGGGGCACGAGCTTGCCGTCCGGCCCCGTCACGTGGATCTGCTCGAGCTGGTCGGCGGTGAGCCGCTCGCTCCGCTTGATCTGCGGGATGACCTTGTAGCTGCGGCCCTGGATGCTGAACCGGTTCACGTAATCTCCGCCCAGCATGGTGGAGAGGTCCCGGCCGGCCTGGCTGAGGTCGACGCCCAGGGAGCGCACCTTGTCGCGGTCGAACACGACCTCCGCCTGCGGCTGGTCGAACTTGAGGTCGGCGTCCGCGAAGATGAACAGGCCGCTGGCGAAGGCCTTCCCCACCAGTTGCTTCGCGAACTCCGCGAGCTGCTGGGGCTCGGCGGTGGAAGCGATCACGAAGTCCACCGGGAAGTCGCCGCCGCCCGGCAGCGGCGCCGGCGTCATCGGGATCACCCGGATGCCGGGGATCTCGGACAGCTTGACCCCCGCTTCCACGAGGAGCTGCTCGGTCGTCTTCTTACGCTCGCTCCAGGGCTTGGTCACCATGCCGCTGAAGCCGCCGGTGGGCGACGTGATCTGGAAGGTGGCGCCCGCCTCCGGGAACGACTTGTAGACCTCGTACACCTTCGTGGTGAACAGTTTCGTCTGGTCGAGGGTGGAGTTCGGCGCGGCCTGCACGATGCCGAACACCACGCCCTGGTCCTCGACGGGGGCCAGCTCCTGTTGCGAGAACATGTAGAAGGGCACCACCAGCGCGACCACGATCCCCCACAGGACGAGGACGACCGGGCGGTAGCGCAAGGTTCCGGCCAGGGCGCGCGTGTAGGCGGAGCGAACGGCGTCGAAGCGCCGGTTGATCCACCCCGCGAACCCCTTCTCGGTATCGCCCGCCCGCAGCAGGCGCGAGCCCATCATCGGGGACAGGGTCAGCGCCACCACCCCGGACACGATGACCGCGCCGGCCAGCGTGAACGCGAACTCGCGGAAGAGGGCGCCCGTGAGCCCGCCCTGGATCGCCACCGGGGTGTACACCGCGGCCAGGGTGATGGTCATGGCCACGATGGGGCCGACCAGCTCGCGGGCGGCCTGCAGCGCCGCCTCGAACG
>WNFI01631942.1_pt1 | contig 18514 bp, 19 predicted proteins | sample 5400471 | NCBI WGS metagenome assembly WNFI01 (sample SAMN13153348, study PRJNA577476) | soil metagenome | isolation source: 100 cm saprolite on Douglas fir-dominated hillslope | place: USA:California | collected 2013-09-17 | reverse complement strand
GGCCGGATGATGGCGAGCACGCTCGGCGAGCTCACCAAGCTCGATCACGCGGTGAACACCGCGCTCATGCTGTCGTACGTCGCGACCGCGAAGGGCGACGAAGTCGGCCTCCTCGGCTTCGCCGACGATGTACGGAGCTACGTCGTCCCGCGGCGCGGCCGCCGGCAGTTCATCCGCCTGACCGAGGAGCTCCGCCGCCTCGAGGTCACCACGACCGAGCCCGACTACCGCGCGGCGTTCGAGTTCCTCCGCTCGCGCACGTCGCGGCGCGCGCTCGTGGTCCTGTTCACCGATCTTGTCGACGTCGAGGCGTCCCGCTCCCTCGTCGCCGCGGTGAACCGGCTCGCGGGCAACAACCTCGTGCTCTGCTGCCTGCTCGCGGACCCGCAGCTCGCCGCGGTCGCCTCCCGCGCGCCGACCTCGACGACCGAGCTCTACGAACGGGTCGTCGCGGAAGAGGTTCGCGACGCGCGTGGTCGGGCCATCGCCCTGCTGCGCGAGCGCGGCGTGCACGTCGTCGACGTCCCGGCGGAGCGGCTCACGGTCGCCGCGATCCAGCGCTACCTCGAATTGAAGAAGCGCTGGTTGTAGGGCAGCAGGATGTAGCTCCAGAGCGCGATCCCGGTGACCAGGCCGACCGCGAGCTTGCCCGCGGGGTCGAGCGTCGTCGGCGACACGAAGCCCTCGATGAGGCCCGCGATCACGAGCGTCGAGCTCGAGGAAGCCGTGGGCCAGGATGAAGATGAGGAGCGAGCTCGCGACGCCGGCGCGCTGCAGGACCGCGAAGATCGTGCCGAGCTCGGTCCCGTTGAGCACGAGGATGAACACCGTGTAGAGGCCCGCGGTCATGCCGCCCGCGAAGGCGGCGACCGCGACGGTGATGTTGTTGACGATGATGAGCGGGCCGACGCGGGCGCGGAGCGCCTCGGGGATCTCCGTGCCCGGCGTGCGCTGGACGAGCGCGCGGCGCGATTCCTCGCTGAGCGCCGACGACGCAACGTCCGGCTGGATGAGCCCCGCGGCGAACGTGACCGCGGCGGGGACGACGACGAGCGCGAACGCCACGAGCGTGAACGGCATGGCCGCGCGGACGGCCGCCGGCAGCTCGCGGGCCACGAACCGTCGCAGCCGGCGACCGCTGGCGGGCGCCTCGCTGTACACGAGCGCGTGCGCCGCGGCGACGACGTCGTTGAGCCGCTCCGCGACGGCGTCCTCGGGGAAGTCCCGGCGCGCGACCGCGAGGTCGCTCGTCGCGCCGCGGTACAGCGCGCCGAGCTCGAGCACCTCCTCGGCCGAGAGCCGCGCGACCCGGCCCCGCGCGCGATCGACGAGCATGCCGAGACGGGCCCAGCGCGCGCGATGGTCCTCGACGAACCGATCGATGGATTGCACCGCGCGCATGCGGCGACCGTACCATGCAGACGTGGCGATCCGGGTCGGCCGGCTCGAGGTCGAGACCCCTGATCACGTGGTCCTGCGATACACGTTGGCCGGCGTCGGCAACCGCGGATTCGCCGCGGTGCTCGACTTCCTCGTCGCATTCTTCATCACCGCCGGCCTCGAGATCGGCTACGTCCAGATCGGGACGCCGGGCGACGCGGCGATCGGCGGCGTCATCCGGCTGCTCCTCTTCGTGCTCGGCTGGAGCTATTTCATCCTCCTCGAGTGGCTCTGGAACGGTCAGACGATCGGGAAGCGGGCCTTCGGGCTGCGCGTGATCAACGAGGACGGCTCGCCGGCCGGCTTCGTGGCGGTCTTCGTTCGCAACCTCGTGCGGCTGATCGATTTCCTGCCGACCTTCTACGGTCTCGGGCTCGTGTCCATCGTCCTGACGGGGCGCTCGCAGCGGCTCGGCGATCTCGCGGCCGGCACGTTCGTCGTCCGCGCGCCGCGGCCGCAGCTTGACTGGCTCGCGCTCCGCACGGTCANNNNATCCGCCCGCACGTCACCGGCATCGACGCGGCGGACGACGTCGCGTTCCTGCGGGCGCTCGCGGCGAGCCTGCGCGAGGCGGGAGAGCGGCGGGGATGAGCGAGGTCGGCGGGATCATCCTGCTCGTCGTCCTGGTCGCGGCGTTCGGCATCCTCGCCGGAGGGAGTCGAAGCGCGAGCGAGCTTCGCGCGACGCGCCGCTGGGAGGCGCGCTTCGAATCGGACATCCGGCGCGTGCGCCCGACCGACGCGACCGGTGTGCTGCGGTGCCGCGCGTGCGGCGCGAACGGGTCAGAGCGCGCGGGCCGTTGCCCGAGCTGCGGCGCGATCCTCTAGCGCGCGCCTAGAGGCGCGCGCGCCGCGCGGAGAGGTAGAGGCGCGCGATCAGCTCGTCGGCATCCCACGGCTTCGTGATCCAGTCGTCGGCCGGCCCGAGGGTGGTCGAGATCTCCGGGAAAAGGTCCCGCCGCCCGGTCATCATCACGATCCCCGGTCGGCGCGCGTCGTTCTGGCGGAGCTCCTTCAACAGGCCGAGACCCGACGTGTGCCCGAGGGTCACGTCGAGCAGCACCACGTCCGGCATGTCCGATCGCACGGCTTCGGCTGCGTCGTCGAGGGCCGACGCGACCCGGCACTGGAGCTCGTTCGAGGTCAGCAGGCGCGACAACGATCGCCGGATCTGATCGTCGTCGTCGACGATGAGGACGCTCGTCATGACGCGAGTGCTCCCGCGACATGCTCGACGAGATCGCGGTTCGAGAATGGCTTCGCCAGGAACGCGTCGGTTCCAGCGCGCTCCCTGCCCTGCGCGTCGCCGGACATGTACATGATCCGAAGATCCGGGTAGCTTCGGCGAAGGTGCGCCGCGAGATCGTTGCCGCGCCAATCCGACAGAAAGATGTCGGTGAGGAGCAGGCTGATCTTGCCGTCGAGCTCCGAGCAGATCCGGAGCGCCTCGCTGGCCGTCGCGGCGTGCAGGACCCGGTAGCCCTGCGCGGTGAGCACCCGGTGGGCCGCGAGCCGGAAGGGGTGTTCGTCGTCGACGACGAGGACGGTCCCAAGCGATCCTCCGGCTACGGCGATCACCGGCTCGGCAGTGACCGGGCGCGGGACCCGGGGGGTCACCGGAGCGCGCTCGAAGGTGTGGATCCATCCGAGCACCTCGGCGCCACGCATCGGCCGGGCGATGAGATACCCCTGCGCGGCGTCGCAGCCCATGTCCTTGAGGCGTTGAAGCGCTTCCGGGTCCTCGACGCCCTCCGCGATCGTGTCGAGGCCGAGCCCGTGGCTCAGATCGATGGCGGCACGGACGATCGCGGCCGTGTTCTCGTCGCGGAGGAGTGGTGCGATCAGCGAACGATCGATCTTCACGCTGTTCACCGGGAGCTTCTGCAGGTAGGCGAGCGACGAGTAACCCGTGCCGAAGTCGTCCATCTCGATGTGGATGCCGAGCGTTCTCAGCCGGCCCAGGATGTCGGCGGCATGGGCCGGGTCGGTCATGAGGTCTGACTCGGTGACCTCGACGCACAGCTGCGACGTCGGCCAACGGAATGAAGTCGAGCGGCGGCACGAGGCCACGACCGGGGTGCTGCCAGCGGACGAGCGCCTCGAATCCCTGAAGCATTCCGGTGGTGAGATCGACGATCGGCTGGTAGTGGAGCCGCAGCTCCCCCCGAGTGATCGCGTTGCCGAGGTCGCCCAGCAGCTGCAGCCGGCTCACGCCGTCGGTCGGATCGGTCGCGGTGGCACTTCCCCACGCCCGCCCGTCCGTGGCCGCTCCCTCGAGCGCCCGCGAGCCGGCGCGGAAGAGCTCGGTGCCGTTCTTGGCCCCGGTCACCGAGCGCCGGGAGACGCTCGCCCGGCCGCGCGGCCGGATCTGCGCGCCGCGGATCGGGAACGGTGCGTCGACCACGGCGAGCAGGCTCGACGCGATCGCGGAGTCGTCAAGGTCGGGCATCGACGGCCAGACCACGGTGAACCGATCCCGGACCTTCGCCAGGAAGGCGGTCGGCCCGAACGCGTCACGGAGCCGGACCGTCACCACGCGCAGCACCTGCTCGCCGGTGTCGTATCCGAACGCCTCGTCGATCTCCCCGAGATCGACGAGCTCGAGCATCCCGATCGTCACGTCCGTCGTGCGGGGATCGAGACCGTCGACGTGGCGGAGGTAGGCCTGACGGTTCGGCAGACCGGTCGCTTCATCGGTGGACAGTGCCGCCGCAAGCCGGCGCTTCGCGCCCTGCGCCACGCCCGCGGTGATGGCGACGAGCGCGAGCGCCGCGCCCTCGACGATCTGCAAGGTCAGCTGTTCCGCGGATGCCTCGTTCGAGCCGAGGAGCCGCAGGTTGGCGATCCCTTCCACGATCGCGATGCCGATGGCGGCACGGGCACCGAAGAGCCACGCCGCGACCGCGATCGGCACCACGCCGACCAGCGCGGCGAACGGCTTGCACCCCACACCTGCGGGGTCACCCCAGGATCCCGAGCTCCTGCGCCCGCAGGACGGCCTCCAGCCGAGAATGGGCTTCGAGCTTCTCGATCACCGCCTGCACGTAGCCACGGGCCGTGTGCCAGCTCACGCCGAGCGCCTCGGCGATGGCCGCGGCATCCTTCGCCGTCGCCATGACCTGGAGCACCTCGCGCTCGCGTTCGGTGAGGGACGCCGCGATCCGGACCCGCTCGGCGGTGGCCCGAGCCCGCTCCTGCGCGCGACGCAGGAGGTCTCGGAGCGTCTCCGGCGGGATCAGCATGTCGCCCGCGGCCGCACGGTGCACCGCGTTCGCGATCTCGGCGACCCGCGCGGTCTTGATGAGATAGCCGCACGCGCCCGCCTCGACCGCCGCGAGCATGTCCTCCTCGCTCCCACCGCCGGTCAGGATGATGACCGCCGTCTTCGGGAGGCGGGTCAGCACGCGTGCCGTCGCCTCCGCCCCCGAGCCGTCGGGCAGCCGCTGGTCCATCAGGATCACGTCGGGCGTCGCCTCGTCGGCGATCCGCACCGCGTCCGCCACGGTCCCGGCCGTCCCGACGATCTCGATGCCCTCCGTGCGGCCGAGAACGTCGCGAAGACTCTCGGCGAACGAGGCGTGGTCGTCGACGAGGAGGACGCGGATCCGTTCAGTCGCCATTCGCCTTCTTCCGTCCGAGCGCTTCGTGCACGGCTTCGAGGAGGGCGGCGCGCATGAATGGCTTCTGCAGCAGGACCGTGCCGTCCGGAATGAGGCCCTGTCGCGAAACGGCATCGTGCGAGTAGCCGCTCGTGAACAGCACCGGTAGGTCCGGTCGAAGCTCCGTGGCGCGCCGCGCGAGCTCGATCCCCGAGAGGCCCGGCATGACGACGTCCGTGATCAGCACATCGATGGGCACGGCCGAATCGCCGAGCACCCGCAGCGCCTCGGTCGGGTCGGAGAGCCCGTCGGCCGAGTAGCCGTTGCTCCGAAGGATGCGGACCGCGGCGAGCAGCACCGCCGGCTCGTCCTCGACGACAAGGACGTGCTGCTGGTCGCCCGGCACCGGCGGCGCGACCGAGCGGTCCGCTGCAGCTGGAGCCGGCTCGTCGCTCGCGGGCAGATCGACGCGGACGACGGTCCCGTGCCCGGGCTCCGAGTAGATGCGCACGTCCCCACCGGAACGCGTCACGATGCCGTAGACCGTCGCCAGGCCGAGGCCGGTGCCCTGGCCGGCCGGCTTCGTCGTGAAGAACGGCTCGAACGCGCGCTGCGCGACACCCGTCGGCATGCCCTCGCCCGTGTCGGACACCGTCAGCCGCACATACCGTCCGGGCGGGAGCGGCGAGCGCGGCTGCTCGTCACCGAGGACGACCTCCGACGTTTCGATCGTGAGGCGTCCGCCCTTCGGCATCGCGTCCCGGGAATTCACGGCGAGGTTGAGGACGACCTGGTCCAGCTGCGTGCGGTCGGCGCGGACCGGCGGGAGCGATCCGCCGGGCGCGACGACGAGCTCGATGTGTTCGCCCAGCGTCCGCCGGAGGAGGCCATCGAGGCCGTCCACGATCGAATTCAGATCCACGAGCTCGGTCTTCGTCATGTCGCGCCGAGCGAAGATCAAGAGCTGGCGCGTCAACAGGGCGGCGCGCTGTGCGGCCTTGCGCACCTCGTCGACGTCCGCGCGGACGGCGGAATCGTGGGGCAGGGCGTCGTCGACGAAGTCGAGGTAGCTGAGGATGACGGCGAGCAGGTTGTTGAAGTCGTGGGCGACGCCCCCGGCCAGCTGGCCGAGGCTCTCCATGCGCTGCGACTGCTCGAGGCGGTGCTCGAGCTTCCGTGCCTGCTCGTCGCTCAGCTCACGTTGGGTGAGCTCGGCGCGGAGGGAAGCGACCACCGCGTTGAAGCTCCGTGCGAGCTGGCGGATCTCCCGCGGCCCACGCTCCGTCAGCGGGGCCGCGCCCGCCGTGACGAGACGGTGGGACACGTCACGATCCAGGCGCCATATCGGATACGCGATCGCGCGGTAGATGACGATCGTGCCCATGAGGATGACCAGCAGCCCGATCAGCGAGCTGGCGGTCTGCTGGAAGAAAAGGTCCCGCGCCGCCGCGAGCGTCGCATCGCGTCCGGCGCCGGCCTGCAGCTGCCATCCGGCGCCGGCGACCGCGACGCGAGCGGTGACCGCGTCCGCGCCGAGGCCGGCGGCCGGCACGCTGACCGGCGTGCCCGCGTCGGTGGTGATCGAGAACACCAGGCTGCGGGGACCGCCGAACCGCGCGGCCGTGGCCGCCGCGAGGTCCGTGATGTCGGCGAAGGCGACCACCGCACCCCGTCCGGCGACGGGTGCCGCGCTCACGATCGTGGTGCGCCCGGTGCGCTGGTCCACGACCGGGTCGGTGAACGTCGCGCCCGCGAGCGCGGCCGGCAGCCACGACGCGTCGCGGTATGCCGCCTCGGCGGGTCCGATGGACGAACAACGGACGGAGCCGTCCGGGCGCACGAGATCGAGATGCGTCTTCTGCAACGAGCCGACGGTGCCGAACGTGATGCCGCAGGCGGCGTTGTCGAATGCGGCTGCGGCGCCGGGATTCGCGGCCGTCTGGCTCACGGTCGACCGCACGATCGACACGGTCGCCGCCAGCTCCGTGGCGGCCTGCGACGCGGCGAAAGCGGCGTCCTGCTGCGCCGACCGCAGTGCCGTGTCCTCGGCCCGCGCGAGCCCGAACGCCGTGGTGCCGAGCGTCACGACCAGGATGAGCAAGATGAGGGCGCCGACGTAGGCGCGGAGCGATCGGCCCCGCTGCGGCACCGCGCTCACGCCTGCCTCGAGAGCGTCCCGCGGAGCACCTGGAGGAGATCCTTCCGGGTGAACGGCTTCTGCAAGAGCGCGCTGCCTGCGGGGACCGCTCCCTGGTGGCCGATCACCTCGTGCGAGTAGCCGGACATGTAGACCACGCGAAGCCCGGGGCGTAGATCGCGTGCGCGCCTGGCGAGCTCGATCCCGGACATGCCCGGCATGACGACGTCGGTGAGCAGCACGTCCACCTGCGCCTGCGGGTCGGCGAGCGTCGCGAGCGCGTCCGCCGGGCCGCTCTTCGCGATCACGGCGTATCCGTTCGTCCCCAGGATCCGCATCGCCGCGAGCAGGACCGCGGCCTCGTCCTCGACGACGAGGATCGCCTCGCCGGATCCGCCGGGCAGCGGCGTGGCGTCGCGGCCGTCCGTTCGTGCCGCCGCCGGCTCGTCGACCGCCGGCAGATTGATGCTCACGATCGTGCCGTGTCCCGGCTCGGAATAGATGCGGGCATTGCCACCCGCCTGCGTCACGATGCCGTAGACGGTCGCGAGCCCGAGGCCGGTGCCCTGGCCCGCCGGCTTGGTCGTGAAGAACGGCTCGAAGGCGCGCGCGGCGGTCTCCCGGCTCATTCCGGTCCCGGTGTCGGAGACCATCAGCCGCACGAACCGTCCCGGAGCGACGCCCGGATGCGCGTCGGCGTACGCGTCGTCCAACGTCACGTCCGTCGTTTCGACGACGAGCCGGCCGCCACCCGGCATCGCGTCACGCGCGTTGACCGCGAGGTTGAGGAAGACCTGCTCGAGCTGACCGGGGTCGGCCAGGACCGACGGTAGATCGCGCGCGAGCGCCGCGACGAGCTCGACGTTCTCGCCGAGGGTGCGGCGCAGCAGCTTCTCCACGCCGCTCACCACCGCGTTCAGGTCGAGCACCTCAGGTTTGACGACCTCGCGGCGCGCGAAGATGAGCAGCTGCCGGGTCAGGTCGGCGGCCCGCGAGGCCGCGCGCTGGATCTGCTCCACGTCCTCGCGCATCTCGCCTTCCGGGAGCCGCTCGGCGAGGAAATCCGCGTAGTTGAGGATCACCGCGAGCAGGTTGTTGAAGTCGTGCGCGATCCCGCCGGCCAGCTGTCCGACCGTCTCGAGGCGCTGTCCCTGCCGCAGCCGTGCCGCGTGGAGCTCCTCGGTGATGAGCTGGCGCTCGCGTTCCGCGGCGATCCGGGCGGTGATGTCCCGGATGGCCGCGGAGACCAGCAGCCCCTCGGATGTCTCGATCGACGACAGCGCGATGTCGACCGGGAACTCGGTCCCGTCCTTGCGGACCGCGGAGAGATTCAGTCCTTCGCCCATCGGGCGGGCTCGAGGGTCCGCGACGTACGATCCGCGGCGCCGCGGATGGGCCGTGCGGGCGCGCTCCGGGATGAGGCGTTCGATCTTGCCGCCGATGAGCTCGCTGCGGTCGTAGCCGAACAGGGACTCGGCCTGCCGGTTCACGAGCCGGATGTCGCCCGCCGCGTCGACCGCGACGATCGCGTCCGGCGCCGCGTCGAGCAGGCCCTCGAATTTCGCCTCGAGCGCGAGGCGCTCCGAGATGTCGCGGACGGCGGCGGAGACCAGCAGCCCGTCGGAGGTCTCGATCGACGACAGCGAGATGTCGACCGGGAAGGTCGAGCCATCCTTGCGCCGGGCAGTCAGCTTCAGCTGCGCGCCCATCGGGCGCGTCTGCGGATGGGCCATGTAGCCCTCGCGGTGCTTCGGATGCATGGGGCGCACGGCGTCCGGTACGAGCATGTCGACCGAGCGGCCGATCAGCTCGTCGCGCGGGTAGCCGAACAGCGTCGAGGCCTGCTGGTTCGCGATCCGGATCGAACCGGAGGTGTCGACGACGATCAATGCGTCGGGCGCCGCGTCGACCAGCGCCTTGTACAGGCCCTCCGGCCCGTTAGGTCGACGGTCCGTCATCGCTCGCCCTCCGGCCTCGCGCGTCGCGCGGCGGCCGTGCTATCGCACTCCGTCCTTCCGCACGGCGGTAGGCATACGTAGGTAGGGGGCGTCGCGGCATACCATCGCCGCTAGCGTGCTTGACCGAGAACAGTAATGCCGAACCGGAATTCAGATTCATCCAAGAGGAGGCCGCGAGGGACGGCGAAGCCGCGGCGGGACACGGTCCGAAGCGTCGAACGGCTGATCGCCGGCGCATTCGCGTCGTTCGCGGAGCACGGCTACCGGGCGGCGAGCATCCACGACATTTGCGCGCAGGCCGGTGTCGGTATCGGGACGTTTTACGCGCACTACGAGCACAAGCGCGAGCTCCTGCGGGAGGTCATGCTCGCGAGGGCGCCGCTGATCTCGCGGCTGTTGGTCGCGGCCGACTTCCACGATCGGGCGAGGCTCGTCGTCCAGCTTCGCGCGCTCGTCGACGACCCCATGGCGATCGGCCTCTGGCGCGCGTGGCACGAAGCGGTGTTCGAGGAGCCCGAGATCGCGCGGTTCCATGCCCGGTGGCGCGGTGCCGCGCTGACCGACCTCGTCGCGACGGTCGCCGACGCGCGGACGCGCTGGCCGGCGAAGGGCCCGGTGCTGGACGCGTCGATCGTCGCGTGGACGATGGCCACCCTCGCGCGCGACGTCGCGATCCAGGATCGCGCCGGCGCGCCGACGGTCGAGCAGCTCGCCGATCTCTTCCAGGAGCTGGTCTTCGGAGCGAAGCCCCGGGGCTAGGTCGCGTGCTCCGCGTACGCGCTGTACCCGCCGTCGAACGTCCGCAGGCGTCCATCCTCCATCGCCACGATCCGGTCGACGACGCGATCGAGGAAGTAGCGGTCGTGCGATACGACGATCACGGTGCCGGTGAACTCCTCGAGCGCGGTCTCGAGCACCTCGGCCGACGCGATATCCAAATTGTTGGTCGGCTCGTCGAGCAGCAGGCAGTTCGCGTTCGAGTACATCAATCCCGCGAGCTGCATCCGGCTCTTCTCGCCGCCCGACAGCTTCGCGATCGGCTGCTGGGCCGACGCATACGGGATCAGGAACTTCAGGAGCTTTGCAACGGCCTCGCCCTCGGTCATCGGACGGACCGCGCGAAGCGTTTCGATCGGCGTGCGCCGCGGGTCGAGCGTCTCGTGGTGCTGCGAGTAGCGCCCGCGCTCGATGCTGGGTCCGACCCAGACCGTGCCGCGGTCGGGCGCGCGCTCGCCGCTCATGAGCGAGAGCAGCACCGTCTTGCCCGCGCCGTTCGGTCCGAGGATGCCCACGCGCTCGCCGTTCTGGATCACGAGCTCGGCGTCGGGGAGGATCGGGCGGCCGCCGAGGGCGACGGCGGCATGCTCGAGGCGGATGGCGATCGCGCCGCCGCGGATCCGCGGCCGGAACGCGAGCGCCATGCGGCGCCGCTCGAGCGCCGGGCGCTCCACCTTCTCCAGGCGATCGATCTGCCGCTGCTTATTGCGCGCTTGCTTGATGTGCCGCTCGTCGACGACGAGCCGCGCCCAGAGCTCGAATCGCTTCACCGCGGCCTCGAGTCGCGCGATCTCCTTCTGCTGTGACGTGTAGTCCTGCTCCTGGCGCCGCAGCGCGATGTCCTTCTGCACGACGTAGGCGGAGTAATTGCCCTCCCACACCCTCAGGCGCGCACCGCGCGCCGTGGGCTCGAGCTCGGCGATGCGCTCGACGGTGTCGTCCAACAGGTAGCGGTCGTGCGACACGATCACGACCGCGCCGGCGAACGCCGCGAGCAGCCGCTCCAGCGTCTCCTTGCGCGCGAGGTCGAGATGGTTGTCCGGCTCGTCGAGCAGCAGCAGGTCCGGGTCGGCGACGAGGCACGCGGCGAGGCCGACGAGCTTGCGCTGCCCGCCCGAGAGCGCGGCGAGCGGCATGTCCCAATGGTCCACCGGGATCCCGAGCTCGCGCAGCAGACCCTCGGCGCGATTGCGCAGTCGTGGGCCGCCGGCGCGATCGAAGGCGTGCAGCTGCCGCTCCTGGTCCTCGAGCGCGCTCGAGAGGCGCGTCATGTCGCCGCTCACGTCGGGGTCGGCGAGGCGTTTCACGACGGCGGCAAGCTCCCGCTCGATGCCGCCCAGGTCCGGATGCGCCGCGAGTAGCGTCTCCATGACCGTCGCGTCGCGCGGTTCCTGCTCCTGCGTCAGGTACGCGACGCGGAGATCGCGCCGCCGGGTCACCACGCCGCCCTCCGGTGGCTCCACGCCCGCGATCGTGCGCAGCAGCGTCGACTTCCCGGTGCCATTCGGGCCGATGAGCCCGATCCGAGCGCCCTCCTCGATGGTCCAGGCGAGGTCGGCGAAGATCGTGCGGTCGCCGTGCGCGCGCGTGACGGCCGCGAGGTCGACGAGGATCATGCGCCGTCATTTGACACCCATCCGGTCGCACGATGGAATGAACGCACATGGCCGCGATAGACACCCCCTTCCCGGTCGCGCGCCCGCGTTACACGGGCGTGCTCGAGTGGGTGACCACCGTCGATCACAAGAGGATCGGGATCCTCTATCTCTGGACGACCTTCTTCTTCTTCGTCACCGGCGGACTGCTCGCGCTCGCGCTCCGCGCGCAGCTCGCGACGCCGGACGGGAAGATCCTGAACGCGGAGGCCTACAACGGCGCGTTCACGATGCACGGGACGACGATGATCTTCCTGTTCGTCGTGCCGGTCTGGACCGGATTCGCGAACTACATCATCCCGCTGCAGATCGGCGCGCGGGACATGGCCTTCCCCAAGCTGAACGCGCTCTCGTACTGGCTCCTGCTCAGCGGCGGCATCATCCTGTACGCCGCGCTGCTCGTCGGACCGCCGGCGTCGGGCTGGACCTCGTACGTACCGCTCTCGACGCTCCCGTACTCGCCGAGCCACGGTCAGGATCTGTGGCTGCTCAGCCTCACGGTCCTCGGCTTCTCGTCGATCTTCGGCGCGCTCAACATGATCGTCACGATCTTCGCGCTGCGCGCGCCCGGGATGACGTTCTCGCGGATCACGCTGTTCACCTGGAGCGTGCTGGTCACGTCGTTCCTGCTCGTGCTCGCGATCCCGTTCCTCACGGTCGCCGGCGTGCTCCTGCTCTTCGACCGCCTCGCCGGATTGAGCTTCTTCGCGACGTCGGAGGGCTCGGATCCGCTGCTCTGGCAGTTCCTGTTCTGGTTCTTCGGGCACCCCGAGGTCTACATCATGGTGCTGCCCGGATTCGGCGTCGTGAGCGAGGTGCTCCCGGTCTTCTCGCGCAAGCCGATCTTTGGCTACAAGATGATCGCGTACTCGAGCGTCGCGATCGGCTTCCTTTCGTTCTCGGTGTTCGTGCACCACATGTTCGTCGCCGGTGTCGACCAGACACTGCAGGTCTTCTTCATGATCTCGACGATGCTCATCGCCGTTCCGACCGGCGTGAAGATCTTCAGCTGGCTCGGGACGATCTGGCATGGCTCGCTGCGGTTCAAGACGCCGATGCTGTTCGCGCTCGGCTTCATCGCGACGTTCACCATCGGCGGCATCTCCGGCGTGTTCCTCGGCTCGGTGCCGGAGGACGTGCAGCTCTCGGACACGTACTACGTCGTCGCGCACATCCACTACGTGTTGTTCGGCGGCGCGGTCATGACCGTCTTCGCCGCGATGTACTACTGGATCCCGAAGATGTCCGGCCGGATGCTGAGCGAGCGCCTCGGCCAGATCAACTTCCTGGTGATCTTCCTCGCGATGAATATGACGTTCTTCCCACAGCATCAGCTCGGCATCATCCTCGGCAACGGCAAGCCCGCCGGCGACGACCCGTGGGAGGGCGACACGCTCGAGTGGGCGACGCCCTCACCGCCGCCGGTCTACAACTTCCCACGCATCCCGGTCGTCCACAGCGCGCGCCCGCTGAAGGAAGACACGCCGCACACCTAGCGGCATGACCGTGTCAGCGGGCTACCGGCGTCTCGTCTACCTCACGCTCCTCGCCGCGCTGCCGGCCGCCTTCTGGGGCGGCATCGTGCGCGTCACCGGCTCGGGGCTCGGCTGTCCCGACTGGCCGCTCTGCCACGGACAGTTCCTCCCGTCGCTCGACGTCGCGACGCGCATCGAGTGGCTGCACCGGTTCCTCGCGATCGTCGCCGGCCTCACGCTCGCGGCGCTCGCGGGGTGGACCCTCCTGCGGTATCGCACGAGGACGGCGCTCACGTTCGTCGGGCTCGCCGTGGTCCTCTACTGGCTCCAGGCGATCCTCGGCGCGATCACGGTGCTCCTCGAGCTGCCCGACACCTGGGTCACCGTGCACCTCGCGAACGCCGAGCTGCTGCTCGCCGTCCTCACCGTCTACGCGGTCGTCGTGCGCTGGCCCGCGGCCGGCCCCGGCCTCGCGAAGCCGAGCCCGTTCACCTGGCTGGCCCTCGGCAGCGCGGCGGCGATGTTCGGGCTCATGCTCTCCGGCGCGTACGTGCGGGGCGACGGCGCGACCGCGGCGTGCTCGACCTGGCCCTTCTGCGACAACGGCATCCCGATGACCGGGGCCGCGGCCATTCACATGGCCCATCGCTACATCGCGGCGGTGGTCGGCGTGCTCGTCGCGTACACCGTGGCGGCGGCCTGGAAGCGCCGGCGCGAGATCCCCGGCCTCGGCCCGGCCGCGGCGCTCACCGGCTCGCTCTTCGTGCTGCAGGTGGTCGTCGGCGCGCTCAATCCGCTCACCGGCTTCTCGCCGTGGCCGCTCGGCGCGCATCCCGCGGTCGCGACCGCGCTCTGGTGCGCGACCGTCGCGCTCGCGGTGCTCGCCTGGCGTCCCGTCCGCGCCGAGGCGACCGTCACCGTCCGCGATCTCATCGCGCTCACGAAGCCCCAGATCATGTCGCTCCTGCTCGTCACGGCGCTCGGCGGGATGTTCCTCGCGGCCGGCGGCGTGCCGCCGTTCCACCTCGTGCTCGCGACGATGCTCGGCGGCGCGTTCGCGAGCGGCGGCGCGTCGGCGCTGAACCACTACTTCGACCGCGACATCGACGAGCGCATGCGCCGCACCTCGCGGCGGCCGCTCCCTGGGCACCGCGTGTCGCCGCGCGTGGCGATCGCGGTCGGCGTCATCCTCAACGTGCTCGCGTTCGCGATCCTCGCGACGGTCGCGAACATCCTCGCGGCCGTCCTCGCGATCGTCGGCACGCTCTTCTACATCTTCGTCTACACGCTCTGGCTGAAGCGCACGACGGTGCAGAACATCGTTATCGGCGGGGCCGCCGGGGCCATTCCGCCGCTCGTCGGCTGGGCCGCGGTCGCGAACGACGTCGACCTGCCGGCGCTGTACCTCTTCGCGATCGTGTTCTTCTGGACGCCCGCGCACTTCTGGGCCCTCGCGCTGCTCATCCGTGACGACTACGACCGCGCCGGCGTGCCGATGCTCCCGGTCGTGCACGGGGACCGCGCCGCGCAGTGGGGGATCCTGCTCTACGCGGTCGCGCTCGTGCCGCTGTCGGTGCTGCTGTTCCTCACCCGGTACGTCGGGATCCTGTACCTCTTCGCCGCGCTCGTGCTCGGGCTCATCTTCGTGGGCTACGCCGTGCGGCTCCTGCGCGCCGCGCCGGCGCGCCAGCGTACGGTCGCGCGGAGCGCGTACCTCTACTCGCTGCTGTACCTCGCGCTGCTGTTCGTCGCGATCATGGTGGACACGACCGTACGCCTGTAGTCCTCGTCGCCCTCACGCTCCTCGCGGCCCTCGTGTATCTGCGCGGCGCGTCCGCCCGGCGCCGCTGGCCGCTCTGGCGCACGGCGCTGTTCCTCCTCGGGGAGGTCGCGCTGCTCGCGGCCCTCGCATCGCCGATCGACGCGCTCGCGCTCGATCTGTTCAGCGTCCACATGGTCCAGCACATGCTCCTGCTGGTCGTCGCCGCGCCGCTGCTGCTCGCGGGCGCGCCGGTCCGGCCGCTCCTGCGCGGCCTGCCGCACGCCGTCCGCCGCACGGTCGTACGCGCGCTCGCGCGCAACACCGCCTTCCGCGCGCTCGTCCACCTCGTGCGCCGGCCGCTCGTCGCGGCGGCGCTCTATGTCGTCGGCCTGTACGCCTGGCACATCCCCGCGTTCTACGACGCCGCGGTCGAGAGCTCGACGATCCACGTCGTCGAGCACACCTGGTTCCTCGTGACCGCGCTCCTGTTCTGGAGCGTCGTGATCGACCCGGAGCCGTTCCGCGCGACGCTGCCATACGCCGCGCGGATCCCGTTCCTCCTGCTCGTCGGCGCCGCCCAGAACACGATCCTTGGCGGACTGCTCGCGTTCAGCGACCGTGTCTACTACGCGCATTACGCCGCGACCGCCGCGAAATACGGCGCCGACGCGGCGAGCGACCAGCGGCTCGGCGGCGCGATCATGTGGGTGCCCGGCGATCTCATCTTCCTCGCGGCCGCCAGCTTCTCGTTCTTCCTGTGGCTACAGTCGGAGGAGCAGGCCCAGCGCCTGCGCGAGTCTCGACAGAGGTGAGTGTTGGAATGGCTTTGGGTCGTCGCGCTGCTCGCGATCGTGTTCGGTCCGGTGGTATGGGGTCTGCTGAGCGGTCGCAAGGGCCACGGGCCGGATCACGACGACGCGACCGAGGCGAGCGGCTGGGGCCCGATCATCCGTCAGATCATCAGCGGGCGCGGCGGCCGATGATGCGGATCCTCGCGACTCTCGCGCTGGTCGTCGCCACGGCCTGCAGCGCCGCGCCATCGGACACGAGCGAGGTCCCCGCCCTGTACCTCGACCTGAGCGACTACAAGATCACGAGCGATCATCCGACGGTCGCGGCCGGCCATGTCGTGTTCGGCATCCGCAACCACGCCTCGATGCTGCACGAGGTGAAGGTCATCAAGACCGACCTCGCACCCGACGCGCTGCCGATCGATCAGGCGGCGGCGAAGGCGAACGAGGAGGGCAAGGTCGCCGAGCTCCTGAACATCGCGAGCGGCGCGTCGCGCAAGCTCGTCGCGGACCTGACGCCGGGGAAGTACGTGATCATCTGCAACGTCGCGGGCCACTACCAGCTCGGGATGCGCGTCGGCCTCGAGGTGAAGTAGGCCCTGCTACCTGAGCGTCAGGATGAACTGGACCAGCGCGTCGATGGTGGGCTGATCGAGTCCGAGGTTCGGCATCAGCGTCCCAGGCTTCACCGCCGGCGGGCCACCGCCGGATCGCTGAACCGGTCGGCATCGGCGACGGCCTTCGCCGCCCAGGCCGCGTAGTCCGCGGCGTTGTGCGCGACGACGGTGATGAGCATGTCGGCGTGGCCGGTGCCGCAGAACTCGATGCACTGGCCGGCGTAGGTGCCGGGGCGGTCGGCCTGGATCCACATGACCGTGTTGCGCCCGGGGACCGCGTCCTTCTGCCCGCCGAGCTTCGGCACGTAGAACGCGTGGATGACATCGACCGAGCTGAGCTCGATCTTCACCTTCTGGCCGGCGACGATGTGCAGCTCTTCGGGCTGCGACAGGTAAGTCTTGTCCTTCAGCTGGAACTTCGGGTCCGCGGGGTACTGGAAGCTCCAGACCCACTGCTTGCCCTCGGCCTTGATCGTCATCGCGGCGCCGCTGTCCACGTCGTTCACGAGCGCGAGACGCTGGAACGACAGCACGCTGAACGAGATGACCAGGAGCGTGGGGACGATCGTCCAGATGAGCTCGAGCAGGTTGTTGCCGTGGTACTGGCGAGCCGCGTGGCCCGGTCGCTCGCGGAAGCGGATGCCTGCCACGACCAGCGCGCCGACGACGATCGCGAGGACCACGACGGCCACCGCGAACATCAGCCAGTAGAGGTCGGCGATCGAACGGGCAAGGGGGCCCTGGGGGTCATTCGGCCACGGCATGCGCCGACAACACTAGGACAGCGTTTCGACGTCCGCCAATCGATGTCCTAGAGTTTCGATCGATGGCCGGGCACGATCAGCCGATCCACATGCCGCCGCCGAGCATGTCGCCGTTCATCATCGGCGTCGGAGTGACGTTCATCTCGTTCGGCATCCTCTGGAGCGTCATCCTCATCGGGATCGGCGTTCTCCTCCTGCTCGTTGGGCTCGCGACCTGGCTCATCGACGACGCGCGGGCCTACACGCAGGCGAGCGACGAGGGCGGGCACGGTGGTGCGCACCACTGATGGCCGACCGCACGATCGTCCGCGGCCGCCGCGGCACGCCGACCGTTGACCGCCTGGGCCTGAACGACTCCGGTCACCAGGTGCAGCCCACCCGGTTCAACAGCGGCATGTGGGCCATCATCATGTTCGTCGGCAGCGAGGTCATGTTCTTCGCTGCCCTGTTCACGACGTACTTCTACCTGCGCGGCAAGATCCCGGCGTGGGAGCCCGTGTTCGGCGAGAAGCCGAGCTGGCAGGGCCTGCCGCTCGTCAACACCATCGAGCTCGTCACCTCGAGCGTGACGATGCAGCTCGCGGTCAACGCGATCAAGAAGGGTGACCGCCGCAGGCTGATCCTCTGGCTCGTCCCGACCGTGATCCTCGGGGTGCTCTTCCTCAGCGGCCAGGCCCTCGCGGTCGAGGCCGCGAGCATCTACTGGCACTTCGTCGACGTGGTCTGGATCGGCCTCTTCACGACGATCTACATCATTGGCTAGCCAGTAGCTTCACGTCCCCCGCGAGCGCCTCAGGCGTGATGTCCGAATGCGTGAGCACGCGCGCACGGCCCTGCCGGTCGATGAGATAGATCGCGTCGGTGTGTCCGACCGCGGAATTGCCGGCCTCGGTCTCGGTGCGGATCCCGTAGGCCTGCCACACCGGCTGCAGCTGTGACGCCGAGCCGATGAGGAACGCGAAGCCGGCCGCGAGCCGATGGTCTCTCGCGAACGCCTGCACGGCCTCGGGCGTGTCCTGCCGCGGGTCGACCGACACGGCGACGAACAGCGCGCGCTCGCGCTCGTCGGCGGTGAGCTTCTGCTGGGCCTGCCGGAACTGCTCGGCGGTGAGCGGGCAGACGTCGGGGCAATGGGTGTAGAGGAACGAGAGCACGACCACCTTGCCCTGCTGCTCCGACAGCGTGATCGGCCTGCCGCTGATGCCGTCGGTCAGCGTGAAGTCCGGCGCCGCCTGCGGTGGCGTGAACTCGGTGCCGATGAGCGTCGGCGAGGCGCATGCCGCGAGGACCATCGCGAGGATCGCGGTCACGAGCCGGAAACGCCGCATCGTCCGACAATAGAGGTGTGCGCGCCCGGATCGCGATCGCCTACGCGCTCATGGTCCTGCTCTGGGGATCGACGTGGGCGGCGATCAAGATCGGCGTGGCCGAAGTCCCGGCGCACGTCTTCGCGCTGGAACGCGCGGTCGCCGTCGCGACGATCCTCACCGTCACCGCGCTCGTGCTGCGGCAGCCGTTCCCGCGCTCGCGGACCGCGCTC
>WNFI01387900.1_pt1 | contig 18522 bp, 15 predicted proteins | sample 5400471 | NCBI WGS metagenome assembly WNFI01 (sample SAMN13153348, study PRJNA577476) | soil metagenome | isolation source: 100 cm saprolite on Douglas fir-dominated hillslope | place: USA:California | collected 2013-09-17 | reverse complement strand
GGGAAAAACCATTATGCATACCCAACAAGCCATAACAGCGCAGATGCAGGCGCAAGCGCAACTCTCGCCAAACGGACAGTTACTAGCCTTGCCGCAAGCCTACAGCATTCAGTTGATCGATACACGTACTGGCAAGCATCCGCACTTTTTGCAGAGTAATACCACCAAAGATTATTTCGTCGCGATGGCCTTCTCTCCCGACAATATGCATCTCACCGCAGTTGACATTTACGGCCACATTCAGATCTGGAATGTGCAGAACGGGCAGGCAGAGATGAGCTACAAGCTACCTGTGAGCTTTAAGCAAACGAGCGGCTCGTCGCCCACTGGCCTGGGCACCTGGTCGCCCGAAACGCCCGCGGGCCTGGCGTGGTCGCCCGACGGCAAAATGCTGGCGGTGACGTACCAGGGCGGAGGATTGGTAATGCTGGGGATGGCGTAAACTTTTCATCCCTCGCATTGACGAATAACCTCTAACAGATCCCGCACGTGAAAAGGCTTGGTCACGATCTGTTTGACCACGCCATTGAGCGTTTTCTCATCAACGTGTCCAGCGGTGATGATGATGATTGCGGGCAAAGGGTGGGATTTGGGCCAGGTTGTTTGCAACCATTGCATAAAGCTGCGGCCATCCATGTCGGGCATGGCGAGGTCGAGCAGGATCACCGAGGGGTAGCGTTGCTGGCGAGTGGCTTGCTCGATGTATTGCACCGCTTCCAGGCCACTGGCGGCCTCGGCTGGCTCATAGCCGCCAAGCTGCAAGGACCAGGAGACAACATTACGTATGGCAGGATTGTCATCGACGATCAACACAATCGGCGTTGGTCTGGCGTGTGGGTTCTGCGACTGTTCCATCATACGTTCCCTCGTACTTTTCTCTGATAGCTCTGTTGCGTCTGTTTAATGTGAGCCTGGATAGATTCGCGATCAGGAGAGCGTGTGTAGAAACTGGCGTATGGCCTGAATAAAAGCCTGGGGCTGTTCCAGGTTTGACAGGTGTCCGGCGTGTGGGATGCTGACGAATTGCGCGCCAGGGATCTGCGCGGCATACGCACGCGCGCTCTGTGAGGAAATCAACGCGTCCTGCTCGCCAGCGATGACCAGGGTGGGGCAGGCTATCTCCGCTAGCAGGCTGGTTGAATCTTCCCTGGAGGCCATGCCGCGCGAGGCTGCCGCGATACCCTGCGAGGTCGCGGTATCGATCAGTTGGCGTACGCGCGTCTCGACTTCAGGATGGTGCTGACGGGTATAGTTGGAGATCAGGTTGGGAAGCTGGAGATCCGCAATTGCGTTGGTGCCCTGGCTCTCGGCCAGTTGCGCCACATTCTCGCGATTGACCTGAGCTTCAGGGGCATCATCGCCGGGTCGGGTATCGGCCAGGATCAGGCCGCGCAGGCGTTGGGGATATTTACGCGCAAAGGCGAAGGCCGCGTAACCTCCCATGGAGAGACCGCATAAGACAGCTTGCCGGATACCTAGAGCGTCCATCAGACCAGCGATATCGTCAGCGAACATTACCATAGTTGAGATGACAGGCTTGACCGGCGATGAGGTAATCTCGCTTTCACCAAAGCCGCGCCAGTCCAGCGCGATCAGGCGATAGCGTTGCTCTGCCAGGAAGGCCTGGATTTCTCCGGCCCACATATGCCGGTTAAGTGGAAACGCGTGCAGGAAAATGACCGGCAACCCCATGCCGCGATCGTCGTATGCCAGCGTGATCGTGTTGATTTGCGTCTTCATGGCCGGCGCCCCCTACTACCTGGAACTATTCTTACTATTACATTGTGATGGTGCGCGGTTTCAGGATGGGCCTTCAGCCCATCCTGAAACCGCGCACGCTTATCCCTGCTGTGTTGCTCCGTCGGCCTGTTCGTGAGCGTGATAGGAACTGCGCACGAAAGGACCGGACTCTACGTGGCGGAAGCCCATCTTTTTGCCCTCTTCTTTCAGAGCCGCGTACTCTTCGAGCGGTACGTAGCGCTGAATAGGCAGGTGCTGGAAGGATGGGCGCAGGTATTGCCCGATGGTCAGGATATCGACATCATGCTCGCGCAGATCGCGCATGACTTGCACGATCTCATCCCAGGTTTCGCCAAGGCCGAGCATAAAGCCGGATTTGGTAGGGGCCGCGGGGTTCATCTCTTTGGCCCATTTCAAGACCTGGAGCGAACGCTCGTAGACTGCCTGGGGGCGCACTTTCTTGTAGAGTCTTGGGATAGTCTCAACATTGTGATTGTAGACATCCGGCTTCGCGTCAATGACCACGCGCAGCGCATCATAAACGCCCTTGAAGTCGGGGGTCAGCACCTCGACCTTGCATTCCGGGTTCATACGGCGAATCCAGCGGATCGTGGCCGCGAAGATGCCCGCGCCGCCATCGCGCAGTTCGTCGCGGTTGACCGAAGTCACCACAGCGTGGCGCAGGCCCATGCTCTGCACAGCCTCGGCCACGCGTTTTGGCTCCTCCCAGTCTAAGCCTATGGGGCGACCCGTCGCGACCGCGCAGAATCCGCAGCTCCGTGTACAGACGCTTCCCAGGATCATAAAGGTCGCGGTTTTGTGTCCCCAGCATTCGCCAATATTGGGGCAACGCGCTTCCTCGCATACCGTGTGCAGCGTCTTACTGCGCATCAACTGCTTCAGATTGTCGTAATTCTCACCCTTTGGCGGGCGCACCCGGAGCCATTCCGGGCGGCGCTCAGGGATCATGGTCGCCATTGCTTTTTCCTTTACCTACCTGTATAGTTTCACCAATTATCAGGCGAGGCTACGGCGGGCGCGAGGGCCACCGCTACATTCACAAGAGTTTCCACAGCGCCTGTGAATGTAGCGGCGCCCCTTGCGTGCGCCGCGGTCCCACGCGATTGTGCCTATCGGCATCCGATAATGTTCCTATCCCATCAAACAAGACTGCAAACTAGTATACGTCTATCTCGCGCCCGTAGCTCTCCAGCTTCTCACGTACCGCCTTCATGAAGCCGCCTGAGCCAGCACCATCAAGCAGGCGATGATCGAACGAGAGGCACAGGTACATCATCGAACGCACTGCGATCGCATCGTCCTCGATTACAACTGGCCGTTTGACCACCGCGTTCATGCTCAGGATGCCCGCGTGCGGCTGGTTAATAATCGGTATAGATATTATTGTACCAAATGTGCCAGTATTATTCACTACGAACGTGCTATTCTGCATATCTTGCAGGGTCAATTTGTTGGTGCGCGCCTTCTGGGCAATATTCGCGATCTGTTTAGCCAGCCCGGACAGCGTGTACTGGTCGGCGTCGTAGACCGTTGGCACGACCAGACCGGCGTCGGTAGCCACAGCCAGACCCATGTTGATGCGCTTCTTAATCACGATTTTGTCGCCGGGTGTCCAGCTCGAATTGAGAATTGGGAACTGGCGAATGCCCTCGCACACGGCCTTGACGACAAAGGGCACAAAGCTGATGCCGTAGCCGTTGCGCTGCTTGAACTCGTCTTTATTCTTCTCCAACCATTTCGCGATGTTGGTCATATCGACCTCGACCACGGCAGTGGCATGTGGAGATGTGCGTTTGCTGCGCACCATATGCTCAGCGATGGCCAATCGCATACGGCTGGGCGTGATCACCTCTTCGTCTTCGCCCGGCACATACGGCGCGGCGACTGGAGATGGCGTGGACGCGACGGCCACAGGGGCAGGAGTAGCGGCGACGGACACGGGCATAGAAGCAGGCGCGGCCTGGCGCTGAGCAACGTAAGCCAGGATATCGTCTTTGCGCACGCGTCCGCCTGATCCACTACCAGCAATGGCGTTGAGATCGAGATCATGCTCGCGCGCCAGGCGACGGGCCAGCGGTGAGATACGCTGGCGCTCTTCCTCCTGTTTGCGGGCCGGGGCCGCCACAGCTCCATTCGCCGAAGCTGGAGTGGATGCGTTCTGCATCGCGGGAGCAGACGTTGCCGCAGCAACTGCGGGTGCGGGTTCTTGCGCTGGTTCGGACGGAGCACCCACGCTGGCGTCTGCCTCGATCAGAGCAATATCGGTGCCCACCGCTACCGTCTCGTCAGCCTGAACAAGGATCTTCACCAGGCGGCCTTCGACTGGTGAAGGAAGTTCGGCGTTGATTTTATCCGTAATAATTTCAGCCAGCGATTCGTCGCGCTCGACCCAATCGCCTTCTTTTTTCAGCCAGCCACCGATGGTTCCCTCGGCGACCGACTCGCCCAGGCGTGGCATTTTTACTGGCGTTGGCATATCTCTCGACTCCTTTTTCGACTCCATTGTCTCATTCAGGGGGTTGTTCTTCTTAATACGCGGCCAGTTTACGTGCCGCGGTCAAAATTTTCTTAGCGTTGGGCAAGAAAGCCTCCTCCAGGGGAGGAGCATAGGGAAAAGGCGCATCTGGAGCGGCCACGCGGGTAATCGGGCCATCCAGGTACTCGAACAGGTCTTCGGCCAGAATCGCCGCCAGTTCGGCACCGATTCCACCGGTTAAGGTGTCTTCATGCACAATCAGCACCTTGTTGGTGCGTTTGACCGACTCCATGATCGTCTCACGATCCAGTGGGGTCAGGCTGCGCAGATCAACCACCTCAACCTCCAGATCGTCCTCTTCCTCTAAGAGTCTGGCTGCTTTCAGGCATTGGTAGACCATCGCGCCGTAGGTGAGAATGGTCATGTCCTCGCCCTCGCGCCTCACCACTGCTTTGCCCAGGGGCACAATATAGTCGTCCTCAGGCAGTTCCTCGCGTAGCTCTGGTTGGCGGTAGAGCAGCTTGTGTTCCAGGAAGAGTACTGGATTATTGTCGCGGATCGCTGCTTTCAGCAGTCCTTTCGCGTCGTAGGTAGTCGAAGGTACCACGACCTTCACGCCTGGCGTGTGAAAAAACCAGGACTCCGGGCTGGACGAGTGGAATGGGCCGCCCTTGGTACCGCCGCCAGAGGGGCCGCGAATGACCATGGGCACCGGCATCCCGGCACGCCAGTACATCTTGCTCGCCATATTAATGATCTGGTCAAAGCCGCAGGTGATGAAGTCGATATACTGCATCTCCGCGATCGGGCGCAAGCCCATCAGGGCAGATCCCACCGCTGAGCCAATAATCGCCGCCTCAGACATGGGCGTATCGATCACGCGTTCGGCTCCGAATTCCTCAAGGAAACCAGCGCTCACTTTAAAGGCACCGCCATAGGCACCCACATCTTCACCAAGCAGGAACACGGCTTCGTCACGCCGCATTTCCTCGCGAATGGCCTGGCTAATCGCATCTAAATAGGTTACAGCAGTCATCGCTTTCCCACCTCCTCAGGCAGGGCCAATGGTGTTTGACTCATAGTCGTAAAGGGCTGCCCGGTGCGCCGATCCAGGGCGTTCACATAGCGCTCATCGCGTGCTTCAGGCGTGCCAATCAGCGCGATCGGTCCATCGGGGGCGAAAATATAGTCCGCTACAGTGGCTGGATCAGGCTCAGGGCTGCTCTCAGCGAAGTCTACCGCGTCGCTAACCACCTTTTTCACTCTAGCCTCGATCTCTTGCTTTACATCTGCTGTGAGAAGCTTCTTCTTTTGCAGATACTCTTCAAAGCGTTTAATCGGGTCTTTCTTCTTCCACTCTTCAAGCAATTCCTGCGGCACATAGTCGGCTTTATCAGCCTCAGAGTGCCCACGCACGCGAAACGTTTTGCACTCGACCAGCGCCGGACCCTGGCCGCTGCGCGCGTGCTCGATCGCGCGCCCCACGGCATCCATCACCTTGAGCACATCGTTGCCATCGACGCTCTCGCCGGGCATAGCGTAAGCTTTGGCCCGCTCGGAGAGATCCCTGACAGCGAACTGCTTGTGCGAGGGAGTCGAGTAGGCATAGCCGTTGTTCTCGATCACAAACACGATAGGCAATTTCTGCACCGAGGCAAAATTCAGCGCCTCGTGAAACTGTCCAGTATTGGTCGCGCCATCGCCACAAGAGGCTACAACGACGTTTTCACGTTTCATGCGTTTCAGGGTGAGCGCCACGCCGCAGCCGACCGAAAGCGATTCGCCCAGCAGGCTAATCATCGGCACAATCCCGGCGTGCATATCACCAATATGGACCTGCCCATCGCGCCCCAGCGTCGGCGAGTTGCCGCGCGCTAACCACTGGCACATCACTGCGCGTGGCGAGCCGCCGCGCACAAGATGCATGCCTAGATCGCGGTGCTGCGGTACGATACAGTCGCCATCGCGCAGCATCGTTGCTGCCCCAACGGTGGTCGCCTCGTGTCCCTGCGCGGTATAGACACCGCCCACAACTTTACCCTGGAGAAAGAGCTTGCGGGTGCGGTCTTCCATTTCGCGGGTGAGGCGCATAAAATAATAGATCTGTAGCAGGTCATTCTGCTCCATTTCCATAGTGATCTTCCTTTCGTACTCGCGCGGCGCGCACAAAATTGCCCCATAGCATCCCACTCGCGAGTACTTGCTTCAGAGGTTTTCCTCATTCATGCTAACATTCCTCAATAAGGGATGTCAAGTTTGATCCGGCCTTCTCATCTCTTATCCCACCCGGCATAAAGCAGCCAGAGCATGAGCAATAAAAAATCAGCAAAACTGATTTTTTATTGCTCATGCTCTGGCTGCTTTACGTGCGTTGCAGACGCACTAACGTCCAGGATCTCCTGGCGCAGACGGCGAATCCTCTGTCGGTAGGCATCCTCTGGTTGACGATAGCCCAGCTTGGGCTTATCTCCCATGCTCACGTGCCATTTGCGAAAAGCCAGACCAATCTCGGTCTGGTAGAGCGCCTTCACCCGCAGCCACTGGCGCGTGCCCTGGGCGCGCCACACCTGGCGCTCGCGTTTGGTGCGCTGGAATGAGTTCTGTAAAAGTGCATACTCATCAACCATCACAACCCCATTACTGACCTCAACCGCCAGAAATTCGCGGATCACCGCCGCTTCGTGAGCCAGGCTCTTGATAAGGATATAGAGCAGCCCCATCTGGGCCAGAAATGGCGGGATATAGTTGCTGATTATTAGCAACAGCGCGTAGTTGAGGGTCGCGCTATCAGCTGCTGCAGTGCGAATCATCTGGCTGGCCTGGAAATCGACGAAGTCAAAAAAACTATGCAGACTAACCGCCAGCAGGTAGCCAATCAAGGGGATCACCAACTGTTTCCAGCGCGAGCGGGTATGGCGAATATAGCCCAGCGCGGCCCCGAAGCAGGCGATAAAGGTTGAGTGGCCAAGCCAGCCCAGCACAATTCTCCCGACAATCAAAAAAACAAGAAAGTTATTGCCATTGCTGGCGAAATAGCCGAAATTCTCGACCATGGCAAAACCCGCGCCGATCAACGCACCGTAGACAATGCCATCGGTGACGTTGTCAAACTCGTCGCGCAGGATGATCAGCAGCAGGATCAGACCCAGCCCCTTGATAGTCTCTTCGGTAATACCCGCGTTTAAGCCCTGAGCCAGGGCGTGCAGGAGCGGACTGTTGCCGTGACTGGCCAGCCAGCCATTCAGCAGCGCATCGACCTGCTTCTCGATAAAGAGCGCTGGCGGAATAGCGATGATCGCCCCCCATAGGAAGGCGGCCAGGCGCAGAAACCAGGGTTCGCGCTCATAGCGATCCATGAAGTTGACCAACAGGAAAATCCCAACCGCTGGAATGATGGGAATGGTCAGAGCGGTTAAAATGGAAGAGAAACCGTTCTGTTCCAGCCCTGAAATGCCGATCAGGCTATTGAGGATGATCGTCACCATCGCGCTGACCACGAGAATCGCGATGCCGATGCCCGCGATAAACCAACGGGTGCGCATACCCATACGCTGTGGCAGCGCGAATTGCATCGTGATGCCCGCGCCCAGCACATTCTCTGGCTCTTCCTCGCTCCAAATCCCATCAGGCAACGGCGGTAGAGGCGTATCATAGCGCGCGGGATCGGCGGAATTGCTCTCCTGGTGCAATAGCACAGGCAGATCGTGCGGCGTTGGCGCGCTGGCAAGAGCCATAGCAGGGCGACGGTCCTCTTGAACAGCCTCCTGGAGAGCTATGTTGTTAGAAAGATCGATGGTTTTTTCGTCTGCGATATCTGGCGAAAGGTTTTCCAGCAATTGCGTCTTCTCATCCGCGAGCAACAATTGCTGATGATTTTGCGGCGCGATCAACTGGAGCATCGTGCTGCCAAGCACCAGGATATCCTGAGGGCGCACAGGCAAGCTTTTCCCAGCAGGAACCGGGCGACCATTCACCCGCACGACGTTCTGTTCGGTCAGGTTGGTAATACGCCAGCCCTCCTGGCCAAGCAGCAAGTGCGCGTGTTCGCGCGAAACCGTAAGGTCCAGCAGGATGATATCGTTATTCAGCGCGCGCCCAATCGTCGTATCTGTGCGAGTGAGTACATGCACCAGCCCCTCTGCAGGCAACCAGCCGCTAGAGTGTCGTCCCGACACATTAGCCGCGCCTGCCGGGGAGCGGCTATCTGCTAACATGCGCACAACCCGGAGCACTCCATACTGTTGATTTATGCGCTCGTTCCCTGTCGCCATAGTGTCTCTCAGATCTTCTACGTTTTGCGAATTTTAAAGTACTGGTATTTTATCAAAAAAAAGCGCGTCCTGACACTCTTTGAGCCATTCATCTCAGTTTGAGCAAAAATTGAGAGTGTCAGTTCACAAAAGGCACAAGGCTGTGGTCGGATCACAGCCTTGTGCCTTTTGTGAACTGACGTGAATTAGCCGTTTTACTTCCCTTTTTCAACCAATTGCTCGTCTGCTGCCATGGCCTGGGCCTCGTCCTGTTGTGTTGCCACAACCTGGTAGCCCGCGAGCAGGAAGGGCTGCACAAAGAAATCCTGGGGGGTCAGGTGATGAATGCCGTGCAGCGGATGGCGGTGATGGATGTCGCAGAGCACCATCAGGTTGTGCTCGGAGTCCACGAAAGCTTCCAAACTTGCCTGGTCCTTGACCTGGGGGAAGACCACGCCAACCTTCAGGGGATCGCAAGCATCCAGCAAGCTGCGCTCAATCGGGTAGTGGTGCGTCTCAAGAGCTGTGGCCCCAAATGGGTTCTCTTTCGGGTCTTTTAAGGTGGAATTCTTGACTCCACACATGGCACACGGGGAATCCAGCACCTTGGTCAAATGGTGGTGAGCCGCCGCGTATTCAGGTGTCTCTTCCCGCGGGGGATGCGGCGGCGTCATCTCAACAGCAGCCACACCCTCAGTGGTAGCATGTACACGCGAGAGGATCTCGGTAGTCTCTACTGTCGTCCCCCCGTTATGCGCATGAGTTGGGGTAGTTGTCTTTGTGACCTCTGCCGTCGCCTCAACTTCGGTCATCTTATGCACTTTCCCATGCGCAGAGGGCGTCTCTTTCGTGGTAACTTCTGCCTCCACAACCTCTTTGGTCGTATGGGCCTGCCCATGCTCCACAGTTGTGGTCTGCTTGACCTCTTTCACCGAATCCTTTTGCAACAATTCCTCGTGCGTATGCCCATGCACCAGGCCGCTGGCTACTTTTTGTTCGTGCTCATGGTTGGGCAAAGCTTTCAATAAGGGGTTAAATCGATGTGGCTTAAACATACAGCACCTCCATTGGCAAATATATCTACACATATCAATAGAAGCTGCTGCCTTGGATGCGATACCCCAGAAAAACAAGGGTCGGGTGACGATCGCAGTTGCTTCCAGAAACCGCGTGGTAATCGAGGCGGTATGCCTTCCTTAGCAAGCACCGCTATTGTATAAGGTCGGCTGTTCGCTGTCAATCTCTCATTTACACATGTTCTATAATTATGAGTGAACTTTTTGCTAGAAGGAAGGAATCGATGCAACAACATCTGCTGAAAAATGGTCGTCTATTGGTCTTGCGCGAGGCGGAGCCGCGCGACGCTGAAAATATCCTGGCGTATATTGAACAGGTGGCGGGCGAAAGCGAGAATCTGACCTTTGGCCCAGGCGAATTTGAGCTAACCGTGGAGCAGGAGCGGGCCTTTCTCCAGATGTGCTTTGACTCACCGACGAGCCTGTACCTTTTGGCAGAACTGGATGGGGAGTTGGCTGGGACCCTGTCGTTTAGCGCGGGCAAACGCCAGCGCATACGCCATACTGGTGAGTTCGGCATCTCGGTCGCGCAAGCGTTCTGGGGCCTGGGGATTGGCGGCCATCTGCTGGCGTATTTGATCGACTGGGCCAGGGCCGGCGAGATCGTGCGCAAAATCAACCTGTTTGTGCGCACTGATAATCTGCCCGCCATTCATCTCTATGAAAAATACGGTTTTGTGAGAGAGGGCACGCAGACCCGCGAATTTTATGTGCGTGGGCAATTTATCGATGTTCATCTGCCAGGTTCTGCGTGCAGACCTGGCGGAGGCCGATCCATGCTCGGGAAGACCCGATCTGCCCGGCATTCTGCCACACAAAACTGAATGATCCAATAGATGCTACCACTTGTGGATGGTAGCCTCAGCGTCACCCGGAGATGGACTTGTTTGTGGTTGCATCCTGCTCCCCTGCATGCCAGTTTTTGAGGCCTCACTCTGTTATCGCAGGCAAAAACGAAAACGTCACATGGCAGGACTATCAATTGAGCGCGACCTTAAACTTCGCTCATTATGGTAGAATTATGAGTATGTTTTTTGAGGTTAAGAGCGAAAGGCTTGTATGTCCACTACTATCCTCGATTTTCGCGGGCGCGATCTGGCACTGCTTCCCCCAGCGGAACTGCAAGCGCTGCCCACGCCGCAATTGCTGAACGCGCTCTGTGGGCCACACTTGCCCGGCGAAGTGCGCGGCGCGTGTACTCGTGATACACGCGGGCACTTTTTGCGCACAAAACCAATCTATTTCAACGAGCTTAAGCGGGCTTTGCTGGCGCATGGGACGCCGTTTAGCATAGCTTTTGAGGAACGGCCAGCGCTCCCTTTCACGACCAATCCAAACATTGAACCGCGACCTTATCAAGAAGAAGCGCTTGCGAAGTGGCGCGAGGCACACGAGGCCGGGGTAGTGGTGCTACCGACGGGTGCGGGCAAGACGTTGGTAGCCGCGCTGGCCATTCACGCGCTGGGCCTCTGGACGCTGGCCGTGGTGCCAACGCTCGATCTGCTGGCACAATGGCGCGTGGCGCTAGCCTCGGCACTCTCGCTCGATCCCGCGCAAATCGGCGTCTTTGGTGGTGGCGCGAAAGAGCTGGAGCCAATCACGATTATGACGTACGATTCGGCGGCCCTCTATCCACGCGAGCTACGCCGCTTTGGCCTGCTGGTCTTCGACGAATGCCATCATCTACCCGCCTCAACCTACCGCCAGATCGCGGAGAGCGCCTTCACGCCCCTGCGTCTGGGTCTGAGCGCCACACCCGAACGAGCCGATATGGCTCACGCGGATCTCGCATTTCTGATCGGCCCGGAAGTCTATCGCCGCTCGCCCGCTGAACTGACCGGCGACCGCTACCTGGCGCAGTATCGCGAGGAGCGCATCAGTATCGCGCTTTCGCCTGAGGATGAGGCTCACTATACCGAGCAGCGCCAGATCTACCGGAACTTCTTGCAGCGCAGGCGCATTTTGATCAGCTCGCCCGAAGAGTTCCAGCGCAAGGTCGTGTATGCCAGCGCGCGCGATCCAGAGGCACGTGCGGCCTTACTGGCCTGGCGCGAGTCGCGCAACATCGCCATGAACGCGCCGCTCAAGTACGCCGAGATCGAGCGCCTCTTGCGCCAGCACGCCGCCGATCAGGTGATTCTCTTCTCCGAATATAATCTGGTGGTTGACGAGATTAGCCGCCGCTTCTGCCTGCCAAGCATTACGTACAAGACGCCCACGGAGGAACGGCGCGCTATTCTCGCTCGTTTCCGCTCCGGCCAGTATACCAAGCTGGTCAGCGGGCGTGTGCTTAACGAAGGCGTGGACGTGCCGGACTGCCGCGTGGCAATCATCGTCAGCGGCAACAGCACGCGCCGCGAGTATATTCAGCGCCTCGGTCGCGTTCTGCGTCCCAAGGAGGGCGAGGCCCTGCTCTACGAGCTGATCACTGGCGGTACAACCGAGGAGAATGTGGCTAAGCGCAGGCGATCGTGAGTGGTCCCGACAACATTGGGCATCGGCCACGGATACAGCTCGGCTGCCCTGTCATATCAGTCCCTTATGCAATAGAGAATCGCATCTTCAGGAAAAAAGAGTGATGACATCGACCTCTCTTGCTGCTATACTATCGATACGGCAATGTGTGTTAACCATACATAAGCGAGGTAGAGAGATGATCAACCGGCTCAACGATATGCTTCCGCATCTGGAGCAATTGCCACAAGAAACACAGGAGGAGGTCATGGCCTACATCGAGGTCTTGATTGAAGCGCTGGAACGCGACGCCGTTGCGCATGGGCGTATGCGGCAAACATTACCGGCGATCCCACAAACAGGCTCCTGGAAAGATCCTGTGGGAGCCTGGAGCGATCTTCCAGATACAATGTTAGAAGAGCTGGATCAATTGCGCCATGCAACCTCACCGACTCCTCCTATTGAGGAGCTATGAGACAGTATCTCCTTACGGGCCTGGCCTGATTGGAGATATTGATACCCTGATCGCCGCAACAGCTCTTCATTATGGACTCACGCTGGTGACAACTGATAGCGATTTCACCCGTGTTCCTGGCCTTCAGTTACACTATCTGCCCCTGGCGCGCTTGCGCTAACAAGTAGGCGAGCTTACCTCTTTCCTGCCCTGCATGGAAAGCTTATCTCTGCAAAGCTAATCAGAAGGAGTCAAATCGTGCGTTTTAGTTGGCAGGATGTGAAGAAACAGGTGCGCCGTCGCGAGAATGAACTGGCGGTGACACTGCATTTTCTGCGCCCCGGTGAGCTGCGCGCCGAGATCACACGGCTGGTCGCGTATCACGAGGAGCGCTGCGGGCAAACGCGCGGGAGCTTTGCGCAGGACGAGGCCAGCGCCTTAGTTGGCGACTATCGCCTGGCTAACTGCCTGCTCGCAGTGCTCAGCGCGTGGTATGCCTGGCAGCAGCCCGCCTGGGAAGATGTCCTGCAAACGCTGAGCGCGGAGGCGCGGGCGGCTCTGGATGAGGCCGCGCTTCACTCGCCTGTCGCTCTGCGCCTGGCGCTTTTCGATTATGTGAACTCCTCTCACAGTGGCTTTCTGGATACGCAGACGCGTCCTGCAGCCCTGGAAGCTTTCGCCGCGCTCTATCACCTCGACGTTGCCCGGCTGACCTATCTGCTGGCGCTCGATACCGATGGCGAGGCTGTGTTGACACGTACTTCTCTTGCGCTGCCAGAGGCCGAAGCGGTGGCCGCGCTGTATAACCAGTGGGTCTTCGAGGCAGCTCTCTGCAACTCCTCCGAGGTGCGTTTTGCCATTGACTGCGAGGCATTTCTAGACGCGCAACGAAACGAGACGACAGGCGCTTTGACAGGGATTGGCGCGGTGATCAAACGGCTCTGCTATTTAGCGCGCAAACTGGGCGTATACTACGATCTGGCCTATGAAAATACGCTGCCCGGCACGCGCACCACGCTCCTGCACCTCACGCTTTACGGTCCCCAGGAGATGACCGGCAGCCCTCAGCAGTACGGCCAGCGCCTGGCCCGTCTGTGCCGCCTGCTTTTAGGCTATGGCGTGGCCTCGACCCCTCACGCCGGGCCGAAACGCCAGGCCAGCGCAAGCCTGAGCAGAGCCATTCGCCAGGCCGAGGCCACGGTGTATGTTTTTCAAAAAACCTGCCGCTTCAGCATGGATGCCGCGCTACTGGCCCTGTTGCCCGCACCCGAACAAGAGCGCGAACCAGCACGCGTGACCGAGTCCACGACAGTCTACGATAGCAGCATCGAGCAGTCTTTCGCCGAAGCTTTTGCCTCGCTGGAACGCGGCCAGGGCACCGACGGCTGGCAATTGGAGCGCGAGCCAGAGCCACTGCTGTTCGCGACTGAGCCGGGTGACACGTCCGCGCGCGGTATTTTTATCCCCGATTTTGCTTTGACACGCGGCATTCGTCGTATCTATATAGAGATTCTCGGTTTCTGGACACCTGCTTATCGCGAACGCAAAATCCAGAAACTCCAGCAGTTAAAGGGTCGGGCAGATCTGGTACTGGCTATTCCGGTCGAGGCGCGCCAGGTTTTTTCCGGTCTCTCCGCCGACTATCCACTGGTCGAGTATCGTGGCCAACTCTCCGCAACAGATCTGCTGCGGGTGATGCAGGAGCGCTATGACGACTTTGCGGAACGGCTGACCAGCCTCGATGTTAAAAGCATACGCGCCAGCGTGCAGGCCGCGGGCTTTGTGCCGGAACGCGCCTGCTATACGCTACTGAATTGCTATCGGCGTTCAGAATTGGCGCGAGCCGCAGCTCACGTGCTCATCGCAGACGTGAGCGCCTACACGCCAGGACTCGGTCTGTATCTACACACCTGGCTGGAACATCTCCGCCGCTCGTTCGTAGAATGGGTAGAGGCAAAAGGAGAATACGAACTATCTTTATCCATCATCCTTCAGGAAAGCAGAGTTCGCTGGCCAGAACTGGCTGCATGCGAGGACGCGGCCATTGAGATGCTGGTGAGTTTCTGGCCGGAAGTCCAGATCAGGCGCAGCTCGATCTTTGAGGCGACGCTCATGGTAGAAGCTCTACGCGGCGAAGCGGCAGAGGACCCGGGATCGCCTACGCTGGCTGGAAATGCCGCGCCGAAAGTGGCACGCGAGCGGCGCGCGAGTAGCAAAAAGCGTGCGCAACCGGAGACGAGTCAGCAGAATTTATGGGAATAATTCTATGAATGAACAAGACCTGGTGGGCATAACGCTTGGCAACTGCACACTCGAACGCGTGATTGGCAAAGGTGGCATGGCCATCGTCTTCCTGGCACAGCAGGCGCGCCCAACGCGTACAGTCGCAGTCAAAGTGCTCCTGCCCGCCGTCACTGGAACTGATCCGGATCAGCAACGCGTCTTTCTGGAGCGTTTTCGCCGCGAGGCCGATACCGCCGCGAAACTGGAACATAAACATATTCTGCCAGTCTATGAGTATGAAGAAGCGATGATCAAAGGCCAGCGCCTGGCGTATCTGGTGATGCCGTATATCCGTGGCGGCACGCTGCGCCAGCGTACCGACGAAACCACACGCGCCGGACGCCAATTCGATCTTTCCACGGTCGCCAGTTATACCAGCCAGATAGCCGATGCGTTAGACTACGCGCACAGCCTGGGCGTGGTGCATCGCGATATCAAACCGGGCAACCTGCTTTTCTACGCTGATGGCAACCTCGTGCTCAGCGATTTTGGCATTGCGCGCCTGAGTGCCATGCCCGCGCTGACCATGGCTGGCAGCTTCATCGGTACCGCCGAATATGCCTCGCCCGAGCAGGTCAGCGGCGGCAAGCTGGATGCGCGCTCGGATATCTACTCATTAGGGATTATTCTCTACGAACTGCTCACCGGGAACGTTCCGTTCACCGGCTCGACACCATTTGCCGTCATGGCTCGCCAGTTGCATGATCCCGTGCCCTCTGTGCGCACCCTGCGCCCGGATCTCTCGCCCGCCATCGACCAACACGCCAGTGAACTGGCCGCCGATCTGCAAGCCGCGGTCCAGCCAGCAGTAGTGCAGGCGGCTGGCCTGCGTCTGAACGGTGATGCTGGTGGCAATAGCGACCTGACCGTAGCCGATAGCTCCTGGCAGCCGCCAGCTCCCCGCGCGCTCGGCCCCACCAACCCGATGCTACGCACCGTCAACGCTCCTGCCGCGCCGCCACTCGCCATAGCGCCAGTCAATACTCCACAACCAGCGGCTCGCCCGGCAAAGCAGCCCACGCCCGCCCAACTCCACCTGCCACGCATTGAGTCTGACCTTGCAGAGAATGAGCCAGTGAAAGTCTATCGCCCGAGCCGCCGCCTGTATTTCTACACGATCGGTCTGATCATGCTGGTGTTCCAATTTATTATGCTAGGACTGCTGCTCCATCAGAATCAGCAGCCTGACGACACCGCAGCCATTGTCCTGGGAGTGCTGCTGGGCAATGCTCTCAATCTGCTCAGCCTGGCTGCTATTGCTTTCACCGGCGTCACCCGCCAGCGCGCGATGCGTGGCATCTTTAACCGCATGCTCTGGGTGACGCTAACCGCCCTGGTGTTGAGCGGCTTTTTCATCTCCTACGGAGATTTTTCCCCGTCCACGTTGCATTTACCTGTGGTTTCGTACCTCATTCTCCTGTTTAGCAACATCTTCGCAATCCGCCAGTTGAGCCGGGCCGATGCTGGCCACGAGCAGATCGAGGCCGCACCCGTTTTCTGGCGTTCAGCCATGGTTGGCGCGCTGACCGGCCTGATTCCGCTGATCATCATCCTGGTCTTTGCCCTCGTCGTGCCACTACCCTGGGTTGCTAATAGTTCGCTCTTCCTGCGCCTGTTTGGCGTCCTCGTGGTTGTTTTTATCGGCGCACCCACGCCCGGCGCGATGATGGCGGTCTGGCTCTCACAGAAGATGTCTTTCCCGCTGCTCACGCGTACCAGCGCCATCGCTGGCCTGTTGATGTTCCTGGCTGCCTACGTCCTGGTTGTGCTCGTTGACTTGTTAGCCTCAGGCCATCTCCTCTTTGCCGCGAGCTTTGCCCCCGCGCTCTTGCCCCTGGCCCTGCTCATCATGGGTGCGCTGCTCGGCCTGGTCGGTCTGTTGCGCGGCATGCTCGATGCCTGGGTTTACCATCGTGTGATGATGCGCCGGGCATAACTTGTATCATTCTCCTTCGCCTATGCTCGCTTCTTCCGAGGAAGCAGGCAAGTCTGCCTGGATAGAAGCTGTTGGCTGAGCAGAGAGTGGTAACCACACAGTGAAACAGGTTCCCTTATCAAGCACACTCTCCGCCGTGATCGTTCCGCCATGAGTCTGAGCGATCATCAACGCGATTGGGAGACCCAAACCGCTTCTCTGTTTCCCCTGTGCCACATCGTGAGAGGCGCGATAATGGCGCTCAAAGATATGGGGCAGATCAGCTTTGCTGATGCCAGCGCCGGTATTGCTGATCGCGACTTTCGCTCAGAAAGCATTCCCTGCTGGCTTATCCTTAAAAAAGGAAAAACTAAACTTTTTCGCGCATGTGAGGTCGAGCGTAATCCGCCCTCCTGATGGTGTGTAGGTCACTGCATTGTCAAGCAAATTAAAGAAGAGCTGCTTGAGCAAATCCCGATCACCGGAGACTTCACATGGCTGGAACCGCTGGAAAGCAATTGTCACCTGCGGTTTCAGGAAACGCAACTGGTGAAGGATCTCAAGCAGCAAGCCATCGAGATCGACCGGAGCACTATTGGCTGAACTCACTTGTGGCAGGATACCGATCTCAGCGCGAGCATGGGTGAGCAAGTTCGCAACCAGGCGCGAGAGTCGGCCTATCTCAGCCTGCACGCCAGCAAGATCCCGGCGCGTCTCCTCCGAGTGTTCAGGTTTTAAGAGCAGTACATCGATCTGACCGCGGATCGCCGTCAGAGGTGTGCGCAACTCATGCGAAACGTCGGCTACAAAATCCTCCTGGCGAAGAAAACTCGTCTCCAGTTGCCGGAGCATGTGATTAAAGGCCGTTGAAAGCACCTGTACTTCGCTCGTCCGCTGCTGAGCAGAGACGCGCACATGCAAACCCTGCGTCGTCACTTCATCCATCGTTTGACCCAGGAGCGCAAGTGGACGCAATTCGCGTTTGACCAGAAAGAGCGCGAAATTATACGCGATCAGCGCCCCAACAATCGAACTACCAAGCAGAAATACAGCGAGCGCCGTCTGAACCTGCTTGATCGACTCAAGCGAGAGGCTGACCTGAGCAACTACCACGATGTGCTGAGAAGCACTGCGTAAAGGCTGAGTCAGCACGCGCACCTGTTGCCCGCTCGTATTCTGGTAGGTATTGAGCACCTGTTGACCACGCAGAACAGCTTGAAAATCTGGCAGAGCCAGAGGAAGATGCGTGGTCTCCAGGTTAGCGGAACGTTTGAGTAGGGCGCTGGTGTGAGGGTCAAGCAGTTTCACAGAGATGGGTTGTGAATCAAATTCATCCACCTGGTCTTGATTAACCAGATAACTCAGAAAGGTCTTGTCCAGAGGATGGCCCTGAGCCTGCCAGGCATAGGTAGCCGTCTGGAGTTTTTTGCCCTCAGTTTGCAACAATGCGTCGGCATTGGTGGTTAAGTAGTAGGAGACCAGCGCATAAATAGCGCCTCCTGCTATCATCAGGACCACAAACAGGATGATGACATTGTTGAATGCCAGCCGACGGCTTAAAGACCCTGGTTTCCTCACACTGGTCAATAGCTCATGCTTCGCACTCGACATACTCTCTTGCATTTGCATCAGCTAGCTCCCGTGCTCTCCATTCATGGGAGAGCTCACCAGCCTTGAGTGTGTAGCCTACCCCTCGCACAGCCTGGATGAGATCGGCCTTGCCACCCGCGTTGAGTTTGGCGCGCAGATAATTGATGTACACCTTGATGACCTCCAAACCAGCGTCGTTGTCATAGCCCCAGACGCGTTCAAAAATGCGCTCTTTCGTCAAGACCTGTCCAGCATTCTGCGCG